>Ga0210030_1000748_pt1 | contig 23796 bp, 21 predicted proteins | sample CryGeymeta201523_FD_183986 | JGI IMG/M metagenome (GOLD analysis project Ga0210030, IMG submission 183986) | Groundwater microbial communities from Crystal Geyser aquifers in Utah, USA - Crystal Geyser metaG 2015-23 (SPAdes) (version 2) | ecosystem: Environmental > Aquatic > Deep subsurface >...
CCTCGCCCGACGCAGCGCAAGACGAGTTGCTCGACGCCTTGTTGCAGCGCATGCGCGGCAAGAGCGACTTTCCGGCGCTGTCGGAGTCAGTCTGCCGCATCCAGAGCATGGCCACCTCCGAGCGCGAGAGCGTTGGCAGTGTGACCAACGAAATTCTCAAGGACGTTGCGCTCACCAACAAGCTATTACGTCTGGTCAACAGTGCCAATTACGCGCGCGGCAGCAGCGTCGGCACCGTCTCACGTGCGGTCAGCCTGGTGGGGTTCAACGGCATCCGCAACATGGCCCTGAGTCTGGTGCTGTTGGACCACATGCAGGACAAGGCCAACGCACATTTGCTCCGGGAAGAATTTTTGCGTGCGCTGATGGCGGGGTCGATCGCCTCGGAACTGGGTGCAACACAGGCCGAGGGCGAAGCGGCCTTCATCGGTGCGTTGTTTCAGAATCTGGGGCGCATGCTGGCGCAATTTTATTTTCCGGAAGAAGCGGCCAGCATCCGTGGCCTGGTCAACGCCACGCATGACCCGGTTAGCGAAGAGGTGGCCTCCAAGCGTGTGCTGGGGCTGAGTTTTGAGGCACTGGGTTTGGGCGTGTCCAAGGCCTGGGGTTTGCCTGAGAGCATTCAGCGCTGCATTGTCAAGCCTGCTGGCGAGCCACCCATGCACCCCGCCAAGGATCCGCACAGTAACTTGCGTTGGGGCGTTCGCGCCGCCAATGAAATGGCCGACGCCATGCTGCACGCCGATGCGGCGGTGGTCGACGTCCGGTTGGCTCAGGTGGGCAGGCGCTACGCCAGATCGCTGGGGTTGTCGGTTGACCAGATGCAGCATGCGACGGTGGCTGCACGTGAAAAATTGACTGAACTCGCGCAGGCCATGGAGATCACCGTGCAGCCCGATTCACTGGCGGCGAATTTGCTCTCACCCACCAGTTACCCGGCGCCGGAGCCCGACGCGCAGCCCTCGGCCTATGGTGAGACGCTACGCGCGAACGAATTGCGCGCCACTGAACCGGCTGAATCGGCCGCTGCTGCCCCGGTGGAGCCGCTGGATGGCCCTGTAAAGACGGTCGCTGCGTCGGATCAGGTGGCGCAAACCCTGACTGCGGGTATTCAGGACATTACCAACGCGATGGTCGAGGACTTCAAGCTCAGCGACATCTTGCGCATGATCCTGGAGGCGATGTTTCGCGCGCTGGATTTTCAACGCGTGGTGTTTTGCCTGCGCGACCCCAATATTGATACGCTCACCGGCCGCTTTGGCCTGGGTGCCGGGGTCGAGGGCGTGGTCAAGACTTTCAGCGTGTATTTGGGGCCTAGCAAAGTGCCCGACTTGTTTGCCACCATATGCAGCAAGGGTGCGGACACGCTGATCAGCGACGCCAGCGACCCCCGTATTGCCGAGCGTTTGCCAGCCTGGTATCGCCAGACCTACCATGCGCCAACTTTTTTGATCTTGCCGCTGCAGCTCAAAGGCAAACCGTTTGGTCTGATCTACGCCGACAAGGCGGACAAGAGTGGCCTGGTCGTGGGTGAGAGAGAGCTTTCGCTCCTGCGCACCTTGCGCAACCAGGCCGTCATGGCGTTCAAGCAGTCGTCTTGAAGTTAACAGTGTTTTAGGCCTCCAGCCCTTATTTTATAAGCGGGAGTAGCTATATAAAAAATAGCTTTTAGAGGCGGTTCCAGCGCTTAACCAAAGCCGGATTTTTCCTCAGGGAGTTGGCACCTCGTCAGCCCATACCGTGAAGCGCTGCAGCGTGTTGGGCCCGAAGGTGCTCGCCAGCGCCACGTCGCAAGCGTCGCGCCCTCGCGCCATCAGCACCCGGCCAATGCGCGGCGTGTTGTTGCGCGCATCAAAGGTGTACCAGCGCTCACCCAGAAAAGCCTCAAACCAGCCGGCAAAGTCCATTGGGGCCGGTACTGCTGGAATGCGGATGTCGCCCAGGTAACCTGTGCAATAACGCGCCGGAATGTTCATGCAGCGGCACAGGGCAATGGCCAGGTGGGCGTAGTCGCGGCATACACCGCGGCGTTCCTGGTAGGCCTCCCAGGCGGTGCGGGTGCGTCTGGCGTACGGGTAGCCAAATTCGATGTGCTGATGGACAAAATCGCAAATCGCCTGCACCCGCGCCCAGCCGGTCGGGCCATTGCCGAATCGCTGCCAGGCGATGCCCGAGAGCAGATCGGTCTCGCAGTAGCGGCTGCCGAGCAAATAAACCAGCGTGGCTTCGGGTAGCAGCTCCACCGGTGTCTGGGTCTCCCACGGGGCCACGGTGTCGGCGAGACCACTGTCGTTCACCAGCGCATCAGTGCGCAGCACCAGTCGGCCCTGGGGGGCCACGATGCGGCTGCACCAGTTACCAAACATGTCGTGATAGGCGTGCACCGGCAAGGCCGGGTTGCTCATCAGCACATCCGGGCGCAACAGGTCGGCCGCGCGTGAATGGTGAATGCTCAAGGCCAGAATCATCGGCGTGGGAGCGGGGCAGTCGTACTCGATCTCGAATCCGACATGCAGTTGCAGGCCATTGACTGGCGGTGGGTAAGAGGCGTAGGTTGGCAGTGGTTGGTTGCTCATGGTCATTCCAAAGGGGGCCTGGTGCCCGAAAAGGGGCGGACCATAGGCGGTGCAGCAGTTGGGCTGCAAACCATGATACGCGCTGGGGCATCAGAGGTACTGTGCGCTGGCGCACTGACGCGTGAGAACTACTGCGCCGCCCAGCCGCCATCCATGTTCCAGGCCACGCCGCGCACGTTGGTGCCTGCGGGTGAGCAGAAAAACACCGCCAGCGCACCCAATTCTTCGGGCGTGGTGAATTGCAAGGAGGGTTCTTTTTCCTCTAGTAGTTGCTTCTTGGCTTCGTCGTTGCTGATGCCAAGTGCCGCGGCCTTGGCGTCGACTTGTTTTTGCACCAGTGGGGTGAGTACCCAGCCGGGGCAGATGGCGTTGCAGGTCACGCCGGTGGTGGCGTTTTCCAGCGCAATCACCTTGGTCAGACCGACCAGGCCGTGCTTGGCGGTGACATAGGCTGACTTTTCAGCCGAGGCCACCAGACCGTGCACCGACGCCACGTTGATGATGCGGCCCCAGCCCGCAGCCTGCATGGCGGGCAGCGCCAGGCGGGTGGTGTGAAAGGCACTGCTCATGTTGATGGCAATGATGGCGTCCCAGCGTTCGACGGGGAAGTTTTCAACACGGGCAACGTGCTGGATGCCGGCGTTGTTGACCAGAATGTCGACGCAGCCAAACTGGGCGGCGGCGTAGGCCATCATGTCGGCAATTTCGGCAGGTTTGCTCATGTCGGCGCCGTGGTAGCCCACGCGGGCGCCCAGTGCGGCCACTTCGGCCTTGGGGCCCTCGACATCGCCAAAGCCGTTGATGACGATGTTGGCGCCTTGCGCGGCCAGCGCTTTGGCAATGCCTAAGCCAATACCGCTGGTAGAACCGGTGACGAGCGCTGTTTTGCCTTTGAGCATGAGAGTTCTCCGAAAAAATGTTTTGAAAAGTTCCGTGACGGGTCGGTGGCAAGTTTCCATTAGGATGATGCCCTGTTTACTGCGCCATTATCGAATGCCACCCACCATGCTTGAACCCACCCGCCAATTTATTGATTGTCCCGACGCCCAGGGCGGCCATCGCATGGCGTGGTGGCAATGGGGTAACCCGCAAGCACGCCATGTGGTGTTGTGCGTGCATGGCTTGACGCGCCAGGGACGCGACTTTGACACGCTGGCCCGGGCCTTGGTGACACTGGGCGGTGACACGCTTCAGGTGGTTTGCTCGGACGTGGTGGGTCGTGGCCAAAGTGATTGGCTGAAAGACCCACAGGGTTACCAGATCCCGTTTTATGCCGCCGACATGCTGGTGCTGTTGGCCCGCCTGCAGCCCACCACGCTCGACTGGTTGGGCACCAGCATGGGCGGGTTGATTGGCATGGTGATCGCCGGGCAACCCGAGGCGCCGGCTTTTGCCAAGGTGCGCCGACTGGTGCTCAACGACGTTGGCCCGGTCATAGAGTGGCAGGCACTGCAACGCATTGGTCAGTACCTGGGCAAGGTGCCGGTGTTTGCGTCCGAGCAGCAGGCCGCTGATGCGCTGTGGGCGATTGCCAGTAGTTTTGGCCCACACACCCCAGCACAGTGGCTGGCTTTGAGCCGCCCGCAGATCAAGCCGCTGGGCGACGGCACGGGCCGCTTCACACTGCGCTACGACCCGGCGCTGGCTGAGCCGTTCAAGAGCATCACGCAGGAATCTGCCGCCCAAGGCGAGGCGCAGCTATGGCAGGCCTACGACGCCATCACCGCGCAAACGCTGTTGCTGCGCGGCGCGCAGTCCGACTTGTTGTCGCGCGCCACCGCGTATGCCATGACGCAGCGCGGCCCCCGGGCGCGGCTGATCGAATTTGCTGGTGTCGGTCATGCGCCGACCATTGTGACACCCGACCAGGTACAGGCGGTGCGGTCTTTTTTGCTGCGCTAGATGAAACGATCCCTGAGCCCCCGCCAAGCAGTTCAACCGGCTGACAAGCCGGTATTGCCCGTTGTTGCTGCCACCACCCACAGCCTGCCCGATCAGCCGCAAGCGCTGGCCCGCGCCCGCGCCTTTGCTGAGCCCTTGTTGTCTTCTGAAACGCTGGATACCGGCGAAAACATCCTGGCGCACGCCGATGCGGTGGCGGCCATTCTCAGGAGTATTGGTGGCTCGCAGGCGATGCAGGCAGCAAGCTACCTGGTGTACGCCTGCGACCACCTGAACAAGCCACAGGAGATTATTGCCAAGGCGTTTGGCGACAACTTTGCCGCGCTGGCGATTGAGACAACCAAGCTGGTGCGCGTGCAGCGTCAGGCGCGCCTGGCTCGTCCCAAAACGCTGGCCGATACACCGGCTGCGCAGCAGGCCGTTGCCCTGCAGACCGAGAACGTGCGCAAGATGCTGCTGGCGTTTTCGCGTGACCTGCGCGTAGTTATGCTGCGTTTGGCCTCGCGCCTGCAGACCCTGCGTTTTTTTGCCGCGAACAAACTGTCCATGCCTGACGGCCTTGCCGCCGAGGCCTTGCAGGTGTTTGCCCCGCTGGCCAACCGCCTGGGTATCTGGGAAATCAAGTGGGAAATGGAAGACCTGGCGTTTCGCTTTCTGGAGCCCGAAACTTACCGCGAAGTTGCCTTGTTGCTGGATGCCAAGCGCGCCGAGCGCGAGGCCCACGTTGAGCGTTTGCGCAGCGCGCTTGAGCAGCAGCTCATCGACAGTGGCATCCAGGCCAAGGTTTCGGGGCGACCCAAACACATTTACAGCATCGTCAAAAAGATGCGAGGCAAGTCGCTCGACTTCAGCCAGGTCTATGACGTGCGTGCGCTGCGTATCATCGTCACCAGCGTACCCGATTGCTATGGCGCCCTGAGCTGGGTGCATGACCGTTTCACCCCGATCGCCGACGAATTTGACGACTACATTGCCAAACCCAAGGTCAACGGCTACCAGTCGCTGCACACCGTGGTGCGCGACGCGGCGGGTCAGCCCACCGAGATCCAGATCCGTACCCAGGCCATGCATGACCACGCCGAAAACGGCGTCGCTGCGCACTGGGCTTACAAAGAGGCGGGTGCCAAAGGTTATGCTGGCGTGTCGGCCACCGGTGCCTACGACGCCAAGATTGCCGTGCTGCGCCAGCTGCTGGCGTGGGAGCGCGACCTCTCGGGCGTGCAGACACAAAGTTTGCTCGACGACCGCATTTACGTGCTGACACCAGATGCCTCGATTGTCGAGCTGCCCCAGGGCGCCACGGCGATTGATTTTGCCTACGCCGTGCACACCGACCTGGGCCACCGCTGCCGTGGCGCGCGGGTCGATGGCGCGATGGTGCCGCTGAATACGCCGCTGAAAAACGGCCAGACCGTCGAAGTTAACGCCGCCAAGGAAGGCGGCCCGTCGCGCGACTGGCTTAACGCCGATCTGGGTTACCTGGCCAGTCACCGCGCCAGGACCAAGGTACGCGCCTGGTTCAACGCGCTGGCGCTGTCCGAGACCATCGCCAAGGGCCGTGAGGCGGTTGAAAAATTGCTGCAGCGTGAAGGCAAAACTGCGCTCAAACTCGACGACCTGGCGGCGCGGTTGGGCTTTGACAACGCCAACGCGCTGTTTGAGAACGTTGGCAAGGACGAGTTTTCGCTGCGCCAGATTGAGGTTTTGCTGCGTCCGGCGGAGGCGCCGCAGTTTGACGCCGACGCACCCCTGTTGCGCAAGGCGCGCAGTGGCGACAACCCGAGCAAAGGCGGGCTGCTGGTGGTGGGGGTGGACTCGCTCATGACGCAATTGGCCAAGTGCTGCAAACCGGCTCCGCCCGACGCCATCGTCGGCTTTGTCACCCGCGGCAAAGGCGTCAGTGTGCACCGCGCCGACTGTTCCAACCTGGCCGAGATGGTGGCGAAAAATGGTGAGCGTCTGATTGACGTGGAATGGGGTTTGGGACAAGCCACAGACAGCGCGGTCTACCCGGTGGATGTGGCCATCACCGCGCAAGACCGCCAGGGCCTGTTGCGCGACATTTCTGAGGTGTTCACCAAAGAAAAAATGAACGTCACCGGCGTGCAAACCCAGTCGATCAAAGGCATCGCCTGGATGACCTTCACTGTGGAGGTGGCAGACTCTGGCCACTTGCAAAAAGTGCTCTCGCTGGTGCTGGAGCTTCCTGGTGTGCGCTCTGCACGTCGCAAGTAAAAATGGCATCTAGCCCATGTTCAGCAAGCGCAAGCAGCTATAGATTAAGTAGTATTTAATTGATCTTTTTATGACCCACACCTTTCTCTGGCACGACTACGAAACCTTTGGTGCCAACACCCGCAGCGCGCGTCCGGCGCAATTTGCCGCCATTCGCACCGACGCCGAGCTCAACCCGATGGGCGAACCGATCATGCTGTATTGCCAGCCTGCCAATGACTTTTTGCCCGAGCCCGAGGCTTGCCTGATCACCGGCATCACACCGCAGGAGTGTCTGCAAAAAGGCATCCCGGAGTACCAGTTTGCCGCGCAAATTGAACAAGTGCTGGCCTTGCCGGGGACCGTCGGCGTGGGCTACAACACGATCCGTTTTGACGACGAAATTACCCGTTTCATGCTGTGGCGCAACCTGATGGATCCCTACGCGCGCGAGTGGCAAAACGACTGCGGTCGCTGGGATCTGCTCGACGTGGTGCGCACCGCTTACGCCCTGCGGCCCGATGGCATCACCTGGCCAACCAAAGCGGATGGCAAACCCAGCTTCAAGCTGACTGACCTGACCGCCGCCAACGGCTTGGCGCACGAATCTGCGCACGATGCCCTGAGCGACGTGCGCGCTACCATCGCGCTGGCGCAGCTCATCAAAAAAGCGCAACCCAAGCTGTTTGACTTTTGCTTTGGCCTGCACAAGAAAGACCGCGTGCTGGCCGAACTGGGTCTGCCCGCCACGCAGGCCAGCGCCAAACCGTTTTGGCATATCTCGGGCATGTTTGCCCCCGAGCGCGGTTGTCTGGCACTGATGTGGCCGCTGGCCATGCACCCGGGCAACAAAAACGAGCTGCTGGCCTGGGACCTGGCGCAAGACCCTGGTGAATTGGCCAGCTTGAACGCAGCGCTGATCAGGCAGCGCCTGTTCACCAAATCAAGCGACTTGCCCGAGGGCGTGCGCCGTCTTCCGGTCAAATCTGTGCACATCAACAAGTCGCCCATGGTCATGAGCAACCTGAAGGTGCTCAACCCTGCCATGGCCGAGCGTTGGGGCATCGACGTGGCCGCACAACTGCAGAACGCGGCCAAGGCGCGCGACTTGCCCGACATGAGCGCCATCTGGGCCGAGGTGTTCAAGCGCGGGGATGCCGGCCCGGTGGATGTGGACGAAGATCTGTACGGCGGCTTTGTCTGCAATGCCGACCGTCGTCGCCTCAATGACTTGCGCCTGCGCCCACCGGAAGAACTGGCCAAGGCGCGCCCAAGCTTTGAAGATGCGCGCCTGGGCGAGCTGTTGTGGCGCTACCGCGCGCGCAACTTCCCTGGCAGTTTGAGCGTTGAAGAACAGCGGCGGTGGCAGGCACATCGCAGTGCCCGGCTCTTGGCCGGTGAGGGCGGGGTATTGACGTTACCCGCGTTGTTTGACCAGATGGACAAGTTGGCCGAAACCGCCGACGCACGTGGCGAGGCGATTTTGGGTGAGCTTTACGATTACGCGGAAATGATTGCACCCTGAGCAGCCGGCGTCAACGGGGTTTGAGCGCTTTGAGCTTGCGATAAAGCGAGCGTTCGCTGATGCCCAGTCTGGCGGCCAGTTCTGCGCGGCTGCCCTGGTGCGCCTGCGCCAGGGCTTGCAGGGTGGCGGTCTCAGCGGCCTTGAGCGAGTTCGTCAACGCCGCTGGGGAACTTGCGGGGGCGTTTTCGGGCAGCGTCGGGCGCCTGCCCAAACGCAGGGCCTGATCGATGTGCGCGGCCTCCAGCGTCTCGCCGTCGCAGAGCAGCGCAGCACGTTCGAGCAGGTTGCGCAGTTCACGCACGTTGCCGGGGTAGTCTTGCCGTGCCAGTCGCCCCAGCGCCTCATCACCGAGACGGAGTTTGCGACGCGGTGCCACGCGTTGCAGCAAGGCGTTGGCCAGCAGCGCGATGTCGTCGCGGCGTTCGCGCAGGGCGGGCAAGTGGATGGGAAAAGTGCTCAGACGGTAGTACAGGTCTTCACGAAACTTGCCCTGGACCACCATCTGGTCGAGGTCGCGGTGGGTGGCAGATACCACCCGGATGTCGGCGTGGCGTTGCTCGGTGCTGCCCACGCGCCGGTAGGTGCCGGTTTCCAGCAGGCGCAGCAACTTGACCTGCATGGATAGCGGTATGTCGCCCACCTCGTCCAGGAACAAGGTGCCGCCGCTGGCGGCTTCAACCAGACCGGCACGGGCAGTATTGGCGCCGGTAAAAGCGCCACGCTCGTGGCCAAACAGTTCGGACTCAAACAGGTTTTCGGGCAGGCTGGAACAATCCACCGGCACCAGCGCGTGGCTCGCACGTTGGCTGGCCTCGTGCACCGCGTGAGCGATCAGCTCCTTGCCCGTGCCGGATTCGCCCAGCAGCAAGACTGTTGCCATGGACGGCGCCACGCGCGCGACCAGCGAAAGCATGTGTTGGAAAACCGGGCTGCGGCCAATCAAGACCTGAGCCCCTGTGTGTCCTTGCGCAATCTGCAGGGGCTCCATCTTTTCAATGAAGAAGGCCTGTTCGTCAGCGTCGTTGCGCAGCGGGACCAATTCAATGTTGACGTATTCCTCGCCCTTGGGCGTATGGTGCAGGTGCAGCGCGCGTTCGCGCTGACCCGATTCACGCGCCTTGAGCAGCGGGCACGACTCGCCAGCTTGGTCGCACGGCTGGTTGAAGTGGTGAGACACTTCGTAGCAGGTGCGTCCCACCACGCTGCGGTCGGCGCTGAACTGGCGCCGATAGGCGCCATTGGCCGCCAGGATGCGGTACTGGTTGTCGAACAGGATGTGAGGCTCAGGCAACCCTTCCAGATACGACATCAATTCGGGTAGAGGTTTCACGCAAGTTGGATGGGTGTCAAAACACTGCCATTATATGTCAATTAGGTGCCAAACTGCCAAAAATGGCAGTCAATCATCGTGCCAGGGTTACGATAGCGCTGACGAGATTCAATCTAACTTGTTGAAATGTATGAATAAAAAAAATTTCTCCAGGTGTGGCATGTAAATTGAATACAGCCAGCTTGTCCCCTACAAATCAAAGCAGACTGACATCATGAAAAACTGGACCATGCCACTGGCTACCAAATTGGCTGTTGTGCTGCTGCTCAAGTTGCTGGTGTTGGCGGGTTTGTGGTGGATTTTTGTGCGTGACCAGAATGTGGCAGTCGACGCCACACAGGTGATGCAGCAGTTTTTGTCATCCGATCCCGGCGGGTCCAAAGGAGTATTGCCTTGATTTCTGACCAACTTGTTGATTTGTCACGGCTGCAATTTGCCGCTACAGCGCTCTACCATTTTTTGTTTGTACCGCTGACCATTGGCATGGTCTGGCTGCTGGTGATCATGGAGAGCGTGTACGTGATGACCGGCAACGTCGTCTGGAAAGACATGACGCGCTTTTGGGGCAAGCTGTTTGGCATCAACTTCGCGCTGGGTGTGACGACTGGCATCACACTTGAATTTCAGTTTGGCACCAACTGGGCTTACTACTCGCACTACGTGGGCGACATTTTTGGCGCGCCGCTGGCGATTGAAGGGCTGATGGCGTTCTTTTTGGAATCGACCATGATCGGCCTGTTCTTTTTTGGCTGGGATCGGCTCTCCAAACCACAACACCTGCTGGTCACTGTGCTGATGGCGGTGGGCACCAACCTGAGCGCCTTGTGGATTTTGATTGCCAACGGCTGGATGCAAAACCCGGTGGGGGCCGAGTTCAGCTACCAGACCATGCGCATGGAAATGACCGACTTTTGGGCGGTGCTTTTCAACCCGGATGCCCAGGCCAAGTTCGTGCACACGGTGTCGGCCGGCTACACCACCGGCGCCATGTTTGTGATGTCAATCTCCAGCTGGTACTTGCTGAAAAAACGTGATGTGGCTTTTGCCAAGCGCAGTTTCCGAGTGGCTGCCGCCTTTGGCTTGGCTTCGGTGCTGAGCGTGATTGTGCTGGGCGATGAATCGGGTTACACCGTGGGCGAAGCGCAGAAAACCAAGATGGCCGCTATAGAAGCCATGTGGGAAACCAAACCAGCCCCGGCGGGCTTGACCTTGTTGGCCGACATCAATGAAGCCGAGCAAAAGAACAATTGGGAAGTTGAAGTGCCGTGGGTGATGGGACTGATTGGCACGCGCTCTGTCACCAAGGAAATTCCGGGCATCCACGACATCAAGGCCAAAAATCGCGAGCGCATCGCCAGTGGCATTCAAGCCGTGACGGCGCTGGAAGCCTTGCGCGCCAACCGCGACGATGCCGTAGCCAAACAGGTGTTTGAGCAACACAAGGCTGACCTCGGGTTTGGCCTGCTGCTGAAAAAATACGTGGTCGATGTGCGCCAGGCCACACCGGAGATGATCACCCAAGCGGTCAATGACACCGTGCCGCGCGTGACACCCATGTTCTGGGGTTTCCGCCTGATGGTGGGCCTGGGTTTCGCCATGCTGCTCTTGTTTGGACTGGCGTTTTACAGCACGCTCAAATCCAATTTCATGGACAAGCCCTGGCTGCTGAAAGCCGCGCTGTGGATGCTGCCCGCCCCGTGGCTAGCCTGTGAGCTGGGCTGGTTTGTGGCGGAGTATGGCCGCCAGCCGTGGACGATTTATGGTGTACTGCCAACCCACATGTCGGTCTCCACCCTAAGTGTCAACAGTCTGTACGGGTCGTTGGCCGGTTTCATTGGTTTCTACACCGTGCTGCTGGTCGTTGAAATGTTTTTGATGGTGAAGTTTGCCCGCATGGGCCCAGGCAGTCTGGGCACCGGTCGCTATCAAAGCGAGAGTGGTTCAACGCTTGCACCCGCACACGCTTGAAAGGCACATCATGTTTGACTATTCAACCTTAAAAATCATCTGGTGGCTGCTGGTAGGTGTGCTGCTGGTGGGCTTTGCCATCATGGACGGGCACGACATGGGGGTGGGCACGCTGCTGCCCTTTGTCGGCCGCAATGACCTGGAGCGCCGGGTGGTGATCAACACCGTGGGACCGCATTGGGACGGTAACCAGGTGTGGTTCATCACCGGCGGTGGTGCCATTTTTGCGGCTTGGCCGTTGGTCTATGCCACGGCGTTCAGCGGCTTTTATTGGGCCATGTTGCTGGTGTTATGGGCGCTGTTTTTCAGGCCGGTGGGGTTTGATTACCGCAGCAAAATCCACAACAGCACCTGGCGCAGCGTGTGGGACTGGGGCTTGTTCGTCGGCGGGTTTGTGCCACCCGTGATTTTCGGGGTGGCGTTTGGCAATTTGTTGCAGGGCGTGCCATTTCAGTTTGATGCCTATTTGGTGTCCACCTACACCGGCAGTTTCTGGCAGTTGCTCAACCCGTTTGCCTTGTTGGTGGGGGTGGTGAGCAGCGCCATGATCACTTTGCAGGGTGGCAGCTACCTGGCGCACCGCACCGAGGGCGTGATCCAGGCGCGAGCCATCAAGGGGGCCGTGGGCGCGGCGTTGGTGATGGTGCTGGCATTTGTGGCAGCGGGTGTTTGGCTGCAATCGATTGACGGCTACCGCATCACCTCGGTGGTCAATGCGTCAGCCATGCCTGACCCTTTGAGCAAGACGGTGGTGCGTGAAGCCGGTGCATGGATGGCCAATTACGGCCAGCAACCGCTCATGTGGGCCTTGCCCGCGCTGGGCGTGCTGGGTGCCCTGAGCGCAGCGCTGTTGCTGGTGTTGCGTAAAACGCTCACGGCGTTTGTAGCGTCGTCACTGGCTGTGGTGGGGGTGATTGGCACGGCCGGGGCTTCGATGTTTCCGTTTGTCATGCCGTCGAGCAGCATGCCTGCGGCCAGCCTGACGGTGTGGGACAGTGTGTCGAGCCACATGACGCTGGGCATCATGTTCTGGGCCACCATGATTTTTATGCCCTTGATCGTGATGTACACCTCTTGGGCTTACCGCGTCATGCGCGGCAAGGTGACCGCAGCCTACGTGCAAGAGCACGATCACGCTGCTTATTGAAAGGGACAACCATGTGGTATTTCGCTTGGATTTTGGGTGTGGGTTTTGCGGTGTTGCTGGCCATTTTGAACGCCATGTGGGGTGAAACCCAGCAGGCGCGTGAAGATGCCCGCGGCAAAAACGACTGAGCAGCACGGTGTTTGATGCATCTGCTCCTGAGGCGAGCGCCTCATCCCTGCGGCCGCTGAGTTTGATGGTGGCACTCGTGATCATGATCGGCGGCAGTGTTTATCCGTTCATGTTTGCTGGTCAACAGGGCGGTGTGGATCACGCATTTGCCTCGGCTGTCTTTTGGGCGATGAGCGCCGGCCTCGTCAATGGTGTGGGGTTCACGCCAAAGTTCGTGCTTTGGCGCTGGCTTTTTTCGGGGTGGGCCTGTTTGGGGGCGTTGGTTTTGGCCGCTTGGCTGCGGTGGGCTTGACCATGACGCTTCAGATTTGCATCAACGGCTCGTGGTTTGGTGCGCTGTCGGTCGTACACGTTTACCGCGGGAAATGCCGACTGCAGCTTGCGCCCAGTCCAGTATCTATTTTTTCGTCACTAAAATTCCTTTGACAGAAGACGCTACAGATGTATTTCCGAATTTTGAACCGTGAGGACAGTGGTGAGCTGACCTACTTGCTGGCTGATTCAACAGCACGTCAGGCTGTGCTGATCGATCCGCATGGACGCGATCTGCCATTGTTGTCTGCATTGTTGGCAGAACGGGATTTGCAGTTGCGCTGGGTTTTGCGAACGCACCACCATGACGGCACGCAGCAGTCTGAAGCGAAAATGCTGCAGACCTTGGGGGGTGCATTGGTTCAGGGCGACAGGACAGGTTTTGTTCTGGATGAAGTCGACGGCACCGTTCTCACGTTTGGCGACGAAGTCGTGCGCGTCATACGAACGCCCGGCCACACATCGCATTGTTTGAGTTTTGCCTGGCGCGATCGCTTGTTTTGTGGTGGTTTGCTGGCGGTTAACGACTGTCCTCGCCAGCGTCAGCCGCAGGAACCAGAGACCCTTTGGGAAAGTGTCATGCGCAAGGTTTTTACACTACCCGACGAAACGCTCCTGTTTCCGGGGTATGCCCGCAGCGGGCGCGCGGTGACAACAGTGCTGGAGCAGCGGCATTGGCATCCGTTTTTTGCCACGCTGGCGCGTGACGAGTTTTTGACCCAGATGCGCGCGCCAGCAGAAGTTGGGCCACGCGAGCCAGTTTTTGAGGAATGAAAGATGAACGCAAACAACAACGACACTAAAAAAGTGATTCCAATCACCGCTGTGGAGCCCGACGACGAGATGGTGTCGCTCTACGCATCGCACCAGAAAATTTATCCGCGTAGCGTCAAAGGCTTTTTTGCCAACTGGCGTTGGGTCATGGTGTGGCTCACACAGATTGTGTTTTACGGTCTGCCTTGGGTGGAGTGGGGTCATCGCCAAGCCGTTTTGTTTGATCTTGTTGAGCGCCGGTTTTACTTGTTCGGTTTGGTGCTGTACCCGCAGGACCTGATTTACCTAACCGGCATGCTGATCATCGCGGCGCTGTCTTTGTTTCTCTTTACCGCGGTGGCTGGTCGACTGTGGTGCGGTTACGCCTGTCCGCAGACGGTCTACACCGAGATATTCCTGTGGGTTGAAAAAATGGTCGAGGGCGACCGTTCGGCGCGTATACGGCGGGATGAGGCGGGCTTCTCGATGGAGAAATTCGTTCGCAAGTTCGCCAAGCACTTCATCTGGCTGGCGATTGCGGTGTGGACCGGGTTTACCTTTGTCGGATATTTCACGCCAATCAAGGTGCTGGCACATGAGGTGATGGTGCTGGACTTGGGTTCATGGGAAATTTTCTGGGTTGTTTTTTACGGTTTCGCGACGTACGGTAATGCTGGTTTCATGCGTGAAATGGTGTGCTTGCACATGTGCCCGTACGCCCGCTTCCAAAGCGCCATGTTCGACCGCGATACCCTGATCGTGACCTACGACGCCGAGCGCGGTGAGCCGCGCGGTGCACGCAAGAAAAGCGCCGACCCGGCCAAGTTGAATCTCGGGGCCTGTGTTGACTGCAGCTTGTGTGTGCAGGTCTGTCCGACCGGCATTGATATTCGCAACGGCTTGCAGTACCAGTGCATTGGCTGCGGTGCGTGTGCCGACGTGTGTGACACGGTGATGGACAAGGTGGGCTACCCGCGTGGTCTGGTCAAGTACTCAACTGAAAACGCGATTGCCAACCATTGGTCACAAAAACAGGTGGTGCACCACGTCTTGCGGCCCCGTGTGCTGGTCTACACCACCGTGTTGCTGGGCATTGTTACAGCGATTTTCGTGACATTGGCCACGCGCACGCCCTTCAAGGTGGACGTGGTGCGCGACCGGGGTGTCATGGCGCGTGTGGTCGAGGCAGGCAAGACCGAAAACGTCTACCGCTTGCAGATCATGAACGCCACCGAGTCCAATCAGCGTTACCGGGTGACGGTGGAAGGTTTGCCAGGTCTGGTGGTGACCTCAGACGACACGATCGAGGTGAAGTCGACCGAAGCACGCACCATGCCGGTGCGGGTGCAGGCCCCGTTTGAAGTGGCTGCGCCGGGTTCGCACGAGATTCATTTCGAGATCGAGTCGCTCGACTCGCCCGGCAAGGTGCGCGAAGAGTCGAAGTTCATGATCCCTAAGTGAAGATGCGTGTGACCCCAATAGGCGGTGGCTTTTACAATCCACCGCTCAACCAGGGGTCTACATGAAAATTTTGATTTGTAATGACGACGGTTTTCGGGCGCCAGGCATTGTGGCGCTCTATGACGCGCTCAAGGATGTCGCCGAAGTGGATGTGGTGGCTCCGGAGCACAACAACAGTGCCAAGTCGAATGCGTTGTCGGTCCATTCACCCCTGTATGTCAACCGCGCTGCCAACGGGTTTCGTTTTGTGAACGGCACGCCTGCCGACTGTGTCCATATTGCCTTGACCGGTTTGCTGGACTATCGGCCTGATCTGGTGGTCTCTGGCATCAACAACGGCGCCAACATGGGTGACGATACGATTTATTCAGGCACCGTGGGCGCGGCCATGGAAGGCTATCTGTTTGGCATCCCGTCGATTGCGTTCTCGCAGGTGGAGCGCGACTGGAAGCATCTGGATGCAGCGGCTCAGCGTGCACGCGAGCTGGTTCAAAATTTGTCTGCGCAAAAGTTACTGGGCGGTGGCGCCTGGCTGCTCAATGTCAATATTCCCAATCTGCCCTTGGAGCAGCTCGGTGCCGTCAAGTTGTGTCGTTTGGGGCGTCGTCATGCGGCCGAGGCGGTCATCACCCAACAAAACCCTCGTGGTGAAACCATGTACTGGATTGGTGCCGCTGGTGCTGCCAAAGATGACGCGGAGGGCACCGACTTTCATGCCACAGCGCAGGGGTGTGTGGCGATGACGCCCTTGCAGGTTGATCTGACCGACCATGAGCGGTTGGGCTACTGGGCGCAGACAGCGTCGCTTTTGTCAGCTGCGGCGGCGACCGGTGACCAGGCGCCATGACGCAGCGTCATCCATCCGGGGCCAAGGTCCGCCCGGCTTTTCCGGCTCGGCTGGTAAGTGTTGAGCCCGTAGCAGCGTCTGGTGGCAAGCTTGCGTCGATCCGTGGCTACACACAATCCCATGTGGCGCCGATCGGCGTCGGGCTGGATTCGGGGGCGGTGCGGCAGAAAATGGTGGCCAAAATTGCGCAGGGAGGGGTCAACCATCCCCGCGTGCTTGCGGCCTTGGCGGCGATTGACAGGGACCGTTTTGTTGATTCGGCGCTGGTGAATCAGGCGTACGAGGACACCAGTTTGCCCATTGGATTGGGACAAACGATCTCCAAGCCCTCAGTGGTTGCACGCATGTTGGCGCTGTTGTGTGATGGTGTTGCGGGTCGTGCGGGTCGGGTGCTGGAGATTGGAACCGGCTGTGGCTACCAGGCGGCTTTGCTCGGCCAGTTATTTGACGAGGTTTATTCGATTGAGCGCTTGCGCGGTTTGCATGACAAGGCCCGAGACAATCTGCGCCACTTGCGCCTGGCCAATGTGCACCTGCTGTTTGGCGACGGTATGCAGGGCTACGCCAAGGGTGCGCCCTACGTCGGCATCATCGCAGCCGCTGGGGGCGAGGCGATTCCGGCGTGTTGGTTGAATCAACTGGCGGTGGGCGGCCGCTTGGTCGCGCCAGTGTGTGCCGCAGCGCTCAACGGCGGCGAGCAGGCCTTGGTGGTGGTGGACAAGACGGCTCAGGGCGTGCGGCAGACTATGATGGAAACGGTTCGCTTTGTCCCTTTAAAATCTGGTGTCGCTTGACTAGGGTGTTTATGAAACGTGTGTTCCTTCGCTATTTCGGTGCGCTGTTGCTGTGTGCTATGGCTTTCGGTCTGGCTGGCTGTGGGTCAACCAGCCTGAATCGGGCACCGGTTGAGGAGCGCCCCGCCCGTATTGCGTCTGCACCAGCGAGCACCGCCGACGCCCCTGGTGTCAAGCAGGCGCCTGGTTTTGACAACGCCGGAAAGATCGGCTACTACACCGTCAAGCCGGGTGATACCTTGCTGAAAATAGCCTTGGAGCATGGTCAATCTTTTCGTGATCTGGCCAATTGGAATCAGTTGGACAATCCCAACCGTATCGAAGTGGGGCAGGTGCTGCGCGTGATTGCCCCGTTGTCAGGAGAAGTGGTGATCAAGCCGGTGCCCAAGCCGGTAGTTGCAACTGCGCCCGTAGATCAACCGACCGCAGCCCTGGCCCCGCCCCCTGTGACGGCGGTAGTGCCAGTGACGCCAACTGCCCCAGAGCCTGCGACCAACTGGATTTGGCCGGTGAACGGCAGTGTGCTCGCTGGTTTTGATGAGGTCAAAAACAAGGGGGTTGATCTGGCTGGCAAGGTCGGCGACCCGGTATTGGCTGTTGCCGACGGCCGTGTTGTCTACGTCGGAGCCGGGTTGCGTGGCTACGGAAACCTGATCATCCTCAAACACGACAATATCTTTTTGACGGCGTATGCACATAACCGCACGCTGCTGGTCAAGGAGGACCAGTCGGTGCTCAAAGGGCAGAAGATCGCTGAAATGGGCGACAGTGATGCAGATCGCGTCAAGCTGCATTTTGAGGTCCGTCGCCAGGGCAAGCCGGTGGACCCTCTCAAGCACTTGCCTGCGCGTTAACCCCGCACGTTCCGCTTTTTGCGGCGAGCTTCCTTTTCTCTTGCACCGAATTTCATGGTTGACGACAAACTAACGCTGCTTGCTGGCGCGGCGCCCGCTGCGCGTTTATGGGTGGAGTCGCTTGACAGCGACGGTCAAGGCGTTGCACACAGCGCCGACGGCAAGGTGGTTTTCATCGAGGGCGCATTGCCTTTTGAGTCGGTCAGCGTCAGGGTCAACCGGAGAAAGAACAACTGGGAGCAAGGCACATTGGTGCAGTTGCACAAGGCGTCGTCGCAACGCGTCGAGCCGGGCTGCCTGCATTTTGGCTTGCATGCCGGTGCGTGCGGTGGTTGCAAGATGCAACATTTGCACAGCACCGCGCAGGTTGCGGTCAAGCAACGCGTGCTGGAAGACGGTTTGTGGCACCTGGGCAAGGTCAAGCCGGAACAGATCCTGCGTCCCATTGAGGGGCCGACCTGGGGCTACCGCTACCGTGCGCGGCTTTCGGTGCGCCATGTCCGAAAAAAAGGCACGGTGCTGATCGGTTTTCACGAACGTAAAAGCAGCTATGTCGCTGATATGAAAAGCTGCCCGGTGTTGCCTGCTTCGGTGAGCAATTTGTTGCTGCCTTTGCGCTCGCTGATTCAGTCGCTTGATGCGGTAGAGACCTGCCCGCAGATTGAACTGGCGTGTGGTGATGCGGTGATGGCACTGGTGCTGCGGCATCTGGCTCCATTGACCGAAGCTGACCTGGCCCGCTTGAAAACTTTTGCGCAACAGCATGTGGCGGTGGGGGTGCAGTGGTGGTTGCAGTCCAAAGGGCCTGAAACGGTGCAACTGCTGGAGGACTCGGCGCAGGAACTCAGTTACGCGCTGCCAGAGTTTGGCATTACCATGCCCTTCAGGCCGACCGACTTTACCCAGGTCAATCCGCAGATCAACCGTATTCTGGTGTCCCAGGCGCTGCGTTTGCTGGCGGTGCAAAAAGGCGATCGGGTGATTGACTGGTTTTGTGGTTTGGGCAATTTCACCTTGCCGCTGGCGACCCAGGCGGGGCAAGTGCTGGGCGTGGAGGGTAGCGAAACGCTGGTCCAGCGCGCGCGGCATAATTATATAAAAAACAAAGCTACAGCCCCAGTCTATCAAGCGTTATGTGATACAAATTTTGTAGCGCGAAATCTGTTTGAAATGACCCCGGCGTTGCTGGTACAGGATGGTAGCGCCGAGCGCTGGCTGATTGATCCACCGCGTGAAGGCGCTTTTTCCCTGGTACGTGCGCTGGCCGATTTGTATCAGCAGTCAAATGGCGCCGAAGGGGTGGAGACGACACCAGGCGCCGCAGCATGGACGCCACCACAGCGGATTGTCTATGTGAGCTGCAATCCAGCGACGCTGGCGCGCGACGCTGGGTTGCTGGTGCACGAGGCTGGCTACCGATGTCGTTCTGCTGGCGTGATCAACATGTTCCCGCACACGGCGCATGTGGAAAGCATGGCGGTTTTCGATCGCGTTGACCCGCTCACATCAACGCAGCGTTAGCGCGCAGGTGCTTTGCCTTTTGCTGACGACTCGTTGATAACTTCTTCAACCGGCGCGCCAGAGGCAGGTTTGGTTGGTTCAGCGGGCTGGATTTCAGCACGCAGGCCTTCAATCTTGTTGTCGCGCATGTAGGCGTCCATTTCCAGCCAGCCGCTGTAGATGAACGCTTTGTTGATGCCTTTGTTGAGAGCGTAGCAGTCTTCAATGCTGCGCAGTCCGTGCCGACAGGCCGCGCCAATGGCCTTGGCCTCGGCTTCGCGTTGGGCAATGCGTGGATCTGGGCCCAGGCCCAACAGGTCACAGGCCGAAAGCGACAAGGCAGCGACAACAACAGCTAAGCGTCTGGACATAAAGCGTCAAAGGGTTGGCGAATCAAAATACGGTTACGGTTTCGATTCAAACACGGTCAATTTTCAGCTAAGCAGCAAAAAAGGCCCGAATGGGCCTTTTGTTTGTTGGCTAGGCCGGCAAGGGGTCAATCGCGTTCGCCACCCATGATGCCGAGCAAGGCCAGCAGGCTCTGAAACACGTTGATGATATCCAGGTACAGCGCCAACGTGGCGCTGATGTAGTTGGTCTCACCACCGTCGACAATACGTTTGAGGTCATACAACATATAGGCGCTAAAGACACCGATAGCCATGACCGAAATCGCCATCATGCCAGCGGTGGAACCAATAAACACGTTGATGATGCCGCCCACCAAAATAGCCAATGCGCCGACGAATAGCCACTTGCCCATACCCGACAAGTCACGTTTGATGACGCTGGACAAGCTGGCCATCACAAAAAATACACCCGCCGTGCCGCCGAAAGCGGTCATGATCAACTCAGGGCCGTTTTTGAAACCCAGCACCATCGCGATCATGCGCGATAGCATCAGCCCCATGAAGAAGGTAAAGCCTAGCAGCACCGGCACGCCGGCCGCTGAATTCTTGGTTTTTTCAATAGCGTACATGAAGCCAAACGCGCCACCCAAAAACACCACCAGGCCGACGCCGCCGCTCAGCGATTGCGTGATGCCGGTGGCAACACCGAGCCAGGCACCAAAAACGGTAGGAACCAGGCTGAGCGCCAGCAGCCAATAAGTGTTGCGCAGAACCTTGTTGCGCTCTTGCGACATGTAGCCGTAGCCGCGGTCAATGGATTGGATGTGATCTGTCATGAAAGGCCTCCTTGAGGTCGGTTGGTAAACAAGTAGCGTTCATTTTAAGGTTGGGGTCGACGATTCAAGTCAGGTTTTTGTCGCTGTTCCTACTTTTTGTGAGGCCTCTTGCAACCAGGTTGAGGGTAAACGGACGCTGCCAGAGGGGTATGCTCAAGACGTTGCCAACACCGATTTTTCCAAATGAAAACAAAACTTTTTCTTGAGATGACAGACGTCAAGGCGATCGCTGCCGCAGCCGAGGCCGAGGCCATGCGCAATCGCTGGGCGGTGACCATCGCCATCGTGGACGACGGCGGCGAGTTGCTGTGGCTTCAGCGACTTGACGGTGCTGCAGCGCTATCGGCGCATATCGCACCGGCCAAGGCGCGCACGTCAGCGATGGGGCGCCGTGAGAGCAAAACTTACGAGGATGTAATTAACAAAGGTAAACCCCCGGCTTTGCCGGGGTGACAGCAGGAGTTTGACTTTTACGTAGGTAGGGATGTCCATCGCAGAAACTCGCAATCGTGAGCCGCCAAGCAAACGAAAGGAGAAACTGGATGGACAAAATGGAAAGTCTGAACCACACGAAATGGGACTGCAAGTACCACGTCGTGTTTATACCGAAGAATAGACGGAAGGTGTTGTATGCGGAACTGCGCAAATATCTCGGGGAGGTTTTTCGCAGTCTGGCGTTACAAAAGGAGAGTCGGATAGAGGAGGGCCACCTGATGGTGGATCACGTTCATATGATGATCGCGATACCACCCAAGCACCCTGTATCGCAGGTAGTCGGATACATCAAGGGGAAAAGTGCGATCCACTTGGCCCGTGTGTATTCGGAGAGAAAGAGGAACTTCACAGGGCAAAGCTTTTGGGCGCGAGGGTACTTTGTCTCGACCGTAGGGCGAGACGAGGAGATGATCCGGAATTACATTCGGCATCAAGAGCAGGAAGATGAAAGACTCGATCAGTTAGGGCTGTGGAGGTAAGCGCCACCGATAGGTGGCACAAAGACTTGGGGCCGCGTTAGCGACCCCGTTTTGCCGCTTTGAGCGGCTCACATTTTGAAAGCCCCCGGCTTTGCCGGGGGATGGTTACTATAAATGTAATAAATGTGAGGGTCGCAATGACAGCATAAATTGGAAAAATTCTCAAATATCTATTAATGTAAAAACTCTTTACATCTACATAGACTTTTCTCTCAACTAATATGTATGAAATCAGAAAACCTGAAATCATATAAAAGAGTTGCACAGCATTTTTGCCACCAATTAGAAAATGCCCTGATGTATGAGTAAATACTACAGCCAAAGCAAATAAAGTTCGCAAAGTTCCCATTCGGCACAATCTATGTGGATGGCTGATAAATTGTGTTCATTAACAAGTGCGGTGTAGCCAGTTATTAATTCAACACAGAATAGTATACAATTTCATTCATTGATTTAAATTACTCTAATTTTTAATAAAATTAAAAGATACATCATCAAGAAAGAATATAATTTAACCGTTTGTATGCATTGACGCGGAAAGCCTTCAAGTGGCAGTTTTTGCTGAGTTTCTAACCCCGCTCAGTGCTAACGGTGACATCGTACCCACTGCGTTTAAGAAGCGCATGCTTTTGTGCTTCAGCCAGGTCGGCGCTAACCATCTCCTTGCACATTTCTTGAACAGTGATTTCTGGAACCCAGCCTAATTTTTGCTTGGCTTTGCTGGGGTCACCCAAAAGCGTTTCCACTTCGGTGGGGCGGAAGTAACGGGGGTCGATGCGGACTATCGGTTGCTCTGCAGTGTTGCCTGGTATGACGGCATAACCCACTTCATCTACAGCGGTACCTTCCCAGCGCATTTCCATCCCCAGGGCGGCCGCAGTCCATTCAATAAACTGCCGCACACTGTATTGCACCCCGGTGGCAATGACAAAGTCATCTGGTTGGTCTTGCTGAAGCATCATCCACTGCATGCGCACGTAGTCTTTGGCGTGGCCCCAGTCGCGCAGGGCGTCGATATTGCCCATGTACAAACAGCTTTCCAGCCCCTGGCTGATGTTGGCCAGGCCACGTGTGATTTTGCGGGTGACAAAGGTTTCGCCACGGCGCGGGCTTTCGTGGTTGAACAAGATGCCGTTGCAGGCATACATGCCATAGGCTTCACGGTAGTTCACGGTAATCCAATATGCATACATCTTGGCCACGGCGTAGGGGCTGCGTGGGTAAAACGGTGTGCTTTCTTTTTGAGGAATTTCCTGCACCAAGCCAAACAGCTCGGAGGTGCTGGCCTGGTAAAAGCGGGTTTTCTTTTCCAGCCCCAAAATCCGAATGGCCTCCAACAAACGCAGCGTACCCATGCCGTCCACATCAGCCGTGTATTCAGGACTCTCAAAGCTCACGGCTACGTGGCTTTGCGCGCCCAGGTTGTACACCTCGTCAGGCTGCACCTCTTGCATGATGCGGGTCAGGTTGCTGGTATCTGACAAGTCACCGTAGTGCAACTTGAAGTTGGCATTGTCAATGTGCGGGTCTTGATAGATGTGGTCAACCCGCTGGGTGTTAAAGCTGCTGGCCCGGCGCTTTATTCCGTGCACGATGTAGCCTTTTTCCAAAAGGAATTCAGCCAGGTAAGAGCCGTCTTGGCCCGTGATGCCAGTGATGAGTGCGGTTTTATGTTGGGTCATGCTGATATTTAATTGATAGTGATTTGCGCTTGATGAGTAAGGGCTACAGGACAATTTGATGCTTAAAGTCCTCGTAGGCTAATGCCAAACCTTCCTCAAGATCTACCTTGGCTTGCCAGCCCAGCGCGTTCAACCGCGAGCTGTCCATGAGCTTGCGCGGGGCACCGTCGGGCTGGGTGGGGTCAAAGTCGATGTTGCCTTGGTAACCAATGGCTGAGCCGACGGCATGAGCCAGCTCTGCAATGGTGATGTCGGAGCCAAAGCCGACGTTGATTTGGCTTTGCATTGGACTGGTCTGCTGGTCGTATACGGCTTTTGGCAAGTTCATGACAAACACGCTGGCTGCGGCCATGTCGTCCACATACAAAAACTCTCGCTTAGGGGTGCCGCTGCCCCAAATGGTGACAGTGGGGGCGTTGTTAACCTTGGCTTCATGAAACCGGCGAATCAGCGCGGGGATAACGTGGCTGTTTTGCGGGTGGTAGTTGTCACCGGGGCCATACAGGTTGGTGGGCATGACGCTGCGGTAGTCCACGCCATGGCTGGCACCATATTGGCGGTTGTAGGACTCACACAATTTGATGCCGGCAATTTTGGCAATGGCATAGGGTTCATTGGTGGGCTCTAACGGGCCAGTCAGCA
>Ga0210030_1000750_pt1 | contig 23776 bp, 18 predicted proteins | sample CryGeymeta201523_FD_183986 | JGI IMG/M metagenome (GOLD analysis project Ga0210030, IMG submission 183986) | Groundwater microbial communities from Crystal Geyser aquifers in Utah, USA - Crystal Geyser metaG 2015-23 (SPAdes) (version 2) | ecosystem: Environmental > Aquatic > Deep subsurface >...
CGTTCACGAAGCCGTGGAACTGCGCGACGGCGATAAAGCCAGATACGGCGGCTTGGGGGTTTTAACGATAGGAGGAGTATTTTATAAAAATGTCCATTATCGCTTGACAAATTTTATACAAAAATGTAAGGTGTTAGTATGATTTATCAAAGAAAACTGCTAAAAATATTAAAAAAACAACTTTTAAGCAAAGAAATAATTGTTTTAACCGGTATACGAAGGGTTGGCAAAACCACTCTTTACCGAATGATTTTTGACGAGATAAAAAGCGATAACAAAGCGTTTTTAGATATGGAAAATCCTTTGGAGCAAAGAATTTTTGAAGAGAAGGACTTTAACAACATATTATTAAATTTTAAAGAATACGGCATAAATCAAAAAAGCAAAGCATATATTTTTCTTGATGAAATCCAGGCAATGCCTAAGGCCATAAAAGCAGTAAAGTATCTTTACGACCATTATGATATTAAGTTTTTTCTTACTGGCTCAAGCAGTTTTTATTTAAAAAATCTTTTCCCGGAGTCGCTCGCGGGCAGAAAATTTATTTTTGAACTTTTCCCGCTTGATTTTGAAGAATTTTTAATATTCAAAAATCATAGAAAAAATTTTTATAAATCTTTTTCCGATAAAGACAAGAAAAAGAATTTTATAGTTTTTGAAAAGACAAAGAAACTTTATGATGAATACATGGAATACGGCGGTTTTCCGGCTGTGGCTTTGGAAGAGGAAAAAGAAAACAAGAAATTAAAACTCAACGATATTTTTAAATCGTATTTTGAAAAAGATGTAAAATCTTTGGCTGATTTTAAAGAGATAAATGTGTTTCGCGATTTAATTCTTCTTTTAATGCAAAGAGTTGGCTCAAAAGTTGAAATAAGCAAACTTTCTTCGGAATTGGGAGTATCAAGGGAGACCATTTACTCTTATCTTTCTTTTTTAGAGGGAACTTATTTTTTCAGTTTCATTTCTCCGTTTTCAAAAAATGTTGATAGAGAAGTAAGCGGAAGCAAAAAAACATATATTTGCGATAATGGATTTTTAAACGCTTTTGCCAAAATTTCCGAGGGCGCTCTTTTTGAAAACGCCGTTTTTAACAATCTAAAACAACACGGAAAAATATGTTATTATCAAAGAAGGACAGGTAAGGAGATTGATTTTATCTTAAACGAGGAAATCGCCCTTGAAGCAAAATTGAACGGGATAGTTTCAGACGCGAAAGAATTGGAAAAAACATTCAAATCTTTAAATCTCAAACAATATTACATTATTACTAAAAATTTTAACGAGAATAAACGTTTTATTCCAGCAATGGAATTATAAATATTAGGGTGTAGAAAAATATCTCTTTAAAACTAAGTATTTTTCTAAAGATTATTTTGCCAAATCGTTTAGTGAAAAAGATATATGCCAAAAATAAAAGACATAAAATCCAGGGAAATTTTAGATTCTCGCGGCAATCCAACCGTGGAAACTTCAGTCTGGCTGGACAACGGGCTTAAGGCCAAAGCCAGCGTGCCGGCGGGCGCGTCCACCGGCGTTCACGAAGCCGCGGAATTACGCGACGGCGATTCTAAAAGATATGGCGGCTTGGGGGTTTTAAGCGCGGTAAAAAACGTGGAGATAAAAATCGCGCCTAAACTCGCCGGCCTGGAAATTACCGAGCAGGAGAAAATTGACCAGGCCATGATCAAACTGGATGGCACCAAAAATAAAAGCCAGCTCGGGGCTAACGCCATTTTGAGCGTGTCGCTGGCTTGCGCCCGCGCCGGCGCCCTGGCGAAAGGGGAGGAACTGTATGAGTACATAAGGGAAATTTATGACCTTAAAAATCCCCCCTACCCCCCTTTGTTAAAGGGGGCAATAATGCCCACGCCTTGCTTTAATATTTTTAACGGCGGCAAGCACGCCGACACTAATCTGGATTTCCAGGAATTCATGGTCATACCGGTTTTAAAAACCAGTTTTAAGGAAAAAGTCAGAATCGGTGCGGAAATATTTCATGAATTGGGCGAGATTTTAAAAAAAGCCGGTTTTGACACGGACGTGGGCAATGAGGGCGGTTACGCGCCTGATATCAATTCCAGCATTCAGGCTTTAGAATTAATCATGGCCGCGGTCGCTAAAGCCGGTTTTTCCGCCGGCCGGGAAATCGCGCTGGGCCTTGATGTGGGCTCGTCCCAGCTTTACAATAAAGCTGACGGCAAATATATTTTTAAATTGGACCGGGCCAGTTTCACGGCCGCTACCCTGACCGGTTTGTATCACGAATGGTTTAGAAAATACCCGGTCATCTATTTGGAAGATGGTTTGGCCGAAGATGATTGGAGCGGCTGGCAGAAATTGAACAAAGAATTGGGCGCCGAAGTTATGCTCGTTGGCGATGATTTATTCGCCACCAATCAGGAGCGTTTGCGGCGGGGCTTGAAAGAGCAGGCGGCCAACGCGATTTTAATCAAGCCTAATCAGGCCGGAACTTTAAGCGAAACCGTTGCCTGCCTTAAATTGGCGCAAAGACATAATTATAAAATAATTGTATCGCACCGCTCGGGCGAAACCACGGATGACTTTATCGCCGATTTGGCCGTGGCCGTGGGCGCCGACTACCTTAAAGCCGGCTCGTTGTCTCGCGGCGAAAGGCTGGCAAAGTATAATCGGCTGATGGAAATTGAAGAAAATTTAAAATGAAAAAAAAATCAGATAAAAAAAATATTCTGCCGCTGATTTTAGTTATTTTGGACGGCTGGGGTATCGCCAAACCGAGCCGGGGCAACGCGGTTACTTTGGCGAAAACTCCCACCCTGGAAGGTTTAATCAGAAAATATCCCTATACCGAACTTCAAGCTTCGGGCAAGTTTGTTGGACTGCCGCCGCGCCAAGTCGGCAACTCCGAAGCCGGCCACATGAATTTAGGCGCCGGCCGGGTGGTTGAACAGGACGCGGTCAAAATTTCCAAAAGCATTAATGACGGCACTTTTTTTAAAAATGCCGGTTTTCTTGAAGCCATCCGCCTGGCAAAAGAAAATAAATCGCGCCTGCACCTGATGGGCATGATTTCTAACGGCATGAGCGCGCATAGCGACCCCGACCACCTCTTGGCCTTATTGACCATGGCGCGGCGGTACGATGTTAAAGAAGTCTACCTTCATTTATTTACTGACGGCCGAGATTCGCCAAAGTATGCCGCCCTGAAATTAATCAACGACATTCAGAGAGCTTTTAAGAACGGCGAAGCTATCGCCACGGTCACCGGCAGATTTTACGCCATGGACAGAAAGAAAACCTGGCCGAGAACGGAAAAAGCTTACGACGCTTTGGTTAACGGCTTAGGTAGAAAGGCCTTAAGCGCCCAGGCCGCCATTACGGAAAGTTATAACCGCGGCGACTCGGATGAGTTTATCGAGCCTTATGTCATCACCAAAAACGGCAAGCCCTTGACAAAAATTTCCGACCATGATAGCGTCATCTTTTTTAATTTAAGGTCAGATCGGGCTAGGCAGCTGGCCAAGATATTCGTGCAGAAACAAAGCCGAGAAAAACCGGGAGCCGGTTTTACCAGAAAGAGGTTGCTGAAAAATTTATTTTTTGTGGCCATGACTGATTTTGGTCCGGACCTGGACAATATCGTGACGGCTTTTCCCAGCGCGGATTTAAAGCAAACCCTGCCCGGGGCGCTTAAAGATTTAAGGCAACTGTATTTGGCGGAAACGGAAAAGTACGCGCACGTGACTTACTTTTTTAACGGCGGCTACGCTAACCCGGTTAACGGCGAGCAGCGGCTAGTGATTGCTTCGCCGGATGTTAAATCGTATGACCAGACCCCGGCGATGAGTTCCGCCAAGTTGGCCGGAGAAGTACTGAATAATTTGGCGGAAAACAAATATGACGTTACGGTTCTGAATTTCGCCGCGCCGGATATGGTCGGCCATACGGGGAATTTGGCGGCCGGCATAATCTGCTGCCATGAAGTTGATAAATATTTAGGCAAAATCGTTAAAGCTTATTTAAGCGAGAAAGGCACGGCTTTAGTAACCGCTGACCATGGCAATATTGAGCAGATGATTAACTTAGCAACCGGAGAAATTGACACCGAACACTCTTTTAATCCAGTGCCTTTTATTTTGGTTAACGACAGCTTAAAGGGCAAGGTGAAGCTAAGCAAGGGGAGAGTGTTGGGCGATGTCGCTCCGACTATCCTGGAACTTTTGGGGATAGCTGAACCAAAAGAGATGACGGGCAAATCTTTGATAAAATAAATTCATTATGGCGAACAGAAAACAATCAGCTCGGCCCAAACCGGTGGTTTTGGCGGTTTTAGACGGCTGGGGCATTGCCACGCCTTATGCGGGTAACGCCATCAGCCAGGCCAACACGCCCAACTTAAGCTCTTATGCGGCCAATTATCCCTCTTTGACTTTAGTGGCTTCGGGCGAAGGCGTGGGCTTGCCCTGGGGGGAAGCGGGCAACAGCGAAGTCGGACACTTGAATTTGGGGCTGGGCAGAATTTTGTATCAAGATTTGCCCAGAATTAACAAGGCGATTGCCGATGGCAGTTTCTACAATAACCAGGTTTTGCTTAAAGCCATTGAAACGGTTAAGAAAAATAATTCAAGATTGCATTTAATCGGTTTGGTCTCCTCGGGCTGCGTGCACGCTTCCCTGGAGCATCTTCAGGCCTTAATTGCCTTGCTCAAGGAAAATAAAGTAAAAAATTTTTATCTGCACGCCATTTTGGACGGCCGCGATACGCCGTATAACTCCGGCTTGAGTTTTATCAAAGAGGCGGAAAAATCTTTAGCCGGTACGGGCGGGCGGATCGCTTCACTCTCTGGCCGGTTTTACGCCCTGGACCGGGATAACCATTGGGACCGGACAGCCAAGTCTTATGAAGCCATGGCACTCGGAAGAGGGGAAAAATATCAATCCGCCGTTGAAGCGATTGAGGCCAGTTATAAAAAAAAGATTTATGACGAAGAATTCATGCCGGCGGTGGTCGTCCCCCAGGGCGAGCCGGCGGCGGCGGTGAAGGACGGCGACGCGGTGATTTTTTTTAATTATCGGCCTGACCGGGCGCGCCAGCTGACCAAAGCCTTTATTTTGCCCGGATTTGTCAAGTTTAAGCGGGGCAAGTATTTGCGCGTATTTTTCGCCACCTTTACCGAATATGAAAAGAATTTGCCGGTGGCGGTGGTTTTTCCGCCAGAAACCATTAAAAACACTTTGGGCGAAGTTTTGTCCGCGGCCGGCCTGAAGCAGCTGCGCCTCGCGGAAACCGAGAAATACGCCCACGTAACTTATTTTTTTAACGGCGGGCGCGAGCAGAAATCCGCTGGCGAGGAGCAAATATTAATTTCTTCGCCAGCCGTCTCCAGTTATGACTTAAAGCCGGAGATGAGCGCCTTGGAAGTGACCGAGCAAGTCCTTAAGGCGGTTGAACAGGATGGTTATGATTTTATTTTGATAAATTTCGCCAACGCCGATATGGTTGGGCATACGGGAAATTTAAAAGCCACGATCAGGGCCGTTGAAACTGTGGATAAATGCGTTGGCAAAATTGTCAAGGCGGTTTTAGGCAAGGGCGGGTTGTTGTTTATTACGGCCGACCACGGCAATGCCGAAGGTTTATTTAATATGCAGACCGGCATGATTGATAAAGAACATTCAGCCAATCCGGTGCCGTTTTTAATTATTGGCCAAGCCTATGAAGGCAAAAGCCTGTCGTTAGTTGACGCGCCCGGCGGCGACCTAAGCTTGGTTCAGCCGCAAGGCCTGTTAGCCGATGTGGCGCCCACGATTTTAAAAGTGATGGGACTAGAAAAACCGCCGGAAATGACCGGCCGAAGCTTAATCTAAGTTATTATTTTACGTTTTATGTCAATTTTAGTCATAAATTCCGGTTCAACCTCAATCAAATACAAGTTGTTTTCTGATGACGATGTTGAAATTAAACAGGGCGTTTTAGAAGGAGTAACCAATCATCAGATAGCTTTAAAGCAAGTTTTGAGAGAGGTTGGCAGCCTGATGGATTTGCGCGCGGTGGGTCATCGAGTGGTGCATGGCGGCGATAAATTTATCCGGCCGGTTGTTATTAATGATAAGATTTTATCAGAAATTGAAAAATTTAATCATTTGGCGCCGCTCCATAATCCTTATAATTTGGCCGGCATCAAGGCCGCCAGAGAATATTTGCCCGAGGCCAAACAGGTGGCGGTTTTTGACACCGCTTTTTACGCCGCTTTACCCGAAGCCGCTAAGATTTACGGGTTACCCCTGGAACTTACGGAAAAATATAACATCAGGCGTTTCGGTTTTCACGGCATTTCCCATAAATTTGTCATGGCCGAGGCGGCCAAGCAACTGAAAAAAGATGTCAATAAAATAAATTTAATTACTTGCCATTTAGGCGGCGGCTGGTCAATTACCGCCATCCGAGGCGGCCGGCCGATTGACACTTCCATGGGTTTAACGCCTTTGGAAGGTTTAGTAATGATGAGCCGGCCTGGCGACTTGGACGCGGGCATAATTTTTGAACTCTTAAAAAATTTGCCTGGAGAGATCAATCGGGAAAAAGTTGACCAGCTTTATGATTTATTAAACAAGCAATCCGGCGTTAAAGGTTTAACCGGCCTTGATGATTATCAGAAATTTTTAACCAGCCTGTCTTTCGGCGCCGAAGAAGCAAAGCTGGCCTTCGCCTTGCTGCTTCATCGGCTGGTAAAATATATCGGCGCTTATTGGGTTGAGCTGGAAGGGAAAGCAGAGGCGATTGTCTTTACCGGTGCCATCGGCGCGGGCAACCCGATGACCCGCAACGCGGTAATGAATAAAATAACCTGTTTGGGCAAGTTGCCTATGCTAGTGATTAAAACTAACGAGGAGCTGATGATCGCGAGGGAAGTTAAAGAATTAATATGATTAAACGTTTGTTTAACAGCGAAATTAACAGTATTACCCTGGCCGCGGCCTTGGTAGCGGCTTCTTCTCTGGCAAGCCGGCTGCTTGGTTTGTTGCGCGACCGCATTTTGGCCGGCCAATTCGGCGCCGGCGATACCCTGGATATTTATTACGCGGCTTTCCGCATTCCTGATTTAATTTTTAATTTGCTTATCTTGGGCGCTCTGTCGGCCGGTTTTATCCCGATTTTTACTTCGCTCATAAAAAGTCCGTTGGAAAAAATTCGTTCTTTGTTCGGCGACGAAAATCAGGCGGCCTGGCGTTTGGCCAGCAGCATTTTAAACATTTTGGGGTTGGCTCTATTGGTTTTGTGCGGGCTGGGGGTGGTTTTTGCTCCGGCCATCGTCAAACTAATCACGCCCGGCTTCAGCCAGGAAAAAATGTCTTTGACCGTGGGCCTTGCTAGAATCATGTTTTTGTCGCCGGTATTTTTAGGCATCTCCAGCGTCTTCGGCGGCATACTGCAATCGTTTAAGAGGTTTTTTGTTTATTCTTTGTCGCCGATTTTTTATAACATCGGCATTATCATCGGCGCTTTATACTTCGTGCCGCGATGGGGAATTTATGGCTTGGCCTGGGGCGTAGTGCTGGGAGCGCTGGCGCATCTCGCGGTGCAGCTGCCGACTTTAATCTCCCTGGGCTTTAGGTATAGTTTTAAGCTGGATTTAAGCAGTAAAAAAGTCAGAGAAATTTGGCTGATGATGGCGCCGCGGACCATGAGTTTAGCCATGTCGCAGGTGAATTTATTAGTCATTACCGCGGTGGCTTCAACTTTAGCCAGCGGTTCGCTGGCGGTTTTTAATTTTGCCAACAATTTGCAATCGTTTCCCGTGGGAATTTTCGGCATCTCTTTCGCCATCGCCGCTTTTCCGGCCATGAGCGCCGTGGCTTTTGATAAAAATAATTTAATCAAGAATATTTCCCTGACCGTCAGGCAAATTTTATTTTTTATCATTCCGGCCACCGTCCTGTTATTGGCCTTGCGCGCGCAAATTATCAGGGTGATTTTGGGTACGGGTCAATTTGACTGGCAGGACACGCTTTTAACCATTGATACTCTTGGTTTCTTTTCTATCTCGCTTTTCGCTCAAGCCTTAATTCCGCTTTTAGTCAGAGTTTTCTACGCCAGGCATGACGCTAAAACCCCTTTTGTCATCGGCCTGGCGGTGGCTGGGGCGAATATCTGGCTGTCAATTAGGCTAGCCGGCAGTTTGGGCGTCGCCGGTTTGGCCCTGGCCTTTTCCGCGACTAGCGTCTTAAATTTAATTTTACTTTGGCTAATGTTAAATCGGGAAATCGGCAGAATGGACGAGCTGAAAATTTTCATTGCCACTATAAAATTTTCCTTAGCCGCCCTGGCGGCCGGCTTGGCGGTGCAGGCGGTTAAGCTGCTCGTTGGCGTTAACCTTGATTTGGACCGGTTTTGGGAAATCGCCACCCAAGGCTTGGCCGCCGGACTGGTTGGCCTGTTGGTTTATTTATTGGTTTGCTACCTTTTAAAAAGCGAAGAGCTGTTTAATTTCTGGTCGTCTTTAAAGCGGCGTTTGGCCGGAGTTAAAAAAATTGAAACCCCGGATCAGGGTGAAGCGCGGGGGATCTAGATAATTAAGAATTAAGAATTAAGAATTAAGAATAAGGAGGACAAAAAATAAAATTTGGCCTCTTTTTTTATTGACAATATTTTTTAATGTCATATACTTAAAGTAGGGAAGTATTTTTTAATAAAATATTTTCATCATACTTATTTTTTCAAATTTTATTAGCATGGCTAACAATCATTTGGTGGGAAAAACTATTTTAGTAGTTAATGTCGGATCGCTGAAAAAAAAGTTTATTTTGCAAAGATTAAAAAAGCTAGGTTTAGTGATAGTCTGCTTAAATAAGGAAAAAAATTGGGCACAGCCCTATGTTGATCATTGGATTTTGGCAGACAATACTAATGCCAGTGAAGCCATTCAAGCAGTCAAAGAATTTATTGCCAATACTCCGCAAGTAAAAATTAATGGAGCCGTAACTTTTTGGGAGGACGATGTGCTACTAACTTCCAAGATTATTGATAAATTTAATTTCATTGGTACGCCGCTTAATATTGCCAAAAAAATCAGAAATAAATTTCTTTATCGGGAATTTTGTCGCGCCAATGGTTTGCCTGCACCGCAGCACGCTTTGCTAAAATCAATTGATGATATTAATAACTTACCCGAAACATTAAGCTACCCCTTGGTGATTAAACCAACTTTCGGCTCTTCAAGCGCCTATGTTATTAAGATTGAAGATAAAGAGCAACTCGTTGAAACTTATAAATATATCAAAAAAAATATTTCAACTAATGTTGAAAGCGCTTTAGGGGAGGGTTTAGATATTTTTGTTGAAGAATATATTGTGGGCGATGAAGTGGATATTGATATTGTTTTGCAAAACGGCAAAATAAAATTTTATTCAATTTCTGATAATTACCAAACCAGAGAGCCGTTTTTTGTCGAGACCGGCCAATCAATACCTTCCAGTTTATCCGATAGGAATAAGCTGGAATTAATTGCCATGGCCGAGGAAAATTTAGAGAAGCTGGGCGTACAGCACGGCATAATACACTTTGAAGCTAAGTCAACCAAAGATGGTCCTGTGCCGATAGAAATTAATTTAAGAATGGGCGGAGATGAAGTCCATTCTTTTGTTAAAGGCGCTTGGAATGTGGATTTAATAGAATGCGCCGCTAAAATTGCTTTAGGCATTTATATCCCTAAAATTATTAGGCAGGAGATGCCGCGTAAATATATCACCGGCGTTTATTTCTTGGCTGAATATTCTGGCGTGTTGTCGCAACTGGATATTAATGAAGAAATACGCAAGAAAGATTATTTAGAGGAATTGCATTTTTTTAAAAAAATTGGCGATCCCATTTTAGTTCCGCCGGAAGGTTATGAATTCTTGGGCTGGATTACCGTGTCAGGTTTTAGCCTGCCTGACGCCCAGGACAAATTAAAAGAAGCGCTAAAGTATGTTAAATATGAAGTTGCCAAGTTTACCAAAGAATCATTTATCGGTAAGACTTTGAGAAAGAATAGTTTTTCTTATGCTTCGCTTAACACTAGCACCATAGTTAGGGCAGCTAAAATAGAAAAGATTAAAAAGATAAAAAGAGAAGACCAGCGCAGTTTGCATATCGGCATTGCGGGGAATATTTACGAAGACGAGGATAATCCCATTGAAAAACATTTGACGCAGTTAAGTAAAAATATTGAAAAAACTTTAAACGAGAGAGGCTACCATACAACTCTTTTTAATTTTAATGACATTGAAAAAGTTTTTGATGAGCTGAAATCAAGCGATGTTGATTTAGTTTTTAATATCTGCGAGCGCTTTAATAATTCCAGCTTGTCCAAGTCCTACGCCGCAGCCCTGCTCGAAGCTTTACAAATATCTTATACGGGTTCTAGCTCTCTAACTTTAGGTCTATGCGTTGATAAAATAAGAGTTAAGAAACTTTTAGCTTTTCATAATATTCCCACGCCCAAGTGGGATTATGCTTATAGTGTTGACGACGAAATAAGCAAGGATTTGGGATTCCCTTTGATTGTTAAGCCCGCCAATGCAGATGATTCATTCGGCATTAATAATGAATCCATCGTTAATAACCAAGAAGAGCTGGAAAAGCAATTAAAAAAAGTGATCGTAGATTTAAACAGCCCGGCTTTAATAGAGGAATATATTGACGGCGACGAATATGATGTGTCAATTCTCGGCAGTGAGGACGAAAATGATTTGCGTGTCTTGCCCTTATCCCGTTCAATTTTTAAGGATATGGCAGCCGGCGAGCAGCATATTTATACCCATAATATGGACTGTTCCAGCGATGCCCTGGCTAAGCAAGGCATAGTTGTCCAGCGTCCAGCAAAAAATATTAATAAGAAACTAGAAACGTTAATTACCGAAATTGCTCTTGACGCCTACAATATATTAGACTGCCAAGACTATGGCAGCATTGAGATAAGAGTAGACAAGTATGATAACCCTTATATTTTAGAACTTAATCCCAATTCTTCAATTGATCCGGAAGATTATTTGCCCGAGGTGGCCAAGCTAACCCATCTGGAATACGGCGATTTACTGGAAGAAATAATCAGTATGGCCATTAAGCGCTACCAGAAAAAAAAAGATAATATTAATAATTAAAATTTTATGGGCGAAAGATTTAACGAAATGCCTAAATTAGGAATTAAAGAGCAACTAAAAAATTTAAGGAGTGTGGAAATTGAGGATATAAAGGTTGATGAATTGCCGAATTTAGATGTTTTTGCCATAAATGTAAAAGATCAGAAACTTTGGGAAAGCAAGGAAGAACGTGAAAAAATTTATTCAATTTTCAACGGAATCACTTTCGATGGTTTTGAAAATAGGGACAGCGGAAGAAGTTTTGACGCAAGCGATAAAGACATGGTTGCAGAAGCCAAGGAATTGGTTGATTTTAATGTTTGCGGGGATAAAATTTTTGTTATCGCCGAGGGGCGATAAGATAATCGGCTTTTTAGCCCAGAGCGATCTGGATGAAAGCAAGGAAAAGGCAAAAATAGTTTCCCTAGATCTTATGACGATAGGTCAAGAGTATCAAGGCCAAAAATATAGCGAAGCATTTTATTGTTTGGCTGTTGCCCAAAAAGACGTTGATGCTTTTGTCGAGTTATCTTTTATTGCGCCAGCCATAAAGAGCCGATTAAAAGTAAGTAAAGAAATGGGATTAATCAGTTATATTGGTGGTAATGAAGAAGGAATACTCGAGAAAAAAGGTGATGAAAAAAATCAGGCAAGACTGAAAGAGATATATGATAAATTTAAAAAAACATTTGACAAAGACGAGGTACTCATGGAAGGAGAATTGCCAGAAGGTTTTATGAAATGGGAACCTGAATGTGCCATGTCAAAATTAAGTAAAGAAGAGGTTGATAAATATATCAAACAAGATGATCCATTATATCCCTTTTTTATGGAGCATTTGACTTTACAAGAGAAAGAAAGCGATGGGGTTGTTTATCCTATAGTTGTCACCATAAGACAACAGCTAGAGAGTAAAACATAATTATAAAATAATATGCCTAATTTTGAAAAAAATAATAGAATTTTAGATATTTCTGGTAAATTAATAAATGAAGGCATATTAATTACTGTAAAAAGAAAAAATTATCAGATTAAATATCCTGCAATTATTTGGCAGCAAACGCCAGACCAATTAAAGAAAATTTTATTGGAAAATTTAACTTTTGCCGAAACTCATTGGCTGCCCTTGCTATTGAGTAAAGAAAAAGTTTTTTATAATACTCCCGTGCCTTTACTTGAGCCGTTTCTTTTTAAAAATCAATTATATGATTTACTTTATTGTGAAACGGTTGATAAGGTCAGTCAGCTTAGTTATTTAAAAAAATTTTATAATCTGGAATTTATTTTTAGTAGAGAGGAGGCTACTTTACCTAACCTGTCTTTAACTTATGAAAATTCCAATACTGCCGTTATTCCTTTTACTTTTGGTAAAGAAAGCTTAGCTACTCTAGCATTATGTTTGGAATTGGGCATTAAATCGATCTTAGTCTATTGCCAGGAGCCAGCTCATCCGTACGAAGAAAGATATAAACTTCATGAATTAAAAAGGATAGAAAAAAAATATAAAATAAAAACATATTTTATTAGGCATGACCCCGGACTTTTTCGCTACGGCAAGGCTTTTAATTTAGAAAAAGAGACAGACATCGGCTGGGGAACACAAATAACTTTATTAGCTATTTTATCATTGCCTTTTGTTTATTATCATAAGGCCAGATATATTTTATTCGGCAATGAATATTCCAATAACGAAATGACTAAAAAAAATGGCTGGAAAATTTTTTCTTCCATAGATCAGACTGGCAATATCGTTCCTCAACAGAGTAGCTTAATCAGGTTATTGACTAGCGGGCAATGCGAAGTTAAAAGTAGTTTGGACCCCTTAGAAGAATTTAATATATTTTACCTGTTGCATCACCGCTATCCCGAATTAGGCCGCTATCAATTTTCCTGCTCGGCAGAAAAACCGTTAAAAGGCGGGAGGCAATGGTGCCACGACTGTTATAAATGTGCCAGAATGTATTTGTTCGCCAAAGCTTTAGGTTTTAGTGTGGCTGATTTGGGCTTTAAGAAAGATTTATTGGCAGATTTGAGATGGTGGAATCATTATTTTGGGAAAGAAATAAAAACCGGGCCTGTTTCCGAGCTGGATTTTGCTTTTTATCTATTATATTTAAAAGGTGATAAATCCGTCTGCGTAAAGAAATTTAGAAAAGATAAACTGCCTCGTTTAAAAAATTGGAGTTGGCATTTTAAAAATTATACTACCATAAAGCCGACAATAAATTTACCGGAAAAATATAATATGAAAATGATAGAAATTTTTCAGGATGAAATGAAAAATTTTAAGAAATTAATTTCACAATATGGAAAATAATAATAGCTTAGCAAGTAAACCGCTGGAAATTTCCTATAAATTAAAGCCGTATGGATACAAAATAAAGGCAGTTGACAATAAAAGATATGAAGTTGTTTTGCCAGAAAGAATTTTTTCACGGGCCGATTTAAACTTAAAAAAATTCGTGATAGACAATTATCTTTACGCCAGAACAAGGATTCTGTCATTGGTGACAGGCAGGCCTTTATTTTATCAAAGCTCAAGACCTTATTTTAATAATTTTATAGAGCAGGGGATAAAATTTGAATTGAGAAGAATAGGGGAAAATTTGCCGGGGGGCGTAAAAAAAATTACCAACGAATTACTTCGTACGCAGAAAAATATTTTCTTTAAAGGTGGCAAAGAAATAAATAAAATTTTCCAATCAAAAAGATTGGCCACTAGCAAAGCTATTTTAGCTTTATCTTTTGGCAAAGATAGTTCACTCTCTTATGGTTTGGCCAATGAAATAGGCTTAAAGATTTATCCAGTGACGGCGAATATAATGGAAAAAGGTAATTTTTTTGAGTGGAAATTCAAGAAAAAGATAGTCAAATATTTTAGCCAAAAAGAAAAAGTCACAGTTGATATTTTTAGCGATAATGTTGATGACATTTTTTATAGTAGTAAGCTTGATAAACGGATTGAAGATTTGCATAATACCAACTCTATGTTTTCTTACGCCTTGGAATTACTGTTTTTCGCTAATTATTATAACTCCGCCTACATTATTTTTGGCAATGAAAAAAGTATGGATGACAGTTTTATTAACAATGAAGGCCAAATTACTTTTCCGTCTTACGACCAATATTCAGGTTATACTAAGCAAATAAATAATTATTTAGCTAAAGCGGCTGATAGAAAGATAAAAATTATCAGTCTAGTAGAACCGATTTATGACATCGCTGAAATAAAAATTTTATTTTACCGTTATCCTGAATTACTAAAATACTGGATGTCTTGCGCACCGGAAAATAATAAAGGCAAATGGTGTTGCGAATGTGCCACCTGTTCGGAAATATTTTTATATGTGGCGGCAGTAGGAGGCGACCCCCAAAAAATTGGGCTTAACAAAAATTTATTCTCACAGAAGGCAAAAGAACTTTATTCGATTTTTGCCAAAAGAATAAGTCAAGCTTATGGAAGACCAAAAGAAGTCAAGGAAAGCCAACTTTTAGCTTTTTTGATGGCTTACCGCCAAGGCTGGCGAGGGCCTTTAATAACTTTGTTTAAAAAGAGATTTTTAAATATCGCGTTGCGGCAGGAAAAAATTTTCAGAAAAAAATATTTTGGCGTCCATGGTGCAGCTACCATGCCGGCTGAAATTAGAAATAAAATATTTAAAATTTACCGTCAGGAGCTAAAAGATTTATCATAATATGATAAAGAAAATTATTTTAGAAAAAAGAAGATTGCATTTTCACGAGACTTTTAAAATCGCCTATGAAGAAGTATCTTACGATGATATTGTTTTTATAAAATTAGTGTCTAGAACCGGCCAAATCGGCTTTGCCAGCGCTTCTTGTGACAGTTCAGTAAACCGCCAGACGGCAGATGAGTTACTCGCCTTTTTAAAAAAGAAATTAGTACCTTCTTTTTTTAAGTGGCCATTGGGGCAATTATATTTATATCACCGGGAAATACAAAAAGTATTTAAAGATTGGCCTATGGCGCAAGCCGGCGTGGAAATAGCACTACTTAATTTATGGGCTAAACAAAATAATTTATCACTTTGGGAGTATTTCGGGGGTTTTAGAAAAGAATGTCCTTTGGCAATAAGCTTGGGCATTAAAGAGGTAAATTTGACTATTGCCGACGCTAAAAAAAGAATAAAAGAGGGTTATCAAATAATAAAATTAAAAGGCGGCTTGAGTTTGAAAGAAGATTTGGTAAAAATAAAAGCAATTAGCCAAATGTTACCAAAATCAGTCAAGTTGTTATTTGATGCTAATCAGGGTTATACTTTTTCAGAAGCAAAAGAATTTATAAAAAAAGTCAAAGGATTTCGGCTCGAATTTATTGAGCAGCCGGTAAAATCTAAGGATTGGGCGAGTTTAAAAAGGTTGAATTCCTTATCCAGCGTTCCTGTCATCGCCGATGAAGCGGCAGTAACGCTAGCGGATTGTCAAAAATTTCTTTTAGGCAATTATGTCGCAGGAATTAATGTGAAGTTGATGAAATGCGGCGGTCCGATTAATTTTTTAAAAATTTATCATTTAGCCAAAGCTTTAAACAAAACAATAATTATCGGTTGCATGTATGAATCATTAGCTTCGCTGGCACCGGCGGGACAATTGGCTCTGGGCTTACCCGTTGATTTTATAGATCTGGATAGCGGCCCGATAGATTTTTATGACGATCCAGTTAAAGGCGGAATAATTTTTAATAAGGGCAGCTTATCTTTGGGCGGCCCATTAAAATTATAATGGCTAAAATAATCGCTTTTAGCAAACCATTTTTTTTTCAGCCGCTTTGCCGGAAAAATAAGAATCCTTTATTTAAAAGAGATGATTTTTTCTTAAGCTTTGGAGATTCATTGTCTTTTTTGATTGATTATTATGGCATACAAGATAAAAAGGAAATCGCTTTAGTGCCTGATTTTTATTGCCCCGACACCTTAGTTTTTATTAGTCGCCATTTTCAGATAGTTTTTTATAAGACAAATAGTGATTTTACTATTGATAAAGGATCTTATTTTAAAGAAATAAAAGAAAAAAAACCAAAGCTCATCATAAATTATAGTTTTTTAGGATTTTCTTTAATTGAAGATGAGAAAAAAAGATTAATTGATTTAATAGGCAATGATTCGATTATTATTGAAGATTACGCCCACAGAATAATAGATTTCACCGACAGGAAACCTTTTAATAACAATCATTTTGTTATTGACAGCGTGAGAAAACATTCGCCTTTTTTAGGCAGTCATTTGATCGGCGGCGGAGTTATAAAAAATAATAAAGCGCAAAAAATAAATTTTTATAAAATAAAATGCCATTTATTTCAAATCAGCAAAGGATTATTGATGACAGTTGCGCATTTTTTAAATTGGCCCTGGCTATTTAAGCAAAGCGAAAAATTATTTTTCATGCAGAATGAAATTATCGGGAATAGCCCGAGAAGCACGCTTGGCATTTTTTTATCTTTCTATCTTTATAATTTATTGGATTTAAAAAAGTTAAAAGAGCACCGGCGGAAAATTGCTTTGGCTTACAGCGACGGTTTTAAAAATTTTTCCAGTCCTTATATTAGAATTTTAGATGATAATTTGATAAAAAATTCGGAGCTTAGTCATTATCCATTATTTGTTGATCAATCTATTCAAGAGGAATTACTTATATATTTAGAGAAAAAAAATATTTATGCCGATCGGTTGTGGGATGTTGACGATTTATTCAAAAGCCAAATAAACTCTGAATTTTATCAAAGTTTTATTATCTTGCCTTTAACTTGGCTAGTGAAAGAGGATGACGCTAGTTTTATAGCGAAGCAAGTGAGTAATTTCATGGAGGAGCGCTATGATGAAAAAAAACGGATACTATGAAATTAAAATATTCATCGTAAAATAATGGAATTTAAAATTATTACTGATATAAAAAAGTGCCGGCAGCTTTGGGAATTATTCAGCCCCAATAAAGATTGGGGCGATTTATGGGAAGTTAGGCAGTGTTTTATTGGCGCAACTGGTTATCAGCTTCATTGCCTAATTGGTTATAAGGATGATGAAGTCATGGGGGTGCTGCCTTTATGGTTTAACCAAGAAAGAGCATGTTATACGACCATCAGCGATGATTTTTTGGAGAATAATAAATTATTTATTCGTGATAAAAGTAAGATTAGTTTGTTTTTGCAAGAATGTCCTGAAAATACCGTTTTATATTATATAGATAAAGCAGAAAAAAATTTTTACGATTTTGCCGAATCGCTATCTTGTAAGTATTATTTGAATTTGGAAAAAATTGACAACATTGATCAGTATCTTTCAACTTTTTCCAAAAAACACAGAAAAAATTTTAATTATGACATTAGGCGCATCATGGCGAGCGGACTTAAGGTTGAAGTCAATAAGTTTAATAATAAAATAATCGATTCAATTGAAAAATATAATATAGAACGTTTTCAGCAAGAATCATCATTTAAAGAAAGTGGTTTTAAACAAAGCATGGCCAATTTAATTAAATTGGCTGGAGAGAAAAAAGTATTACAATTAATAACTATTACCAAGGAAGATGAAATCGTTGCGGCAGAATTCGCAGTTTTCTATAATAATGTTTATTTAGTTTTAATGGGTGGTTCTGACCCCAAAATAAATAATCTTGGCAAATTATTGATTTATAAGCATATTGAGAATGCTATAAATTTACGGGCGAAAAAACTTGATTTCATGGCTGGGGCGGAAAATTGGAAACGGTTGGGGAATTTTTCCATTGAAAAAATGTATTATTGGGATAATTTTAAAATCAGATGTCTTGAATGCGCTAAAGAAAATAACACTTGTTGTGAAGGTAATTGCACCAGGTTTGTCACTTTGCATGATTTGTTAAGATTGGAGAAGTTGGGTTATAAATTTGATGAGATTGCCAGTTTTGAGACAATGCAGGACTGGGAGATAGAGCACAGGAAAGATAAATTGCACTGCAGCTATTATGACCTGGGGGTTAATAATAAATTATTAATGCTGAAAAAAGGTAAAAATAGGTGCCTATTTTTAGATTCAGAAAATTTATGTAAAATCCATTCAGCTGTTATTGTGTTTTGTAAAATTTTTCCATTTTGGTTGGAAGATAAAACCGGTAAGATTATTTTTGATCCGGCCGTAGATCAATGCAAAATTTGTCCCGATGACGTTGAAGCCATTAATGAGAGGATATTAAATAATCAACTTACTTTAGATGATCGGTTTTTTAAACAAATTGGTTTAACCGAGGATGTTTGGCGCAGATATTTTGCAGTTTTTCAAAAAGAAATTGAAGAATACAAGAAATATAGCCAAGATTTAGCTGATGGCTTTACGCCGGCGCAAATAGTAAAAAAATATAATATTCATTTATAGTTTAAGGTTTATTTTTTTAGTAAAGCGGCGAATCTATTTGACTTTTGTGTTAATTTATTTGACCAAACTGCAAAAAATTAGTAGGATATTATAGTGGGGACAGGGCATGGCTCTGTCTATATTGATTTGTATAATTGCACATTTTAAATTTTATTGTTATAATTATATTATGAGAAGTAAAATATTAATTCCAAAAAATGAGTTAAACAGGCTTTATTATAAAGAAAAAAAATCAAAATATAAAATCGGTAAAATTTATAATTGTAGCTTTAAAACTGTATTAAACCGTATGAGAGAATTTGGCATGAAGCCGTTGTCGCGGTCAATTATTCAAAGCAAGTATAGGAAAAATAATTTTTCAGGCGATAAAATAGAGAAAGCATATTTATTGGGCTTTAGATTGGGTGATTTAAATGTTTACAAAACCACCGATAGTTCAGAAGTAATTGTGGTTAGATGCCATACCACCAGAAAAGAGCAGATTGAATTGATTAGATTTCTTTTTGAAAAGTATGGGAAAGTAACTTATAAAATTAATAATAATGATAAATCGTATTATATTAATTGTTTTTTAAATAATAGTTTTATTTTTTTATTGCCAAATATTGATAAGGTGGAAAACTGGATAAATAGGAATGAAAAATATTCTTTTTCTTTTGCCGCCGGATATATCGACGCTGAAGCAAATATTGGAGTATATGACGGCAGAGCTAGATTCAAAGTAGACAGTTATGATAAAAATATAATTTTTTGGCTTTATGGGCTTTTTGTTAAAAATAAAATAATTTGCCCCAGGCCGTTAAAAATTGGACAAAAAAATGAGATTTATGACAAAAAGTCGGGTTATAAATATAATAAAAATTTATGGAGGGTAAGAGTGAGTAATGCCCAATCTTTGGAAAAATTATTTAAAAACATAGCGCTATATTTAAAACACAAAAAAAGAGTTAATGATTTTAATAAATGTTTAAAAAATTTAAATGATAGAAGAAATAAATAAAATAAGGAATTTTGCCATATTGGCCCACATTGACCATGGCAAATCAACCTTGGCTGACCGCATGCTGGAAATTACCGGCACGATTGAAAAGCGAAAAATGAAGGAGCAAGTTTTGGACCGGATGGATTTGGAAAGAGAGCGGGGGATTACCATTAAACTTCAACCAGTAACCATGGAATATGATGGTTATATTTTAAATTTAATAGATACGCCGGGCCATGTGGATTTTACTTATGAAGTTTCGCGCAGTCTGGCCGCGGTTGAGGGCGCGGTTTTATTGGTGGACGCGACCCAAGGCATCCAGGCGCAGACTTTAGCCAATTTATATTTGGCTTTGGCGCAGAATTTAACCATCATCCCGGTGATAAATAAAATTGATTTGCCGGCCGCTAACGTGGAAAAAACTAAAAAAGAAATCGTCCAGCTGTTAGGCTGTAAGCCGGAAGAAATAATTTTAGCTTCAGGCAAAACCGGCCAGGGGGTTGGCGAAGTGTTGCAAGCGGTAATCGCGCAAGTGCCGGCGCCGACCTCACCCCAACCCCCTCCTTCGCAAGGAGAGGGGACGCCGCTCAGCGCTTTAATTTTTGATTCTACTTTTGATGAATACCGCGGCGTGGTGGCGTATGTCAGGATTTTTGACGGGCAAGTTAAAAAAGGCGATAAAATAATATTACTGGCCACCAAAGCTAAAAGCGAAGTTTTGGACGTGGGCGTTTTTAAGCCTGAATATAAATCAACTAGTGAATTAAAAGCCGGAGAAATCGGCTATATCGTCACTGGTTTTAAAGATTTGAGCGAATGCCGGGTGGGCGACACGGTGGCTTCGGCGAATGCTGCTGGCGTGGAACCTTTAAAAGGTTATGACGAGGTTAAACCCATGGTTTTTGCCGGAATTTTTCCGCGCGAGGGCAATGAATTTGCCGAACTGCGCGAAGCTGTCGCCAAATTAAAATTAAATGACGCGGCTTTAGTATACGAGCCGGAGCATTCCGAAGCTTTGGGTTTTGGTTTTAGATGCGGTTTTTTGGGGCTTTTACACCTGGAGATTTTTCAAGAACGTTTAAGGCGGGAATACAATTTGAATTTAACCGTGACTATTCCCAGCGTAGCTTACAAAGTTTTTAAAAAAAACGGCGAAGAGTTGATTATCCGCAGTCCGCAGAAACTGCCTGACCCGACCGAGATGGAAAAAATTGAAGAACCTTGGGTGAGCCTGGATATTATCGCGCCCAAAGAATATATCGGGGCGATTTTAAATTTAGTCCAGGAAAAAAGAGGGATTTATAAAAATACCGAATACATTGACGAAACCAGAGTGGTCTTGCATTACCAGATTCCTTTGGCCGCGATTTTAACCGATTTTTATGATAAAATAAAAAGTGTGAGCTCGGGCTACGCCTCCATTAATTATGAATTCAGCGGTTACCGGCCGGCCGACGTGGTTAAAATGGAAATTTTAGTGGCCGAAGAAGCGGTCGAAGCCTTGGCCATGATCGTTTATCGCGATGAAGCTTTTAAGCGCGGCAAAGAAGTGGCCGCTACTTTAAAAGAGACTTTACCCAAGCAGATGTTCGTGGTTAAGCTGCAGGCGGCGGTGGGCGGGAAAATTATCGCGGCCGAAAGGCTTTCGGCCATGAGAAAAGATGTGACCGCCAAATTATACGGCGGCGATGTCTCGCGCAAGCGCAAATTATTAGCCAAACAGAAAAAAGGCAAGAAGAAAATGGAGGCGCGCGGCAAGGGCCGGGTGGAGATTCCTTCCGACACTTTCGTAAAATTATTAAAGAGATAAAATTATGAAAAAACCAGCGCAAAGAATTTTTTGGGTTATTCTAACCATTATGGTGATTTTCTCCATGTTGATTTGGACCGTGGGCGCGATTTTTAATTTTTGATTATGGCGAATGTTTGGCGGTTGCTGCCCGAAGCTGAAGACGATTTTATTAAAAAAAATTCCGCGGACAACAAAATAATTCTCCAGCTTTTGGCCAACAGAAAATTAACCGGGGAAAAAGAGATTGAAGATTTTTTTAATCCAAACGAAAAAAATCTGTTTGACCCGTTTTTGTTTAAAGACATGGCCACGGCGGTTGATTTAACGATTAAGCATATCAAGGCGCAGAATTTGATTATCGTTTACGGCGATTATGACGCGGACGGAGTCACCGCCACGGCCGTTTTGGCGGAAGTGCTGAAAGTATTTAAAGCTTGGACCGGAGTGCATATTCCCGGCCGGACCTCCGAAGGCTACGGACTTAATAAAAAAGCGATTGACGAGCTTCATCAGGCCGGAGCCAAATTAATAATTACGGTGGATAACGGCATCCGCAACAAAGCCGAGGTCGCCTACGCCAAAAGCCTGGGGCTGGACATCATCGTCACCGACCATCATGAGCCGCCGGCGGCCAAAGCCGATTGGCCCGATTGCTTGACTATCAATCCCAAGGCGGAGAATTATCCTTATAGAGACTTGGCCGGCGTTGGCGTGGCTTTTAAATTAGCGCAGGCCTTGATTGAACGTTGCAAATTAACCGATGAATTAAAAGCCAGGTTGGAAGAAAAAATTTTTGATTTAACCGCGGTGGGCACGGTGGCGGATACGGTAAGCCTGTTGGGCGAAAACCGAATTTTAGTCAGCCGCGGCCTGGAAATAATCAACCGACAAAAGCGTTTAGGCTTGGTTGAATTGATAAAAGCGGCGCAAATTAATGGTGGCTTAGGTAAGAAAATTAACGCGCTTAACATTGGTTGGCAAATTTCCCCCCGGCTTAATGCCGCCGGCCGCTTGGATCACGCCAATACGGCTTATGAGCTGTTGGTCACTAAAAATAAAGAAGAAGCACAAGTTTTGGCAAAAAAATTAAACGATAAAAATGGCCAGCGGCAAAAAATTACCGAGGAAATCGTGGCGCAGTGCCGCCGCTTGATTGAAGGAAAGCCAAAAGACGAAAAAATTTTAATCGTTTGCTCGCCGAATCTGGAGGCTGGCAAGTCCGCCGCGGGCTGGCCCGAAGGCGTGGTTGGCTTGGTGGCCGGACGATTATGCGAAGCCTACGCTCGGCCGGTTTTGGTGATTACTAAAATAAACGATGAAATTAAGGGCTCGGGCCGAAGTATTGACGAGTTTAATATCATGAAGGCGATTGAACAGGCGAGCGAATATTTGGAAAAATTCGGCGGTCATGCCGCGGCTTGCGGTTTCACTTTGAAAAGTTCTGGTGATTTGGAAAAATTTTCGCTGAAAATGAAACGGTTGGCGGATAAGGCTTTGGTTGGAGTGGAGTTGGTTCCGAAAATAATAGTAGAGGCCAAAATTGATTTGGCCGATGTTAACGACGAATTGTTGAACGAACTGGAAAAGTTTGAGCCGTTCGGCCAGGATAACGAGCGACCGAAATTTCTAAGCCGCGGGCTGGCGATTATGGACAAAAACACTATGGGCGCGGCCGGCCAGCATGTTAAATTCAGGTTCGGCTCCGTCTGGGCGGTGGCTTTCAGTCAGGCGGAAAATTTAAAAGATTTTAAAATCGGGGACAAGGTTGACGCGGTTTACTATTTGGAATTTAATGAGTTTAACGGGCGGCGGAGTATTCAGATGAAGATAGTTGATTTAAAATTGTCTGATGTATGAAACACGAAAAATTGACAATTTTTACCGACGGCGGGGCGCGCGGCAATCCCGGGCCAGCCGGCATCGGCGCGGTGATTTTAGGTGAAAAGGGCAAGGCGGTCGCAAAAATTTCTAAGTATATCGGCGAGACCACTAATAATCAAGCGGAGTACCAGGCGCTGATCGCGGCTTTAACCAAAGCCAAAGAGCTGGGCGCGCGTGAGCTTGAAGTTTTTTTGGACAGCGAATTGGTGGTTAAACAATTAAATCGCGAATATCGCGTCAAAGATAAAGACCTTGCGCCTTTGTTCGTGCAAGCGTATAATATTTCATTAGGGTTTAAAAAGATAGTTTTTAAACATGTCAGCCGCGAAAAAAATATGCTGGCGGATAAATTGGTAAATTTGGCGCTGGATAGAGCTGGTAAATAAAGTAAGGACGCATGGCTCAGTTGGTTAGAGCGTACGGTTCACATCCGTAAGGTCGGAGGTTCAAGTCCTCCTGCGTCCACTTGTAAAGCGTTAATGTTTTTCGGTTCTTTACGCCGCCAATTACAGGCTGCGATTTGCTTTTCGGTCGCAGTTTTTTTATTACTTTTTCGTTTGACTTTTTTCTTATTTGATGTTAATATTTGTTTGTAAAAAATGTCCTTTATATTTCGCTAATATCAGGGTAAGCGGATGATCGCTCGGCTTT
>Ga0210030_1000763_pt1 | contig 23583 bp, 31 predicted proteins | sample CryGeymeta201523_FD_183986 | JGI IMG/M metagenome (GOLD analysis project Ga0210030, IMG submission 183986) | Groundwater microbial communities from Crystal Geyser aquifers in Utah, USA - Crystal Geyser metaG 2015-23 (SPAdes) (version 2) | ecosystem: Environmental > Aquatic > Deep subsurface >...
GGATGCGCGGCGCCGCGCGGTACCGGGCGTGCAGCTTTGCATCGAGTGCCAGGAATGGCAGGAATACATGGAAGGCAGACATGCAAGTTCAAATTGATCTGTGGGAGTTGTTGATGTCGCTGGCCTCGTTGGTCGGTGTGTTCGCCGCGCTGGTCTGGATGTTCGGCACGCTGCTAGTTAAGCAGTTCAAGGCGCTGCTGGACCAGCGCTTCACGGTGATCCAGGGCGATTTGGGCAAGCGCGCCGTCGAAGACGCGAAAGTATCTGAGCAGCTGCGCAAGATCGAGACGGACTTCCTGAATTGGAAGGCGGAGCTGCCGGTGCATTACGTCCGGCGCGAGGATTACATACGCGGCCAGACAGTGATCGAATCCAAGCTGGACGCGCTTTACAGCAAGCTTGAAGTGGTGCAGATACAAGGGGCAAAAAAATGATCGACCAAGAAAAAGTGCGCCGCGAGACCATGCGTTGGACGGTGATCCTCACGCTGCTCAACGCCAGCCCGATGGGTGCGTTCGAGGAGCTGGTGCTGGCGACGGTGCAAGGCATGTTCCCGGATGCGACAGCGCTGGAAGTACGCCGCGTGCTGGACTATCTCTCCGACCGCGACCTGGTGAAGCTGGACAAGCAGCCCTCCGGCCGCTGGTTCGCCGACCTGACACGCTACGGCACAGACATCGCCGAATACACGGTTGACTGCGACCCCGGCATTGCACGCCCGACGAAGTACTGGGGGGGCTGATATGCCACCACGTTCGAAGATCAAGCAGCTGCCGCCCGAGGTCAAGGCTTGGCTGGACCGGGCGCTGATCGAGGGCAACTTCTCGGGCTACGAGCTGCTGGAGCAGGAGCTGTCCGGGCGCGGCTTTGTGATTGGCAAGAGCAGCATCAACCGCTACGGGCAAGAGTTCGAGCAACGCATGCGCGCACTCAAGCTGGCCACCGAGCAGGCCAAGGCCATATCCGAATCGGTGCCCGACGATGAAGGCTCGATGAACGACGCCTTGATCCGCCTGGTGCAGCAGAAGGCTTTCGAGACCTTGCTCAAGATGGAAGAAGGCGCGCCGATGAAGGAGATCGGCCTGATGGTGGCGCGTCTTTCCAATGCCACCGTGAAGCAAAAGCAATGGGCCACCGAGGTGCGCGCCAAGGCCGAGACTGCCGCTGCTGCCGTGGAGAAGATCGCCAAGCGTGGCGGCCTGTCTGCTGCTGCGGTCAAAGAGATCAGGAGCCAGATCCTTGGCATCCCCAGTTAAAACCGTTCCGGTCACCATCCCCGGCGATGCGGCGCGCAAGGGCGCGCCGCCTCCCGCTTTGCTGCCCTATCAGCAGCGCTGGATCGCCGACGAAAGCCCGCTGAAGATCGCCGAGAAATCTCGCCGCATCGGCTTGACCTGGGCGGAGGCCGCCGACGATGTGTTGATCGCGGCGCGCGAGGAACACAGTTCCAACGTGTTCTACATCGGGCCTACACAGGACATGGCGCTGGAGTACATCGAAGCCTGCGCCATGTGGGCGCGCGCCTTCGACTATGCCGCATCCGAGATCGAGGAAGGCATCTTCGTCGACGGCGACAAGGAGATCAAAACCTACAAGATCGACTTCCCCGCCACCGGACGCCGCATCGTGGCGCTCAGCTCGCGTCCCACCAACCTGCGCGGCAAGCAGGGCGTGATCGTGATCGACGAGGCCGCGTTCCATAACGATCTGGCCGCGCTGCTCAAGGCGGCGATGGCGATGTTGATGTGGGGCGACAAGGTGCGCATCATCTCGACCCACGACGGCCAGGATAACGCATTCACCGAACTGATCCAGGAAGTGCGCGCGGGCAAGCGCAAGGGCAGCGTGCACCGCTTCATCTTCCGCGAAGCGGTCGCGCAAGGGCTGTATCAGCGCGTGTGCCTGCGGCGCGGCATCGAGTGGACGGCAGAGGGCGAGGCGCAGTGGGTGGCCGATGTCTATGCGTTCTACGGCGAGGACGCCAGCGAGGAGTTGGACGTGGTGCCGTCGCAATCGGCTGGCGCCTATCTGACGATGGGCCTGATCGAGGCGCGCATGAACCCGGACACGCCGCTGGTGCGCGGTCGCTGGACGTCTGAGTTCGCTTACCTGCCGGACTGGGAGCGCGAGGCCGAGGTGGCGGCGTGGTGCGAGGAACACATCAAGCCCATCCCGGACAAGCTCGACAAGGATCTGGCGCATGGTCTGGGCGAGGACTTCGGGCGGACCGGCGACTTGACCACCCTGGACATCATGGAAGAAGGGCGCGACCTCACCATCCGCGTGCGCGGCCAAGTCGAGCTATCCAACTGCCCATTCCGCCAGCAGGAGCAGATCGTCTTCTACATCCTCAACCGCCTGCCGCGCTTCCGCTCTGCCGCGTTCGATGCGCGCGGCAACGGCCAGTATCTGGCGGAACGTGCCGCGCAGAAATTTGGCCAGGCACGCATCGAGCAGGTGATGCTGAGTGATTCGTTCTATCTGGCCAACATGCCGCGCTTCAAGGCTGCATTGCAGGATGGAACGCTGGACGACATTCCGAAGGACAGCCAGACGCGCGACGACCTGCGTGCGCTGCGCGTGATCGACGGCATCCCCAAACTTGGCAAGGCCAAGACGCAGACAGGCGAAGGCGAGAAGCTGCAGCGCCACGGCGACTCGGCGATCAGCCTGTTCCTCGGGCATTACGCGATGAAGCGCGAGGTCGCGCCTATCGAATATCAATCGTCCGGCCAACGTGTCGCCGCATCTGGCGGCATGTCCGGATTCATGTGAGGTAGATCATGAGCACGTTAAAGAAGGACCAGAAAGACGAGATTGCCACCACCAGAGACGGGCGCGACATCACGCGTGGTTTTGTGGATGGCCTGCCGCTGCTGCCGTCCACCGACCGGCTGCTGGCGCTCAAGGGCAACGGCGACTTGGCGATCTACCAGGAAGTGCTGCGCGATGACCAGGTGAAGGCGTGCTTCGGCCAGCGCGCGCGGGCTGTGATCTCGCGGCCGTGGGAAGTGAAGCCCGGCGGCGACAAGCGCATCGACAAGCTGGCTGCGGAATTCATCGAAAAGCAGATCAACAATATCCGCTTCGACGATATCACCGAGAAGATGCTCTACGGCGTGTTCTACGGCTATGCCGTGGCCGAGCCGCTCTATGCGGTGGAGGACGGCAAGATCGTGCTGGACGCCAGCCGTGGCGGCATCAAGGTGCGCGATCGCCGCCGCTTCGGCTTTGCGCCGGATATGTCGCTGCGCCTGCGCACTTCCACCAACCCGATGGGAGAGAAGCTGCCGGAGAAGAAGTTCTGGCACTTTGCCACCGGAAGCGATCACGACGACGAGCCTTACGGCCTCGGCTTGGCGCACTGGCTCTACTGGCCGGTGTTCTTCAAGCGCTCCGGCATCAAATTCTGGCTGGTGTTCCTGGAGAAGTTCGGCAGCCCAACCGCTGTCGGCAAGTATCCTGCGGGCACAATAGAAGCTGATCAGAACAAGCTGCTGGAGGCACTTGGCTCTATCCAGACCGACAGCGCCATCATCTTCCCGCAAGGTATGGAGGCCGAGCTGCTTGAGGCTACACGCGGCGGCACGGCAGACTACACCGCGCTCTACGATCGCATGGACGCAGCCATCGCCCGCGTGACACTAGGCCAAACCGCCAGCACGCAAGGCTCGCCCGGCAAGTTGGGCAATGATGACCTGCAGGGCGACGTGCGCGCAGACATCGTCAAGGCCGACGCGGATCTGGTGTGTATGAGTTTTAACGCCACCATCGTGAAGTGGCTGGTGGAGTGGAATTTCCCAGGCGCAGCGCTGCCACAGGTGTGGCGCAAGTGCGAGGACGAAGAGGACTCGAACACCACAGCCGAGCGTGACGAGAAGATCTGCAAGATGGGCTTCAAGCCAACGCTGAAGTACATCCAGGACACGTATGGCGGGGAGTGGCTGGAGACGCCGCCCGGCACACCGCCTGGGCAGGTTGGTGGTGCTGAGTTCGCGGAAAGTGATCGCCGCGTCCCTGGCAATTTACTCAAAAGCAACGGCCAGACAGACGAACTAGACGCCCTCGCCGAAGATCTGGCCGGCGACTGGGAGCGCGTCACCGATCCGTTGATCGCGCCCATCGTGGCGCTGGCTGCAGAAGCGGCCAGCTTCGAGGAATTCCAGGCGCGTCTGCCTGATCTGATCCAGGGCATGGATGCCGCCGTGCTGGCCGAGGCGCTGGCGCAGGGACAGTTCGCTGCGCGGATCTGGGGCAAGGTCAATGCCGCAGATTAAGCTCGAAGCCTTGCCGCCCGAAGAGGCGATCGCCTTCTTCAGGCAGAAGGGTTACAAGATCGGCTTCGACTGGCGCGACGTCTGGCAGCAGGAACACCAGGCTGCGTTCACCGTGGCCAAGGCGATGCAGCTCGACATCCTGCGTGATATCCGTGCGGCTGTGGATGTTGCGCTGGCCAACGGCACCACGTTCGCCGACTTCCGCAAGACACTGGAACCGACGCTGGCACAGAAAGGCTGGTGGGGTCGCGCGGACATGAAAGACCCGCTCACCGGCGAGCTGAAGAACGTGCAGCTCGGCAGCCCGCGCCGCCTCAAGACGATCTACGACACCAACCTGCGCACAGCGCACAGCGAGGGCCGGTGGGAGCGCATCCAGGCGAGCAAGCAGACCTTTCCTTATCTGCAATACGACGGCAACAACAGCGAGAACCCCCGCCTCCAGCATGCAGCCTGGGACGGCATGGTGCTGCCGGTGGACGATCCGTTCTGGCAATCTCACATGCCGGTCAAGGAATTCGGCTGCAAGTGTCGGGTGATCCAGATGTCGGGGCGCGATATGGCGCGGCGCGGACTGGAGGTGAGCGATTCGCCCAAGGTGCCGACGGTGGCCTATACCAACACGCGCACCGGCGAGGTGCAGCAGATCCCGCAGGGGGTACACCCCGCATTCAATTACCCGCTGGGCGGACGGCTGACCAACCTGCCGAAGATGATCACCGAGAAGCTGGACGCAGCAGACGTGCCGCTGGCCGCTGGCGTGCTCAAGGGCATCGTGTCCGGCGAGGCGTTCGCGCGCTTCTTCGCCAAACCGGAGGGCGTTTTTCCCATCGGTGTGTTGGTTGCGGCGGATGCCGAACTGATCGGTGCAAAGACGCACACTGTGCGGCTGTCTGCTGAGACGATGAAGAAGCAGATCGATGTGCATCCGGAGCTGGCGCTGGAAGAGTATGGCTTTGTGCAGCAGGCTATCGAGCGCGGCGTGCGTATTCAGGACGGCGATACCGCACTGGTCTATCTGCTGGAACTGGATGGGTATGTGACGGTGGTTAAAGCGACCGGCAGCGGTAAGGCGGTGTTCATGACCAGCTTCCGCAGGCTGTCGAGCAGCCAGGTTAAACGGGATGAAGAGATCCGCAGGTTGTTACGCAAGCAGGAAGGGAATAAGTAGCGGGCGGTGGGGCCCCCCGATCCGGTTACCCGGCAACCCCACATGGCGCTCCGGCATCTCTGCCGTGCTACGGCCGGGGGAATAGCACCGTGTCGCGCCCGCAGGTGCAGTATATGCTCCCCCGACGGGATGCGCCAGATGCTTGAAACGCTGGCTGCCCTGTGGCGCTTCACACCCCTGTTTTGAGGCCCTATGTAGCCAAATCTCCGGCGCGACGTTTTTAACGGGGGTCTAACGGCCTCTGTGCGGGTAATTTTCATCGCGCGTGGGTGGGGATTGCGCATCGCTTCCCATTTCCCTGTAAATGTGGCAGTCTGAAAAAGCTGAACCACCCCTTATCTCTGCACCGAAACACTTCGGTATCGCACGCACCCGTCGCCATCCCCAGAATGGCGACATGAAATCTTCCAAACCCATCCAGATCTTCAAGCCCGGCAAGCGCACCGCGATGAGCGGTGTGACGCTGGATTTCTCGGACGCAGACCTGCAGGCGACTGCCGCTGCATACGATCCGGCCAAGCACGAAGCGCCGCTGGTCGTTGGTCACCCCAAGCATGACGACCCGGCTTATGGCTGGGCCGCATCGCTGGCTTACGCCGATGGTGCACTTGAGGCGATGCCAAGCCAGGTCAATGCCGACTTCGCCGATATGGTCGATGCCGGTGCCTTCAAGAAGGTCAGCGCCTCGTTCTATCTGCCCGACGCACCGAACAACCCTGTGCCGGGCGTCTTCTACCTCCGTCATATCGGCTTCCTCGGCGCGCAAGCGCCTGCCGTCAAAGGTCTGCGCAATCCGGAGTTCGCCGATGCCGAAGAAGGCGTGGTCGAGTTCGCCGAATGGGACGACGTGGACAACGCCAGCCTGTGGCGCAGCCTGCGCGACTGGATCATCGGCAAGTTTGGCCAGGAAGAAGCCGACAAGGTCGTGCCTGGTTACACCGTCAAGAATCTTGAGCAGTCCGCCCAGGACGAGCTGAAGGAATCCATGAATGAAGAGTCAACCGCTGGTGCAGGCGAGCCTGCTGCATCGTTTTCTGAGAAAGGAGTAACTGTGACACTTGAAGAAAAGGCCGCGCTGGAGGCCGAGAACGCCCAGATGAGACAACAGCTGGCTGATGCCGCTGCGCGCGACAAGTCCACCAAGGCTGCCGCCAAACACGCAGAGCATGCCGCTTTCGCCGAGGCATTGGTGCAGGAAGGCAAGCTGCTGCCCGTGAACAAGGACGTGACGGTGGCCACGATGGACTTCATGGCTGCGCAGGATGCGACCGTTGAGTTTGGCGAGGGCGATGCGAAGAAGCCGTTGCTGGATGCCTATAAGGCGTCGCTGCAGGCCAATCCGAAGCTGGTTGAGTTCGGCGAGGTGTCCGGTGCGGGCAGTGATGCCAGCGGCACGGTCAACTTTGCAGCGCCTTCCGGCTACGACGTGGACGCCGACCGCCTGGCGCTGCACGGCAAAGCGCTGGCCTACCAGACAGCCAACAAGACGACTTACGAGGCCGCTCTGGCCGCCGTGAGCGCTTAACCCCCCCAACCAAGGAGACCAACATGAGCAAACAATCCATTTCACTGCTGACGCTGTCCATCGCGGCCAGCGGCGCCATCGTCGCGAACCGTTTCGTGACACACGCCCGCGATCAGGCGGTGGCGGACGAGAACACCCTGGGCGTCGCCACGACCGAAGCTGCAGATGGCGACGTGCTGGCGGTCGATGTGCTGGGCACCGCCATCGTCGAAGCGGGCGCGGCTGTTGCAGCCGGTGCCACCCTGAAAGCTGATGCCAACGGCAAGGCGATCACCTGGGTGACTTCCGGCGCGAAGGTTGCGGTGGCACTGGATGCCGCAAGCGCGGACGGTGACTTCATCGAAGTGCTGCTGATCCCCAACGCAGCTTAATCAATCAATACACAAGGAGACGTGAGATGAAAAGCAAACTGTGGAAACTGGCCGGCATTCTGTTCGGCGTGTTGGCGCTCAGCGCAATGGCGCATGCGGGCTGGATCGATCCGGATGCGGCGATGGCCATCGGCGTGATCGGCAATATGACCAACGCCCAGGCGCGCGTGGTCGATCCGATCCTGTCTACCGTTGCGCAGGGTTACAAGAACGGCCGCATGGTTGCCGACTTCCTGTTCCCGGTCGTGCCGGTCGACCAGCGCGGTGGCAAGATCCTCGAGTTCGGCAAGGAAGACTTCTTGCTGTACAACACGGCCCGCGCACCCGGTGCGGATACCAAAGAAGTGCAGTTCGGTCATCTCGGTGCGGCCTATGCGCTCGAAGGTCATCGTTTGATGGGTAAGGTGCCGTTCGAACACCTGCAGGAAGCCAACCAGGTGCCCGGCATCAATCTCGGTCGCGGCGCTGTCACCAAGACACAGAACATCATCCTGCTGGCCAGTGAGCACCAGGCCGCCACCATCGCCCGCAATGCAGCCAACTACGCCGCTTCCAACAAGACGGCGCTGGCCGGTACGTCGCGCTGGGATGACTACGCATCCGGTGTATCCGATCCGGCAGCCGACATCGATACCGCCGTCGAAGCGATCCGTGCGCAAGTTGGCATGCGCCCGAACACCGTAGTGCTGTCGCCCAAGGCTTTCAAGGCGGCAAAACGCCACCCCAAGATCATCGACCGCGTGAAGTACACCGGCCGCGACAGCGTGACACTGGAAATGTTGGCCAACCTGTTCGATGTCGAGCGCGTAGTGAGCGGCGACGCGATCTACAACGCCTCCGGCACCATGACTGATGTGTGGGGCAAGGATGTGGTCGTGGCTTACACCGAGACCGCATCTGCGGATGACGGCGGTTTGCCGAGCTTCGGATACACCTATCGTTTGCGCAATTATCCGATGGTCGAGTCGGCATATATGGACCGTGGCAAGAACAGCTGGATGTACCCGGTAAACGACGAGCGCTCTCCGGTGATCGCCGCCGCCGCCGCCGGTTACCTGATCCAGACCGTCGTCAGCTAATACCTGAAGAGCCGGGGCACTGCCCCCATATCGCCCCCGCCCCATCCTGAGCATGGGGCGGTTGGACAAGAGAGAGGATAGAACATGGCCACCAAGACATATCAAGTAGAAAGCCCGATCCGGCACGACGGCAAGGAATACGCCGTCGGTGCGCAGATCGACCTGGATGACAAGGATGCGAAAGACCTGCTGACCGTCAACGCCATCAGCGCTGCAGCGGCAGATAACACGCCGACCGCGCCCGCCGACGAAGCCGAGCGCATCGCCGCCATCGTGGACGCGATCGGCAAGCTGGACGCCGCCGACGCATCGCTGTGGATGAAGAACCAAGCGCCGAAGACCGAGGCCATTGCCGCGATCACCGGCTGGCCCGTCGTGGCGGCAGACCGCAACGCCGCCTGGGAACAGATCAACGCTGCCAAGTAATCGACGATGAGCTACGCCACCCCATCCGTTCTGCTGGACCAGTTCGCTGCCGACGAGATCGCGCAGCGGGCTGATCGCAGTATCCCGCGCCTGGTATCGGCCGAGATGCTGAAGGCAGCAGCAACTGGCGGTGATATGAGCGGTTATACGGTGGATGAGCAGGCAGCGACCGCAACCGCGCTGGCGCTGATCGAGCAGAAGCTGCTCGATGCGGACAGTGTGATCGATGGCTATCTGATCTCCCGCTACGAGACGCCACTGGCAGTGGTGCCGCGTTTGATCGTGGGGGTTGCATGCAATCTCGCGCGCTATGCGTTGTACGACGACATTGCAACCGAGCAGATCACGCAACGCTACAAGGATGCGGTCAAGCTGCTGGAAGCGATCAACACGGGAAAAATCAATCTGGGAAAAAACGATTCTCAGGTGGCTCCGCAAGATCATGGCAGCGTGAAATGTGCCGCACCGGATCGCGTATTTAACGCGTCGTCATTGGAGGGGTTTTAGGTGATCAACGGCATCCTCATCCGTGCTGATGTCGATTCGCGCAGCGTCCGCGCCAAGCTGGCCGAGCTGATCGCGTTGGGTCAGGACCCATCCGAGGCACTGCGGGATATCGCAACCCTTGGGGAGAACTCGACACGCGAGCGGTTCCGTCTGCAGATCAGTCCGGAGGGTAACCGTTGGAAGCCTAGCCTGCGCGCGCGGTTGCGTGGCGGCAAGACGCTGACGAAAGACGGCCATCTGAGTGGTTCGATCACTAGCCGTTCCGGCCGTACTTTTGCCGAGTGGGGAACCAATCGCATCTACGGCCCTGCCATGCAGTTGGGGTTTGAGGGGGATGTGAAGGTGCCTGCGCATACACGGGTGATCACTTCCGCGTTCGGCCGGAAGCTGCGGTTCGGGGTGGCGGCCTCTGTGGGTGCATACACCCTGCGCCAGAAGATCGAGGCGCGGCCTTACCTGGGCGTGAACGACGAGAACGCGGCTGACATTCTGGATCTGTTGTCGGATCGCATCGAGGGGGTGCGCTGATGTATGCCGAGATGGAGATCGGGCTGGTCGCGGCAATTGAGGACAGCCCGCTGCGCGCGAAGCTGGCGGCTGTAGAGACGCTGCCGGAACTGGATGGCGACAACCTGGTGCAGAAGTTTGCGGCGCAGGCCCCGGCGGTGTTTGTGGTGGCGGGTGTGCATGCTTCGGTGCAGGACGGCTCGATCACCGTTCCGTTCGGCCTGGCATGTGTGGCCCGTAATGCGCGCGGTCATGAGGATGCGCGGCGCGGCGATGGCAAGACGCTGGGGATGTACCAGATCGTGTCGTCGGTGCTGGGGTTGGTGGAGAACGGTCGCGCTGGCGGTTATGTGTGGCGGGTGACCGGCGTGGATCTGATGCTGGACGACAAGCTGGCCAAGGCCGGGTTGACCTGCGCGGTGGTGCACGTATCCACCACGGCCGCGCTGCCGGATGGATTGGACGAGGCGCTGCTGGATGACTTCCTGACGCTGCGCGCGGACTACGACATCAAGCCGATGGTGGCGACCTCAGAGCACGACAAGTGGATCAAGGACGATCCGGATTATTCGAGTAGCAAGCCTGAGCTGCAGGATCTGCAACCAGTACAAACTTAAGGAGATGACCATGCAACTGCAATTTGGACAACCCGTATTCGCCAAGCCCGCCAAGGGGCTGCGCGTGCGCAAGGAAGACGGCACGTATCTGCCGGAGGCGGGCGATACCGTGATCCACAGCAGCTACTGGTCGCGCCGCGACAAGGATGGCGACGTGGCGCTGAGCGAGCTGCCCAAGCCTAAAAAGACCGCATAACCACCGTTAAAAATTTCAGGCACTTAACAGGAGACCACCATGCCGGACAACATCACTTTCCAAACCATTCCCGTCGACTGGCGCGTGCCGGGCCAATACATCGAGATCGATCACACCCGCGCCGTGCGCGGCCTGCCGCAGATGGCGCACAAGATGCTGATCCTCGGTCAGCGCCTGGCGACGGGCACGGTGGCGGCCGGTGTGTTGAGCAAGGTCACCCGCAAGGAAGACGGCGTGGACTACTTCGGCCGTGGCTCGATGCTGGCACAGCAGATCGCTGCCGTGATGAAGGTCAACCCGTACATCGAGTGCTACGCGCTGGCGCTGGACGACAACGCCGCCGGTGCTGCCGCGACCGGCACGCTGGTATTCACCGGCACGCCGACCGCGACCGGCACGCTGGCTCTGTATATCGGCGGACGCCGCCTGACGGTGGGTATCACTGCCGGGCAGACGGCCACGCAGATCGCCACCGCTGTGGCGGCCGCGATCAATGCCGATCTGGATGGTGCGGTGACTGCTGCTGCAGCCATCGGCACGGTGACGGTCACCGCGCGCCACAAGGGTGAGGAAGGCAACGATATCGACATGCGTGTGAACTACTACCAGGGCGAGGTCACTCCGGCCGGTGTGGCGCTGGCGATCACCGCGATGTCGGGCGGTACCGGCAATCCGGACGTGACCGACGCGATCACTGCGATGGCTTCTCTGGCGGCCTACTCGATCATGATGGCCTGGACTGACGTGGCGAATGTGACGCTGATGGAGACGGAGCTGCAGGCACGCTGGGGCGGTATGGATATGCGCGCCGGCCACGTGTTCTGCCACAAGGCTGGCAGCTACAGCACGCTATCCAACTACGGCTCGGCACGCAACAGCGGCCACAGCACGTTCAGCGGCTTGAAGGCTTCGCCCACCCTGCCCTGGGTGATCTCTGCCCAGTTCGGCGCGATCTGCGAATTCTCCGGCGCGAACGATCCGGCACTGCCTTTCCGCACGCTGTCGCTGCCGGATGTGATGGCACCGGCCGAGGCGGATCGCTTCACCGACACCGAACGCAACCTGCTGCTGCACGACGGCATCAGCACGATCGTGTTCGACCCGTCTGGCGCGGCCAGCATCGAGCAGGTGGTGACCACCTACCAGACCAACAGTTTCGGCATGGACGATGTGAGCCTGCTGAAGCTGAACACGAAGTGGACGGTGGACTATCTGCGCTTCCTGTTCCGCTATGCGATCGCAACGGACTACCCGCGCCACAAGCTGGCCGGTGACGACGTGCTGGAACGCATCCAGCCTGGGCAGCAGATCGCCACGCCGAAGCTGATCCGCAACACGCTGATCGGCGCGGCCGCGAAGGCGGAAAAGGCCGGGCTGCTGGAAGACCTGGAACAGTTCAAGGCCGATCTGATCGTGGTGCGTTCCACGGCGGATACCTGCCGCATCAATTCCATCCTGTCGCCGAACGTGGTCAACCAGTTCGATGTGTTCGCGGCTTCCGTTCAATTCGTACTGTAAGAGGAGACCGACATGTCACAAGTATTCGGACGCGCTTTCATCACCGTGGCGGGCAAGCGCTACAACACAAAGGAAGGCGCCAGCCTTAAATTCGGCGGCGTGAGCCGCGAGGCGGTGGTCGGCGATGCGGGTGTCGCTGGCTACCAGGAGAAAATCGAAGCGCCGCAGGTGGATTGCACCATCATCCACACGGCCACCATCAGCTTGAAGGAGATCCAGGGCATCAAGAATGCCACGATCAGCTTCGACACCGACAACGGCAAGAGCTTCGTGATCACCAACGGGTTTTGTCTGGCGGCGCCGGAACTGTCGCGCGATGGCGTTAAAGCGACCTTTTCGGGTACGCAGTGTGAGGAGATTTAAATGAACAAAGAAATGATTGAAATCAAACTGTCGAAGCCCATCACGTTCGGCGGTGAGCAGATCGATGTGTTGCGACTCCGCCGCCCCAAAGCGCGCGACTTCCGCGAGATCGGCGGCCTGGACAAGCCGTTTGCGGCAATGCTGGATTTTGCCGCTTCATTGGCTGATCTGGCCCCCGCCGCCATCGACCAGTTGGACGTTGACGATGTGCCAGCGGTCGTGGAAGTGGTGAGCGGTTTTTTGGGTCAATTCCCCGCAACTGGGGTGAAGTAATTGGGGATGTTGCGGTGACGTTCCACTTCCCGCCGACGGATATTTGGGCGATGGATGCGGAGGAGTTGATGTTCTGGCACGCGCAGGCGCTGCGCGTGAACAAGCCTAAGTCGTCGGGTTAGGCGCGACCGAACAGGCGCAGCCACACGGCTTCGACGAGATCGGCCACGCGTAAGGCTAGGCCGAAGAAGATCGTCCAGACAAGGAAGAACACGATGGCGGAAACCCAGCCTTCCTGAATCAACAGATAGCCGGATAGCCAGAGTTGAGCAGTGAGCAGCACAAGCGCCAATAGCGTTCTAATCGTTTTCATGGGGGCACTTTAGCATGTCATCTTCGATGTTTGTAGTAGGCGTGACGCTGAAGGCTTTCGATCAGATGAGCGGCGTGCTCGGGAATGCGACAAAGAACTTGTCCGGCGTCCAGAAAAAGATTGACGGCATCCGGGCGTCCGCCGAGAAGCTTGGCCGCGCAGGGTTGGCGGATGGGTTAATCGTGGGGGCCGGATTGCAGAAGTCGATCTCGGCTTTCGCAGAGCTTGAAGATGCCTCTGTACGCCTGAAATCCACCATGATGGACAAGAACGGCGTCACCGGCGCGTTCGACCAGGTGAACGCGCTGGCAGTCGAGTTGGGCAACAGGCTGCCAGGAACATCTGCCGACTTTATAAACATGATGGCAGCACTGAAGCAGCAGGGCATTGGGGATCAGTCGATCTTGGGCGGCGTTGGCGAGGCGGCGGCAAATCTTGCGGTGCTGCTCAAGATGCCAGCAGATGCGGCGGCTGTGTTCGCAGCCAAGATGAAAAAGGCAACCGGCACGGTCGATGCGGACATGCTGGGCTTGATGGACACCATCCAGCGGACCTATTTTCTGGGCGTGAAGGCGGACGAGATGATGTTCGCTTTCGCTCGAAGCGGTGGTGCGCTCAAGAATTTCGGCATACAGGGTTTGGAGCAGGCCAAGGCGCTTGCGCCAATCTTTGCGCAACTAACCGGCGGCGGCATGAGCGGCGAAACGGTGGGTACGGGTTTCGCCACGATCCTGTCGAGCATGGCGGATGGCAAGAAGATGCGCGAGGTGAACGGCTATTTGTCGAAGATGGGCATCACCTTGAAATTCTTCGAGAACGGTAAGTTCGTCGGCCCCAAGCAGATGGTGGCGGAACTGGACAAGCTGCGAAAGCTGGACCCACAAAAGCTGAATGCCGTGCTTAAACACATGACGGGCGGCGGGCAGGATATGCAGATGCTGGCGACGCTGGTTAATGACGGAATCGCTGGCTATGAGGATATGCTTAAACGCATGGAGGAGCAATCCGACCTGACGCGGCGCGTGAACTTGCAATTGGGCACGCTGAAGAATCTGTGGGATGCAGCCAGCGGCACATTTACCAACGCGCTGGCGGCTTTTTCGGAGACGTTTGCGCCGGAATTGAAGGCGATGACGGAATGGTTTGGCAGGCTGGCTGAAGGCATGTTCAATTTCACCAAGAGCCATCCATTGTTGGCGAAGTGGCTTGGGTTGGCGACCGTTGGTTTTGTCACATTGGCGTTGGTGGTGGGTGGATTTGCCATTGTGTTTGCCGGGGTGCTGCGCTATGTCGCGCTGCTGGCCACGATCGGGCCGGGACTGGCGGTGGTGATCGGCGGTATCGCGACGGCGTTCCGTGTGCTCGGTACGGTATTTGCGTTTGTTGGGCGGCTGTTTCTATTGAACCCGATAGGTTTGGTGGTGACCGCGATCGCGGGGGCCGCTTATCTGATCTACAAGAACTGGGACACACTGAAATCGTGGTTCACCGGGTTCTTTGAGTGGATCGGCACGAAAGCCAAGGCGTTGCAGGATATGTTGCCGGAGTGGATGAGGGAATTCACGCCACACGGGTTAATCATCGGCCAAGTGGCCAAGCTTGCGCCCGCGCAGAACGTCATGGGGCCCTCGGCGCCTGCTGTTGCGGGTGCGCAGCGCGGGCTTGACGCTGGTGGAGAAATAAAAGTTAGCGTGGAAGATAACCGCGTGTCGGTCAGGTCGGTAAAAACAAATGACCCGCGCGTGAATTTTAACGTCCATAACGGCCCGTACATGGCGGGGGCGAACTGATGTCCTGGCGCGATCAATGGCAGACGGCAAGTTTCCGTGGCGTTGGCTTCCGCTTCCGCACGGCATCCGCCACGCTCGGCCGGCGCAATGTGGTGCATAGCTATCCCGGCCGCGATGCGCCATTTGTGGAAGACATGGGGCGCAAGGCGCGCGAGTTCACCCTGGAAGCGTTTGTCATCGGCGCGAACTACATGGCGTGGCGCGACAATTTGGAGGCGGCTTGCGAGGAGCGCGGACCCGGCGAGCTGGTGCACCCGACGCGCGGCCGCATGCAGGTGGCGGTGCAGGATTGCCGCCCGAGCGAGAGCGTGGATGCGGGCGGGATGGCGAGCTATTCGCTCACGTTCATTGAGGCCGGCGGCAATGCCTTCCCCGCCGTGCGGGTGGATACGCAGGCGGCGATCACGGTGGCTGCGGATGATGCGGTGGCGGCAAGCATCACTGACTTCGCGGACAAATTCTCTATCGCTGGTATGCCTTCCTTTGTTGGGGTGCGCGCGCTGGCCAGCGTGAACGCGGCGCTGGATACGGCCTATGGCGCGACGTTGAGAGGCTTTGCCCAGGTCAATGTGTTGCCAGGTATCTATGCTGATCTGAGCACTTTGCAGGGGCAGGCCGAGCAGTGGCTCAGCTTGCCTTCGACGTTGGGCGAGAAGCTTGCCGCCCAGGTTGCAATGATCGGGGATCTGTTTGAGCCGGAGCATGCCTATACGGCGGGCGGCGCGGTGGCTGGATTTTCCGGCACGCAGACGAGCGGCACAGGTACGCCAGCGCAAGCGCAGGCCACTCAGAACGATGTGGCTGTCACGGCGCTGATGCAGTGCAGCGGTTTGGTGGTGGCAGCGCGTGCGGCGGGTGCGATCGAGTTTGAGAGCAGCACTGATGCACTGGCGGTGCGCGACAGCCTGGTGGACCGGCTGGACGCCGCAGCGGAGACGGCCTCGGATGAGGTGTATTTCGCGTTGACCAATCTGCGCGCAGTCCTGGTGCGCGATATCGGCGCGCGGGCGGCCGATCTGGCGCGGCTGATGCAGTACACGCCGGGCGCGACGATGCCTGCCATCGTGCTGGCTTACCGCCTGTATGGTGATGCCGAGCGGGCGGATGAGATCGTGGCGCGCAACCGCGTGCGGCATCCAGGATTTGTGCCGGGCGGTCAACCGCTGGAGGTGCTGAGCAATGGTTGAGATCAGGATCGGCGACCAGGTGTATGGCGGCTGGAAGACGGCGCGCATCGAGCGCGGCATCGAGCAGATCGCGGGGAGCTTTGAGCTGTCTGTTTCCGAGCGTTGGGCGGGGCAGGCTGTGCCGAGACAGATCCGCCGTGGCGAGCGCTGCACGATATTGGCCGATGGCGAGACGGTGATCACCGGCTGGGTGGACGATGTTGCGCCGTCGTATTCGGCGGATGCGCACGAGTTTCGCGTGATGGGCCGCGATGCAACCGGCGATCTGGTGGATTGTTCGGCGATCTATAAGACCGGCCAATGGTCTCGCGTGAAGCTGGACAGGATCGTGCACGACATCTGCGAGCCTTTCAAAATCCCAGTCGCTGTCGAGGTGGATGTCGGCAAGGCGATCCCTGATCACAGAATAAACGAGGGCGAGTCTGCCTTTGAGTGCATCGAGCGCGCGTGTCGCATGCAGGCGGTGATGCCGGTCTCTGATGGTAAGGGCGGACTGGTGCTGACACGCGCGAAGGATGGCGAGTCGGTCGCGGATCTGATCGAGGGCGTGAACATCCTGTCGGCGAAGGGCGAATTCGGGATGAAGGAGCGCCATAGCCGCTACGTGGTCAAGGGGCAGGATCGCGGCAGCGATGACGACTTCGAGACCCCGGAGACTCACACTCAGGTGAAGGCGGAGTCGGTCGATGACCAGGTGCTGCGCTATCGCCCGCTGGTGGTTCTGGCGGAAAGCCGTGGGCCGCATGCGACCTATAAGGACCGCGCGACATGGGAGCGCAACGTGCGGCGCGGCCGCAGCAGCGTGGCGACCGTGACGGTGCGGGGTTGGCGCAATGCCGCGACCGGCCAGCTGTGGCAGCCGAACACGATGGTGCATCTGGTTTCTTCCTGGCTGGGTGTGGATGCTTATGTGTTGGTGGTGGCAGTTACGTTCACCCTGGATGAAGAACGCGGTTTTGTGAGCGCGCTGCGCTTGTCTAGCCGCGATGCGTTCGACCTGATCGTGGGCAAAAAGACGCCGGGGCTGAAGGGCAAGATCAGAGAGTCCAAGTCCAGGGAGAAATCGCTGGGTACCGACTGGAGCACGTTCTGATGATGGCCACTATCAACAAGTTGCTTGATCCGCTTCGTCGCCGGATGCGGCTGATGATCGGCCGTGCGGTGCTGGCGGCTGCGGCGGATGACAGCAAGGGCGTCCAGTTGGTGCAGGTGAAGCTGCTGGATGGAGAGGTGGCGGATGGTGTCGAGCGGATGCAGAGCTATGGCTACACCTCGGTGCCGCTGGCGGGCGCGGAAGGCGTGATGGCTTGCGTTTCGGGCGATCGCAATCACGGGATCGTGGTGGTGATGGATGATCGCCGATACCGGCTGAAGAATCTGCAACCCGGCGAGGTGGCGCTGTACACCGACGAGGGCGACACCATTGTGATGAAGCGCGGCCGCAAGATCGAGGTGACGGCTGGGGCGGAAGTCACAGTGACGGCTCCGGTCGTTAAAGTTGAGGCGAGTACCAAGGTGACTTTAACGACACCGCTGGTGGAGATGACGCAAGACTTGAGCGTGGGCGGTTCGATTACAGCTGCAGGCGATGTCACTGCAGATGGCATTAGCCTTAAAACCCACTTGACCACCGGCGTTGTGCCTGGCGGTGGATTGTCAGGAGGGCCTCAGCCATGAGCGACATCAAGACCATTTTTGTGGATATGGAGCGCGGGGCCGACTTCGCCATCGAGTCGATGCTGCTCGCCCAGGATGATGGCTTGCGCACTGCGCTGATGTTGAGCTTATTCACCGACCGCCGTGCCGGTGATGACGATGTGCTGCCTGCTGGCGCAGAGGATCGGCGTGGCGTGTGGATGGACAACTATGCGGAGGTGCCGGGCGACTTGATGGGTAGCCGCTTGTGGCTGCTGCAGCGCGCGAAGCTGCTGCCCGAGACGGTGATCCGTGTGCGCGAGTATTGCGAGGAGGCGTTGGACTGGATGGTGCGTGACGGCGTGGCGAAGTCGGTTCTGGTGACTGCCTGGATCGAGCGCAGAACGCCTTTCGGCGTGATCGGCGCGAATATCGATATCGCCAAGCCGGACGGTACGACCACACGATTCAAATTCGAGAAACTCTGGAGCGCGACCTGATGCCTTTCAATAGACCAACTTTGCAGCAACTGATCGACCGCTCGGTGGGTGATATCGAGGCTGGCTTGCCTGGCACCGACGCGAAGCTGCGCCGCACCAACTTGAATGTGCTGGCCAAGGACATGGCCGCTGTGTCGCACGGCCTGCATGCCTACATCGCTTGGTTGGCCAACCAGCCGTTGCCGGATACGGCTGAGGCTGAATACCTGGACCGGCATGCCACGCTGTGGCTTGACCAGCCGCGCAAGCCTGCCGCTGCTGCTGTGGGCGACGTAGATTTCAGTGGGACAAATGGTGTAGTGATCCCGGCCGGCACGTCGCTGGTGCGGGCAGATGCTGCGGAGTTTGTGACTACGGCCGAAGGCACGATTGCGGGTGGTGTGGCGGCGGTTGCTGTAGCGGCGGTTGTTGCGGGCGCTGCTGGCAATTCCGTTGCGGGCATTACGCTGACGCTGACGACTCCGATCGCAGGCATCACCTCCACCGCGACAGTTGCGGCCGATGGATTATCCGGCGGCACCGACACCGAATCCGACTCCGCCCTGCGCGCCCGCGTTCTCGCCCGCATTAAAGAGCCGCCCCACGGCGGTGCCGCATTCGACTACGAGACCTGGGCGTTGGAAGTGCCAGGCGTCACCCGCGCCTGGGTGTACCCGCTCGAACTCGGCCCCGGCACTGTCACCGTGCGCTTCGTGCGTGATGACGACGCCAGCATCATCCCGGACGCGGGCGAGGTGGACACCGTGCAGGCTTACATCGATGCGCTGCGTCCGGTGACAGCACAAGTCACCGTGGTTGCGCCCGTCGCGGTGCCGCTGGATTTCACCATCGCGCTGACCCCGGCCACCGCATCGGTCAAAGCCGCTGTCGAAGCCGAGCTGACCGACCTGATCCGCCGCGAAGCCGAGCCGGGCGGCACCATCCTGCGCTCACACATCCGCGAGGCCATCAGCATCGCCACCGGCGAAACCGACCACACGCTGACCGTGCCCGCCGCTGATGTGACGCACACCACCGGCCAGATGGCCACGATGGGGACCATCACATGGGCATGACGCCGGCAGATTACCTGAGCCAGCTGCAGGCGCTGCTGCCGCAGGGGCCTGCGTGGGCGCGCGATCCGGATGCGGTGCTCACCCGCCTGCTGGCAGCGCTGAGCGAGGAATTCGCCCGCATCGATGCGCGCGCTGGCCAAGTGATCGACGAGGCAGATCCGCGCAACACCACCGAGCTGCTGGTGGACTGGGAACGCGTCGCGGGCTTGTCCGCGCTGTCTCCGCTGGATGGCAGCCTGCTCTCCACCGATCAGCGGCGCGCCAATCTGGTCTCGCGCATCACCGAGCGCGGCGGGCAATCGCGCGCCTATTTCATCGCCCGCGCCCTGGCGCTCGGCTACGTCATCACTATCACAGAGTTCAGTGAATGGAGTGTGACCGACGACGTTGATGCAAGCTTGAGCGGGGTGGAGTGGAATTTTGCCTGGCGCATCAACGCGCCATTGACAGCGGCCGGTGAATGGACGGTTGAGAGCGACGTGGAAGCGCTGTTCTCGGTGATCTGGGCCAGCGCCTTGATGGAAGCGGCTATGCACGACGACAAGCCGGCGCACACCGTGCTGCTGTTTAAATATTCATAGAGGAGATATACAGATATGGACAATCGAAAATGGTCATCCGGCGCATCCACCATCCCGCCATCCCCACCGGCAATACCGTCTATCGGGTATCCAACCAGGGGCAATCCGGCCCTCGGAATCGAGGCTACCAAGGGAGGGGAATACTGGTTCCACCAGGTCGGCGAAGAGCTGCGCGCGGCGATTGTCGAGAATGCCCTTGCACCAAGCGATGATGACTTAACGCAGCTCAGCAAAGCAATATCAACTCAATCGATCGATGTCGCCACCCGCTACCGACAAGCCGCACTGGCCGGTTGCTCGGCCATGATCGAAATTTAAGAAGGAGGTTTTATGCAAGGAATCCCAAAAGTACTGCAAACCCGCGACGATTTCGATCTTGCGCTGACGCTGGCGCGAGCCGGTGAGGCATCGGCATCTGTTGTGGCTCGACACTTCGTTGGGCTGGTCGAGTCGGCGCACCATTACGCATTTGATCGGGTGTTATTGGATACCGAGGCGGCTGATGGCGCGCCCCCTATTTTTTGCGTCACCGAGGCAACCGATCAAGACCCGGTTCGCCGCCAGCTTAAGCGCACCATCGACCCCGCCGCGCGGCTGCTTGCGCTTGGATTTACCTTGGTCGAGGTTCAAACCATCATCACTGAATTGGAGGCTATGTAATGGCTAGCGGAGATATCGTAATCGTGCCAGCCCAGGCGGCTGGGTTTTATAGTTTCCAGGGGCGGATTGCCAAAAACAGCGGCGGCGAACTGCTAGACATTCCCGAGGGTATGGTGAACATTGGCGGTAACAGTAAAGGGTATTTACTGGCATCTGTTGCTGGTTTCGACCCGTACGCCGCAGCCAATCGGGATGACAGTTTCACCATCATCGCTCTGGGTGATGATATCTATATCTACGCCTGCCAGCAGGCAACTGGTTATGCCAAGCTGGTTGCATCTAAAAATTCCACAGCTCCGGCCGGGTTTACGACATTGAACAGCCGTAAGATAGGCGGCTTCCATGTCGGCAGAATCCGCCCTTTGGCGCAGCGTTTTGTGGCCGCATATCTGCCACTGCCTGGTATCGTGCCCGGCAGCGTCTGGGATTTGGGTCATCGCCCAAAATGCAGCCCAGAGGGGATGAACGAATTTCAGCCTGGCTTGTGGGGTTCTATCTATCTGCTGTCCGTGATTTCTGGTGCATGGCCAGGCGTGGTATTTGGAAGCCGATACAACGTCTCCCCAGTGCGATCAACGGGTGGTTACAACCAGATTGATCTACACCGTGGAGTGCATGCAGTCGGGATGCGTGAGCCGTCCTTTGAGGAGTGGCTGATGATGGCGGATGGCGCTCCTCAGGGTCTGGCTGACACCAATGATACCGCATGGTCTGCCACAACAAATACCGCCCCATGCAACACTGGTGCCGTTCAGAAATCCGTGTCGTGCGCCAATTTTGTCGATTGCGTCGGCAACCTTTGGGAAAATATTTCCGGCCAGTTCGACATTGGTAATTCGAACAACGCCTATGCATGGGACGCAACCGTTGTGAATACTGGGCAGGATGCCGCGCAAGCGCGCGGCCAGGTCCACCACGTTGCCTGGCGCTACGCCATCGCTGGCGGCAATTGGGGTGAGGGCGCGCACGCAGGCGCTCGGTGTCTCGGTACGGGTGCCAATGCCTGGAGTGCGGGTGGCGCTGTGGGCGTGCGCGGCGTCAGTGAATCCTTATGAGCTTAGGTCTTGATTTGCCCGGCCACGGCAGTGGCAGGGCTTCGGATTTACCTCGGCTCAGGGTTTTGGAGCTGTGTGAGCAGTTGATTGTTGAGGCGATGCCGGTGCTGGATAAAATCCCACGCTGCCATCGTTACCGCTACGGCGCGCGGTTGGAGTCGGCGTTGTTTGCCTTGCCAGAGCTGGTGGTGCAGGCAGCGAGTTCAGGCACCAAGACCAAGGTGTTTGCATTAACGGATCACCTGGAAGCAACCAATGCGCTGTTGCGCATCGGCGCGGAGCGTAAACTGATCAGCCCGCGATTCGTGGGTCACATCATGAGCGCACCCACCGAGGCTGCGCCACGAGGCGGGCTGTTGCGTCAGGTTGGCGCGATGGCTGCATCGTGGCGCAAGTCGGTAAAAATGTAGTAATGCAACAAGGGATAAGGCGGGTTTCGACGCGCGGCCAGGTCAACCACGTTGCCTGGCGCTACGCCATCGCTGGCGGCAATTGGAATGAGGGCGCGCACGCAGGCGCTCGGTGTCTCAATACGAATGCCAATGCCTGGAATGCGAATGGCAATGTGGGCGTGCGCGGCGTCAGTGATGCGATAGCAGCAGATCAACACCAAGATGCGCGGGCGGAATCCCGTGCGCCATGCATCCCCTACGGATCAGCCGTTTTATCCCAGCCGGGCTTCCGGCTAAATATCAAAAAACGCCATGCAGTCGTGATACCAAGCCGCTGCATGGCACCTAAAAAATATGAGCAAAAAACACGATCACCTTATTGAGCGGATTACCGACTGGGACAACCTGCTACTGGCCTATCAAAAGGCCCGCAGCGGCAAGCGAGATCGCTCTGAGGTTCAGGTATTTGCGGCTGACCTTTGGCTCCATCTGGGGAATATTCAGCACCATCTATTGGGCGGCACCTATCGCATGGGAGACTATCGCCGCTTTGTTGTATATGAGCCAAAGCGGCGCGAGATACTGGCCGCGCCGTTCGCTGATCGGGTGGTGCAGCACGCCATCCTTAACGTGGCGCACCCGATCTGGAACGCCTGCATGATCGAAGACACCTATGCCTGCCGGGATGGTAAGGGAACACACGTCGGCGCAGACAGGCTGCAACAATGGCTGCGCGACATGTCAGCCCACAAGCCGCTGGCCGAGGTATGGATCGCCAAGACAGATTTCAGCAAGTACTTCCAGCGCATCCGGCACGCTGATCTGAAGAGGATCTGCCGCCGCAAGATCGCCTGCGCTCCAACCCTGCACCTGCTGGATACCATCATTGACAGCACACCTGGTGAAGTCGGCATCCCGGTCGGCAACCTGACCAGCCAGTGGCTGGCCAACCTGCTCGGCAACGAGATCGACCAATGGATCAAGCGCGAGCTGCGCGTGAAGCGCTATCTGCGCTACATGGACGACATGGTGGCGATCTTCGCCAGTCAGTCTGAGGCGGAGCTGTTTGTACGGCAGGTTGAAGTGCGCGCAGCCCAGTACGGGCTGACGTTTTCAAAGTGGAGCGTGCATCGTGCAACGCAAGGCATCAACGCCCTCGGCTACCGGATATGGCCAACCCACAAGCTGCTGCGCCGTCGAGCGATAGTGATGTTCAGGCGTGATATGAGACGCCTAGCGCGCGGCAGGGCTGAGGGCTTGGCGAGTATTGATCAGGTAACTGCTAGAGTTACAGCGTTTGTGGCGCATGCTAAGCATGGGGATACTTGGCGGCTGCGGAAAAAATTGTTTTCGTTTGGTTGGTTGGTTTAACGGGGTTCGGGTTTATCTGCGTTAAACCCAACTACCTTTTGTGCCAAATGCGGCGCAAATCAGTGCCAAATGCGGCGCACGCTTACAGTTCCAGTTGGTGCGTGCAGTCCAGTGCCGCCAGTTTGTAGCATTCTGCCAGCGTCGGGTAGTTGAATACGTTGCTGATCAGGTCGCGCACGCTGCCGTTCAGGTTCATCACCAGCTGACCGATGTG
>Ga0210030_1000770_pt1 | contig 23467 bp, 21 predicted proteins | sample CryGeymeta201523_FD_183986 | JGI IMG/M metagenome (GOLD analysis project Ga0210030, IMG submission 183986) | Groundwater microbial communities from Crystal Geyser aquifers in Utah, USA - Crystal Geyser metaG 2015-23 (SPAdes) (version 2) | ecosystem: Environmental > Aquatic > Deep subsurface >...
GAGCCGCAGGACAGGACAGCGAAGTTGTCGGTGCCGGCGAAAGCAGACAAGGTGCTTACGGCAATGGCGTAGCCGCGCATGACGTAGACAGCGTCTGCTTGGATTGCCACAACCCAACAGTTTGGGGCGCGACAAGCTCGTCTAACCATACTGACACGGCCGGCACGACAATCGATGACAAGAATGATGACCTCTTGCTGAGAGGCTTGCCGTAAAGTCAGCTCTTACAACGTATGACTTACAACTTGCCAACAAGGAATTACTTACAATTAGCTAACGAGGAACTACTTACAAGTGCTTAACAAGGAATTACTTGCAAATTGCATAACACCACACATAAGAGGCCCGTTTAAAACGGGCCTCTTATTACTAATTCATAAGTGCAATCGATATTTATCCCCGCAGATAGGTCGGCACCAGCTTGGTTGCCTTCTGCGCCAGCTCTGCCAGAAACTCACCGGTGTAGGGTTGTATAGCGCCTGCGTCGGCGGCCATTACTGTTTTTGGATTGAACTGCTGTAAGAAATAGCGCCTTGCCCCCGCATCATGCAGGTAGTTTGCGATAGCAAGCACATCTTCCCTCTCGACAAAGCCCGGCACGACCGTAGTTCTAAATTCCACCTCAAGCACGCCTTCTTTTTCGGCCCGTGAAAGGATCCCGATACTCTCCTTGGCTTTTTCGGCGAGGTCTTGGTTTTGTACCGCCGTCGCAGCGGGATATTTATCAAAGCCGGTTTTTATATCCATTGCGACCGCGTCCACAAGACCCTCGCTCAAAAGCTGTCTAAGAACAGCGGGTCGCGTTCCATTCGTATCGAGCTTTATCTTGAGCCCAAGGTTCCTTATAAAGCGCATGAGATCCGCCAGATTGGGGTTTATCGTCGGCTCGCCGCCGGTGATACAGATACCGTCGATCCATCCTTCTTTTGAGGTCAACGCTTCCAATATCATCTCGGGGGTTATTTCGGGGAGGCTCTCGTGTTCCAATACCAGTGCGGAGTTATGACAAAACGGGCAGCGCAAATTGCAACCGCCCGTGAAAATCGTCATCACCAAATGGCCTTCCCAGTCGAGCATACTAAGCGGTAGAAGTCCCTTAACGCCGAACGTGCTCATGCCTAATTCACTAACCGGTGTTTTCCCCATTACAGCCATTTTTCAATCTCCTGCCTACTCGGAACCTCTCCCCTCCACGAAATCACCTCGTTGCCGCTCTCATTGGTTACGATGATGGATGGCGTCGACATCACCCCGTAGAAGGCGGCCTCGGCCAGTCCATCCACATCGTCAAGGTTAAAAAGCTCTGCTTTTTGGCTATCGGCTACCGCCGCTTTTGCAGCAGGACATTTAGGACAATCGGTTTTCCAAAATACTTTTACTACCTCTGCCATTTACTGCTTTCCTCCAGTGTTATCTATCCATTACTGTAACTACTAAAATATCGCTTGCTATATGGAGATTGATTCTAACACCCATATCCGTTGCCTGAGACGCTTGTCTCGGCGATCAGGCCGGTTCTGATTCTGTCCACAAGCTCGCCGGTTTTGCCCTTGTTCCAGGCTGTGACCTTGGAGTAGTAGCCGACGATCCTGGTGATCCCGTAGACGTCCTCAGACCCGCAGGTTGGGCACGCCTCGGAAAGCCCGCGCGAGGTGCGCCTGCAGGCTTCGCAAACGGTAAACTCGGGGCTGAACGCGATCTGCTCGGCGTGCGTCGTTCTGAACGTCTTAAGGACGAAGTTCTCGATCGATTTCGGTGAAGGCTCTTTCTCGCCCAGCCATATATGTATAATGGCACCGGCCTCTATCAGCGGGTGGAACAGGCTTTGCTTTTTCACCCGGTCTACGTAATCGACGTCGGCCTCGACCGAGATATGGATGCTATTGGTGTAATAATATTCGTCGGTGTCAAGGTTGCCCTTGATCACGCGCTTGGTTTGCTCGGGGTAGTATTTCATATCGAGTTTGGCGAGACGGTAGCCGGACGATTCCGCCGGGGACTCCTCGAGGACCATCTTCACACCGTACTGTTCGGAAAGCTGCCTGGCCTTCAGATTCATATGCGAGATAACCTTAAGGCCGAATTTAAGCGCCTCGTCGGATTCGTGCAGCTGCATCCCCTTGTGCGTCTGGATCATCTCGTTGAGGCCCAGAATGCCGCAGAGATATGTCAGCCTGTCCATCCTGAGGTACGGCTCGCCGTCTCTGGATTGAGAGAGCATCCCAAGCGGCCCGCCTGTTCCAAGCTCCATCAACTCACCGATAAAGGCTTTCTTTTGGACGTGTGCCTTGGCGACAAGCTCCATCGTCCTATTAATCTCTGCAAACAGCAGCTCGTCGTTGCCCATCGCTTTGTAGGCTATCCTCGGCAGGTTTATCGTTACATTCTGCAGGGCCGAGAACCTCATCTTCTCCGGTTCTAAAGCCTCGTCGAGATCCTGCTCTCCGAGTTTTAACTTCAGGCGGCAGCACTGGCTGACGGTGACCTCATCCCCGCGGTCGAACACGAAGTACGTGATGCCCTGTTTCGATGCGACGAGGCTTGCCAGCTCAAGAAATTCCTGCCAGCCCTCGGTTCTAAAGAAATCCTCGTTGATATGTAAAAGCGGTTTAGGAAACACGAACGTCTTGCCGTTTGCGTCACCCTCGAGGTAGATCTCAAACATCGCCTTAACGAACGCCTGGGCTTCTTTCTCGTACGCACTATATGTCTTGCCGGTATACTTCCCTCCCGGACCTATTGCCGGTGTTTCGGCGAAATGTCTCGGGATGTTCCAGTACAGGTTAAAATCGGTAAACGTTACCTGCGAGCCGCGCGCTCCCGCGAGCTGGTTGAACTCATAGATGAGCATCTGCGCAAGCTGCTTGATCTGTTCGTAAGTCTTATCTATCAGGTATGGGGCGAAGAACATGTTTACGGCTTCCCAGCCGACCGCGCCGGCGTAGTGCGCCTGCAGGCTTGAGGCCATCTTGACCATGTGCCCGATTAGAACCTCCGGGTGTTTGGCCGGCTTTGACGTGCTGGTTATATTGGGAAGGGATAACCCGTATTTCTTTATATATTCAAGCGAGTGACCGCCGCAGTAAGGACGAATTATAAAGCCTAGATCATGTAGGTGAATGTCTCCCATGAGATGAGCGAGCGCGACGTCTTCGCTGAATACCTTACGAAGCGCAAACTCTTTAAGAATAGTTTCGGCAATCGTTAGATTAATCGATTCCGGGTTATGAGTGGTGTTACTGTTTTCCTTGTTCGCGTTCTTGATGATTTCCTCGACGTCGTACATCGGCAGGCCGAGGTTGGAGTGCTTCTTGTGCATTATTGTAAGGTTGCGCTGCAACAGCTCAAGGTCGACAAGCTCGCGGATGATGCTGGTCGTAATCGAGCTGAAGTTGCTCTCGAAGAGCTTCTTCTCGACAGCGGTTGCGATTTCTGTGGCAAGACTCTCGCCCGCGCCTGTTTCCTTGATGAGCGAGTTTACGATTTTAGCCTTATCCCAGATGTTGATTTCAGACTTTGATGTGGTGCTGACCATAAGAGCGATGTCTGTTGCGTTTCCCTCCTCGCGGAAGGTTCTAACTACGTTGATGATCCTGTTTGGTCCGGCCTTACTTTCTCCTTCAATTTCAACTTCAGTTTCTGAATCTGCGGCAATCATGAAATCGGACATGCTATGCCTAAACCTCCTCTTACTACTTACCCAACTGCTACATTAACTACTGTTGTTTTAACTCGCCTTGCCTCTGCTTGATATACGTATGTTGCTACTGAACTTTGATAGGCTGCTCTGATTTACAAATACTATGACCGGTATGAAATTACTGCGATTACGATTATAGGCTTCGACCTCTGCTTCAACTTCGGCTATTTTAGATTCTTCAACTCCTGCGTGAACTCTTCCAGGTCTTTAAACTCCTTGTAAACAGAGGCAAAGCGAATATAAGCTACTTTATCTACTTGCCTTAATACTTTGAGGACTCGATCGCCCAATTCCTTTGATTCTACTTCATTCTTAAATTCATTTCGTAAGTTAGCCTCGATATCATCGACAATCTGTTCTACTTGCTCTCTGGCCACCTGCCTTTTGACGAGCGCTCTTAATACACCGTTAAGCAGTTTGGTTCTACTGAACGGCTCACGTTCCCCGTTCTTTTTAATAATTGTGAGCGGTATTTCTTCTAACTTTTCAAAAGTCGTAAACCGCCTGTTGCATTCAAGACATTCCCGCCTTCTCCGGGTGACGTCGTTAGTCTCATTAATCCTTGAATCAACTACCTTTGAATCGTTAAAACCGCAGTAAGGACACCTCACGCTTGCACCTTAATAACAAGTTATCCACAGGTTTATCCACAACATATTGAGTCTGCATGCTCAGTATACCACTACATATGGTAGGGTTAAACCAAAATTGTCAGAAAATTTTCCACTAACAGAATAACCGCTGCATAACACACGTAAAAAATTTCAAGCGGTTGCTTGCCGACCCATGCCAAGCAAAATCGAGGACACAGGGACAGTTTTGGAAGCGAACTGGTGTTTGCAGCGAACATACTTTTGTGGTAGATTTAAGCCAATTAGGCATACTTGGATATTTACAGATGCTCTTGAGGAGGAAGACATGCCGCAGAAGCAAGATGCGCTTACACAGCGCCAGCGCCAAATACTGGATTTTATCCTGTCCGAGGTTAACCGCAAAGGATATCCGCCGTCGGTGCGTGAAATCGGGCAAGCGGTGGGATTGACGTCAAGCTCTACCGTGCATAGTCACCTCACGGCGCTTGAGCGCAAGGGCTTTATCAAACGCGACCCGACGAAGCCCAGGGCGCTTGAAGTGATCGACTTTCGCCTCAACAACAAAGGCATAAGTCCCGAAAAAGTAAAGAACGTTCCCCTAGTCGGCAGGGTTGCCGCCGGCGCGCCTATTCTTGCCCAGGATAACATAGAAGACAACTTTGCGCTCCCCGTCGAGCTTGCCGGGGAAAACTCCTTTATGCTTAGGGTAAAAGGCGACAGCATGATAGAGGCCGGTATTTTAGACGGAGACTACCTTGTCGTGCGACAGCAATCGGCGGCCGATAACGGCGATATTATTGTAGCGTTGCTCGGCGAAGAGTCGACGGTAAAGAGATTCTTCAGAAAAGGCGACCGGATTCTCTTAAAACCGGAGAATAAAGCCATGGAGCCGATTATAACCTCGGATGTCACGATTCTCGGTAAAGTCATCGGATTGATGAGAAAGTTTTAAGTAGCAAACTGCACGTAGTCTTCTGTGCTGGCTTCCGGGATGTCGACGACTATCTCTGTGCCATCCGCTGTGTGGGTTTCGGAGACGACGAGGCAGAGGCTGTAGAGCCGTTGTATTATGTCACCACGGGTGTAAGGCACCTTAAGGTGCATCCGAATCAGGCCTTTACGCATGTTTTTATCGATCGCCTGGCGGATTTCTTCTAATCCGATTCCCTGAGCCGCCGACGCTTCGACGCTGTCAGGATAAATCTTCTTAAGCCTCATTCGGTCGAGTTCGCTGATGAGGTCTGTTTTATTAAATACAAGCAGTTGCGGCTTTGAATCGACCTCAAGCTCTTTAAGGACATCCTCGACCGCCGCAATCTGAGCCTCCATTTGGGGATGGCTTGCATCCACTACATGCAGCAGAAGGTCGGCCATGCGCAGCTCATCAAGAGTCGACCTGAATGCCGCAATGAGCTGATGCGGGAGCTTCTTAATAAAACCGACGGTGTCCGAGATGACGATCTCTTTCTTATGGTCCACGTTGAGCCTTCTGGTTGTCGAATCAAGCGTTGCAAAGAGCTTGTCCTCTACCAGCACATCCGAGCCCGTGAGCGCGTTCAGCAAAGTTGACTTGCCCGCGTTGGTATAGCCGATGAGGGCGACATTGTAGATGCCTTGTTTTGCGCGTTTCTTGCGCTGGACATAGCGGTTCTTTTTGACTTCTTCAAGCTCTTTGGTAAGATGCTGGATGCGTTTGCGCATCAGTCGCCTGTCGGTCTCAAGCTGTGTCTCGCCGGGGCCACGCAGGCCGACGCCACCGACCCCCTGACGCTCCAGATGCGCCCACATGCCGCGCAATCTGGGCAACAGGTAGTTAAGCTGCGCGAGTTCAACCTGAAGCTTGCCTTCTGCCGAATGCGCATGCAGGGCGAAAATATCCAAAATAATCCCCGTGCGGTCGATGATTCTAACCTTGTGGATGATGTCTTCGAGATTTCGCTGTTGGGACGGGGACAAATCGGCATCGAAAACGACGATCTGCGCATGTTCGGCCCCCACGGTCTGGGCAATTTCCTCGGCTTTCCCAGACCCGATGTAGGTACGCATATGCGGTTTATCCCGGTGTTGCATCTCACGGGCTACCACTTCCCCACCGGCGGTTGAGACAAGTTGCTCAAGCTCGTTCAGGGACTGCTCGGCTTCCCACTCGGTCTCGGCGCCAAGTTGGATGCCGACCACCACAACCCGCTCACCATGTTGTGCGTTGTTATCGGTAATTTCTATAATGTCTGTCGCTCTCCCATGTTAGATAAAATCTGCGCCGCGTGTGCGGCACTCTTAGAGTATAAGAAATAAGGCCCGCAGACAATGGACAATAGACCGCTGACGCTGAGAGCAACTATTAGAGCGAGTCTTTAATTCTCTGAAGCGCCACAGCGAGCTGGTCGTCCTTTACGCTCAGGCAAATCCTGATAAAGCCTTCGCCGGACGGGCCGTATGCGTTTCCTGGTGAAACGACAACGCCCGCTTTATTTAGGATATGCGTGGCGAAACTTGCCGACGTGTAGCCTTCAGGCACTTTTACCCAAACGTATATAGTCGCTTTCGACGTGCGAGCGCTCAAGCCTATTTTGCCGAGCGCTTCCATAACCATATCGCGGCGACGCGCATAAATCTCGCGCATCTGCTGAATAATATCTTGCGGCCCCTCGAGCGCCTCGATTCCAGCGTACTGGATCGCATTAAATATACCCGAATCGACATGGGTCTTTACCCTTCCCAGGGCTTCGACGACTTTGGCGTTTCCGCATACCCAACCGATACGCCAGCCGGTCATATTATACGTTTTGGAGAGCGAATGAAACTCGACACCCACGTCTTTTGCGCCCGGGTATTGCAGAAAGCTCGGCGCAACATAGCCATCGAACGTTATCTCTGAGTATGGGTTATCGTGCCCAACAATCACCCGGTTCTTATCGGCCCATGCTACAAGGTCGTTAAAGAACCCATCGGTTGCGATTGCGGAGGTCGGGTTGTTTGGATAGTTTAGCAGGAACATCTTGGCATCCCTGGCCGTTGCGGCATCAATGGCTTCAAGGTCCGGCAAGAAATCATTTTCCTCAACCAGCGGAACATGAACCGGGTTGACTCCTGCCAAAATGGCGCCCGTAGTATAGTTGGGATATCCCGGGTCGGCGATCAACGTAACATCGCCCGGGTCGAGAACCGCCAGGTCGATATGCGCAAGACCTTCCTTCGATCCGATAAGCGGCAAAACTTCTGTGTCGGGATCAAGGTCTACGTCAAAGCGTTTTTTATACCAATCGGCGACGCTTCTTCTAAACGCCGGAAGCCCGTAATACGAGGGATACCGGTGGTTTGCCGGGTGGTTCGCCTCTTCGCATAGTTTATCGATAATGTTCTGCGGAGTTGGCTCAACAGGATCGCCGATACCCAAGCTGATTACATCAACGCCCTGTGCTCTTTTCTCGGCAACCTTTTTGTCAATCTCCGCAAACAAATATGGTGGCAGGTTGTCGATCCGCCTCGAAAGTTTCATTATTGGTTTTGCCTCCTCTAATTATGTAAGTAATGGCTGAGGTGATTAGCCAACGACAGTTATTGTTTAACCTAACATATTTTTAGCTGGTTATGCTAGACATATATGGAAAATTAGGGTAAATAGCTGCCTTTAAGCAAAACCTTTAAGCATTAAAAAATCGATATTTAAATGATATCGATGGTGCCGGTAAACACCCTGGTGGCAGGGCCTTCCAGGATGATATGGTTGTCTTCTTTCCAGGTAACCCCGAGGTCCCCGCCGGGCAGGTGCACGGTTGCAGAGCGCCCGGTTTTGTCGTTCAGCGCGCATGCGATAAGTGTTGCACACGCACCTGTTCCGCAGGCCAACGTCTCGCCGCCGCCGCGCTCCCATACCCTTGCGTCTATCTCATCGCGCCCGACAACATGGACGAACTCGACGTTGGTTTTATTTGGAAAATGCTCGCTGGTTTCTACCTTTGGCCCAAGCGTATCTACGGGTGCCGTGTTCACATCATCGACGAACGTAACGCAGTGCGGGTTCCCCATGGACACGCAGGTCGCATGAAACTCGACCCCTTCCACCGAGAGCGGCCGATCGATAAAGGTTTCCGAGTTGGCGGAAACAGGTACTTTTCTCGACTCCAGGACCGGCTCGCCCATGTCTACGCTAGCGCCGGTCACCTTGCCATTATTAAACACAAGTTCAATAGATTTTATCCCAGCCCTGGTTTCTATGGCAATTGTTCTTTTATCGGTTATCCCCTCATCGAACAGGTATTTTGCGTAGCAGCGGATACCGTTGCCGCACATCTCGGCGATCGTGCCGTCAGAGTTATAGAAATCCATTAAAAAATCGGCGAGATGTGCGGCATCCGACCTACGCGCAAATATCAATCCGTCCGAGCCTATACCAAAATTGCGGTTGCATAGCCTCGCGATCTGCTCCTGCGTAAGATAGATCGAGTTATCCATATTATTTATGATAATGAAGTCGTTTCCGATACCTTCATATTTTGCAAAATTAAGCTGCATGCCGTAAATCCTCTCTGTATTGCATCAAGCAGGCTAACCCTTGCGTGTCGCGTTTTTTGGGCCGCCCGCTAAAAACCCATCGTGCTTTAGCTTATCCATAATCTCATCGACGATCTCACCGGGCGTTTTGCCCGTCAAATCTATCCACTGCACCCTGGGGTCAGCCCTAAACCACGTGAGCTGGCGTTTAGCATACTGCCTTGTGCGGGCCTTAATCGTTTCAACCGCTTCTTCAAGCGTGATTTCGCCGTTCAGGTAACCTATTAACTCTTTATACCCTATGGCCTGCTGTGATGTCAAAAATCGCTCGTATCCGTGTTCGACAAGGCTCTTGACCTCATCAAGCAACCCGGTCTCGATCATTGTATCGACCCGCCGGTTAATGCGCTCGCGCAGGGAATCGCGATCCATGGTAAGCCCGAACATCTCAAGGTTGTAGATGGATTCACGGTTCTTCCACTCGCCGTGATAGCTTGAAAACGGCTTGCCGGTAAGCTCAATTACCTCAAGCGCACGGATAATCCGCCGCACGTTGTTCGGATGGACGATCTCAACTGCCGCCGGGTCTTTCTCAATCAGCTCTTTATAGAGCGCATCCGGCCCTTCAACGCGCGCCCGCTCCTCTAGTTGTTTTCTAACCTCGGAAGATACGTTCCCAGACGGAAACTCCAGCTTATCTATTACCGAGCGCACGTACAGCCCCGTGCCGCCCACAAGAATAGGGATTTTCCCCCGCCGCGATATATCGCCGATGACCTCTCTGACAAGCCGCTGGTACTCGGCAACGCTATACGGTTCGGCCGGCTCGACGATGTCGATACAATAATGCGGTACCCCCTGCATTTCTGCAGCTGTAACTTTGGCGGTTCCGATATCCATCCCCGCATATATCTGCATCGAATCGGCCGAAACAATCTCGCCCTCAATGCGTTTTGCCAGCTCAATAGCGACATCGCTCTTGCCGGTGGCTGTAGGCCCGACGATGGCTATGAGTTTTTCTTTATCACTCATATCTGGTAACTCTGAACCGGTACAGTTCGACGTTCTCGCTAGGGCCGATACCGGCTTTTTGTTTCGCGATACCGATTTGCCGATCGACGGAATCGACGCCTTCGATATCGGGCAAAAGCAGCCCCGTCCTATAGCCGCTCTTTACGATGATCCCGTAAACTTTGGGGTCTAATTGGGATTCGGAGTGAACCGGCTCCGGTTCCTCGAGAATATCGACGGAGAATTGCAACCGCGCCACTTCATTTGCTATGACGGGATAGAATCTAGGGTCGGCCGTGGCGGCCTGGACAGCATTCGCCATGATCTCTTCGGCAAGGTTTCCCTGTGTCGGCTGTATGGTGCCCACACAGCCCCGTAAGTCCCCGTCTACCTTCAGGCACACAAAAGCGCCGGCCCTTGTGTTAAGAAGCTCGTCAGGCGTGTTTGCCGGGGGATCGACGGGGTGTCCCAGCTTGAAGTATTGCTGCAGGCTATACATAGCGAGCCGCACCGGATCGCTTGCTCGCTCCGGTGAAGGCTCACCCGGATATACCTCGGCAACCATGTATCCCACACCAAACGGTCCCTCATACGAGAGCACCTTTGTCTTTATCTCAAGCCCGTTAAAGGCGCCTGCCAGGGCATATATCGAACGAAGCCCGCATTCCCCCGCCGCCTCGATCAGCGACGGATCGAGCTTAGGTAGTTCATTAAAGTAGCCGGTGTCGAATATCTCCTTGATCTTCGCGTCAAAATCGACGCCCCTTGGATCGTACCCGGCAGGGGCTCCCGGAATAAGCCGATGGGATAAATCGCCGCTTGCAATTAAGGCGACCCTTTCAGGGACAAAATTGGACGCGCGTTGAATCGCCATTCCCAGCGCGTAATGCTCGTCAAATCCGCCGTAGTCAATGGAAATCGATACAATCGGAAGGCCGGGCATCGTTGTGTTCAGATAGTATAAAGGAACCAGAACGCCGTGGTCCAGCTCGTCCGATACCATCAGGTCGAGATAGCCATGCCCAACTTTTGTTACGGAAAGGTCGAAATCATTTGCGGCGATTACAAGTTCTTCAACAAACGCCAGGTCGTTTTTCTTTGAAAACCGCACCTCTGGGGAGCCAAACCCGGCAAATGAACCCTCAAGAATCGGGTTCGCCCGCATGGCGATGCTATCCGTAAACCCCGCGCTGTGAGGAGAAATAAAAACAAGCGCATCGGGCTCGGCCTGCGCTACCTGTTCGGCAACCTTCAGCATCGCATCCGTTGTGGATGTTACCCGGTTGAGGTTGTCCCTCCCGATATCCGGGATAACAATCGGTGGATGGGGCATTAAACAACCAATAACAACGGGCATCTTCTCCTCCAGCTTAAGTATCCAGGATTTTCTTCAGTTCACCGGACAACGACCAGGTATGCGCGTCCGTTACGTAGATAAGCGCCTCCGAATGGACGAACTCCTGCGATCCCGGGAAGTTGACGATCTTGTTCGTTCGCGTGCGACCGGTCAGAACACCCCTGTTCTTCTTGCTTACACCTTCTATAAAAACTTCGATATCCCTACCGACCAGCTCTTTATTTTTTTCCAGACTGATCCTGTTTTGCAGTTTAATAAGTCTGTCAAAGCGATCCGCCTTAACATCGGCCGTCACCCGGTTTTCCATGTTCGCCGCCGGAGTTCCCTCACGCGGTGAAAAGATAAACGTAAACGCCGAGTCATAGCGGGCCTTCTCAACAATATCCAGCGTATGCAGGAAATCCTCCTCTGTCTCGCCCGGGTATCCGACCATGATGTCCGTGGTAAGACTTACGCCAGGGATCGCTTCATAAATCTTCTCGACCGTCTCGAGGTATTTCTCCTTGGTGTATTTCCTGTTCATTACCTTAAGAACAGTATTCGAGCCTGCCTGCACCGGAAGATGGACGTGCTCGCATATTTTATCCCCATGTGCGATCGCATCGATGATATCATCCGTCAAATCTTTAGGATGCGATGTCGTAAACCTGATTCGCCTTAAGCCCGCTATCCCGTTCAGATCGGTTAAGAGTCGCGCAAAACTGCTTTCTCCGTAGAGGTCGCGACCATAGGAGTTTACGTTTTGTCCGAGCAAGGTTATCTCGATAACGCCGTCAGATATCAGGCGTTCTACCTCGGCATGGATGTCCTCAAGCGTGCGGCTTGCCTCTCTGCCCCGCGTATACGGCACGATGCAGTAACTGCAGAAGTTGTTGCAGCCTATAATTATGGGAATCCAGGCGTGGTATGCTTCTTCCCGAAGGCTCGGCATAGTAGTCGGCATGATTTCGATTTTATCCGCTATCTCGCAGATCGATTCGCGCCGCCGCTCGACCGATTCTATCATATGCCCCAGGTTGGGCATATTAAGCGTGCCGAAGACTATATCGACGTGTGGCGCTTTTTTAAATATGAGTTCTTTTTCATCCTGCGCCACGCAACCGCCGACGGCGATTATAAGGTCGGGTTCGCTTTTCTTGCGGCTCCTTAGATTGTTGAGGTTACCGAAAAATCTGTCCTCGGCATGTTCTCTTACCGTGCAGGTATTAAAGATCAGAATCTGCGCGTCATCGGCGTTTTCTGCTTGTGCGTAGCCGATATCGGTGAGCAGCCCGGCCATGCGCTCAGAATCGTGTTTATTCATTTGGCAACCAAACGTGGTTATATGGAATTTCTTCATCGAAGATATTGTAACAAATGCGCAGTAAAAAGCCAGTGTTAAGTTGGCGACTGTCAAGTAGACCTACTCCGAAATAACCAGCGCATGCCTCGCATGTAGGGGCTTAAGCTTGTCTCGGCCCTCCCCGACATAGCACACCAATCTTTAGAAGCCAGAAGCCAGAATAAAACCTTTGTCTTAGAAAGGTATGAATTCGCCTAGACGCTAGGTAGTGGCAATCACTGTAAGTGCACTCGAGATTCTTCACAACGCTTCAGAATGACACTTCTTAACTCTTGTGTTTCATGCTACCTACTGTATACTCCCTGCTAAAACCCACACCCTCGGCCTGCAATCGTTCGATATTTGAAAATGACGACAAGCTTTATCGCTACAATCGACGCTTTTTTTCAAGTTGGACGAGGGTCTTGTCGGGGACGTAGATAGTTCCCAGGCGCAGGCCGTGGGTTGAAAGGGGTCCGTGGCAATCGGAGCCGCCGGTTACCACGAGGCCATAATCGTACGCGATTTGCAGGTAGTGTTTTACAACATCGGGTGTGTGCTCGATATGGTAGGCCTCAATCCCATCAAGGCCCATGGCGACAAACTCGGGGATGTGTTCGTCCAGGCCGGCCAACCCGGGATGTGCGAACACCGCAACGCCTCCCACTTCGTGAATAAGGGAGATCGCTTGGCTGGGCGAATACACAAACTTATCGATATAACAGAGAGAACCGCGTTTCAGATATTTAACAAAAGCCTCAGATATCCTAGATACCTGATTGTTCTTAAGGAGCGCTCGCGCGATATGGGGACGGCCAACGGATGCGCCGCCCGCTACCTCAAGCACTTCCTCAAACGTGATGTCCAGGCCTTCGCCTTGTAAACATACAACGATCTTTTCTGCGCGCTCAATGCGCGCTTTTCTTAAGGAACTTAAAGCTTTGTCCAACACGCGGCTTTTGTAATCAATAAAAAAGCCGAGAATATGTATATCTCGGCTATTATATCTTGAGCTCAGTTCAACTGCCGGTATAACCCTGGTATCCAGCCTTTCTGCAAAGGCCAGTGCCTCCTGGATTCCCTCAACGGTATCGTGGTCTGAGATCGCGATCGCATTGAGACCCAAGTTAGCCGCTAGCTCCACAACCTGCCCGGGGCTTAAGCTGCCGTCAGAAGCAGTCGTATGGAGGTGTAGGTCAACCGACATATTGATTGGTGTCCTCTACCTTGGCTCAACGATCAGCTTGATCGCAGTGCGCTCTTCGCCATTGATCTGAATGTCGGTGAACGCCGGGACGCAAACGAGGTCTAAACCGCTCGGTGCAACAAAACCTCTTGCAATAGCTACCGCTTTGATTGCTTGATTTAGGGCTCCTGCGCCAATCACCTGAATTTCCGCCCGCCCGCGTTCCCTTAGAACACCGGCGAGAGCTCCGGCTACAGAATTCGGACTCGACTTTGATGAAACCTTTAGTACTTCCATTTAATCCTCCTTAACGGCGTACGAGTAAGTGCTTGGTATATCTGCAATGTAGTAATTCGACACTACTCGATTAGTTCCTTCATTAATATAGCAAATATTGCCATTAAATGTAATTAATTTCCTTTCGATTGTAACTTAATCGTTACTTTTAGACAATCTTTATCAGCTTGAACATCAGCAGCTTCGTTAATTTCTATGAAATACTTGTCTCCGATCGCCGTAAAACTATCACCGATCAGCTTTGCCAAGTAACTGAGATCTTCCTGCGATATACGCCTCGCGAGAGGCTCTTGTTTTAAAAGATCTATCTTTTGTCTTTCGGGCTCTTCGCGCCCTGCTTGGTTGTTGAGCGCCTCTAGAATGGTGCTTAAAGGATCGACCCTGTTGCTTACAATCCGCTGGGCGTTTCTAACCGAGATCTTGAGACCGAGCCTTCGCTCGGCAACGTCCGATAGCATCGCCGCGGATTTTACTGAGTTCACGCAGCGCCAGATTTTAAAATCCTGCGCTTTGACGCCCTCTGTATCGTCGTTACCCTGTGCGCACAGGTGATACATAGTCGCCAGAATCTCAGTAGGTGAGCCGAGGAATATTGTAAGGTCCTGGTTATCGAGGTTGAACTCGAGAACTGTTCTTATAATATTGTGCGGCCCTCGTATGATTATCGGCTCACCTTTTCTATACTTTATAGTCGGATATGTGGACTGGTCTTTACGCTCGTTGAGGAGGCCGGTGCTGGTTTGTACCCTAAAGACGCTTCCTCTACCAGGGGACGAAAACACAAGCTCGATTTCATCGGCGGCTTGTTTAATGGAAAAAAGCGCCATTCCCCTGCCATGGATACCATAGCGGTCGGTGATAACGTTTTCGAGCTTGGAGGTAACACGAGGTTCAAATACTTTCTCGTGTAGCTCTGTTGGGATGCCGTTACCATCATCAATAATAGTAACCTTGCGAATAAGATTGTCTTCCTTTGTGGAGGCGACAAAAATCGTGGAAGCACCCGCATCACGCGAGTTCCGGAGCATTTCGAGGACGATATCTTCCATCGATTGGATATCGTGTTTGGCCTGACGTCGTTCCGCTTCGCTAACGTTTAAGCGGACAAAGCCCTGCCCAAAATCCTCTTCGATTTTCAGATACTGGTCCCCAGTAAGGTTTGCTACAAAGCTTAGCAAAGAGTTGTTTGTGGTTTCTGACATCTTTAGACCTAGCGCTAGTACAAATAATACTACCTATATTGTTCTATGGAATACCTGTTTTGTCAAATCTTAGTATAGATGAGCAGTGAATTTAAATAGGTTAGCCCAACAAATATAACATATTACAACTGTTACATACCGCATAAAAAAGCAAGAGGGGTTTTTATGCCCTCTTGCTTTATCACTTTGTGCTCGTTGAGATGCTTAAATAGCTTATTGACATCTCTAACGGCTTGGCCGGCTATTTAGCGTACTCTATGGCCCTATGCTCTCGAATAACGACCACTTTGATCTGGCCCGGATATTCGAGTTCGCTTTCGATTTGCTTCGCTACATCACGCGCAAGGAGCGCCGCTGAAGCGTCATCCATGTCTTCGGGCTTTACCATGATACGAAGCTCACGGCCCGCCTGCATGGCGTAACACTTCTCAACACCCCGGTAGGACTCGGCGATGGTTTCAAGCTTCTCAAGACGCTTGACATAGCTCTCGAGCGTTTCGCGTCGTGCTCCGGGGCGTGCGCCTGAAATCGCGTCTGCCGCCTGAACGAGAACGGCCTCGACCGATTGTGGCTCGATTTCGCCATGGTGCGCCTCTATCGGGTGCACGACAGCTGCCTGCTCGTGGAATCGCTTTGCAAGTTCCGCACCGATAACGGCGTGCGGTCCCTCGACCTCGTGATCAATGGCTTTGCCGATATCGTGCAGCAGACCAGCTCTTTTGGCCAACCTGATATCGGCGCCAAGCTCTGCTGCCATAATACCAGCCAGGTGCGCCACCTCGATGGAGTGCTGCAGGACGTTCTGTCCGTAGCTGGTGCGGTATTTCAGCCGTCCCAGGACTCTCACAAGCTCCGGATGGAGCCCGTGGATGTCGGTGTCAAACGTGGCCTGTTCGCCCACCTCGCGAATGTGCGCTTCTACCTCATCACGTGCCTTCTCATACATCTGCTCGATTCTCGCCGGATGTATGCGCCCATCTGCAATGAGCCTTTCCAGCGCAAGGCGTGCAATCTCCCTTCTTACCGGGTCGAAGCTCGAGAGAATAACCGCCCCCGGAGTATCATCGATGATGAGGTTGATACCCGAGAGGTTTTCAAAGGCCCTGATGTTTCGGCCTTCCCTCCCGATAATTCTACCCTTCATTTCATCGCTTGGCAGCGGTACCACTGAAACGGTTGTTTCAGCTACGTGGTCGGCCGCGCACCTCTGGATTGCGAGGGCGACCACGTTACGCGCCCTCTTTTCGGCCTCGTCCTTTGCTTTTGCCTCGATGTCGCGGATCATCATTGCGACTTCATGCCTGGTTTCGTCCTCTACCCTCTTAAGGAGCAGTTGACGAGCCTCCCCTGCTGAAAGACCAGCAATTTGTTCCAGGAGTTTTAGTTCTTTTCCATAGATTTCAGAAAGCTCATTTTCAACTCTCGCAATCTCTTTTTCGCGGTCTGAAAATGACCGCTCTTTTCTGTCCAGGTTACTTGATCTTCCATCCAGCGACTCTTCCTTCTGGCTAAGACGTCTCTCCATGCGCTGGATCTCGTTCCGCCGATCGCGCAACTCACGCTCAGCTTCTGAACGCAATGCGTGAATTTCATCCTTAGCATTAATTAAAGCTTCTTTCTTTTTAGATGCTGCTTCCTTTTCTGCTTCAGATAGTATTCGTTTTGCGGCTTCTTCGGCGGAGGCAAATTGTGCTTCTGTAGACGTGCGGCGAATGAAATAGCCGGCCGCGTAACCAGCGGCGGCAGCTATAACAGCTACAATTAAGTATATGATCGCTGTACCCATTGTTGCCCCCTTCCTTTCAATAAAAAAAACCGAGCTATCGCTCGGCAAAAATCCCTACTAAGAATTTGCATACGGTCAACTACCCAGCCTTGATCGCAGGTTAAGACGGCCGAATAATCTCTCATCTTTAGTTGTTTTACAATCTATGTAAAACTAAAAAACGAAGTTCTTAGTAAAGCATTTTCACCAGATACGTCACACCTCTATACTATCTTTACGGATTTTTACTGTCAAGAAATAGAACATCTTTGCACACATCGTAGACGATGGATGCGGTATAGCCGCGGCGCAGCAACAATTGGCTGAGGCGCCGGAAGGAGGCGTTTTTGTCCAGGCCTTTGTACGTGGGCAACTTTGTCTCGGCAAGTCTCTTGGCCAGTTTATATTCCTCATCGGGAGATGTGTTTTCTTCGAGTTTTTCAGCTATTATCTCATCCGGGATGCCCTTCAATCTTAGCTCTTGCTTGATGCGTTTTGGGCCGTATAGCTTGGAATTCATACGGCTTTTCGTCCATGATCGGGCGAAATCCTCATCGTTTAAGTAGCCGAGGCGACGCAGCTCGCTTATCGCCTCCGAGATGATATCCGGATTGAAGCCGGCCGTTTTTAGCCTATCTGATACCTCGTGCTCGCTTCGGGCGCGGTACGAGAGAAGAAGAACGGCGCGGTTTACGGCGCGCCGTTTCTCAAGGGAAAAATCCAGATTTTCAAGTTCACTTGGCGCAAGTTGCCGGCCTTTGAAGAGGCCGGCCTCGACGATTGTTTCAGTATCGTAGGCGCGCCAAAATGTGCCATCTATAAAGATGGAGGTTCGCCAGGGTCTTTTAACTTGCTGCTCGAGTGCTGTAATTGTAACTATCTTCTCAGGTTGCATAATTATAACTATGTCTATAACTATAGCTTACGATTCTACGAGTTCGGTCTCGGTTGCGATTTCTTCGGTCTCGGCGGGTTTTATTAGGCCGACCTTCTCCCTGACCTTGGTTTCTATCTCATGCGAAAGCTCCGAGTTGTCTAAGAGTGTTTGCTTTGCCGACTCGCGGCCTTGGCCGAGGCGTTCCTCATTGTACGTGTACCAGGAGCCGCTCTTTTGGACGATGCCATACTCTACGCCGAGATCAAGCGTGCTCCCCTCTTTTGAGATGCCTTCACCGAACATGATATCGAACTCGGCCTGTCTGAATGGAGGGGCGATCTTGTTTTTAACGACCTTTGCCCTCACTTTGTTGCCCGTAATCTCTGTGCCCTGCTTTATAGAATCCGCTCTGCGGACGTCGATTCTGATTGAAGCGTAAAACTTAAGCGCCCTGCCGCCCGGTGTTACCTCGGGGTTGCCAAACATGACGCCGATCTTCTCTCTCAGCTGATTGATAAAGATGGCGGTGGTATTTGATTTGCTTATCGCGCCGGAGAGCTTTCGTAATGCCTGACTCATAAGCCGGGCCTGCAGGCCAACATGGGAATCGCCCATTTCGCCTTCGATTTCGGCTCGTGGAACGAGGGCCGCAACCGAGTCGATGATGATTACATCTATTGCACCTGACCGGACGAGCATTTCTGCAATTTCAAGGGCCTGTTCGCCGGTGTCCGGCTGGGAGATGAGAAGTTCGTCGGTGTCTACCCCCAGGTTCTTTGCATAGATGGGGTCGAGCGCGTGCTCTGCGTCAATAAAGGCCGCTAAGCCACCGTTTTTCTGGGCCTCAGCGATGACGTGCAGCGCAAGCGTTGTCTTTCCTGAAGATTCGGGACCGTAGATCTCGACCACCCGGCCTCTCGGAACCCCTCCGACACCGAGAGCGATATCGAGCGCAAGCGCCCCTGTTGAGATGACGGCTACATCCATCCGTGATGGATGCTCGCCGAGTTTCATGATTGCGCCTTTGCCATACTTTCTTTCTATCTGTTCTTTGGTTAGTTCAATTACTTTATCCCGGTCCATATCTACTCCTGTGTATTAGTTTAACTGATTATGTGCCGGCCATGTGCCGAATTTATATAGAAGGCTTCTTATTAATGATATTCGAACAAACGTTCGCTGTCAAGCAGCAGCTTACGGGCACAGTTTGATCCTTTTATCCATTATGTGCCACGGCGCAAAAGCACAACTACCTTTAATACTTACCATACTAGCGGTACTATGGCAAGAAGTAAATAGCTCTCAGCTATCAGCTAAAACCTTCAGCTTTTACAGTGCTTTATCTAAGCTTAGACCCTTTTGCTTCTCAACAAAGAGACTGCACCCAAGATTCTTCAGTCGCTGTCGCTCCTTCAGAATGACATCTAGCGGGCCCTCATTCTAGACCCTGCTGCTGAGAGCTGACCCACGTTCTAAACCCACAGTATTAAGCTAATAGCTGATAGCTGATAGCTAGACCAACTGCTCTAGCTGATAGCTGAATGCTAGACCAACTGCTCTAGCTAATAGCTGATAGCTAGACCAACTGCTCTAGCTGAGTGCTGAATGCTAGACCCGCTGCTCTAGCTGACCGCTCCTAAGGGTTAAGGTTTACATAGCGTAGGGTGGTATATTCAGCGCCGGTTGGTTTCAGGTGGCTTTCGAATATTGTTAACCCGTCCACATTGATCACGCGGCCGGGGAATGTTTCGGGTGGTATATGTGATAAGGCCTCATCGACCGGTTTTGTGACTTTTAGTCTGGCGAGCGTGATATGGGGCTTGAGCTCTTTAAGCTCGGGCTTGTAGCCGAGGGGTTCCAGGGATATTTCTATCGCCTTACCGAGTTCAACGAGTTCCGGCGCGCCGTGATAGATCCCCACCCAGATTACGCGCGCCTTTCTGGCGTTTGGGAACGCGCCCATCTCGCCGAGAGTAAAATAGAATTTTCTGAATTCCTGTACGGCGACCTCTACAGCCGTCTCGATCGCATCGACCTTATCTTCAGGCGTGTCGCCCAGAAATTTAAGTGTGAGGTGGATGTTATCTTTTGCGACCCAGCGTGCGGTGCTGTCGAGCCGGTTTTTAAGGGTTTCCGAAATATCGTTAAGCATATGTTTAATTTGTAAGGGCAGCTCGATACCTATAAATAGGCGTAGCATTACGACGTATCACCCGCCGGTTGCTCAAAGTTGTCCAAAATGTAGTAGCGAAGCATATCAAGTGCTGCGTTGGCGCTTTTGAGCCGAATAATATCTCTTGAACCAAAGAAGACAAACTTGTTGGTATAGCTTGTAGCCTTGTGATATAACCCAATATATACTAGTCCAACAGGTTTGTCGGCGGTCCCCCCGCTTGGTCCGGCTATCCCCGTTATGCTAAGGCCGATATCGGCTCCGAACTTTTCACGAGCGCCTGCAGCCATCGCGAGAGCGGATGCAGCGCTTACGGCGCCGTGCCTGAGGAGGGTTTGATTTGACACGTTCAGAAGAGACTCCTTTGCACCGTTACTATAAGAGACAATACTCCCCAGGAAATATTCTGAACTTCCGGGTATGTCGGTTATTTTTTTCGAAGCTAAACCACCGGTACATGATTCAGCCAGGGCCAGTTTAAGGCCATGTTTCTTAAGTAGATCGCCTACTACTTCTTCGATTGTCTGATCGTCAAACCCGAAGACGATATTGCCAAGACGCTCTGTGAATTTTGCTTCAGCTTCGTTGAGCGTTCGTGAGACAATATTCTCATCTGTTCCTCTAGCCAGGAGCTGCAGCTGAATCTCGCCCGGTGAAGCGATAATACCGACGCTTATATCGGGAGAGGCGGTCATCAGATCCTCGACGTGTTCCTGAAGCGATGCCTCAGTCCTGGCCGTTGTGCGCAAAACCCGCAGCCTATAATACTCGCCATTGCTGAATTTTGACTTAAGCCACGGGATGACGTCGTGCTCTATCATGGCTTCCATTTCGCGCGGAACCCCTGGGAGCGATACGATGTATTTACCGCCTTTATCCAGCAGGATACCGGGGGCGCTGCCTATGGTCGGTGTAATTGCAGTAGCGCCTGACGGCAGGTATGCCTGCCGAAATGTGATCTCAGGCAAGGGGTTATTCCGCGTCCCGTATCGTTCCTTTATTACCTCTGCAAGATACGGCCGGTACTCGAGTTCGCAGCCCACGGCCTCACATATAGCCTCACGGGTGATATCATCTGCTGTCGGGCCTAATCCGCCGGTCACTATGACCCCATGCGCGTCTACGAGCGACTCGCTGATGGCTTTTGCTATTAAATGCAGGTTATCGGGCACGCTCACCTGGCAATTGCAAGTAAAGCCTTCGCGGCCTAGTCTCTTTGCTATGAATGCGGCGTTTGTGTTTACCGATAGGCCGAGCGTTAACTCTGAGCCGACCGTTATAATGTGGTATTGCATCTTATTTACCTCGCGCCTCGGACGGCTGGGACAAAACAGTGCGAGATTTAATGAAGTAGTCGATTCCCGAAAGGATCGTCAGGACTACGGCTACGAACATCAGCAGCCACCCTAAGGATTTTCCGAATATCCCTATTGGAACATTTAGGATAATTACAATTATAGCAATAATCTGCGAAATAGTTTTTATCTTTCCCCATTTACTTGCCGGGATTACTTTATTTTCGGCCAGGGCCGCCAATCGTAGGCCCGTTACGGCAAGCTCCCTGGCTATAATTATCACAACAACCCATGCGGAAAGTTTATAGAGCTGGACGAGAGAGATCAGTGCGGCGGATACCAGCAATTTGTCGGCAAGGGGGTCCATGAGCTGGCCGAAGACGGTTACCTGCTTATGCATTCTCGCGACGTAGCCGTCGATTGTGTCGGTGATGGCTGCAAATGTGAATATCGCTGCGGCGATGTAGGAGCCTGCAGGTTGGGGCGCCAAAAGCAAGAATGCCATAAAAATGGGCACGAATAGTATCCGAGATATGGTTATTTTATTTGCCAGGCCCACCTAGTCCTCCGTCACAAATCAATAATCAGATAATAATTAGATAACAATTTTCCCGTGAAAATCACAGCCGTCAAACTCGTCGATATATACTTTGATAATTTGGCCTGGATGTGACGAGCCGGTGACATAGGTAAACCCATCCACCTCTGGGGCTTGCCACCAGGCTCTAGCCTCAAATAGACCTTCTTCGGATTTCACGATGTTTTCAATGAGCGCATCGTGAACTTTTTCGACTCTCTGCAAACTTCGCCTTTGGCTTAGCGAATCCTGCAAAGCGCTTAATTCATGGTATCTTTCTTTAACGGTGTCTTCGGAAACCCTACCTTTGAGTTCGGCCGCTTTTGTCCCCTCTTCAGGGGAGTATTCAAAGACGCCGAGGTAATCGAAGTCGGCTTTCTTAACGAACTCGATTAACTCCTCGAAGTCCGCATCCGTTTCACCCGGGAAGCCGACAATAATTGAAGTCCGCAGCACTACGTCGGGGATCATCCGGCGCAACCATGCGATTTGTCCCAGGTAATCAGAACCCGCACCATGGCGGTTCATGGCGCGTAGAATCTTCGGGCTTGCGTGCTGGAACGGGATATCGATATACGGCAGAATTAAACGGTTGCCGTTTATTACCTCGATGAGTTCATCGTTTATGTTGTAAGGCTGCAAATACAAAAGCCTTATCCACTCTGCGTTGGTAAAGCCGGTAAGGGTTTTGAGCAGGTCGGTGAGGCTTTTTCGCTCGTAAAGATCATATCCGTAGTTGCCGGTGTCCTGTGCGATGATATTTATTTCTTTTATTCCGTTGGCGTCGAGCCAGTGCGCCTCTTTGACGACCTGCTCTATGGGCTTGCTCTTATAAGTGCCTCTTATTAACGGGATGGCGCAGTATGAGCACCTGTTGTTGCAGCCATCCGCTATCTGCAGATACGCATACGGCAGACTTGAGAGAATCCGCTGGGGATACGCGGAAAAATCGCGTACCGGTGAAGCCGGGCCATTGCCGGTAGCTATATCATTGCCGGTAACCGTACCGTTCTTGAGCATATCCGCTATCTCATATTCCCTGGATATATCGACTACTAGATCGATTTCAGGGATTTCTTTTAAGAGCTCGTTATAGTATCTCTGGGCAAGGCAGCCGGTTACAACGATTTTTTTCTTTTTCGGGCCGTTGTTTAACTCAACCAACTCAAGGATGGTATTTATGGATTCTTGTTTTGCGGCTTCAATAAAACCGCAGGTATTAATGATAATATAGTCTGCGTTTTCAGGGTCTTCTGTTAAGGATAATCCGCTTTTAACGAGGGAACCTTTTATGTGTTCGCTGTCTACTGAGTTTTTTGCGCAGCCCAGGGTGATAACCGTGGCTTTTTCTAGCAAAATGCGATTTCCTCCTAACAGGGTTCTTAGGAATAGCATTATACAGGGTCATGTGTCCGGAAACCAGACTGATGCAGATTATGTGCGGCGGGCTTGTAGGTCGGGATAAAGGTTGCCATGAGAGACTTACATACGGCGGTGAGAATCATGGACGACAAAAAGAGCCCTTTAAAGGACTCTTTTTGTTAAATATCAAATAGGGTAAAGCTTGAATCGACTATCAATCTACAGGTCGATTACGATTTAATACCTGCAGCGACCAC
>Ga0210030_1000784_pt1 | contig 23280 bp, 19 predicted proteins | sample CryGeymeta201523_FD_183986 | JGI IMG/M metagenome (GOLD analysis project Ga0210030, IMG submission 183986) | Groundwater microbial communities from Crystal Geyser aquifers in Utah, USA - Crystal Geyser metaG 2015-23 (SPAdes) (version 2) | ecosystem: Environmental > Aquatic > Deep subsurface >...
CACCCCAGCGGTAACCCCGCTGACGTGGATGTGCTGCTGGCCAAACACAGCGCGCTTGCCAAACGTCTCAAGCGCCTGCTGGACCTGCTCAAACCACAAGACAAGGTGCGTCTGCGTTTTCAGGAAGACGGCAGCGAGCTGGACCTGGACGTGGCGATCCGCTCGTTGATCGACTTGAAAAGCGGCAACCTGCCCGACCCGCGCATCAACATGAGCCACACCACCGACGGCCGCAGCATCGCCACCACACTGCTGCTGGACTTGTCCGAGTCGCTCAATGAACAGGCACGCGGCGCACAGCAAACGGTGCTGCAACTCAGCCAGGAAGCGGTGTCGCTGCTGGCCTGGGCGGTGCAACAACTCGGCGACCCGCTGGCCATCGCCGGCTTTCATTCCAACACCCGTCACGATGTGCGTTACCTGCACCTCAAAGGTTTTAATGAGCCCTGGAACGACACCGTCAAGGCACGTCTGGCGGCGATGCAGGCCGCCTACAGCACCCGCATGGGCGCGACGCTACGCCACGCGGCGCACTCGCTGGTACGCCAGAATGCCGACAAGAAGCTGCTGCTGGTACTGACCGATGGCCAACCCGCCGACATCGACGTCAAAGACGATCAACTGTTGATAGAAGACGCCAAACAAGCCGTCAGAGAGCTGGACCACCAGGGGATATTTACTTACTGCATCAGCCTGGATGCATCAGCCGACGCCTACGTGAGTACCATCTTTGGCCAGCGCTACACGGTCATCGACAACATCGCCCGCTTGCCCGAGCAATTGCCCAGGCTGTTTATGGCGCTGACGCGCTAGCGGGCCCTTTCACACCGCCTGGTAAACAACCCGCCCGTCCACCAGCGTATAACGCACCCGACCCGGCAACTCATAGCCTGAAAACGGCGTGTGTTTGCCCTGGCTGCGCAGCGTATCGGCCTGCACTGTCCAGGCGGCGGCCGGGTCAAACACGCACACGTCGCCCAGGCCACCCACGGCCAGATGCCCGGTGCGCCCCTGGCGCGTGCCAATGGCGCTGCCCAGCACAGCAGCGGGGGCACAGGTCACGGTGGACAACGCGCGTCGCAAATCCACACCACTGTCCTGATGCCACTTGTAGGCCAGGCTCAGCAACAACTCCAGCCCGGTCGCACCAGGCTCACTTTGGGCAAACGGCAAGGCCTTGGCGTCGTCGTCCACCGGCGTGTGGTCCGATACCAGCGCGTCGATCGTGCCGTCGGCCAAGCCTGCGCGCAACGCGTCGCGGTCGCGTTGCTGGCGCAGCGGCGGGTTCAGTCGGGCGCGGCTGTCAAAGTAACCGACGTCGGTGTCGGTCAGGTGCAAGGAGTTGATGCTGACGTCACAGGTCAGCTTGAGGCCATCGGCCTTGGCCTGGCGCACCAGTTCGACACCAGCGGCGCTGCTGATACGGCACAGGTGCACGCGCGCACCGGTGGCGCGCATCAGTTCAAAAATCGTGTGCATGGCAATCGTCTCGGCCATCACCGCCACGCCCGAGAGCCCCATGCGGGTGGCCAATGCGCCGCTGGCGGCAACGCCCGTTCCCAGGTACGCGTCCTGCGGGCGCAGCCACACCGCGTAGCCAAAGGTGCTGGCGTATTGCAACGCGCGCTGCACCACCTGGGTGTTGGCCAGCGCTACTTCGGCCTGGCTGAAGGCCACACAGCCCGCTTCGGTGAGTTCAACCATTTCGCTGAGCACATCACCCTTGAGCCCCTGCGTCAACGCGCCAAGCGGATAGACGCGCGCCTGCTGCAGCTTTTCAGCGCGAAAGCGCAGCATCTCGACCAAGCCCGACTCGTCGAGCACCGGGTCGGTATCGGGCTGGCACACCAGGCTGGTGACGCCACCGGCCATGGCCGCTGCCATTTCCGACTCGAGCATGCGCGCGTGCTCGTAGCCGGGTTCACGCAGCCGCACCGCCAGGTCAACCAGGCCCGGCAGCACCAGGCAGCCGGTGGCGTTGAGCGTTTGCGCTGGAACGAAATCGCCAGGTATGTTTTTGATAGCTACTACCGCCCCATTGGCAAGAGCCAGATCGACTTTTTCATCAAAACCACTGGCCGGGTCGATAACCCGTCCGCCGTGTATCAGGAGTGTTTGGGAAGTGTTCATACGTTGCTACTGTGAAGTAAATGGTTCAGGCGTTGTTGCCCGCCACGATGCTCATGGCCGCCATGCGCACAGCAATGCCAAAGGTAACCTGCGACAAGATCACGCTGTGACCACCGTCCACCACCGCCGACTCGATCTCGACACCGCGGTTGATCGGCCCCGGGTGCATGACGATGGCGTCGGGCTTGGCCCACTGCAACGTCTGCGGCGTCAGACCAAAGCTCTTGAAAAATTCCTGACTTGAGGGCAGCAACGCACCGCTCATGCGCTCGTTTTGCATGCGCAGCATGATCACCACGTCACAGCCCTTGATGCCCTCCTGCAGCGTGTGGCAGACGCGCACTCCCATGGGGGCCATGTCGGACGGCACCAGCGTCTTGGGGCCAACCACGCGCACATCCGGGCAACCAAGTGTCGTCAAGGCGTGAATGTCGGAGCGCGCCACCCGCGAGTGCAACACGTCGCCGACGATCGCCACACTGAGCTGGGTGAAGTCTTTCTTGAAGTGGCGAATGGTGTACATGTCGAGCAAGCCCTGCGTCGGGTGGGCGTGGCGGCCGTCCCCGGCATTGACCACATGCACGTGCGGTGCGACGTGCTTGGCGATCAGGTAGGGCGCACCCGACTCGCTGTGGCGCACGACAAAAATATCGGCCGCCATGGCGCTCAGGTTGGCCACCGTATCGAGCAGCGTTTCACCCTTGGACGACGACGACTTGGCGATGTCGAGGTTGATCACGTCGGCGCTGAGGCGCTTGGCGGCGATCTCAAACGTGGTGCGGGTGCGCGTGGAGTTTTCAAAAAACAGGTTGAACACGCTTTTGCCGCGCAACAGCGGCACTTTCTTGACCTCGCGGTTGCCGACCGAGACGAAGTTGCTGGCGGTATCGAGCACCTGGTTGAGGATGTCCCTGGGTAGGCCCTCGGTGGTCAGCAGGTGGATGAGTTCGCCGTTTTTATTGAGCTGGGGGTTGTGCTTGTAAAGCATGGTCTAGCGTTCTTTCACGTTGAAACTGAGTTGACCGGCGTCGTTGCGCGCCAGCGACAACGACTGGTTGGCAGGCAGGCTGATGCGCGCGGCGTACACGTCGGGCTGGATCGGCAACTGGCGCCCACTGCGGTCCACCAGCACCGCCAGCTTGACGCTGGCCGGGCGGCCAAAATCGAACAGTTCGTTGATCACAGCACGGATCGTGCGACCGGTAAACAGCACGTCGTCGACCAGCAAAATATGCGCCTCGTTCACATCAAACGGAATCTGCGTTTGCACCGAAGCGGTCATGCCCCGGCTGGAAAAATCATCGCGGTGCATGGCCGACGAAATGATGCCCATCGGCAGATGCCCGCCGAGCGCCTGCTGCAGCCGTTCGGCCAGCCAGACGCCGCCCGAGGTGATACCCACAAGATGCATGTCGGGCTTGTAGAGGGTGCGCACGCGCTCGGCCAGGTCGCTGTACAGCGCCTCGGCGTTCAGTGCCAGTTGGCTCATGGAAGACTCCTTAAAAATTGCTCCAGAATGATGCAGGCGGCCCCTGCGTCAGCGTCGCGCGCGCCGGCCGACAAGGCCTCGGTGGTGGTGTAGCGCTCGTCCACCTCAAACACGGGCAACTTGAAGCGTCCGTGCAACTGGCGTGCAAAGCGCCGGGCACGCAGCGTGTTCTCATGGGCCGCACCATCGGGGTGAAACGGCACGCCCACCACCAGCGCGTCGGGCTGCCAGGTGGCAAGTTGCTCGGCAATTTTGGCAAAACGTGCGTCGCCTTGGGCGGCAATGGTGCCTTGCGGCTGCGTGGTGCGTAACAGCCGGTTGCCGACGGCGAACCCGGTGCGTTTGACGCCAAAGTCCAGCGCAAGGAAAGTTTGGCACGAATCTGCTACAACAGAAATAGCTGTATCCGCTTTATCTAAAAGGGTTACAGCCTGATTTTGCATGATCACGCGTGCCCCGCGTCGGGCGCCAGCATCCAGGCTTCCAGTCCCAGCAACTTCAGGGCCTGGGGGTAGCGTTCGGGTACCGGGGTGTCAAAAATCAGCCGCGGATCCGCCGGAACCGTCAGCCAGCTGTTGTCGCCCAGCTCGGCTTCAAGTTGACCCTCGCCCCACGCCGAATAACCCAGCGACACGATCACCTTGCGCGGGCCAGCGCCAGTGGCCATGGCTTCAAGCACATCGCGTGAGGTGGTCATCTCCAGCCCGCCGGGAATCGCCATCGTAGACGAATAAACCGGGTGGCTCGGCTGCGCATCCTGGGCGAAGGTAGCCTCGTGCAGGACAAAGCCGCGCTCGGTCTGCACCGGGCCGCCAAAAAATACCGGCGCCTGCGCGAGATCGTCGCGCGCCAGCGACAGATCAATCTTGTCAAACAGGTTTTTGAGCGAAATCTCACAGGGCTTGTTGATGACCAGGCCGAGCGCGCCACGGGCGCTGTGTTCGCACAAATAGACGACACTCTGCGCAAAGAGATCGTCCTGCAAACCCGGCATCGCGATCAAAAAATGATTCGTCAGATTGGTGGATGCAGAATCAGCCGGCATGGGTGAATTTTAGCGATGAACATGAACACTGAATTTGAATCCGGATTGATGTGGTTCCGCCGCGACCTGCGCAGCACCGACAACGCCACGTTGCACCGGGCGCTGTCGCGCTGCCGACGGGTTTTTTGCGTTTTTATCTACGACCGCGAGATTCTGGATGCGCTGCCGCGCGTCGACCGCCGGGTGGAATTCATCCGCGAATCATTGGTGGAACTCGACGCGACGCTACGCGCCGTAAGTGCCAACGCGCAAGCGGGGCTGATCGTGCGCCACGGCGTCGCCCGCGACGAGGTGGTCGCACTGGCGCGCGCGCTCGGCGTGCAGGCAGTTTTTGCCGGACGCGACTACGAGCCGCAGGCGCTGCAGCGCGACGCCGCCATCGCCTGTGCCCTGCAAAACTGCGGTATCGCCTTTGAAACCTGCAAAGACCATGTGGTGTTTGAAGGCCGGGAAATCCTGACACAAAGTGGCACGCCGTATGGCGTCTTCACGCCCTACAAGAGCAACTGGCTGGCGCATGTGGGCCCGCAGCAGTTGCAGCACTTCGACAGCCCGGCGCTGGCCAGCCGCCTTGCCGCGCGGCCACAGCCGTATCAAAAAGACGTACCCACCCTGGCCGAGATCGGTTTTCAACCGAGCAACCTGGCCACCCTGAAGATTCCGACCGGCATGGCCGGTGCGCGTGCGCTGTTTGACGACTTTTTTGAACGCATGGACGACTACCATGCCACGCGTGATTTTCCGGCGGTCAAAGGCCCCAGCTACCTGGGCGTGCACCTGCGCTTTGGCACCGTGTCGGTGCGGCACCTGGCTGCCACTGCGCTACAGCGCCAAATTGAAGGCAGCACGGGCGCTGCGGTCTGGCTGGGCGAACTGATCTGGCGTGACTTTTACGCCGCCATTCTGGCGAACTTTCCGCACGTGGCAAAGCAGGCGTTCAAGCCAGAATACGACGCCATTGCCTGGGACAGCGGCCCCCGGGCCGATGCCCTGTTTGCCGCCTGGTGCAATGGTCAAACCGGCTACCCGCTGGTCGACGCGGCCATGGCACAGATCAACCAGACCGGTTACATGCACAACCGCCTGCGCATGGTGGTGGGCAGCTTTCTGGTCAAAGACCTGGGGCTGGACTGGCGCTGGGGCGAACGTTACTTTGCACAGCACCTCAACGATTTTGACCTGTCTGCCAACAACGGGGGCTGGCAGTGGGTGGCCTCCAGCGGCTGCGACGCACAACCTTACTTTCGCATCTTCAACCCGGTCAGCCAGAGCGAAAAGTTTGACCCGCAGGGCAAATTCATCCGCCGCTACCTGCCGCAACTGGCGGGTTTGGGCGCCAAAGGCATCCACGCGCCCTGGACTGCCAAGCCAATGGAGTTGCTAGCTGCCGGAGTCCGCTTGGGTGACAACTACCCGCTGCCTGTCGTACTGCACGACGACGCCCGCGCACGCACGCTGGCACGCTACGCGGTGGTCAAGAAAGCGCCCAAACCCTGAGGCCGCTCAAGCGTCCGCGGTGGCGTTGCAATAGCCACGCACCAGCGCAATAAGCTCGTCTTCCGGGTAAGGTTTTCCCAGGTAATGGTCAACCTGCAGCTCACGCGCGTAGTCGCGGTGCTTTTGGGCGATGCGCGAGGTGATCATGACCACCGGCAGGTCTTTCAGGTTGGCGTCGCTGCGGATATTGCGTACCAGGTCAAAGCCGTCCATGCGCGGCATCTCAATGTCGGTCAGCACCACAGCAGGCTTTTCCAGCGCCAGCTGTTCCAGCGCCTGCAAACCGTCGGACGCCAACGCGACCCGAAAGCCCTCGCGCTTGAGCAGGCGCTGCGTCACGCGGCGCACGGTAATCGAGTCGTCAACCACCAACACCAAGGGACTCTGGTTGCGCTCTTCAACCTGCACCGCGCCCGCGCCAGACGAGTCGGCAGCGAACGTACGCGCCTGATTACCGTAGGCCACCGACAGCGCGACCATGTTGTAAATCAGCACCACCGCGCCCGAGGCGAGCATCGACATGCCAGCCAACCCTGGCAAACGCGACAGCTGCGGGCCCAGATTTTTGACCACGACCTCCTGGTTGCCCAGAACTTCATCGACATGCACCGCAACGTGCTGGCCCGCGCTGCGGAAAATAGCAACCGACGCCGTCTTGCCCTGCAATTCGGTGCTACGCGCAGACGTTTGCAACAATGCACCCGACCAGAAAAATGGCAGGACAGCGCCGTTGTAGGCAAAGTTGCCACTGGCATAGGCGGCATCCAACTCGGCGCTTGGCACACGCCGCACCAGTTCAACCAAGCTGGCGGGTACCCCCATGACCAGCTCACCGCAGCGGAACAAGACAATCTGGTTGACTGCAGTGGTCAGCGGCATCACCAGCTTGAACTGGCTGCCGCGGCCAGACTGGGTGCTCACCTCAATGCGGCCGCCCAGGCTGTTGACCTCGGTGCGCACGACGTCCATACCAATCCCGCGGCCAGCCATTTCGCTGACCTCGGATGCAGTGGACAAGCCCGAGGCGAAGATCAGGTTGGCTACCTGGGCATCGGTCAGGGACTGCTCCGCGATAATGAGGCCGCGCTCAAGCGCTTTGGCTCGGATGCGCGCCAAATCGAGCCCGGCACCGTCGTCGGTGAAGGTCACCGCTACGTCGTTGCTCTGTTGCTCGACAGTCACGGTGATCACGCCACCCGCGGGTTTACCGACCGCAAGACGCTGCGCTGCGCTCTCAATGCCGTGGCCCACAGCGTTGCGCAGAATATGCTCAAACGCCGCGACAACGCGCTCGAGTACACCCCGGTCAAGTTCCAGCGCGCCACCATTGATTTCCAGTTTGACCTGCTTGTCAAAGTCTTTGCAGGCCTGACGCACGACGCCAAACAGACGCTCGGAAATGCTGTCAAATTCGACCATGCGCGTGCGCAACAGAAAACGCTGCAGCTCGCGCGTCTGCCGCGCCTGGGCGATCAGGTCGTCTTCCACACCGGCCACCGTCTGCTGCAAGTTGCGCTGCAAGGTGGCCACGTCGTGCACCGACTCGGCCATCATGCGAGTGAGCTCCTGCACCCGTGTGAAGCGGTCAAATTCAAGCGGGTCGAAGCCTTGCGCCACGTCTTTGGTTTGCGCCAGGCGCGACTGCATCTGCGATTCAGACTGCACCTCGATGTCACGCAGCTGCGCACGCAAACGTTCCAGATTGGTGGTGAGTTCGTCCAGGGAACCCCGCAATTGACCCAACCGAGCTTCCAGCCGCGAGCGGGAAATCATCACCTCGCCGGCCTGATCCACCATGCGGTCGATCAGCTGCGATTTGACGCGGATGGTCTGACCCACGCTGCGGTGCACCGGTGCGGCAGGAGCAACAACCGCTGGCGCAGGCGTTGCCCAAACCGATACCTTGTGCTCGTCTTCGATCGGCAACGCCGGCGCAGAATCCTCGGGAGCAGGCTCCTCGGACAGGGGCGCGATCGCTACCGTGGCCTCGGGCAACACCAGCGCGTCCAGCGGCGTCGCACGCAGCTTTTCAAAACAAGCGTTGATGGCATCAAATCGCGCCATCACCGGGTCGAGCTGGCTGCTCTGCACAGCCTGCGAGTCGATCCCCTGCACGGCAGACTCCATGCGGTGCGCCATTTCACCCAAGCGCATGGCGCCGCTCAGGCGCGCACTGCCCTTGAGGGTGTGGAGCAAGCGCAAGGCTTCCTGGCGCGCGCCCAGGTTGTCGGGCCGTGCGCACCACTGTCGCAGGGCACCACCCAACAATGGCAGCAATTCGAGCGCCTCTTCTTCAAAGATCGGGAAAAGATCAACGTCGATGGCGTCAACCGCCTCAATTTCATCTTCGCCCGCAAGCACCAACGGTGCCGGTGGCTCAATAACAGGCGGCTCAACAACGGACTCATCCGATGGGGTGGGTGACACCTCATCCTCAAGCTCAGGCGCTGAAGAGGGCTCCTGCGTTGAAAAATCGGTCTGCAAAACGGCCTGCAATGCCGCAACCAGATCGACGTCGGGCTCTTTGAGAAAGCCGGCAGCAAATTGATGCAGCAGACGTCGTATGTCTTCGGCCACGTTGACAAACAAGCGGGCATGTTCGGCCAAGCCGATTGCGCCCAGCCGGGTGTGCTCCATCGCGTGTTCAAAGGTCCGTGCCAGACCCGACAAAGCGGTGAAACCAACGGTGGCCGAGCTGCCCGCCAGCGAATGCGCCAGCGCCACTGGCGATTCAGGCACCGGTTGATTGAGTTCCAGGGACCATTCAGTCAGCTCCGTCAGCAGTCGCCGCGACCATTCATCGGCCTCATTCAAATAAACGTTGTAGAGGGGAATACCAATGCGCAAGGAACCAATCAACTTGACCTGTTCGTCCGACGCAAGGTCTTGCAGTTCAGAAGGTTCTGACGTTGGCGGTTGTGGCTCTGGCTTTAACTCTGGCGCGAGCGCAGCTTCCGGTTCGGACGTCAGGACCTGAACCTCGGGCGCCATGGGGACCGGCGCCAGCGGATCTTCAATGGATGGCGCTGCTGTCTGATGCTCTGGCACCGGCGAGGCAGGAGCCGAAGCGGCACCCATGTCGCCAAAATCGCTCAGCAGCGTCTCGGCGAAATCCGACACCTTGGTATCGCTGAAATCATGGATCAAAGTTGGAGCAAAGTCTTCAACACCTGCGTCAACCTGTGGCTCTGCTGCAGCGACGGGCGCCATCTCCAGCACACGCTCAGGCACGGGCTCAGAAGCAACTTCGGGCACAAGGTCGGTCGCTTCGTCAGCCGCTGCCGGAACGGCAGCAACGACAGGCGGGCGCACGTAGGGTGGGTGACCCGGCTCACGCGCCAGATCCAGGCTAAGCCCATCGAGCCGCAAACTGTCGGCCACGCGCACAAACGGCTGGGCGCGCCAGGCGTCATCTTCGCGCTCGGCGATGGCCTCAACCCATCCTGTAAAGCCGTCCAGCGCCTGCTGCGCGGTCTTGAGAATATCGGCGGTGATCGGGCGCTGTTGCGGCAGCCAGGCGTTGAGCAACTGTTCCAACGCCCAGGCTGCTTCGCCAAACTCGGTCAGCCCGACCATGCGCGAACTGCCTTTGAGCGTATGAAACGCACGGCGCAACCCGGTCTGCAGTTCAAACTCTGCGTTGTTGTCGTGCAGCGCAGCCACGGTCTCGAGACCGGCTTTGACCACCTCACGCGCTTCTTCGAGGAAAATCGAGCGCAGCTCAATGTCGTCGTCATCATCGTCGACAACCGCTGCGGGCGCAGCGACGGGCGCACCCACCGGCGGTACAAGCGCAGCAGGTGACGGTGCCAGCGGATCAACGGTCAGTGCATCGGCCGCAATGCTTTCGGGCGCTGACTCATGCACCTCTGGTGCAGGCATAATGGACGCAGCGGCCACCGGTTCGGCGGTCGATGCAGCCTTCTGGATGCCCATCAAGGAGCGAAACTCGCCGAGTTCGTCGTCGTAGACAAACAGTTTCTTGGCCATTTCACGCTGATAACTCAGCATGTCGATCAGGAACCCCATCGTGCCCAGGCTGTTACCCAGTTTTTCGAAGGCGACGGCGCGTGCACCATCGCCTTCAAATCCGTCGACTAGCAGTCGTTCCACACCGTCACGCATCCGCAGTGCGGCCACAGCCGCCTGATCCAGGCCCAACACCGAAAAAACGCCACGCATCTGCGACAGGCGCCCGGGGACTTCCTGCAAGGGCAGTTTTTCTTCAGGTCGACGGAAATAGGTGTCGAGTGCCACCTCAACTTCACCCAGCGTGGTGCGCAACTCGTCGACCACGCTGCCCATGACCTGCCGGTCACTGACGCGCCGGTAAAGTTCCTGCATCCAGGGGTCCAGCGGCTCGGGCAAGCCCCCGGCCATGACGTGGTCGAGCCGTTGCGCGAGGCGCACGCCGCGTTCCACCGTCTGGCTGCTATCGGGGTCCATGTCTTCGTAGGCCGCTTCCAGGTAGAGGACGGCGGTAGCAACTTCCATCGCAACCGGTGCCTCTGGCGCTTTACCTGCACGCGCCACACTATCGAGGGCACGTGTCAGGGCAGCTGCAAATTCACGGTTCTCCGGATGCAGCTTGACTACCGAATCTGCAACCAGGCCAAACTGATCGACCGCAGTTTTGATGCGCCCGACGTCACCCCCAGAGAGGGTTGACCAAGTTTCCGCGGCGGCCGCGACCCGCTTGCGTGCCTGTGCCAACAACGCCGGATCGAAGCGACCAAACTGCGGTTTTTGATAATCGACTTTGGTTTCAACCACGACCCCGTACGCCCGCTGCACCGCCCGCAAGGTGGGCGCCAACTGCGCTGCGCCAGGCACCGCTTGGGCGCAAAAGAACAACAGGTCGCGCACCAGTTGTTCCGAAATGTTTGTCTGATTCCGCGCCAGATTGCGGTACTGCAGCAAAATATGCGAGGCCGCGCGCTTGGTATACAGGTCGGGTGCACACAAACCCAGCGCAATCGCCTCAAAAAAAGCAGCTGAGACCATCCAGAACACCCGCGGGTTGACGTCAACCTGGTGCGCAGCAAAACCCAGACTGATGTCGCGCATGGCCTGGGCCGAAGCCGGCTGGCTGGTTTTGACCACGTTCAGTACAAAACCGTCCACCCGTGTGCGCACCGACGAGTCGTAAGACAAAGGCAACGTGCCGTCGGGAACGTCCACATTGATCCAGTGCCATTCATAAGCCCACAGGTCAGCCGGATGGACCCGGTCGGCCGCGGTCAGGTCAAGGACATCACGGTACTGCGGAAACAGCGCTACCGACGAAAACTTCTTGCCTTTAAGGATGGCTTCCAGATAATCGGTCAGTGCAAAGCTGGCGCGCTCGACGCGCAATGCCGCCTCATCACTGCAACATTCCGGCTTCTGCACAAACTTCTGTACCAGCGCTTCCATGGCACGCAGCATGCGCGCCGGTACCTCAAAACCGACCATCTCCAGCGCGCCAACCGCCTGGTGCAGCTGTTGCCGGGCAATGCGCAGGTGGCTGGCGTCAAGGGCAGCAATGTCCGAACCGCGGGACAACTCCGCATCGCGGACAAAGCGCCGCAGTGCCATATTGGCCGAATCGAGTGACTTGCGCAACTCATCAAGCACCCAGGCCAGCGGCCCCAGGTCCGGTTCCAGGTTTGCGTTCTCAACGGTGGGTGCAACAGGTAGCATGAATCAGTCACTCAGGTGCGTTGCAAGACAAGCCGATCAGGCAATGCGGAATCGGGCTACCGATTGCCGCAGTTCTTCAGCCACTTTGGAAAGCTCACGTACCTGCGCAGCAGTAGAGCGGGTACCTTCGCCGGTTTGCTCGGTCACGGCAAAAATATGTTGGATGTTTCCGGCAACGTCATTGGCCATATTGGCTTCGCGGGACGTGGACGCCGAAATCTGTTCGATCAGGTCAGCGAGTCGGCGTGACACTTCGTCGATCTCGCTCAATGCGGCGCCGGCGTTATCTGACAATCGGGCGCCTTCGACCACCCCTTGCGTTGACCGTTCCATGGCGCCGACGGCGTCTTGGGTGTCGGTCTGAATGGCCTTGACCAGCGCCGAGATCTGTCGCGTCGCATCGGCCGAGCGCTCGGCCAGTCGCTGCACTTCTTCCGCCACCACCGAGAAGCCGCGTCCTGCATCACCCGCCGAGGCGGCCTGGATGGCGGCGTTGAGCGCCAGCACGTTGGTTTGCTCGGTAATGTCAGAAATCAACTCGGTGATTTCGCCAATCTCTTGTGACGACTCGCCCAGTCGCTTGATTCGCTTGGACGTATCCTGAATCTGGTCGCGAATGGTATTCATACCGCCAATGGCGTCCTGCACCGCCTTTAAACCGGTTTCGGCGGCCTGCAAGGATGTGCGCGCCACGTCGGCCGACTGTTGCGCCTGCGCCGACACCTGGTTGATACGCTGCGCCATGTCGACCACCGAACGCCCGGTCTCGCGGATTTCATGGAGCTGCTCGTTGGAAGCGGCCAGCAGCTCGGTCGAGGTGATGTCGACTTCTGCTGTGGTGGCGGCCACTTTGGCGGCCGAATTCTGCACGTTGCCCACCAGGGCGCGCAATTCTTCCACCGTGTAGTTGACCGAATCGGCAATGGCGCCAGTGATGTCCTCAGTGACGGTGGCCTGTTGTGTCAGATCACCTTCGGCCAGACTTTGCAGTTCATTCATCAGGCGCAAAATCGCCGCCTGGTTGCCATCGTTGACACGCTTGGCTTCTTGTTCCAGGCGCTGCGCTTCCAGGCGCTGCGCATCGGCTTTGGCCTGGCGCTGCCGACTGTCGAGCAACTGGACGTAAGACAGACCACCGGCACTGGCCAAGGCCAGCACCGCGGCCAGCACCAGCGCCACCAGCACCAGACCCGACAAACCAGCCCGGCCCGACAAGGTACCTTGCAATTGTTCAAGTTCTTTTCGCAGGCCTTCGCTGTCAGCAAGAATCGAAACCTGCGCCTCACGCGCCGACACCAGTCCCTGCAAGTTGCCCAGAATCGCACCCGCCTGGGTACGGGTTTGCTCATAGAGCGCAATCAAGGCGTTGAGTTGCTCACGCGTCTGCGCGTCTTTGGCAGCAGAAAGGCGCAGTTCGGCGCTGCCGTCAAGCAGTCCTTGGGCAATGTCTTTGAACGCATTCAAGTCTTTGCCCAACAAGAACACGGCCTCCGGACTGACACCGTCTACCGTCAGGAATTCGTTGGACGATTTGCCAATGCGCTGCGTCAACATGACCAACTGACCCGCCGCAGAGATTTCGCTCGCCGGCGCGTTTTGCTGCAACTTGAGTGACGAAATGGTCTCCGCAATCTCCAACAGGTCCGACGACTGACGGTTGATCAAGCGCAAGGCAGAACCGACCTGCGTCAGGACGGCTTGTTGCCCCATGACCACCGCCGCAGTTTTCTCTGCCCGGTCAACCATCGGCATCACCTTGTCGAGCGCTGGTGCGAATTCGGTACCGAGTTCTTCAATGCGCAAGCTGGCGTCGCCCTTTTGCAGTCCGCGCACCGACTGCGTCAGGATCTTGGCGCTCTCGGCCACGTCAGGAAACGCCTTGGCATCACCGACAAGCGCCTGCGTCACCGACTTGGCCAGGCGCTGCGACTGCATCAGCGACTGCCCAACCGCACCCAACTGCTGCGCGCTGGTTTCGCTGGAATTCATACCGACCAAGGTCGCAATCACCAGCACCACCAAGGACGCACCCAACACCAGCGATAGCAGACGCTGGTGTTGCTCGACCGTTTTGCTGCCCAGCAGCGGCACAATGATCTGATCGGCCTGTGTCTGAGGCCCGCCGGCGACGGCTCTCTCGGGCGCCGCCGTGGGGTGCTCCACACTGGGCACCGCGTCCTGAAAGCGGGTGGCCTCAGGCATACCAATACTCAGCATCGAATCCTGCTCGGCAGACTCCTCACCCCGCTTGAAACGATTTTTCAATTGATCAAAGAAAGCCATAAGTCACCCTCGCGTAGAAATTCAAGCGCCGATCTCCTGGAATGCAGAAGTCTGGGACAAAAGTTGCAAATTGAGTTCCTGCCAGACAACACCTTGTTCGTCCTGGAAACGGCGGCCAAAGTAGGCTGGCGCCGCAATGGCGGCGTCCTCACTGCTTTTGAACATTTCGGCACGGCGCAAGCCCAGCAAGTCGTCGACAACCAGCGCGCAATTGACACCAAGCTCGACGTTCAGGGTGACCAGACGTACCTGCGCCAGAGCCTGCTCGTCGCGCACACCAGCTTGCGGATCCATGAATCGCTGTAAATCAACCACGCCAAACAAGCCGCCACGCAGGTTCGCCACACCCGCAAACCAGGCTTGGGTGTAGGGCACGCGGGCAATCCCCGCCAAGGGAAAAATTTCACCAGATTGAGACAACGGCAGCAGAAAGTGGCTGCGGCTGACGCGCACCGCCAGCCAGGACGGGGAATCGGCTTGCGTCTGTGCTGTTTGCAGCCGCTGGGCAAGACGTTGCTGCAGGTCGCGGAGTGCTTCTTTGTTGGCCATTCAATATCCCAAAGATCAGCCCAAATTCCTGATCATTTCCATCAGTTCATCGGCATTGACAGGCTTGGTGATGTAATCCTTGGCGCCCTGGCGCAGGCCCCAGACACGGTCTGTTTCAAGGCTTTTGCTGGTGCACATGATGATCGGAATCTCGGCGTACTCGGGTGTGCGATGGATTGAACGGGTCAACTGGAACCCGTTCTGCCCTGGCATCACCACATCCATCAAGATCAGGTCTGGCTTGGCCTCCTGCATTCGCTGAAGCGCCTCATCGGCGTTCTCGGCAGTGCGCACCGTGAGCCCGTGGGCTTTCAGAATATCAGACAAAAACATGAGCTCCGTCTTGGAGTCGTCAACAATCAACACATTCTGGATGGTCACGCGTCACTCCCCTTGAACGGTGGTGGCAAACTGGGCCACGGCCTTGAGCAATTGGTCTTTGGTGAATGGCTTGGTCAGGTACTCCTGCGCACCCACCATACGCCCGCGTGCCTTGTCAAACACGCCGTCCTTGGACGACAACATGACAATCGGCACACTGGCAAACTTGGGATTGCGCTTGATGATGGCACAGGTCTGGTAACCGTCGAGCCGGGGCATCAGGATGTCACAAAAAATAAGGTCGGGGTGGTAATCGCTGACTTTGGCCAGGGCATCAAAGCCGTCTTCTGCCAGCATCACATCATGCAGACCGGCCTTGAGAAAGATTTCAGCGCTACGCCGGATGGTATTACTGTCATCAACCACCAAAATTTTTAGATTTTCACCGGACGTATTCACCCGCTTTAGCTCCTGTGTAGACCATCAGACAAAACACGACCCATTAAATCTGCACCATCTCGAAATCTTCCTTGCGCGCGCCGCATTCAGGGCAGGTCCAGTTCAGTGGCACCAGATACCAAGGCGTTCCTGGCGCAATGCCGTGCTCAGGGTCACCCTCAGCTTGCGCATAAATCCAGCCACACACCAGGCACATCCAAGTTGAATCGGGAGTCACAAATCACGCACCTTCCATGCAGAGGAATATAAACCCAAACGTGGTCTGGATTCTGCCTTAATAAATCGGCTAATTTGTTACTTTTCGTTTTGGGCACAATCCAGTGCTAACCCATCCACTTTTACTTTGCCTGAAATTGCCATGACCCAACCGATCGACCACAACGACATTCTTTTTGAACGCGCCAAACGGGTGATCCCCGGCGGCGTCAATTCTCCCGTGCGCGCTTTTCGCGCTGTTGGAGGAACGCCACGGTTCATCACCCGCGCCCAAGGCGCCTACATGTGGGACGCCAATGGCCAGCGCTACACCGACTACATCGTCTCCTGGGGGCCGATGATTCTGGGCCACGGACACCCGGCCGTACTTGAAGCGGTGCAAAAAGCCGTTACCGAGGGCCTGTCATTTGGCGCGCCGACCGAGCGCGAGGTCGAATTGGCCGAAGAAATCCTGAAACTCATGCCCAGCATGGACATGGTGCGCCTGGTCAGCAGCGGCACCGAAGCCGGCATGAGTACCATCCGTTTGGCGCGCGGTGCCACTGGGCGCAGCAAGTTCATCAAGTTTGAAGGCTGTTACCACGGTCACGCGGACGCACTGTTGGTCAAGGCGGGCTCGGGCCTGGCCACCTTTGGCAACCCCACCAGCGCCGGCGTGCCACCCGAAGTGGTGCAGCACACACTGGTGCTGGAATACAACAATATCGCGCAGTTGGAGCAATGCTTTGCCGAACAAGGCACTGACATTGCCTGCCTGATGATGGAGCCAATCTGCGGCAACATGAACTTTGTGCGGGCCAGCGTGCCGTTTGTCAAACGCTGCCGCGAGTTGTGCACCCAATACGGCGCGCTGCTGGTGTTTGACGAGGTGATGACTGGCTTCAGGGTCGCACTGGGCGGTGCCCAAAGCGTCTACGCCAAAGCCATTCCCGGCTTTGAACCTGACATGACGGTCATGGGCAAGGTCATTGGCGGCGGCATGCCGCTGGCCGCCTTTGGTGCCAAGCGCGCCGTGATGGAACATCTGGCGCCGCTGGGTACGGTGTACCAGGCAGGCACACTGAGTGGCAACCCGGTCGCGACCGCCTGCGGTTTGGCCACCTTGAAAGAAATCAGCAAACCCGGCTTTTACGACGACCTGGGCCGCAAGACGCGCAACCTGATCAGCGGCCTGTGCAGCGCCGCTGCGGCCGAAGGCGTGCCGTTTTGCGGCGATTCTGAGGGCGGCATGATGGGGTTTTATCTGCTCGACACCCTGCCCACCACCTACAGTCAGGTGATGAAGTCAGACGGCGCCAAATTCAACCAGTTGTTCCACGGCCTGCTCGACCGTGGTGTGTACATCGCGCCAGCGCTGTACGAGGCTGGTTTTGTGAGTGCAGCGCACACTGACGAAGACATTGCAGCCACGGTTGCGGCTGCGCACGAGGTTTTCAAATTACTTCCGAAATAATAGCATTTAGCCCTTAATTGGCAAGGGCTAGAGGCATATTTATTATATTAAACTGGCGGCCGTTCATCTCTGCCTCTGAAGGTCAGCCGGTGTTGATTTCGCTGGCAACCACATCAGCAACGATGGGTTGATTCAGTGGTAATCATCTTCCCGTTGGTGACGAATCGCACCGATGATGACGGTGTTGTCATCAACTATTTCATAAAGTGCCACATAGCCTGAGCGTCCAAAAGTGATCACGAGCTCTCGGATGAAAGGACTCGCCCCAACCTTACGACAGGCAAATGGCGATGACCTCAAAAAGCCTATGCCCTCTTTGATGGCTTGTAGCGCCCTCTCGGGAATGTCAAGATCACCCGTCTCGCTATCGAGTTCACGCTGAAGAATGAAATCAAAAAGCCTCTCCAAGTCTTCGTCTGCAACGGCACTGAATTGAACGGCATAGGTCATCACTGGTGCTGAGACTGGGTTCGACGCGCAACCGCCAATTTGGCTTCAAGCTTGGCAACCACAAGCTCCGAAGCAATACCGCCACCTGCTCGCTTTGTTTCCTCGATGGCTGTGATGCCCCGATGCAGGAATTCAGCTTGATGCTTGCGCTTCAAAACCGTTTGACGTACGGCACTTTCGACGAATTGTGAAAGCGTTTCGCCTTGCTCAAGGACACCTTCAACTTCGATCCTGAACTCAGGTGCTACGCGAATGGGGGGAATGGTTGCAGTTTTCATTGTTGAATTGTATTGCGATTGCAATTCAAATCAAGAGTGATGGGTTTCCGTAGCCGGTTCACATTGGTGGCAACGTCAACGACGCGCACCTTGCCAAAGTCTGCGAACAGCCGTTGACCAGCCACCAAATTGATGAAATCGGCTCACCCGGAAGCTGACATTCTTGGCTGTCGGGAACCGCAGCTGACCCGAATTCGACGACACCCAGAATTCGGGGACCCACCTTCGAGTTCCAAAAAAAATTCGTCAGGCCTCAAAAAACTCAGTGCCTGAAGTGCCGCACGCCGCCGGTGAAGACCATCACCACACCGCGCTCGTTGGCGGCGTCGATCACTTCCTGGTCGCGGATCGAGCCACCCGGCTGGATGACGCTGGTGGCACCGGCATCGACCACCACGTCCAGGCCGTCGCGGAACGGGAAGAACGCGTCGCTGGCCGCTGCCGTGCCCGCCAGTGACAGGTTGGCCGCTTTGGCCTTGATGGCGGCAATGCGCGCCGAATCGAGCCGGCTCATCTGCCCCGCACCCACGCCGTAGGTCATGCCGTCTTTGCAGAACACGATGGCGTTGCTCTTGACGAATTTGGCGATGTTCCAGGCAAACAGCAAGTCTTGCAGCTGCTGCTCGGTGGGTTGCAATTGGGTCACCACTTTCAGGTCGGCACGCGTCAGGATATGGTTGTCGGCGGTTTGCAGCAGCAGGCCCGAGCCGACGCGCTTGGACTCGATCGCGTTGCGGCCGTTGTCCCAATCAGACGCGCCACCGGGCGGCAGCGCAATCTTGAGGACGCGCACATTGACCTTGCTCTTGAACACCGCCAGCGCTTCGGGCGTGTAGTCGGGGGCCATCAGCACTTCAATGAACTGCTTCGACATTTGTAGCGCAGCGCGCTCGTCCAGCGTGCAGTTGACGGCAATAATGCCACCAAAGGCGCTGGTCGGGTCGGTCTGGAACGCCTTGCTGTAAGCCGCCAGCGCGTCGGCACCCACAGCCACGCCGCAGGGGTTGGCGTGCTTGACGATCACACACGCGGGCGTGTTGAAGCTCTTGACACATTCCCACGCCGCATCCGCGTCGCCAATGTTGTTGTAGCTCAGTTCCTTGCCTTGCAATTGCACCGCGGTCACCAGCGAGCCGGGCGCCGGGTACAGGTCGCGGTAAAAAGCGGCAACCTGGTGCGGGTTTTCGCCGTAGCGCAGGTCTTGCAGCTTGACAAAGCAGCCGTTGGACTGGTCGGGGAACGGCTTGCGCGACGGCGTGTTGTTGCCCTCTTCAAAGTTGAGCGACGACAAATAGTCGCTGATGGCCGCGTCGTACTGCGCCACGCGGTTGAACGCCGCCACGCTCAGCGCGAACTTGGTGGCCTGTGTGAGCTTGCCACCGGCCTTCAACTCGGCCAGCACCTGCGGGTATTGCGACGCGTCGGTCAACACGCCGACGTCTTTCCAGTTTTTGGCGGCGCTGCGCACCATGGCCGGACCGCCGATGTCGATGTTTTCGATGGCGTCTTCAAGCGTGCAGCCGGCTTTGGCCACGGTCGCTTCAAACGGGTACAGGTTAATCACGGCCAGGTCAATGGTGTCGATGGCGTAGGCCTTGAGCGCGGCCATGTGCTCGGGCAAGTCGCGCCGCGCCAGCAAGCCACCGTGCACCTTGGGGTGCAGCGTCTTGACGCGGCCGTCGAGCATTTCAGGAAAGCCCGTCAACTCGGCCACCTCTTTGACCGGCAAGCCTTTGTCGGCCAGCAGCTTGGCGGTGCCGCCGGTGGAGATGAGCTTGACGCCCAGCGCGTGCAGCGCCTGGGCAAATTCAACGATGCCGGTTTTGTCAGAGACAGAGATCAGTGCGTTCATGGGGGGTGGTGTGTGGTTGAGTTGGAAGGAAAATTTTTATATAAGAAATCAGGCTCTAGCCCTTGCGGAATATGCGCAAGCAGCTATTAATCGATGAGCTTGTGTTCGAGCAATTTCTTGCGCAGTGTGTTGCGGTTCAGGCCCAACCACTGCGCTGCCTTGGACTGGTTGTGGTCCGCGTGCTGCATCACCACCTCAAGCAACGGTTTTTCGACCACGTTGATCAGCATGTCGTACATGCTGTCGGGTTCGCTGCTGCCCAGATCGCTGAGATAGCCTTTGAGGTTGTCGCGCACACATTCCGCGATATGCATGGGTTTCATCGTGTCGTCTCCAAACCTACTTGGGGGTTGTTGTATTTCTGCGGTGCGGGCAGCCGGTCCATGCGCTGGTGCAGCGCGTCAAAGAAACCCGCCACCGCTTCCCACTGCGACAGGGCATCGTCAATGGCGTTCATGTGCGCGCGAAACAGCTCGCCGCCGGGCAAATCCCGCACGTACCAGCCAATGTGCTTGCGCGCGCTGCGCACCCCGGCAAACTCGCCGTACAGCGCGTAGTGGTCTTGCAGGTGCGCCAACAGCAGCGACTTGACTTCGGCCACCAACGGTGGCGCCAGCAAGGTGCCAGTGGCCAAAAAGTGGTTGATTTCCCGAAATATCCAGGGGCGGCCCTGCGCCGCACGGCCAACCATCACCGCGTCGGCGCCGGTGGCGGCCAGCACGTCGCGCGCTTTTTGCGCGCTGTCAATGTCGCCATTGGCGACCACCGGAATGCGCACCGCTGCCTTGACGGCGGCGATGGTGTCGTACTCGGCCAAGCCCTTGTAGCCCTGTTCGCGCGTGCGGCCGTGCACGGTGAGCATCTGCACACCCGCGTCCTGCGCCTGACGCGCCAGCGTGACCGCATTCTTGTCGGCCTGACACCAGCCGGTACGCATCTTCAAGGTGACCGGCACGCCCAAGGGTTCGCAGGCCTGCACCACCGCGGCAACGATATCGATGGCCAGACGCTCGTTTTGCATCAGCGCCGAGCCCGCCCATTTGTTGCAGACTTTCTTGGCCGGGCAGCCCATGTTGATGTCAATCACCTGGGCACCGCGCTCGATGTTGAAGCGTGCGGCATCGGCCAACATCGCTGGGTCGGTACCGGCGATCTGGACTGCGATAAGACCGGTTTCACCGGCATGGTCGGCGCGGCACATGGTTTTGCGCGAACCCTGCAAGTCGGGGCGACTGGTGATCATTTCGCTGACCGCGTAGCCCGCGCCCAGTCGCTTGCACAACTGGCGAAACGGCCGGTCTGTCACCCCCGCCATGGGCGCGACAAAAACAGCATTGGGCAAGAAATACGGACCGATCTTCATCCAGCGTCAGAGGGTTTTAAACAGGGGAGTCTGCCGCCAGAGAAGTTTGCAAGCCAGTGGCGCACAAAACCAGGGTGCCGGTCAGGCCGCAGATTCTAGCTGCCTAAAAAAACAGCACTTTTGATGCAGATCAGACACCGCGAAACCAGGCCAGTGCCACAGGCCGGGAAGGGACTTCTACCGCGTTCCTATACTCGCCGCCAATGGAACCCTGGATGCAATCCCTGCTGAGCTGGCTGGCGCTGCCACAACACGGCCTGAGCAGCGTGTTTGTGGTGGCATTTGTCTCGGCGACGCTGCTGCCCATGGGCTCGGAGCCCGCTGTTTTTGGCTTGGTCAGCCTCAATCCCGATCTATTCTGGAGCGCCATCGGCGTGGCCACGCTGGGCAACACGCTCGGTGGCGCGGTGACCTGGTGGATGGGGCTGGCGTCGCACAAGGTGGTTGACCGTTACCAGCACTCGGCGCACCACCTGCGTGCGCTGGACTGGCTGCAAAAACTCGGCCCCCAAGCCTGCCTGCTGGCGTGGTTGCCAGTGGTCGGCGACCCGCTGTGCGCGGTGGCGGGTTGGCTCAAGATGCCATTCTGGCCCTGCTTGTTCTACATGGCCATCGGCAAGTTTGGCCGCTACCTGGTGATGACGTCGGCGCTGGTAGGCGTCTTTGGCGGCTGAAAAAGCTCCAATATAAATAGCTAAATGCGCTTTATCTATAAGGGCTTTAGCCTGATTTTCCTTAAGAACTGAACAAGAAGTTCATCACGTCACCGTCCTTGACAACGTAGTCCTTGCCTTCGGCGCGCATCTTGCCGGCATCCTTGGCGCCCTGCTCGCCCTTGAAAGCGACAAAGTCTTCGTAGGCAATGGTCTGGGCGCGGATGTAGCCCTTCTCAAAATCCGTGTGGATTACGCCTGCCGCTTGCGGGCCGGTGTCGCCCTTGTGGATGGTCCAGGCGCGCACTTCTTTGACGCCAGCGGTGAAGTAGGTTTGCAGGCCCAGCAAGTCATAGGCAGCGCGGATCAGTCGGTTCAGGCCCGGCTCGTGCAAACCCATTTCTTCCAGAAACATTTGCCGGTCGTCGTCGCTCATGTCGGCCATTTCGGCTTCCATCTTGGCGCAGATCGCCACCACCGGCGCGTTTTGCGCGCTGGCGTACGCCGTCAGGCGGTCGAGGAACGGATTGTTGTGAAAGCCGTCTTCTGACACGTTGGCGACAAACATGGCGGGTTTGGCGGTGATCAAAAAGAATTGCTTCAGCAACGGCTGGTCTTCCTTGCTGAAGTCGAGCGAGCGCACCGGCTTGGCTTCGTTGAGCGCCGCCTGGCAGCGCTCCAGAATGCCCACCAGCTTGGCGGCTTCCTTGTCGCCGCCAGATTTGGCAGCCTTTTGGTAACGCGCCAGCGCTTTGTCAACGGTGCTGAGGTCGGCCAGGCAAAGTTCGGTCTGGATCACTTCGATATCAGAGATCGGGTCAACCTTGCCGGACACGTGGATCACGTTGTCGTCCTCAAAACAGCGCACCACGTTGATGGTGGCATCGGTTTCGCGGATGTGCGCCAGAAACTTGTTGCCCAGGCCCTCGCCGGTACTGGCCCCGGCCACCAGACCGGCAATGTCGACAAATTCGACCACCGCGCGCTGCACGCGCTCGGGGTGGACGATGGCACTCAGGGCATCGAGTCTGGGGTCAGGCACTTCGACAATACCGACATTGGGCTCGATGGTGCAAAAGGGGTAGTTCTCGGCCGCAATACCCGCCTTGGTGAGTGCGTTGAACAGGGTCGATTTACCGACGTTGGGCAAGCCCACGATGCCACATTTCATACAAATCCTACTGAGTTGGTGCGCTGCGCGCGCATAGCCCGCGGGCGCAAACGGCCCGGCTGGCAAAGGTGGGGATTATCCATGAGACCGTTCACGCCTTGCGACAGAGGGTGCGATTCAAAGTGATGTGGGGGAGTTGGCGGAGTGCGGCTGACATCACATTGCTTCCCCAATCAGCCGGGCAATGCGCTTTGCTAAGTGTCCCCCGCCCGCTGCGCGGTCTCCTCCTTTACCTTCGCAAAGCGCATCGTCCGACTGATTCCCTGGCGCTGTGGGTGGGCTGGTCAGGGGACGGGGGGCACTTCAAGCGATCAGGCGCAGTGATTGGGTTATGCGACCGGGCTTTGGGGTGTGAGGCGCGCGCCGACAGTCGCCCAGCGCGCTGCACT
>Ga0210030_1000811_pt1 | contig 22881 bp, 18 predicted proteins | sample CryGeymeta201523_FD_183986 | JGI IMG/M metagenome (GOLD analysis project Ga0210030, IMG submission 183986) | Groundwater microbial communities from Crystal Geyser aquifers in Utah, USA - Crystal Geyser metaG 2015-23 (SPAdes) (version 2) | ecosystem: Environmental > Aquatic > Deep subsurface >...
CAGGTGGGTGACGTTGCGCCGCAAGATCTGCGCGCGACGCGCGATATTTCATACGTCAGCCAGGTAAAGACAGAGGAAGCGCGCTCCACGGCGGAACGGGCGGTTGACCCCATCTACGCGCCGCCGGACCCGCTCATCGCTCGCGGCCAGCTCGAAAAATTACGCGGGATATTGAGCCGCATTACTTCGGTGCGTTCAAATGCCAATATCCCGCTCAGCCAGAAACAGGCTGACTTGGCTGCGCTGGAGGGGATCAGTCTCCAGCCTGTTGATATCGAATACCTGTTAGCCATTTCATCCACTCGTTGGGATACCGTACAGGCTGAGGCGCTCAACGTGCTCGAGCAGGCGATGCGCAATCCGATCCGCAGCGAGGAGCTGGAGACTATTCGTCAAAACATACCGACGATGGTCAGCTTCACGTTGACGGAAGCGGAAGCCGCGCTGGTCGTCGCCCTGGCTTCGCCGTTCGTCGCAGCCAACAGCTTCTATAGCCCGGAGCTGACGCAGGCTGCTCGCCAGGCGGCGCGCGACGCTGTCCCACCAGTGACCCAGTCTTACGTCAAAGGGCAGAGCATCGTCTCCAGCGGACAGGTTATCTCGGCCGCGGATTTCGAAGCCCTGACCGAGCTGGGGCTGATCCGTCCGGCTGACCAAACGATCGAGTACATCGGCGCTGGAGCGCTGGTCTTGCTGGCGGCCGCCTTCACGAGCATGTATTTCTATCGCCGCCAGTTGACAACGAATGCTCCGCTGCCGATGGTGAATGACCTGCGCGGTCTGATATTGCTGGCGCTGCTTTTCTTGCTTTTCCTGGCCGGCGCGCGTGTGGTGTTGCCCAATCGCACGGTCGCGCCATATCTTTATCCAATACCTGCTTTTGGCCTGCTGGTTTCCGCCCTCTTCGGGATGGAAAGCGGGATGATCTTTTCACTGCTTTTGAGCGCCTTAGCCGCTTATGGGATGCCAGACGCCCTCGGCTTGCTGCCGTATTACGTGCTGGGCAGTTTCTGCGGCATCCTGGTGTTGGGACAGGCGCGCCGGGTGGGAAACTTCCTGGGGGCGGCCGTCGCCATCGCGGGTGCAAGCACAGCCATGCTGGTTGCCTATCGCCTGCCGTTCACCACCACCGATTGGATCGGCGTTGCCACGCTGATCGGCGCGGCGGTCTTCAGCGGCGCAGCCTCGACCAGTATTGCCTTGCCGGCGCAGTACCTTCTGGCGCAGTTCTTAGGTCTAACCACCGCGCTCCAACTGCTCGAAATTTCCCGTCCCGATTTTCCACTGCTAAAATATTTCCTCCAGCGCGCTCCCGGCACATATCAACACAGCTTGCAGGTGGCGAACCTGGCTGAACAGGCCGCCGAACGCATCCAGGCCGACGGCCTGCTGACGCGCGTCGGCGCAATTTTCCATGACATTGGCAAGACCGCCAATCCCTTGTTTTTCGTCGAGAACCAGCCGCCGGATGAGATCGATTCGCACAAAGACCTGGATCCGGCCATCAGCGCCGAGACCATCATCCGCCACGTTGCTGATGGTCTGGAGCTGGCAAAGAAATACCGCCTGCCGCGCCGCCTCCACGATTTCATCGTTGAGCATCATGGCACGCTCATCACCCGTTACCAGTACAACGCGGCTTTGGAAGCGGCCGGAGGCCACAGTGATCAGGTGGATATCGAGAAGTTCCGCTATTCTGGGCGGCCGCCGCGCTCGCGCGAGACCGCCCTGTTGATGCTGGCCGACGGGGTGGAAGCGCGTGTCCGCGCCGAGCATCCCAAGGACGATGACGAGCTGCGCGCCATTGTCCGCAGTGTGATCGAATATCGCCAGCAGGCCGGCCAATTGGAGAACGCCCCCCTCACTCAGCGCGACCTGCAGGAGGTGATCGAGTCCTTCGTCACCACCCTGCGCGGCGCCTATCACCCGCGCCTGGAATATCCGCGCGAACGGCAAGCCGCCGCTGAGACGCACACCTCGCCTGCCAAAAAGCCGACCAAAAAGCCGAAATGATCTTCCTGGAAATTGACCCTGGATTCGATCTGTCATTTCCATCTGATTTGCTCGAACGCGCCGCGCAGGCGACACTGGCTCACCAGGCCGCCCCGCCCGAAGCCGACCTGACCCTGGTCCTGACCGGCGATGAGCGCATCCGGGCGCTCAACCGGGACTTTCTCGGCCGCGACGCCCCGACCGATGTGCTTTCCTTCCCGGCGGACGAGACCGACCCGCAGACGGGCCGCCGTTACCTGGGCGACGTGGTCATCTCCCTGCCGCGCGCGCTCGAACAGTCCACGGCGCGGGGACACACGGTCGAGGCTGAGATCCAGTTATTGGTTGTCCACGGCATTCTGCATCTGCTCGGTCACGATCATGCCGGGGCGCAGGAAAAAGCGCGCATGTGGGCCGCCCAGGCCGAAGTCCTGGAACGCCTCGGCCTCGACCAGATAAGAATCCTGGAGGATTGATTACGTTTCACGCATCACTTATTACGCATCACGCATCACGTACCACGCATCACGCATCACGTACCACGCATCACTTATCACGCATCACGTAGAAACCACTTATGAAGAGTTTTTTCCTCTCCCGCATCCAGGCCTTCGGCTACGCCTTTCGCGGCTGGTGGTACGTCATCCGCACCCAGCGCAACGCCTGGATCCATGCCCTCGTCACCAGCGCAGTGATCGTCCTGGCTGCCTGGCTCGAGCTGCCGGCGCGTGACTGGGCGGTGTTGTTCGTGACGATTGCCCTGGTGTGGACGGCGGAATTTCTCAACTCTGCCCTGGAGGCGGTGGTGGACCTGGCCAGCCCGCAGCACCATCCGCTGGCAAAGGTGGGCAAGGATGTGGGCGCGGCCGCTGTCCTGATCGCCGCGCTGACATCCATCCTGGTCGGCCTGCTCCTCCTCGGCCCGCCGCTGTGGTCGCGCCTTCAATCTCTCTTTGCTGCTCATTGACCACTGATCACTGAACACTGATTACTGAACACTGATCACTGAACACTGATCACTGAACACTGGAGGAACTATGTCTCTTTCATTCCGTTTCGGCACCGTCGGTTCCCCCACAGCCACGCCTCCCAGGCCCGGCGGGACGGTGGGCGGGATACAGTACGCGACTTCCATCGGACTGGACGCGCTGGAGCTGGCCTGGGTGAACGGTGTGCGCGTCGGCGAGACGACGTGCGCGGCGATCAAGAAAACTGCCGAAGAGACCGGCGTGGCGCTCTCCGTTCACGCGCCGTATTACATCAACTTGAATGGCGAGGACGAGAAGTGGCCGCGCCTGCGCAAATACCTGATGGACGCGGCGCACTTCGGCAACCTGGCTGGCGCGACCGACATCGTCTTCCACCCCGGCACGTACTTTGGCCGCCCGGCAGACGAGGTGCTGAAAGTGACCATCCCGCGCCTGCAAGGCTGTGTGGATGAACTGCGCGCGGCTGGCAACCTGGTCACGCTGCGCCCGGAGACGAGCGGCAAAGCCGCCATGCTCGGTTCGCTGGCCGATACGCTGGCAATGGCGCGTGAGATTCCGGGCGTGGTACCCTGCGTGGACTTTGCCCACCTGCACGCCCGTCTCGGCGATGGCTCGATGAATACCTATGACGAGTGGATGGCCGCGTTGGATTTCTATCGCCAGTCCCTCGGCGACGAAACCATGCAGCATTTACACATCCACCTTTCGGGCATCAATTACGGGCCAAAAGGCGAGAAGAATCACCTGGTCATGGAAGAAGCCGATATGGACTTCGAGACGCTGATGCGTGCCTTGCACGAGTCGGGCGCGCAGGGTCGCATCATGTGCGAAAGCCCCGTGCTCGAAGTGGACGCGCTGAAGTTCAAGGCGTTGTGGATGGAAGTCAGCGGGGAGGGTGAATGACCGAATAGGTAACAGCCATGTCTATTTATCCCGACTACATCTGCCAAATGCTTGCCCGTGCCCGCTACGACGATTGGGATATCCTCTGACACCCCGCTCATGCCTCCCGACCTCCTCTCCCCTCTCCTCACCCATTTCGGCTTCTCCTCCTTCCGCCCCGGACAGAAAGAAGCCATCCACAGTTTGCTCGAAGGCCGTCACACCCTGGTCGTCATGCCCACCGGCGCGGGGAAATCGCTCATCTACCAATTCGCCGCTCTGCAACTCGAAGGCCTCACGCTCGTCATCTCGCCGCTCATCGCGCTGATGAAAGACCAGGTGGACAGCCTGACCCGGCGCGGCATCCCCGCCACGTTCATCAACAGCGCGCTTCCGACTGTCGAACAAAATAACCGGCTTCAGGGACTCGCGCAGGGTAAGTATCGAATCGTGTATGTTGCCCCCGAACGATTACGCAGTGTGCCATTCCTCCATGCGCTTCGTTCGCGGACGGTGAGCCTGCTCGCCGTTGACGAGGCTCACTGCATCTCCGAGTGGGGCCACGATTTTCGCCCCGATTACCTGCACATTGCGCAGGCGCGAAAAGAGCTGGCAAAATCATCCGCCGCAACCGTAGCGCAAGATAGTATCTTGCGCCACAACGCTCCTCTCACCGCCGCCCTGACCGCCACTGCCACGCCACAGGTGCAAAGTGACATCCTGCGCCTGCTCGGCCTGGGCGACGCCGCCCGCATCGTGACCGGCTTCAACCGTCCCAACTTGAACCTCCTCGTACGGTATACCAGCGGCATCCCGGCCAAACTGCGCGCGTTAAACGAACTTTTATCTCCCCGTAGCGCAAATTGGCAATTTGCGCCACAGGATGGCGCGACCATCGTCTACACCGGCACACGCCGCGACGCCGAGGAAGCCGCCGAGTTCGCGCGCGAGGTTGTCCGTATCCCCGCCGAGTTCTATCACGCCGGACTGCCCGCTGAAGAACGGACGCGCATCCAAAACGATTTCATCTCTGGTAAGGTGAACGTCATCGCTGCCACCAACGCTTTCGGCATGGGCATTGACCGCGCCGACGTGCGCCAGGTGATCCATTATTCCCTGCCAGGTTCGCTCGAAGCGTACTACCAGGAGGCGGGCCGCGCGGGACGCGACGGCCTGCCCGCCAAAGTTGTCCTGCTCTACGACCCGCAGGACCGCGCCTTGCAGGAATTTTTCATCCAGCAAAGCGAACTGGCCGGGGACGATTTGCGCGCCATCCACAACGCCATCCAGGACGGCAGCCAGGTCTGGACAACGCTCGACAGCCTCTCCCAGGTCACCGGGATGCACCCAGTCCAACTCAAGGTGGGGTTGGCCGCGCTGGAACGCGCCGGGGCGCTGGAACACCTCGGCGATGAAGGCCTGCGCATGTTGTTCCGCAAAGGCGCGTGGAATCCTAAAGAAATCGAAAAAGCCGCCGCCAATAGCAAAGAGCATGTCAGACATCGCCAAAAGCAACTGGATGGGATTGTCGCCTATGCCGAATCCAATGCCTGCCGACGCAAAATCATCCTGAATTACTTCGGCGATGTGGGGGAAGCGGAAGCGGCCGATTGCTGTGATAACTGTCGAAGCGCGGAAGCAGGCCCAGGGTCCCGCGGGAACGTGGATCAGATGACGCAGGGGGAGCGCGCCGCGCTGGTCATCCTGGATTGCATCCGCCGCGTCCATATCAAAGTCGGGCGTGAAAAGTTGGCGCAGATTTTACATGGCTCGAAGGCGCAGGATATTCTCAAATTTCAGCACGACAAAAATGTGTATTATGGCCGGCTGGAGGCGGTGAAACAAAGCGACATCGAGGCGCTGATCGGGCAGTTGATCGAGATGGGGCATATCAAGGTCATCGGCGGCGAGTACCCGGTTTTGAGCCTGACGCCGCGCGGTGAAAATGCCATCAAACAAAAAGAAAGCATCGCGCTGGACTTGCCGAAGTCTCTGGGCGCGACAGAGTTGAGGCGCGCCAAAGCCAAACTCGAAGCGGGCGGGACGGTGGAATACACCGCGAAACTTTTTGCCGAGGGATTGAAGCCAGAACAAATTGCGCGCGAACGCGGGCTGACAGTGCAGACAATCTACGACCATTTTGCGCAATTGATAGAACGCAGAAGAATTTCCGTTGAACAAGTTGTAGCGGATGATATTCGCGCAAAAGTGGAAAAAGCAATTCAAAAAGTTGGCTCAACGCAATATCTTTCGCCTATCAAATCATTGCTTCCTGATGAGATAAGTTTTGAAATAATTCGTTGCGTGATTGCGGCTTACGCGCCACAGACTTCCAAAGGTTCGGAAGTCTCAAGCCCTTCAAGTATATCTATTGAACGGATCGTTGAACTTGGCGAATCAAAATCTTCCGACGCCGTTCCAGAATTAATCCATGCCCTTAAAAGCAAGAACGGTAATGTTCGCAGATTGGCGGCTTCCGCACTTGGAAAACTGCGAGACGCGAGAGCGGTTGACCCTTTGTTAAATTTACTTGAACATGAAAGTAAGCCGCAGGTACGACAATATTCTGTAAAAGCACTGGGCGCAATAGGCGACAAACGCGCAGAGAAAATTCTCCGGCAAATCGCTGAAAACGAAGATGAAATGTATTACACACGCGACTCGGCAAATGTCGCCATCAGACAACTTCATCGAACTGCGACGATCTCATATCCCACCAACTCCGAAACGCTTTCGGATACTCTTGCTCCATCCTCCAATTACGAATCACGCAACACGCAACACGTATCGCCTATCTCGCAACCCGACGATGTAGACTCCTTCCTCACCCGTTCTCACCCCCGTCCCCTCGTTGGCTCCTGGCAAACAGGCTGGGCATTGGGTTTTCACAGCCGCATCACAGGTGCGGATTGGTCGCGCAGCGGCGTTGGTGATCTGACCTATCGTTTGAAATACGATGGCGATGTGTCTGTGTTATCCGCGCTGACACAACAAACGCTCGATTTGTTTCAAGCGCATCCCGAAACGAATCAAGCCGATGTCATCATCCCCGTCCCATCTTCGACCGAGCGAAAAGTGAATCCTGTCCACGTGTTTTGCGAAGCGTTGGCGGGTAAAATCAACCTCAAGGTTGCGCCGCTAGTCGTCAAGACCCGTCCAACCCAGCCGCAAAAAGAAATGAAGACCCTCGCGCAAAAACGCGCCAATGTCGCGGGGGCCTTCGCGCTCGCAGGCGATGTCAAAGGCAAACGCCTCCTCGTCGTGGACGATCTGTTCGACTCCGGTGCGACGCTCGAGGAGATCACCCGTCTCCTGCTCAAGGGCGGCGCGGCCCGCGTCCACGTCCTCACCCTCACCCGCACCATTCACTCTGATGCGTAACAGAACACGTAGACACGTAAACATGTAACATGACCTCTCCCGACTCCCTCGCCCTGCTCCTGCTCTGCTTGCATCTTGGATTATCGGATGACGACTCCCTCAAGCCGTTGACCCTGCGCGAATGGAATCCGCTCGTCCGCAGACTGCAAGCCGCGTCCATTCGGCCTGCGGATTTGCTGGGACTCTCCGTCGAGGATTTGCAAACCCGATTCGATCTCGACGCGCAACTCGCAACCCGCATCACGCAACTCCTATCCCGCGCTGACGACCTCCACCGCGAACTCGGCCGTCTTGCCCATCTCGGCATTCATCCCCTCACCCGCACCGACTCGGATTATCCTGAACGCTACCGCCAGCGGCTAAAAGACTCCGCGCCCGCCGTTCTATTCTACGCGGGCGAAAAGGCTTTGCTGGGGCAACCCGGCATCGCGGTCGTTGGCTCGCGTCATCTCGATGAAGCAGGCCAGGAATGTGCGCGCTTCGTCGGCAATGCCTGCGGACTCTCGGGTCAGGTCTTGTATTCGGGCGGCGCGAAAGGCGTGGACAGCCTCAGCATGGAATCCGCCCTCGAGGCGCGCGGCACCGTTGTCGGCGTGCTGGCGGATAGTTTGGAGAGGGCAGTTCGGGGTCAGAAAGAAGCGCTGCGGCGCGGCGACCTGTGCCTGGTTACACCCTACAGTCCCAATGCCGGGTTCTCCGTCGGCGCGGCGATGGGACGCAATCGTCTCATCTACGCGTTGGCCGATTATGCCATCGTCGTCGCCTCGGACGCCGAAACGGGAGGCACCTGGGCGGGAGCAACCGAAACGCTCAAGCACGGCTGGGTTCCCGTCTTCGTGCTGGAGCATGATGCCATGCCAGAGGGAAATAGATTGCTGTTGCAAAAAGGCGCGCTGGCGTTTCCACATCCGTTCAAGGAAGCGCCGGTCAAGTTGGCGGGATGGTTGCAGGAGAAAGCGAAGAACCTGCCTCCGCAACCGAACCAACCGAGCTTGTTCTAGAAGAGGCGCTTCTGCTTTTTATTTATTTCATTCTTGCCCTTGAAGCAAATTGGCGCAGACCCAAATTGGCGTCTTCGATATCGAAGAATTCGGGATCAAAATCTTCGCCGACCCATTCCAGCATTTCTTCGTGTTCGGGATGCTTTGGGTTGGAGATGACCTCCAGGAATTCCTCATAACCCCACACGCCGCCCACATCTTCGGGCGGGCAGGCGCGTTTGCCCTCCAAACAAATAGGATATTGCGCGCCCTTTTGAATGGGCAGGATGGCTTCGACGAGAATGATGTGTTCCCAACTATCGCCGAAGTCGTATTCGTAGATGAACTTGAATCCCTTGCGCCTGACAAACTGATTCAGGCGGTAGCGCTTTTCATTTTTCATATCGCCCATTTCATCGTCTTCGGGGTCGCCGTAATATTCATCGTCAATGATGAACTGGTGCAGGTGATAGCCCTCCCAGCCCATGACGATTTGCAGGATGGTGTGTAGTTGATGCAATGAGATTGAATCTGGAACCAGAATTCTGCGCCAGATGGGAGGCTTGGAATCGTTCAACGTGATTTTGAGTTGGTAGATGGATGTGGGAGTGGGCATGGGATTCTCCTTTATGCGGAATCGAAAGTCTCCAGACTTTCGCTTGTCAAACGTCAGGAGACGTTTGAGTCCATATCGCGCCGTTCACGTTCAGGAAGATGAGCCGCGTCTTTGCTTTGACGTTGAGTTGATTCTCGATTGCCTGGGCGTAGCGCGCCACCTGAAGGTCGTACCGTTCGCGGCTGATAATTGACCGCGCTTCCTCGTCCGAGCGGACTTCGTCGGTTTTGAAGTCAATGATAAACCAACCTTCGGGAGTACGATAGAGCAAGTCAATCACGCCGCGTCCTTCCGGCAAATCATAGCGGACTTCGTGATGGCGTTCGGCAGTGTCGAGTTCGGCAAAGAGGGGATGGGCGCGCAGGCGTTCCAGCAGGAGGCGGGACTCTTGAACGGCGGCGTGGATTTCTGCTGGGTCAGTGAGTCCCGATTCGATGGCGAAGGGGCGCAGGAAGGCATCGAAGCCGTCATCGGGGAAGCCCCGCTGTACTTCGGCGGGGAAACGCCAGCGGTGCAGACACTCGTGGACGAGTTTGCCCACCACCCAGGCGGGAGCGCGCGGTCTGCGTGCAGTGGAGACGACGCGCCAGATGCGCTGGGGCGGGTCAGCTTCGCGGGCGCGGGTTTTTTCGTCGGCGGCGGGGATGGATGGAGCGAGGGGCTCGAGCAGATCAACCTTCACCCCCAATCCCTTCGCGAAGTACCCCTGTGGGGCTTCCGCGGGGAGAGGGGAGTCTGTCGAAACGGGAGCAAGCTCAGGGGCGTCCGATGCGGTGGCTGACGAAACGGGATAAAGCGTGAGGGAGATTCCGCCCAGTTTGGCGGGGAAAGCCCGGGGCGTGGACATTTCCCCATCCATTTTGATCTCATCCAGCCCCACGACTGCGCCGAAACGTTCCAGCCAGCCGTTGAGGGTGAGCGAGCCGTCTTTTTTGGGTTTAACATGACCGCTGATGAGCAGTTTCTCTTTGGCACGCGTGGCAGCCACGTAGAGCAGGCGACGGTCTTCGGCGTCGTCGAGTTCATCTGCGAGACGAGATGAAAGTTGCCAGGCGGCCGGGTGGAAGTCGCCGTCTTTCAGGTCGAGCAGGAGGCCAAGTTCGGGATGGAGCAGGGTTTTGCCCGCGCCGCCGCGATGCTCGTAGGCGGCGTCGGCGATGACGGTGAGGGGAAATTCGAGGCCCTTGGCTTTGTGGACGGTCATCAGTTGGACGGCGCCCCCTGAACGTGTCGCATCGTCCGCGGAGGAGGAAGGATCGGCGGGGGCTTCGCCCTCGCGCAGGCCAACATCCCGCAGGGTCTGAACGTAGGCCAGGAAGTCGGTCAGGCTGACGAGGCGCGAGCGGTGGGCGTCGGCAAGCAATTTTTCGACGTTGCGGATCATGCGCGCCCCGCCGGGGAGGCTGGCGACGCGAAGCGTGGCACGGTAGCCGGTCAGGTCGAGCAGGCGTTTGAGGACGGCGGCGGCGGGAGCGCGAGAAGACAAATCGTGAAGTTCGGTGAGGATGGTGAAAGGATGAAGGCTTGCCCTGAGCCGCCGCGCTGAGCTTGTCGAAGCGGAAGCCGAAGGGATGAAAGATGAAGGATGAAGAGGGGAGTCGGAAGGATGAATGGGCGAGGCACGGAGACTGTCTATGAGTTTGGCGGGAGAGGTTGATTGGTTGGGGAAGCGGAGGCGGTAGATGTCGGCGTCGGAGAGGGCAAAGGCGGGGGAGCGCAGCAGGCCAGCCAGGGCAAGGTCGTCGCTGGGGTCGGCGATGGCAGCCAGCGCATTGAGCAGGTCGCGGATCTCGGGGCGGTCATAAAATCCGCGCCCGGCGACGGTGACGAAGGGAATGGCGGCCCCTTCGAGGGCGGTCTCGTAGGCAGCGAAGGCGGTGGAGGAGCGAAAGAGTAGCGCCATCTCACCCCAACCGAAGCCTTCGGTTTCATACAGTCGGCGTAAGCGGCGGGAGAGGGCGGTCGCGGCGGCGGTGCGGCCTTCTTCAGCGTTTTCTCCCAGGCCGAGGTGGAATTCGACGTAGGGCGGCTGGATGTTTTCGCGGGCGGGCATTTGGCGGTAGGCGCGCAAAGGGGCGAAGGGAACCGCGTAGGGGCGGGCAGGGTCGTCGCTTTCGCCGAGGATGGGGGCGAGCAGAGAATTTAGCGTTTCGAGGAGAGGCTTGTGGGCGCGGAAGGTCAGATCGAGGTCGAGAGAGAGACCGCCGGAGGATTGGATCTCGGATTGGACGCGGCGGAAGACGGTGACATCGGCGGAGCGAAATTTATATATGGATTGTTTCGAGTCACCCACGACGAAGAGGTCAACTTTCGATTGTGGGGTGTTGCTTTCGGTGACCGTCGGGATAAATCCCTGCCGCAGTTCGTGGAAGTCCGCTGAAGCGGACACGGGCGCGTCAACCCGAAGGGTTTCAATTTTCTGAGAAGGCGGCTTCAGCCTCGACGCTTTCGGGTTGAAGCCCGTCAATGCGTAAACAATCTGCCGCTGGCGGTCGTTGGTATCCTGGAATTCGTCCACGAGCACGGCGCGGAGTTCGGATTGCAGTTGGGCGCGGACTTCTGGATGCCCGGCCAGCAAGCAGGCGGTGAGACCTTCGAGGTCGTCGAAGTCGAGGCCGCTGCGCTCGTCTTTGCGGCGTCCGTATTCGCGCAAGGTCTGATCGAAGAGGCGATGGAGGGCGGGCAGGTGCGCGGCGACTTGTTCATCGAGGGCGAAACGCGCTTTTTCGGCGAGAAATTTGAGATGCTCGTCATAGATGTCTTTCAGTGCGGCCATTTCCTCGCGGACAGCATTCAGGTCAGACTCATCCCAGGCGTCTTTTTTGCCGCCGCGTGTGTCTATGGATTTACGCAGGGCGGCAAGGGCAGAAAGGACAGCATCCCAGTTTTGGGCGGCGCGGGCAGATTGGATTTCGTCCCAGCGGACAAGCACGGCGCGGCGGGCGAGTTCGAGTTTGTCGTCGGGGGAGGAGGAATGACGAGAGGCGAGATCGGCGAGGGCGTCTTGCCAGGACCTCACCCCTTCGGCTCCGCTCAGGGCAGGCCCCTGCCCCTTCGCGAAGCACCCCTGTGGGGCTCCTAAAAGGAGAGGGGAGTCGAGGTACGTGGTGAGGTGGGAGGCGAGCGCGGAGGAAAATCTTTCTTTACGCGGGTGTAACAGATTCTCACGGATTTTTTCTTTTTCTTTTCCGTGCGAATCCGTGACATCGTACCCGAAGGGTAAACCCGTGTCGTCCGTGTACAAAGATGGAACATCCAACCTTCGACTCAACAATGCCTTGAGAATCTCGCGTAGTTCGTTTTCTTTGAACGGCTCGAACAGCGCGGCGGATTGTTCATCGGCGGCGGCCCAGGCCAGGGCGGAGTCAATCGCTTCGGCTTGCAGGGCGGCGGCGAGGCCTTCCTCCAGAACGTCAAAGGCCGGGTCGAGTCCGGCCTCGGCGGGATGGGCGCGCAGGATTTCAGCGCACAGGCCGTGGATGGTGCCGATGCGGGCGAAATCAAAGGATGAAGGATGAAGGATGAATGATGAAGGATGAAGGATGAATGATGAAGGATGAAATTGGGTAGCATCGGCGAAAACACGCACTAGAGCATTGCGAATTTTGGAGCGCATTTCACGCGCGGCTTTTTCGGTGAAGGTGATGGCGAGGATCGAGCGCAGCGGGTAGCCCTCTTCCAGCAGGTGCAGGTAGCGTCCCACCAGTGAAAGCGTCTTGCCAGACCCAGCCCCGGCGGTGACGGCGATGGCGGGATTCGGGTCGCTGGCGGCCTGTTCCTGGCGGCCTTTGAAAGAGAATTGGGAGAGGAGGAACATCAATAACCTCTCTTATATTTCCAACATAAATTAACCGCAGGGCAATAACTCGGACAACCATCCTCAGGTGCTTTCGGCTCGAAATGCCCCGCACGGATTCCCACGACGTGCGCGCCGATATGTTTAATCGCCGTCTCGAACGCGCCATTCACTCCGCCCTCGAACTTTTCCAATTTCAAACTGCTGGGTTTGGCCTGCTGGATGTGCCAATAGAAACCACTCGAAACCTCGCCCAGTCCCAACGCGTCGCGCGCCGCCAGGGCGTAGATCGGCAGTTGCAGCCTGCGCCCCTCTTTCAGGTGACTGGCCGAAATCGCCGCCCCGCCTGCCTTGTAATCAATCACGCGCAACGAGCCATCCGGCGCGGCGTCCAAGCGGTCAATGTAGCCGTGCAGATGCACCTCGCCTGCCGACGTTTTCAACACCAGCGACGGCTCGCCCATCCCAAAGCGCGCCTCCAGATAGCGCGGTGTATACCCTCGCGAGGCCTCCGCCAGCGCGGTGATGGTCTCGCGCAGACGCCGCTCCAGTTCACGCTGCTGCCGCTCCCACAGCGGCGTCGGGCGAAAGCCGTACTCTTGCGGCGCAGACGCAAACACGGCACGCGCCTTCTCCGGCAAAATCGCCAGGCAGGTCTCCAAATCCGTCGCGGCGCGATACACATCTTCCAAAATCTTGTGCAGCATCGAGCCAAGAATCCGCACGTCGAACCCCTCTTCAGGCGGCGTGCGCGGCTGCAGGCCCAATCCATACGCGATGAAAAACTCGAACGGGCAAGTCCCGTAACTTTCCAACCGGCTGGCGCTCCAGCCATGTTCCGGCCCAAAGCGGGCAGTCAAGTCTCCAGCCAGTTCCGAAACATCCCCCTCGAATTTTCCTTCCGCATGGGAGTACAAACGAGCCTTCAGCGCCTCGACGCCATTTTTTATGTGGATGTCGAACTCCCGGGCCGCTTCCCGCCACTCGACGGGAGAGGCCGCCTCGGCCGGCTCCAGGCCATCTTCGGGACGCACGCGGACCGTTGGCCTGTTCCCGTTTAGACGGCGAATCTCATCCCAGAACGGGGAAGGTTCCCAGGGTTGGCCGTCCTGCGCGAGATAGGGGCGGGTGAGCAGGAGTTTCTGGCGGGCGCGGGTGACGGCCTGGTAAAGGAACGTCGCCTCGTCGCCGTGCAGACGGGTTTTGAGCGGCAGGCCGCGTTCTCTGAGCATGGTGCGGTCGCTTTCGCGCAAAAAGACATCCTCGCGTTCCTGGCGTGGAAACTCGCCCTCGGATAATCCCATCAGAGCCACAGCCTGGAACGACAGCCCGCGCGCCTCCAGCACCGAGGCCGCCGGCACGCCCGCCTCGACCTTGACGAAGTATGTCGCTGTCTCCACCGCCCCGCGCAAGTCGGCGTAGAAAGCAGCATAGTCGAGCGCGCCAGTATTCAGTGCGGATTCCGCCAGCACCAGGCCGCGCAGCACATCCTTGAAGGCGCGCAGGGCTTCCACGTCGCGCCCGGCGGTGGATGGATTGGCGCGGGCGCAGACGACGACGTTCATCCCGCCTCCCTCGTTCCCCTCATTTTGAAAGCGCAAAAATGGGGAGGAAAAAGGGTCATCCCCAATCAAGGTTTCGATAAAGGCCACATACTGACGCACAGTGGCGGTGGATGGCGGGGTGATGGCGTCAACGAAAGACTCGAATTTCTCCCTTACCCCCTCACCCTGACCCTCTCCCGGCGAAAGGGGGGACTCATCCTCCTCCAACTCATCCCCCGTCTTCTGGCGTTTTTCCCACAAATCAAAGGCTTCGCGCCACTGCTCCAGCCCGCCGGTCACACGCCCCTGGCGGGAGATTTCGTCGAGCTGGGCGGCGTGGGCGGGAGTGATGGCTTGTCCTATCCAATCGAAGTATGGGCTGCGCCAGGCGTCCAGCAGCGGGCGGCGCGGCCAATCGGAGGCGGGCAGGGACAAGAGCGAGAGCAGCGCGGCGACGGCGGGATTCTCTGCCAGCGGCTGTCCGCCCACCACGTTCAGCGGGATGCCAAACTCGGCGGCGGTTTCCTCGAGAAAAGGGCGGTAGGGTTCCAGGTCGCGCGCCAGAATAGCCACATCGTTCAACGACAGGCCATCGCGCACGATGCGGGCTTTCAGCCAGCGTAGGGCGGCGCGGGCCTCGACGGAGCGCGTTTGGGCCTCGATAAACTCTATGTCATTGCGAGGGCGGCGGTCCCTTCGTTCCTCAGGGCATGCTTCCGCCTGAAGCAATCTCCGGGCTTCCGGGAATGTTTCCGAGGAAGAGGAGATTGCTTCGTCGCGCACCGTCCCGGTGTCCTTCCGGGAAAGAACGCTCCTCGCAATGACAGGTTCGAATAAGGATGCTTCGATATGAGCTATTGCAGACGAAAGCATGGATGTTGAGTCCATCTCTTCGGGCCGGATGTCGAGACTGGCAGTCAGCGCGGACAGGGCGCGGTGAAAGCGCTGATGCGCAGGTCGGTTTGGGCGGGCGGGATCGCCTGTCAGCGTGAGGAGCGTTTCTCTGGCGCGCTTCGAGAGCAGGGTGAGAACGCCCAACTGGGTAGGGTTGAATTCGTCGAAGCCGGATACAGCCAATAAACGGGTATCCGCTCCCAGGCTGGGATCCTGTTCCAGCGCAATGGCTGCCAGCCAGCCGCGCCCCTCGTGGTCGGCCCAGTTCTGGCGTTGCAGCCAGTCTTGATAGGCAGTGTAAACCAGAGCAATTTCTTCAAGGCGGGGGCCAAATCCACGTGCAGCGGCAGTGAAATCTTCGGGAAAGATACGGGCGCGCTTCAGTTCTTCGATTGCGTTACGCAATCCTGCAATGAAGCCGGGACGGGCGCGCCCCCTACGGGGACTTCGCAGGGCGGCGTAGTAACGCATCTCGCCGCGCTCAACCAATTCATCCACGATGGCATGCAGCAGGCGGATGCGCAGCGGGTCGGCTAGCAGAGGGATGGGCTGCCCGGCGCGTGCCAACAATTCGGCGTAAAGCGTGTGGAATGTGTGGACTTCGACCCCCAGCGCGCCCCCGGCGGCTGCCATTCGCTGGCGAAACCCGGCCGCCTGAATCGTATTCGGCACGATGACCGTCACCGGCGCGAGCGGCTCGTCTGCAAGTACCTGTCTGATGCGCTGGATGACGCTTTCGGTCTTACCGTGCCCGGCGGGGGCGAGGAGCAGACGGGGAGGCATGGAAAATCAGGCTTGCCAGTCTTCCATTTGCAGACCTGGAACTCGGTTGAATTCCCCCGTGTTATGGGTGACAAGCGTGACGTTGTTTGCCAGCGCGATGGAGGCGATCAACAGATCATTGGGACCGATGAGCGTGCCCTGCTTCTCCAAACCGGTGCGCAAGCGGCCATAGGCTTCGGCAGCGGTATCATCGAAAGGCAGGCTGTCAACGCGCTCGAAAAATCTTTGCAATAGGATCAAGTTTACGTCGCGCCGTTGGCTTTTGTATGCGCCATGATACAGTTCCGCTTTGACAATCGAGCAGACTCGTACTGTCTGCGGGTCAATCAAGGCAAGTTTCTGTGCGACGGTTGTATCACGCTCGTTCAATAACTCGATACAGGCATTGGTATCCAGCAGGTAATTCATTTGAGTTCATCCCGCGTTTCATAGTCGCCTTGCGGTTCGCGAACAAGCGGTTCTCCTTGCCAGCCACCCACGATCTCGCTAAAGAATTCTGGCGGCCAGCCTGGATGTTTCTTCGCGATCTTTGCCTTGGAACTTTTCTTGAGCGGGCTGACCACTAATATCACCTCAACATCGGTGTTGGGCATTCCAATCGGTGTTTGCAATTTCAATATACCGTCTTTGCCAATTCGCGAATATAAGGTCAGGCTTTGCATAATTAAATTCCTTTCCATCCAATTATATCCCCGCTTTGACCGTTTGTTCCTGCGCCAACACGACTAACTCGCGCACGGACTCGAGGAGGGTTTGCCCCGTTTGCGCGGAGAGCGGGGGCGCTTCTTCGCCGACTTCAGAGGGGGCAGTCAGGTCGCGGGCCTGGGCGAGACGCTGCGCCAGGTCGGGGGGCAACTGGCTGCGCTCAACCAGTTCAGCCTGGATAAGGCGCGGGGAGGGTAAATCAGCAGCGGGGTCGCGGTCAGAATGCAGGGCCAGGAGCGAGGTCAGGCTCCAGCCGAGGGCCTCGCGCAGAGGGCGGGTCATCTCTTCGGGGAAGCCGCCTTTCAGCAAGACATCCGCCAGGGCGAGGCGTTTCTCGGCGAAGGCAAGCCCCTCGCTGGCGCGCTTGCGGCGGGATTCCAAGAGGGCAGAGTCGCTCACCGGCGCGGCGGGCAGGCTGACGGCGTGGTAAGCAACTTCCTCCGGGGCTGGTGCGGCGGCCAGGGCGGGGATAAAGGTTAAAAGGGCGCGAAATCCCTCTGAGTCCATCAAGTGCAAGGCGGGCGGATTTTCGACGTAGTGTTCGGCAACGACGTTCTCCACCGGCTGGCGCAGGTCAGCGGGCGCGCCGGAGACGACAACCAGGATGCCTTCGCCGCTAACTCCAGGCATGGGCGGGACTTTGCGCACGAGTAGGATTTTGCCGGGGAGGCGGTCGAGCAGCAGGGCGGCGAAACCTTTCAGGGTGGGAAGGGGCAGGGGAGGGGCCTCGGGTGGCGCGGCAGCCTCGGCAACGGCAGCCGGCGTAAGGTCCAGTTCGATTTCGGCGGGTGTCTTGAGAATTTCGCCCAGTTTCTGGAGCAGGCTTTGTCCCATATCCTCGAATTTGATCGCGCTGGGAGCCTCCTCCGCGCCAAAGACGCTGGCAAAAACGTTCTTCTTGGCAGCCAGCGTGTCCAACATGCGTTCCTCGATGGTGTCTTTGGCGATCAGGTTGATGACCTGCACCGAGGAGAGCTGGCCGTGACGGTGGGCGCGGGCAATACGCTGTTCGAGCACGGCGGGATTCCAGGGCAGGTCGAGGTTGATGACCAGGCTGGCAGCTTGCAAGTTCAGTCCGACGCCGCCCGCATCGGTGGAAAGAAAGACGCGGCAGGCGGGATCGTCGAAGAATTTCTGGATGAGATCGCCGCGTTTGGCGGAGGGCACGTCGCCGGTCAGCTTGACGTAGCCCAGGCCGACGCGCTGGATGATGGGTTCGGTGAAGGCCAGCATGTTGGCCCACTGGCTGAACACGATGGCTTTATGGCCGTTGGAGGCGATTTCCTCGGCCAGGATTTCTCCCAGCTCACCCAGTTTGGGGCCGGTCTTCTCGCGGTCTTTGGGCAGGATTTCCTTGTCGTGCAGGGCCAAGGCGTTGCAGATGAGGCGCATTTTGATCAGGCACATCAACAGGATTTCGCGCTCTTTGGGGGTGAGCGGCATGCGCTGGGCTTTAGCGATAAGCTTGGCAAGGTGCTCGCGGAATTCGTTGTAAGCTTGCCACTGCGGGTCGGTCATTTCGACGAAGAAGTTGTTGTCGGTGCGCGGAGGCAGGTCTTTGAGCACTTCGCCGCGGGTGCGGCGCAGCACGTAAGGGGCGATGAGGGCGCGCAGTTGGTCAAGGTTTTTGTAGCCGAGCACTTTGTATGTGCCGCTGTCGCGCTTTTCCAATTCGTAGAAGCGGTCGTTGAAGTGCCAGAGCGGGCCGAGGATGCGCGGGTCGAGAAATTGAAAGATGCTGTAGAGTTCGTCTATGCGGTTTTCGAGCGGCGTGCCGGTGAGGACGAAGGCATAGCGGCTGGGCAGGGCCTTGACCATCTGTGCGGTCTTGGCGCGCCAGTTCTTGATGCGCTGGGCTTCGTCGAGGATGATGAGGTCGGGGCGCAGCTTAAGTAGCTCATCCTGATCGCGGCGCACCAGCTCGTAGTTGATGATCTTGAAAAAGCCCTGCTCGTGATACAGTTTGCGGCGTTCGAGCAGGTTGCCCTCCACGACAGTTACCGGCAGCGAGGTGAAGCGGCGGATCTCACGCGCCCACTGGTGCTTGAGCGAAGCCGGGCAGATGACCAGCACCCGCTGGATATCGCGCATTTCCTTGAGCAGGGCTGAGGCGGCGATGGCCTGGACGGTCTTGCCCAGGCCCATGTCATCGGCCAGCATAGCTCGGCGGCCAAAGGCCAGGTGCATGGCGCCCTGTTCCTGGTAGGGATACAGTTTGGTGGAAAGCACATCGAAGTTGCGCTGTCCGCGCTTGACCTGATCAAGGAACCATTCCTTCTGCTGCTGGACCTCCTCGCGGTCTTGCAGCAGCGCCAGGTATTCGCGCACCGACTCATCCACGCGCACGAGGGGACGCTCGCGGGCAGGCAGGGCCTCGACGGCGGCAAACAGGGAGGGTAAAACTTGCAAAGGCGCGCCCGCCAGCAGGCCGGAAGGGTCGAAGTAGCGGGTGAGCAATTCCTGGATGGCGGGCCGGTCAGGCTGGGGCAGGGCGAGGCGCACAGTCACATCCAAGCCGTAATGAACGTAGATCTGCGTGCCGCGCGGACGCTCGGCAACCAGTTTTTGAAGCTTCTCGCCATGCGCTTCCTGGAGGTAAATCAGCACGCCTTCAATGTGTTTGCAGGTGCTGATGAGATTTGTCTTGTAATCGGGGCAGGTACAGGAATTTTGCATTTCGTCCAGCGAGCGGATTTCGACGCGATAGGTCCGCCCGGAGACCGCCGATTTAACCTCGAACAGGCTGAAGACGGGATGGCTGCCTTTATTGGCAATCTTGAGAATCTCTTCACGCGCCCGCTCGCGGCGGCGCTCGACTTGGACCTGGATGTCGGTGGGCATGGGAAGCCTCCAAAGGATTTACTGATGGGAATGAGAATGAGTTTCGCTAATTATACTTGTTCTAGAAATGGGTGGTTCCCCTCTTTGGTGCAGTTTTCGAGCTAAATTCAAGAGACTTCCGAAGTCTCGAAGACTTCGGAAGTCTAATACCTCTAATACCACACATTTTATTAGTACAATATATTGATTTTAATCCATAAACACACTATAATAATGGTTGTAGCGTGAAATTGCTTTGGAGGAGATCTTACTATGCCCAATCCTCTGCACTCAGGTGGTTCCCACGCCGGGGCAGTTCAGCACCATCGCCGCCATTGGCGAACTCTGACGGCCGAGTCTCAGATTGCCGCGCCAGGCGCATCCACTACTACCGAAGTTGACGTGGGCCGTCGGTTGCGGGAATTGCGCATAGAACGCGGCCAGTCCATCCGCGCCCTGGCTGAAAAGAGCGACTTGAACGTCAACACGCTCAGCCTGATCGAAAACGGCAAGACCTCCCCAAGTGTCAGCACGCTCCAGCAGCTTGCCCAGGCGCTCCAGGTTCCCATCACGGCTTTCTTCGAGATCGAACCGCCTCAAAAAAGTATCGTGTACCAAAAAACTGGCCAACGCCCGCGAGCCGTTTTTTCGCATGGGACACTGGAAGACCTGGGCGCTGGGCTTACGCTGCGCGGAGGCCAGCCGCTCCTGGTCACGCTGGAGCCGGGCACCGACAGTGGGCCTGCTCCGATCGTTCATACAGGACATGAATTCGTCTACTGCCTGGAAGGGCGCCTGACTTATACGATCGAAGACCAGAGCTATCTGCTTGAACCGGGCGACAGCCTGCTCTTCGAAGCCCACCTGCCGCACCGCTGGCAGAACGTGGGCGCAATCCCAAGCCGTTCGCTGTTGGTGCTTTGCCCTTCCGACGAAAACGACCGCCCGACCGAACAGCATTTCACGCCGGAACCGGCCCACATCGTTGCAAAGTGAGAGGTGAGCCGCATGATCACCTTCGGTAACCTGTTCGGCAACACCTTCGACGCTCTGTTGAGCCGGTTGGCAGGTAAACCGGCTGCCGGGAGCAGCGTTTGGAGTGAGTTGGGCGTTATCCTGGGTGGCTTTGTGATTGTTCCCTTTGGAATAATCAGTCGTCTGTTCAACCGGCTGCGTCCCAATGATGATCAGCCAAAATTTGACATTCAAAACAAGGAGATTCGTTCATGAAAATCGCTGTAATCACCGATGATGGCAAGACCATCAGCCAACATTTTGGACGGGCACAATACTACCTCGTTGCCACCGTCGAAAACGGAAAGATAGTGAGCCGCGAACAGCGCGACAAACTGGGTCATACCTATTTTGTGAACCAGCCGCATGAAGAGGAGCAGCCCGGCCAGCCGCATGGCATGGACGCCGCTTCGCACAATAAGCATTTGCAGATGGCCGAAGCCATTGCCGATTGCGAAGCCCTGCTCTGCCGCGGCATGGGCATGGGCGCCTACGAGAGCATGAAGACACGCGGCATTCGCCCGGTGGTCACCGATATCGCCTCGGTTGACGAAGCGGTGATGGCCTATGTTGAAGGCAATATCGTTGATCAGGTAGAACGGCTGCACTGAGTGAGTCCCATGTTCGAACGGGAAACGATCAGGAGGTAGATGTGTTCATCCAGGTCAATCAGGAATTATGCGACGGTTGCGGCGTGTGCGTGGAGGCATGCCCCGTTGGAGCGATTCAACTTGTGGATCAGCGCGCCGTGATTGACGATGCTCTGTGCACGCAGTGCGAAGCGTGCATAGAGGCCTGCCCTAACGAGGCTCTCACTGCTCTCTCCGTACCGGCCCGCAGTGCGCCAATCGTGGCGCTGCCTGCGGCTGAATCCCGCATAGTCCCTGCCCGGGACCAGGCAGCGCTGCTGGAAACGGCGGCCCCTGCCCGCGGTCTTGCGCCGCTGGCCGGAGCTGCGCTGGCATTTCTCGGGCGTGAAATCGCCCCGCGCCTGGCCGACGCGCTGATTGCCGCGCTGGAGCGCAGACTTGCGCGGCCCACAACGACCACTATTGCCCCGGCATCTTCGTCTTCACGGAGTCCCACAGCAAAGAACAGGGGCGAGAGGAAACAAGCCCGCTATCGCGGCGGGCGCGCCGATAATGGTTGGTAAGTCACCAACCATAATAGAAATCACAAAGAAAGGAGGTGAAGGATATGCCTGGAGGAGATCGTACAGGTCCGCAGGGCGCCGGCCCGAGAACCGGGCGCGGCATGGGCTACTGCAGCGGCTATGACCAGCCCGGTTTCGCCAATCTGGCCCCCGGATTTCGAGGCGGGTTTGGCTTCGGACGCGGGGGAACGGGACGCGGCTGGCGGCATCGCTACTATGCCACCGGCATCCCGGGTTGGGTGACGCCCACACCGGAGCAGGAAACCGCTGACCTTAAGGCCCAGGCCGATTGGCTGAAAGGGCAACTTGATGCCATCCAAAAGCGCATCGAGGAACTCACGTCGAAGTAATCCGTACGCCGGCGCGGCGCGTGGGCCAGGTAGTTTGAACGTTCCACCGAGTAGGCCTTCGGCGCGCCGCTCCGGCAAAACAAGGAGATGAAACCATGTCAAGCCAAAACTTTCGTGGCAGAGGCGGCCAGGGCGGCCGCGGTCAGGGCGGGGGTGGACTGGGACGCGGTCAAGGTGGCCGCGGTCAGGGCGGCGGCAACAAGCCCGGTTCCGGGCCCGCAGGCGACTGCGTTTGCCCCAAGTGCGGGCACAAAGAGCCGCACGTGGTCGGTCAGCGCTGCATTGACCGAACCTGTCCCAAGTGTGGGACGAAAATGATTCGCGAGTGATATCAAAGGAGAAAACAAAATGGGAACCAAAAGCAAGCAAATCGTTGGTCTGGACGTGGCAGACCTTCTGGCCGCTCTCAATCGCTTGTACGCGGACGAATGGCTGGCCGCGTATGCCTACAACTACATGGGTCAGGTAGTCACCGGCAGGCCAGCCGCCAAACAGTTGGCAGCGTTGCTCCTGGACACGGCGAAAGACGAGTTGGAGCACCAGCAGGAACTGGCTGAACGCATTGCCTCGCTGGGCGGTAAACCAGTGGCCGATGTAAACAAGCTGGTCGAAACCAGCAATGATGGATACCCGACTCCGCCGGCCAATGAGAAGGATTTTGAGGCAATTGTCCGGACAGTGATCAAGGCCGAGCACGGCGCCATTGAAGCCTACAACCAACTGGCTCAAAAGACGCATGGCAAAGACCCGATCACATACAACCTCATTGTTCACATCCTCAGCGAAGAAGTCGAGCACGAGGATGAATTCGAGAGCCTTTTGAGTTGAGCTATGAAGATCATCCTGACAACTACTTCCCCGAGCATTGATTCTAACCTCGACTCGCGTTTCGGACGTGGGGCCTATTTCCTCGTCGTGGATCCTGACACACTGGAATGGCAGGCGCATCCGAACCCGGGCGTGGGCGCTCCGGGCGGGGCCG
>Ga0210030_1000819_pt1 | contig 22745 bp, 16 predicted proteins | sample CryGeymeta201523_FD_183986 | JGI IMG/M metagenome (GOLD analysis project Ga0210030, IMG submission 183986) | Groundwater microbial communities from Crystal Geyser aquifers in Utah, USA - Crystal Geyser metaG 2015-23 (SPAdes) (version 2) | ecosystem: Environmental > Aquatic > Deep subsurface >...
ATCCTCATAAGACGCAGTGGGTGAAACTCCAATTGAAGAGCTACCAGCTGGGTAGAGTTTTTCAATCAGATTTTTAATTTCCTCATAACCCATTCTTTCTTCCTCCTCCGTAGATAAAGCGGTAGAAGGAAAGAGGTCGGTTGCATCCTCCCAGATTGGGGCTCCTTGTCCTGAAATGTCGTAAAAGATCTTAACAGTGTCGTTCTTAATACTTCCTGTTGGAGTAACCTCGCAAACAATTTTTAAAACAACGTTTTCTTCTGTTGGTTTCCCAATAGGCTCCATTAATTCATCCTTCCACTCTTTAATATTTGATTCTATCATTTTAATTGTAGTGTTCGAAAGAGCCTTCTTGTTTTCAATTATATAATGTTGCATTCCACGCAAAAAGGGTGACTTCTCTACTTCTTCTATTGTCACCGTCGGTATCATCTTTGCATTTACATGAAAAACTGCTTCAGCTTTACCGTTCTCTACGGAGTGAGGAAGTTCACTGATTAAAGAAACATTTACAACGACATTCTTAAAACTATTTGAGCGTTGCTGATAGTACCAATTTCTCACTGTTTCTGAAAGTGCATTAATAATTAACGTATCATCATTAACACTTTTGCTTCTTATAAAACTTTTAGGGGAAAAAATACTTATGTTCACAATAAATATGAGGATGATGATTAATAAAAACTTTACGACGGTTAAAGAAATTGTCTTTCTCATTTTTTTGTCCTCCTTAAATTGTATATTTTTACTTTCTTTTCGCAAGCTTAAACTTTGCTACATTTTTCCACAATTTGTTTCTCTTTCTCACCTCCCGCTTCAACTTCACAAATCCTTGCCCTCTTTCAACATCCATCACCTCCCTCTCGAGTGATAAAACCTGTCCTGACCCTGAACTTGGTTCAGGGTGACATTACTTGTTTCAGGATTTGTTCCTCTTTTATACTTCTTTGGAATTCGCTGATAAAAAGTGCGAATTAGGAAGGAATAAACTCGCGCTCTTCTTCAGCAAGTTACAATAGCTTAATCGTTTTTTTTTCGCAATAGGTAGGTTTTTTAAATTCTCCTCTCATATATATAGACTCTCAAACTCCAAAAAAGTTCCACTTTTTTCTAAGAATCTTTTAAAATTTTTTTCTCATGCATAAGACTGCCACTTTAAAACTTAAAGAAGTTTCAAAAATTGCAAGGTTTTTCTTTTTATTGAATTTTTGCCGATAATTATTTATTGTGTGCAATTAACTCTATTATGCATTTTCGAGGGATTAGATAAAATATAATCGTAAAAAAAGACTACGATTACAAAGAAGTAAAAAAACTTCAGGAGGTTTAGATGGATATTAAAAGAGCCATTGTTATAGTTTTAGATAGCGTTGGAGCAGGAGAAGCAGAAGATGCCATCGAATACGGAGATTGGGGAGCAAACACGTTACTTCATACTCTACAATTCAATCCCTGGCTAAAGCTTTTCAATCTCGAGAAGCTCGGTTTAAAAGGACTTCTTTTTGGAGAGAAAGGTGACTATACGGGGGGATTTGGAAGGCTCAGAGCAAGATCAAAGGGCAAGGATTCAATAAGCGGACACTGGGAAATGATGGGAGTAATTCTTGAAAAACCATTCCCAACATATCCTGATGGTTTCCCAGAGGATGTAATTGAGAAATTTGAAAGATTAACAGGTAAAAAAGCAATTGGAAATAAACCTGCATCGGGCACAGAGGTCATCAAAGAATATTATAACGAGCATGTTAGAACTAAGAACCCAATTGTCTATACGTCTGCCGATTCTGTATTTCAGGTTGCAGTGCACACAGATGTTATTCCTCTTGAGGAACTCTACAGGATGTGCGAGATTGCCCGAACTGAAATTTGTGTTGGTGAGCATGCAGTTGCACGAGTTATTGCTCGTCCTTTCATTGGAAATCCTGAAACAGGTTTTATTCGAACAGCCGACAGAAGGGACTACGCACTCAAGCCGCCTTATAAAACAATCCTTGATGAAGTAAAAGAAAGCGGGAGAAGTGTTGTCGGAATTGGCAAAATTCACGACCTCTTTGCAGGACAAGGACTCACTGAAAGCATTCATACAGTTAACAATATCGATGGAATGAGCAAAACCATGGAATACATCAAAAAGGATTTTGAAGGTGTTCTTTTTACAAATCTCGTTGAATTTGATGCAAGCTGGGGGCACAGGAGGAACTTCGAGGCATATGGAAAAGGACTCAAGGATGTTGATGACACAATTCCAGAAATTATAAACTGTATGAAAGATTCTGATATTTTAATTTTTACGGCGGATCACGGTTGCGACCCAACATTCAAGGCGCATACAGACCACACCAGGGAGTTTGTCCCGCTTATTGTTTACGGGAAACATGTAAAAGAAAACATTAATCTCGGGCTCAGAAACTCATTCTCAGATATTGGTGCAACAATTGCTCAAATTTTCGACATCCCAAAGATTAACGGAGAAAGTTTTCTTAACGAAATATTCAAAGAATGAAATATCTTAAAATAGAAGGCCCTCTGAACCTTGAAATAAAGAGAGGATATAAAAATGATGCGGTTGTCGGAGGGCTTGACAAATTTATACTTAAAGTAATCGGCGAAATTGAAATTAACAAAGAAAAAAAGCATGAAATAATAAAGATATTTGAAACCTATGGTAAACTTTCAGAAGTTGAACGGGCAGGAAAAGTTAAATCTGTGCTGAAAATATTAAATGAACAGTTATTTACTGCAAACGAAAAAACCTCTCGTAATGAAATCAAGCAGGAAAGTGTCTCAATTACTCAGCTATTTATTCCGGTGCAATATGTTAAAGGAGTCGGTCCCAAGCTTTCCAAAGTACTTAAAAAACTTGAAATTGAAACGGCTTATGATTTAATTTATTACTTCCCGAGGGATTACATTGACTTAAGGAACATTTCAAAAATAGGCACAATCCGCTCCGGGGAACGGGTAACAGTGAAAGTTGAAATACTCAACGTCTCAGAGAGAAGAGCAAGGTTAAATATAATTACAGTCCTCTGCACCGATGGTACAGGCTACATTACTGCAATCTGGTTTAATCAACCTTATATAAAAAACGTCCTTAAAGAAGGCGATAAAGTTATATTATCGGGCAAGGTTCAATACTCCTATGGGAAATGGGAAATGCCCTCTCCCGACTATGAAATTCTTCATGAAGGAAAAGAAACAATACATTCATTGAGGATAATACCAATATATTCCCTTACGCAGAGAATCACTCAAAAGATGTTGAGGAACAAAATAAAAGCAGCTCTTGACAACTTTGCAACAAATGTCTATGACTACCTTGATGAAACTATACGAAAGAAATATGAGTTTTTAACGCTCCCTGAAGCCCTTGCAAACATTCATTTCCCCGATGATTTCAGAACACTCAAGAAAGCCAAAGAAAGATTAATTTTTGACGAACTTTTTGAGCTTCAGTTTCTGCTGGGCATAAGAAGAAAAGAGATCAAAGAGCTCCCCGGTATCAAATTAAAAGTAACCGATGGAGATATTAAAGAATTTAAATCATTGCTTCCATTTGAACTGACGAACGACCAGCAAAATGCGATTAATGAAATAGTCTCTGACTTTGCCTCGGGAAAGCCTATGAACCGGCTCCTCCACGGTGATGTTGGCTCGGGGAAAACAGTGGTTGCATTATTTGCAATCTTTATTGCAGCAAAAAATGGGTATCAATCGGCAATGATGTCCCCAACAGAAATTCTTGCACAGCAGACGTTCAATGTTGCACAGAACATTTTGAGCAAGGTAAATCTTAATGTTGCTCTTCTTACTTCAGGCACTTCCACAAAAGCAAGAAGACTTATTCTTGAGGAAATAAAAAATGGTAATATCAATGCACTATTTGGAACTCACGCACTCATCGAGGAAGATGTCACATTCAATAACCTTGGTATGATCGTAGTGGATGAGCAGCACAGGTTTGGCGTTCTCCAGAGGGGACGGTTAAGAAAGAAGGGAGCTTATCCACATACGCTTGTTATGAGTGCAACACCAATTCCACGAACACTTGCACTCACTCTATACGGAGATCTTGACATCACCCAGATCCGCGAAATGCCAGCGGGAAGAAAGCCAGTCACAACAAAAGTTTTCTTTGAGACTGATTATGATGCATATTCTTTACTGATCAATGAGCTCAACGAAGGAAGAAAGGGATATGTCGTCTGTCCTCTCATTGAGGATTCAGAAGTAACAGAGTTACAGTCAGTTGAAAGAAAAATTGAAGAGTTGAGAAATAGCTACCTCAAGGATTTTAACCTTGGGATGCTTCATGGGGAAATGAGCTCTGAAGAAAAGAGAAAGATGATGGAGGATTTTAGGAACGGCAAAGTTCAGGTGCTTGTTTCCACAACTGTTGTTGAGGTTGGCGTGGATGTGCCCGATGCCTCGGTAATCATCATTGAAGATGCCGACCGTTTTGGCCTTGCAACGCTCCACCAGTTGAGGGGACGCGTTGGCCGTAGCGATCTTCAATCCTACTGCTTCCTAATCACAAGAAATACAGGAGAAGATGCAATAACAAGGCTCAGAATTCTTGAGAAAACAAATAATGGTTTTGAAGTATCCGAGGAAGACCTCAAGCTCCGTGGTCCTGGTGAAATTCTTGGAACAAAACAATCAGGTATTCCAGAGTTTAAGCTCACAACTCTTCTTTCAGAAACAGACCTCAAGCTTCTTGAAATTGCACGGGAGGAAGCCCTTGCCCTTATAGGCAATGAAGTAAAATGGAATAAGGAACATAAAAAGGAACTTATCAATATACTCAAAAGCAAGTCCAGAGAAAAAATTTCTTTAATAGAGGTTGCTTGATGAGAATAGTAACAGGCAAATTCAAAGGGAGAGAAATTATATCTCCTCCAAAAAGCATTGAGTTAAGACCTACAAGTGATAGAGTCCGCGAAGCAATCTTCGATGTGGTAAGATTCAAAATTGCCGATTCAGTTTTTCTTGACCTTTTTGCAGGTTCTGGAGCAATTGGAATTGAAGCAATAAGCGAAGGTGCAAGGTTTTCAGTTTTTGTTGAGAAAAATCTGGTTGCCCTGCGCGTCATAAAGCAAAATATCAAAATGCTTGGCATTGAAAATCAAGCTCTCATCATAAAGCAGGATGTTCTAAACTTTATAAAGAGCCCTTTCTCTTTTGAGAGTTTCAAAGAAAAGTTTGATTTTGCATTTCTTGATCCATCCTATGCATCAAAACTTGCAGGACAAACAATACAATCTCTTGTAAACTTTCCTTTTTTAAAAAGCGATTCCATAATTATTGCTGAGCACTCCGACGCTGAAATTCTACCCGAGGAACTTAAAGGTAAGAACTCTCTCAAAAAGTTTCGCGAAAAGAAATATGGAAACATTGCTGTGTCGTATTACTCTATTGAAACTATTATTTTAGGATAAATCCTTTTTCGTTATTTTCTTTTTTTGTCCTTGCCTTTCTTCTCTATTGTCATCCTGAATTCATTTCAGGATCCCCTCCTTTTCTTTATTGTCCTTGCCTTTTTTCTTTGTCATCCTGCAATCTTTTCCTTGCTGTAGGCAAGCATTCATTTCAGGGTATTTCAGGATTTTCTTCTTTGTCCTTCTCTTTTTTGTCATTGTCTTTTCTTTTTTGTCACCCTGAATTTATTTCAGGGTCTCCTTTGTCATCGTGAGCGGAACGAAGTGAAGCGTGACGATCTCATCCTTTTTGTCATCGTATATCATTTCAGGATCCCCTCCTTTTCTATTGTCGTTTCGAGCGAAGCGAGAAATTCATTTGCACTGCTTAACCTGCATATCATCTTAATATAATTATTCAAGCGGTGTACACTCTTTCTGCATACGGCTTGTACTAACTTCCTTTAATAGGATAGAGTGGGTGGGAGGGTCATTCAATCTTTAATTCATTTATCTTTTTACATCGTAAACTTCTTTTAAAAGCAAGGTTCGTAATTTCATATAACCACACATGCTACGAAGCGTTGCATGCGCTTGGGCAAGAGTAGCAAATTTCAAATGTACTACCATTTGCTCTTAGACTTATACTGAATTTTTCTTGTAGGATTGCTTAACCAATGAAAAAATGTAGTCTAAATCCTCATCGTTGCTAAAATGCAGTTCATAGTCTCCATTCCCCCAATGACCAATATGTGAAACATCCCTTGCCAAACCCTTTGGGTCATTTAACTCACCTTTTTTAAGATTCAAAAAAACTTTTAATTCCTTCTTGTGGAACTCAACATCTGTAAAATCCGATTTACTAATAAATGTTATATAATACTTTGTTGGCTTAATCTTAACGTCACTACCAATTGATAGCACCGAAGCCTTGAACTTTTCATAGAGCTCTTTTATCTCATCTGGAATTCCTAACAAAAGGTCATCTTCAGTATAAACTTTAATCTCTTTACTCACTTCTTCAACAGTTTTGCTTTTTTTGGAGATTGTTTTTATAGATTCGTTTGCTCCTAATGATTGTATTTGCTCTACGCTTACCGTATCGTTTGCATACTTTTTTATTTCCCATAATTCTATTGGCAAACCCTTAAAATTTATGGATTGCACTTGATACTGCGTAAAGGAAGGAGCAACAAATATGACCCGTGTTTGCGTCCAATCTATCTCATCCTTCTTAATCGGCTTTTTTCGACTCTCGTTGTACACAAGGACGCACTCAGCCTTATTGTTAAGTATCAAAGATAGATAAGCATATCCTTGGTCTACAACGCTAAAGTTCTCATTCTTTTTATATTCAATTACAACGAACGCCTTCGCCTTCTCGTCAAATGCAAGAGTATCAATTCTGAAATTTTGGATGGTAAACTGTGGTTTCACGACTTCCAAATCAAACAATTCTTTTAGATTGTCGTCACATATTTTTTGGATGTCCTTTTCCAGTTTAAAATCAACTTCTTCTATATAAGTCAACTTTCCATCTTTTGCCGAATAAATGTCCATTGCCTCCACCTCCAATTTTTAAAGTCATTAATCCTTTTTTCTTGCTCATTATATTCTATATTCCATCTTTTATAGAAGTTCTGCACTTTATCCTTTAAATTGTTTTTTTCGTTTGCCTTCCTTTCCATTTTTCCATCTTTCTACTCATTAACATAACACTCTGATATTAAAGTAGCCTGTTCTAAAACCAATTTTGTTGCTTCTTCTTGCTTATCTGGTGGGTAGCCGTATTTTCTCAACAGCCTCTTAATAATAACTCTTAAATTCGCTTTTACACTGTCTCTCAAAGTCCAATCAATTGTTGTATTTTTTCTTATAAGCACGGTTAATTCACGCGCAATTTTTTTCAATGTTTCGTCTCCCAAAACTTCTACTGCACTTTCATTGTTAGCAAGTGCATCATAAAAAGCTAATTCATCTTCCGATAAATTCAACTTTTCTCCTCTTTTTTGTGCCTCTCTAAAATCTTTTGCTAAGTCAATAAGCTGAGCAATAACCTGTGCAGTTTCTATAGTTCTATTTTGGTATTTTTTAATGGTTTCTTCCAGCATTTTAGCAAATGATCTTGCCTGGACAATATTTCTCTTGAAACTTACTTTAATTTCATCATTTAATAATTTTTTTAATGCCTCCAAAGCAAGATTTTTCTGTTTCATTCCTTTAATTTCTTCAAGAAATTCATCTGAAAGTATTGATATATCAGGTTTTTTAATCCCTGCAACTGCAAATATATCAATCACCTTATCCGTAGATATTGCTTTAGAAACAATCTGTTTGATGGCGGAGTTTAAGTCATCAATAGTTTTTCCAGACGGAGTCGTCATCTTGGCTATCGCAGATCTTATAGTTTGAAAGAAAGCAACATCATCTCTTATTTTGATTGCTTCATCATTTGGCACTGATAAAGCGAAGGCTTGTGAAAGCTCAGTTACGTATTTTAACAACCTTTCTTTTCCATCTTTTTGTTCTAATATATGCTCAATTGCTGCAGGAATTACTGCCATTTTCTCTTGCGGAGTACCTGTAAAGAATTTCTTATAGTCGAATCCGTAAAACATTGCAGAAACTATTTCGTACTTTTCCTTCATTACTTTCACCGCTGCTTCCTGATCTAATACAGGTTCTCCTCTTCCTCCACTTTCAGTATAAGTGGAAAGTGCTTCTCTTAGTTCGTAAGCAAGCCCCAAATAGTCAACGATTAATCCGCCTGGTTTATCTTTAAAAACTCTGTTGACTCGTGAAATAGCCTGCATTAAGCCATGTCCACGCATAGGTTTATCAATATACATCGTGTGCAAACTGGGAACATCAAAGCCCGTAAGCCACATATCCCTTACTATTGCAATTTTGAACTTATCATTTGGGTCTTTAAATCTTGTTGCAAGTTCTTGTCTTTTAAGCTTATTCCGTATGTGTTGCTGCCAATCTATTGGATCCTCAGGAGCACCAGTCATAATTACTTTCATTATTCCCTCGTTGTCGCTATTACTATCCCATTGAGACCTGAGTTTTGAAATTGCGTTGTAGATATCAACGCAAATTCTTCTGCTCATGCAAACAATCATTATTTTACCTTCCAGCACTTCTTCCCTCTTCTCAAAATGTTCTATAATATCCTTTGCAATGAGATCTATTCTTTTTTCACTTCCTACGATAGCCTCTAACCTTGCCCACCTACTTTTCAATTGTTCTTTTTTATATTCTTCTTCACTTTCTGTTACTTCTTCAAATTCTGGGTCTATATACGGTCTCTTACTCTCATCTAATTCTAATTTTGCAAGTCTACTTTCATAAAATATCCTAACGGTTGCTCCATCTTCCACTGCCTGCTCGATGTCATAAATATCAATGTAGTCTCCAAAAACATTTCTGGTGCTTCTATCAGAGAGCTCAATTGGCGTTCCCGTGAACCCTATAAACGAAGCATTAGGTAAGGCATCCCTCATGTGACGAGCGAATCCATCAATAAAATCATACTGGCTTCTGTGCGCCTCATCTGCAATTACTATGATATTTTTTCTGAAAGACAAAGCAGAGTAAGACTCTCCTTTATTTTCAGGGAAAAACTTTTGAATTGTCGTAAAAACAACGCCTCCAGATGCTACATGCAAAAATTGTTTAAGTTCATCTCTTGACATTGCCTGGACTGGCTCTTGTCTCAATAAATCTTTGCACGCACTGAATGTATCAAACAGTTGATCGTCCAAATCGTTTCTATCTGTTATAACAACAATTGTTGGGTTCTCTAATTCCTTGTTTAATATGAGTTTTCCGCTGTAAAATACCATTGTCAGGCTTTTACCACTTCCCTGTGTATGCCATACGATGCCAATTCTTCTGTCTTTTTCAATTGCTTCGATCGTAGACTGCACTGCTTTGTTCGTAGTATGATATTGATGATAAGCTGCAATTACTTTCGATGTTTCTTTTTTGTCTTCCCTGAACACAACAAAACTTTTAACAATATCTAATAATCTTGCCTTATCAAGCATTCCTAACAACAGGACTTTGAGTTGAGGTTCACTTTTTGGTGCCAGTGTTTCCCCGTCAATTGTCTTCCAGGGCAAAAACCATTCTTTATTTGAAGTTAAAGCACCTGCTCGTGCTTCGGTACCATCACTAACAATCAATGCTTCGTTGTATATAAAAAGCGATGGGATTTCCTGTTTATATGTTTGCAGTTTATTAAATGCTGTCCATATTGTAGTTTTTTCGTCGGCTGGGTTTTTAAGTTCTATCACAACCAAAGGCAGGCCGTTTATAAATAAAACAATGTCAGGTCTTCTATTGTATTCGTTTTCAACCACAGTGAATTGGTTTACAGCTAAAAATTCGTTTGCCTGTGGGTTTTCGAAATCAATTATTTTTACAATATCGCTTTTAATTGTGTCATTCTTTTTGTATTCAATAGTTACCCCGTTTACCAAATAATGATGGAATTCCTTGTTGTTTTCAATTAGATAAGGGCTGTTTGTCCTCAGAATTTTTTTAATTGCCTCTTCTTGCGCCTCTTCAGGTATGGTTGGGTTCAATCTATCGATCATTCTTTCCAACCTGTCCGTTAAAACAACATCTCTGTAGGATTTTCTTTCAGGCATTTTGCCATCAAATGCAATGTCTGGCCCAAAGAGCGTTTCATATCCCATGCTGCTCAATATTTCTAATGCTGCTTGTTCAATATGAGATTCTGCCAAGTACGCCATATTTGCTACCCTCCTATTTCTACCCTATTATGAATTCGTCTAAATTCTGATTGCAATTTAATAGCATCGTTAAAAAAAGCTTCAAATGATTCAAAATTGTATATGAGAGGGTCTTGTTCGTAATCTTCATTTTTTACACTGCTTACCGAATGCATTACTTTATTTCTAAGTTCTAAAAGCTCGTGGTTTATTCTTATAATTTCTTTATCATCACACAAGGCAACTAAATCTGAAAGTTCAAAGGACTCGAAAGGTCCAACTAGATTAAATTTATTGCCATAGTCTTTATATTTGTCAAATTTTCCTTTATAAACTCCATTGCTGCTCGCATGCTTTTCAAAAAATTTAAGCATATCGTTATTGCTAAGATTATTTAAGACGAGAAATTTTCTTAAGCCTCTCTCCAGGTTTGCAATTAATTCATACAGATATGTATAAACTTCTACACGATTATAATCTGAGAAATGGATGATTCCTACAATTAAGTTCTGGTCAAAAACAAATAGAATGTGTTTTCCTTTCTGAAACTGTTTTAAAAGATCTTCATCAAAAACATATAAGTCAGGAGTGATTTTCAAAGATTTTTCGATTTCTTTATTTTCAAATGCTTCATTGTGTAAAAAATAAACCTTTTTAAAGTCAAAACTAGGTAGATATGTTATATGCTCATTCTTGCAATATAATTTTAGTTTATCTTCAATATCTGGGTCATAATAACTCACTTCTTTTGTCATAATATTTTGTATCCTAATCATTGTCTTTATCCTCCAAAGGAATTCTTATTTTTCCAGATATAAGTTTGGGCAGGAGTGAGTCACGGATTTGGGAAAGAGTTTGGATTTGTATTAAATTATTATAAGTTTTATCAAAAATCTTTTCAATTGCCTTGTTAAATTCTTTTAAAATATCATTTGAGGGTAAAATAAACTTCATATTTTTTAATGTTTCTTGATTAACACTTTGTAATGTTGTTCCAATTGAAAAATTTAATAAATTTTCTTTTAATCCTTGTAGGATTAGGAAGAAGTATAAAAAATTGTTAGAATTGTTAAGTCTGTAACGAATGCTAAATCCCGAGTAAATTACTTTTTCTAAATTTCCAAGAACTAAAGAAACTTCTCCCGGGCTAGCACTTCTCGCAATTAAAATGTCTTTATCGTTTAATAAATATTCTTTAGCCTTCTTAAAATCAATATTGATTTTATCTAAAGATTCTTTTAATAAAAGTTTATTATTAGCAATATCTCTAACATTTACTATAAAAAAGTCAGTATCTCCAGTTTCATTTCTTAGATAGTTAATTCCATTTTTGAATGTTCCGTAATCCCCCAGCCTTCCAACTCTCCATCCTTTCGGGATTTCTTTTCTCAGTTCCTCGTTGTAAACCATTTCTCCGTCTGAGGATTTGTAAGGCTTGCCTTCCTCGTTCGGAAATTCAAAATCAACAAACCAATGCTTGAAAATCGCCTGCCCTATTGCCTCAAGGGTTTTGTTCATCGTTTGGTTTAGTTCTATTTTTGAGTCAAGAGAGAATAGAATTTTGGCAATTCTTTCTTGTTCGTCTATTTTCGGGAAAACTACTAATGCATTTTCAAACTTACTTTTAGATATATTAGTATATACAGAACCTCCACCACCTAAACTCTCGAGATAAGAAATATTGTTTTTCAAAAAATAGTAAATCCATAATGGAGTAACTTTTCTTTTATCGGGAACTACAGAATTTATTTGTTGATTAGTGAAAGAATCAGTTTTTGTAATACCGACCTTTCCAATGGTAGCCAAGCATGAAAACATCACAGAATCTTTAGGTAATCTTAAACTACTCATAAGTTCTGCACCCTTTTTAGAAAGCATTTCTTCAGTAGCATCAACGTATACTGATTTGCCTAGATCAGGGATTTTGATAAATGGAAAATCTAAACTAAAGTATTCTTTTACTATTGTTGAAGGGGTTTTGCCAGTGATTACGTTTCCTATGTCTTTTATTTTTTTCACTTCCCAATCTTCAGGAATCATTCCTATTTCAGTTTGTTTGAATTTAGTTTCTTTTTCCATCATTTAATATTCGGACTCCCCCATTGCTCATTTTTGCTTAATAAAATATCCACCAGTTTTTTTACTTCCCCTCCTTTCTATCAAACCTTTTTCAACTAATATTTTTATTTGCCTTTCAATTGTTTTTAACGGTCTATTGTTCAGTAATAAAGATGTATCTTTTGCCTTTATTCCTGGGTTTTCGCCGATAACTTTTAGCAATGATTTTAATCCCTCATTTAATCCCTCATTTAATCCCTCATTTACTCCGCCAGCAACAAAATCCACGGGCCTATAAAATATCACCTTAAATCCTGTTGATTCTTTTTCAAATACAACTTTAACTCCTGCACCTTTGCACTCATCATAAATCCTTTTTATTCCCGATCCCCATTTTTCAATATCTTTGCTAAGATAAAGAGTATTTGCAATCAGTGGATTTCTAAGTATTGATTCGCCTTTGCCTTTAATATAATCCTCAGGTTCTTTGTTCTCTGGAAACTGCCCTGGATTGAACATCTCAATCCTATCACTGTAAAATGCAATTTCATTGCTTTTTTGAATTGAATAATCTCTGTGGCAAAGCGAGTTTACAATAGCTTCTTCAATTGCTCTCAATGGAATCTCGGGAATTTCTTCTCTACCAGCAGGAGTTAAATTCGCTCTCCAATTTATATGTTCTTTGATATAATTTTCAGATTGCTCTTTCAAAGAAAGTAAGTTGCCTTTGAATTGTTTAATATCCAAAAAAGTGAGTTTATCTGTTCCTGCAAACACTGCTGCCTGCACCTCGACAGTATTATCATTACAGAATAGCACCTCGGCGGCCCTTAGCAATTTATCACTCTTTATAAGATGAAGCTTTGCTAATACATCTTCAACAGTTGTAAACTTAAAATTTATTCTTTTCGCTTCATTTGCTCTTTGAATAAATTGTTGCAGTGCTTCCTTATTTATATCATTGAATTTTTTATCTGAAAGCCTGCTTTCCCATAGATAATTTGCCGTTTTCAAGATTAATTTTTTAAGCTCGTTTACTGACATCAATTTATCTTCATCTGCCACTCTAATATATGGTTTGCCATTTGCAAAATATGGAATTTCATCTCCTGAAAATTGCACTTTAACACATTCTTTGCCATCGATTATTTCTTTAGTAATTTCAGGATATATCTTTGCTTCAATATGACTTGCAATTGCCTGCGAGATTCCTCTTAAGGTGCTTTCCGATACATCTTGCCCAATGACTGTACCATCATTTTTTACTCCAAAGTACAGGACCCCTTTATTATGCTTGTTGAGTATTGCAGATATTGAAATAATTGCTTCTTTTAACTCTGCTGTTGACTTTTTAAGTTCAACTTTTTCGGTTTCATGTAAGAGGTTTTCTTTGTGCATTAAGGGATTCTCCATCCTATAGAAGAAAGGTTTTTCTTTATTTCTTCGTCCAATCGTTTCGCTTCTTCCATCTGTTCTGCAAGTTCATGTGTAAGCTTTTCCATTTTCTCCTCAAACGACACCCCGTCGTCTTCTTCTTCGGGTATTCCCACATAGCGCCCGGGTGTTAATATATAATTTTGTTTTCGCACTTCATCCAATGTTGCTGCTTTGCAGAAGCCCTCTACATCCTTATATTCTCCTCCTTCGCCTCTCCAGGCATGATAAGTATTTGAAATTTTCTTTATATCTTCTTCTATTAACTCCCTATGTCTTCTGTCTTTCATTATGCCCATCTTACTAGCGTCCATAAATAGTATCTCTCCTTGTCTATTTCTAAATTTGTGATTTTCTCTGTCTCTTGAAACAAACCATAAACAAGCAGAAATCATCGTATTGAAAAATAACTTGGAAGGCAAAGCAATTATACAATCCACTAAGTCTGCTTCAATAATATTTTTCCTTATTTCTCCTTCATTTGAAGTGTTGGAACTTAGAGAACCATTTGCTAGAACAAAGCCTGCTATTCCATGAGGTGCTAAATGATGTATCATATGCTGAATCCATGCAAAATTTGCATTCCCGACAGGCGGCACTCCAAATCTCCAGCGAACATCTTCTCTCAATAACTCTCCGTACCAATCACTAACATTGAATGGAGGATTTGCAAGTATAAAATCCGCCTTCAAATCTTTGTGTTTATCGTCAAGAAATGAATCTCCAAGTTGAATATTTCCTTCAATACCCCTGATTGAAAGATTCATCTTGCTTAGTTTCCATGTTGTTGGATTTGACTCCTGTCCATATATAGAAATTGTGCTCAGCTTCCCGCCATGCGAGCGGATGAATTCCTCGCTTTGGACAAACATTCCACTTGAGCCACAGCATGGATCATAAACTCTCCCTTCATAAGGTTCTATCATTTCTACGAGAAGTTTTACAATGCACCTTGGAGTATAGAATTCGCCGCCTTTTTTACCTTCTGCATCTGCAAACTGACCAAGAAAGTATTCATAAACTTTTCCTAAAATATCCTTTTCTTTGTTTTCAGAATCACCAAGACCAATCGTTCCTATTAAGTCAATGAGTTCACCTAAAACTCTTTTATCCAGCTCGGGTCGTGCATAATTCTTTGGTAAAATTCCTTTCAGTGACAGATTGTCCTTTTCAATAAGTTCCATTGCATTGTCAACCAATTTCCCTATATCGGGTTGTTTAGCATACTTTTGCAGGAAGTTCCATCGCGCATTTTCTGGAACCCAGAAGATGTTATATCTCAAGTATTCATCCTTGTCCTCTACCTCTGCATATTCTTCATGTATCAATTCTTCGTGCTTTTCTTGAAAAGAGTCTGAGATGTATTTCAAAAAGATTAAACCTAAAACTACATGTTTGTATTCTGCCGCATCCATATTGCTTCGCAATTTATCTGCAGCTTTCCATAATTTCTTCTCTAATTCCGAATCGCTATTTTTTGTCTCAGCCATTCCTATTCCTCCTCTCCTTTTTTATTGTATCCGCTTGGCAAATATTTCAAAACTTTACTCTTTTGTAATTCACGTTCACTTAAGTGAATTATTTTGCTAATTTTGTGATTGGTTTTTTAGGATTATTTCCTTTAGTTGTTTGAGTGCCTTGTCTCTTTGGTATCTCACTGCTGGCCCTGCGATGCCGAGGCGTTTTGCTTTATTTTTATTATATGGTAAATTTTTTCTCACTATTACTTGGTAAAGTGGAACTTTTGTGGTACAATCACAAGTGAAAATGAGAATGATTGATTTGCTTTCAAAAATTGCAAAAGAAGGAGAAATATTTACTTTAAGCTCTGCCTCGAAAATTTTGGATTTAGACAGATTATATCTTAGAAAAATTCTCTATAAGCTTGAGAAAGAGAATTATATCAAGCGGATTGCCAAGGGCAAGTATCTTATAGTTCCTTTAAGTGCAGATAAAGCTTATTACACACTTCATGAGTTTGTAATTGGATCAGTGCTTGTTGAGCCTTACACAATTGCTTATTGGAGCGCTTTGAATTATTATGGACTAACTGAGCAGATTCCAACCACTGTATTTATACAAATTACTTCCTGGAAAGAAAAGCAGGAGGTCGAGGTCTTTGGTGTCAAATATAAAATCGTAAGAGTTAAGCAAGAAAAATTCTTTGGCATAAAGAAGGAGTGGATTGAGAATACTCAAATAAATATTACTGATAAAGAGAAAACCATCATTGATTGCCTTGATAAGCCCCATTATTGTGGAGGGATGATTGAGGTAATTAAAGCATTGAAATATGGCCGTAAGGAGCTCGATTTTAAAAAGTTATCTGAATATGCAAATCAAATTGGAAACTCTGGAGTAATAAGAAGACTTGGCTATGTTTGCGATTTGCTGAATATAAAAATGAAACTAACACCACCAAATGTGCGCAATTATCTGTTACTTGACCCTACTATGCCTGTGGAGCAAAAGAAGAATGCAAAGTGGAGGTTGATTGTTAACCTTGACGAGAGAATTATCGGAGTCCTTTGAGTGATAAGAGATACCGAATTGAAATCAGCTGTGGCAAAATATAAAGTCAAACTTTCCAAAGTAGAACGTGATTATGCACAAAATTGATGTTTTTCTGCAAAATACGCAATCTTTGCAATCTTTGCACAAAACTGCCTGAAAAATGCAAAATATAAAATGGATTAAGTTATCGATTCTATGAAAGTTTTAACTGGCTCTTCGAGGATTGCAATTCTTTTTCTTCCGTCTCGGGTACTTCTCACATAACCTAATTCTTCGAGTTGATTGAGGCGTCTACTGATGGTTGCTTCATCAAGGCTTAGTTCTCGTGCAAGCTCAGTAACAGATGGTGCCGTCATCTTACCGATTTTAATAAGCAAGTTTTGGTCGTTTGATTCAAGCCTTTGAAAGCGTTCTCTTCCCATTGTCGAAAGAATTTCTTTGGATGCTTTCTTTGCATGCTCAGAGGTAATTTGTTCTGCTTCAAGCGCCTTTAATATTGATAAGCTCGAAATTCTTATAATATACCTTGGATTGCCTGCAGAATATTCTAAAATAACCCTTAAAGAATCGTCCGTAAAAGGTGCGATTGTCCCTTTTAAATCCTTTTTTATGAGGTCAAGTCGTTTAATTATAAGTTGTTTTATATCATCAATCTCTAAAAGTTTGAGAATTATTCGATTTTGCTCTGGAAAAAGATTACCAAAGGAAGGCTCTATTGAAGCAAGCTTGTCAAAAAGAACAGGAGAGCCTGCAATAATGACCATAAATGGGCTTGTCTGAAACAAAAGCCTCATGCTTTGAAGGAGATTTGCCGAGTTGTCTTTTGCAACATATTCACCTTCGTCGATTAAAAGCATTATTGTTTTGATTCTATTAGGCATAAACTCTGTTACACCTTTTAGGTAGTTCAATAGGGAATTAAAATCCTGTGCCCCCTTGAAAGTTTTCTCACTCCGCTTAGAAATATTAACAAAGCTGAAGATTGTTGCCGAAATTTCTGTCGCTTTTGATGTCTCAAAGCCTTTAAGCAGCCCCTTAATTTCTTTAAGTGAAGCGTCTTTTCCAAGCAAAGATAAAACCATTGAACCAAGCCCAAAATGCATGCAATCCAGCATCTCCCTCATAAGGTCATTCATTATATCCTGAACAGTAGAGTCCTGAGTTATCTCCATTTTAATTGGTAGAATCTCCTTTTCCATTTTAGATTTTCCATAGATGTAATTGATTAAAGAGGTTTTCCCCATTCCATCCTTGCCAAGAATTGCAGCGTTCTGCCTGAATCCAGAAGCTGCACTTTTTATAATCGTCTCTAATTTTTTTATTTCTTCTTCACGATCAACAAGCAATGAAAGTTGACTGGGTTCTATAGGCATATCAGTAAATGGGTCAATAGGTAAGAAGTCTTTAACTTTCTTCATAATAAGCCTCCTTTATATTTTGCATAAATTATATCATTTTCTGCAAAATATGCAAAGGTTGCAATGTTTGCACAATATTGCCTAAAAAATGCAAAATAGAAGGGGTGTTATTTTATAATCGCAAAAAGAACGATTAGAAAGAAGTAAAGGATTTAAGTAAACTTTTAAAAAATATTTTTTGAGGCTCTGGACAAATTCATCGGCATTTGTTATAATATGCCTATGAAAATATCCAAAGAGGTGCTGAGTTATGAACGATAAACATAAACAAATTGTTAAGATATTCAAAGTCCATAATGGATACGCCAGGTTGGATATTGACTCCTGGAAGGTATGTTGGCACTGAAGAAGAGGAAGAAGACATGGAAGTTTTTGAAGAAAAAATGCAAAGGCTGACCGAAGAACTTGCTAAGTAAATGGAGGAATCCAAAAAGCTTGATGAAGAAATTAAGGAGAATCTGGAGAAAATTGGGTTTAAGATTTAGATATGAATAAAAAAGAGTTTGAGTTTTTATTGAAATAAGGCGAGGGTTTAAAATTAGATTTTAAAGAAGATTTTGATGCTAAGAAAATTAGTAAAGCACTCACTGCATTTGCGAATACTGAAGGGGGAAGAATATTCATTGGAGTTGATGATACGGGCGTAGTTAAAGGCATCGAAATAACAAACAAACTAAAATCCGAGCTACAAGATATAGCAAGAAATTGCGACCCACCTGTGTATATTGATTTTGATTCTATTGATAATGTTCTTATCGTAAATGTTGATGAAGGTATAAATAAACCTTATAGATGTACTGCCGGATTTTTTTTAAGGCAGGGAAGCAACTCTCAAAAATTATCAACCGACGAAATAAGAGATTTCTTTAACAAAGAAGGAAAGATATTATTTGATGAAGCTATAAATAAAGAGTTCAGTTTTAAGAACGGTTTTGATAAAGCAAAGTTTGATACTTTTTTACAAAAAGCCAAGATAAGCAGGGTTATTCCTGATGAAGATATCCTGAGAAATTTAGGAGTTTTAACTGAAACCGGGAAATTCAAGAACGCAGGGGTTTTGTTTTTCTGTGATAATGTTGAGAAGTTTTTCAGGCAGGCAATAATTACCTGCGTTTTGTATAAAGGAACTGACAAATACAAGATAATAGATAGAAAAGATTTCATAGAAGACGCTCTCTCAAATTACCATAATACTATGGGGTTTTTATTCAGGAATCTAAGATTGGAATATAAAATTGAAACGGCAGGTCCTAGAGAGGAGATTTTAGAGGTTCCAGGGGATGCTTTAAGAGAAGCAGTGGTAAACTCAATGGCTCACAGGGAGTATAATGAAAAAGGAGCCAATATTCAAATTGATATCTTTGATGATAGGGTTGAGATTAGCAATCCTGGCGGATTAGTTTCTGCAATTAAGAAAGAAGACTTTGGAAAGAAAAGCGTATCAAGAAATCCCCTTTTATTTAGTTTGTTTAAGAGTGCTGATTTGGTTGAGAAGGTTGGCTCTGGTATTGGGAGAATGAGGAATGCTATGAAACAGGCAGGTTTACCAGCTCCTAAGTTTGAGTTTACTAATTTTTTTACTGTAACCTTTAAAAGGCCGTCAACCCCCCAAGTTACCCCCCAAGTTGTGTTTACAGAATTGGAGAAAAAGGTTTTAAATGAGATTAAAAATAACGTGAGAATATCAAGAGATCAACTTTCTGAAAAACTGGGCATTAAACCTGATACGGTGAAAGAATACATTAAAAAGCTTAGAGATAAGGGAGTATTGAGAAGGGTTGGCAAAACAAGCGGGGGCTACTGGGAGATTTTGAAATGAAAAAGAAAGCAATAAAGAAGAATTTGGAGAGTATTGGTTAGAAGATGTGAAGATGAGGCTTAATATAAGAAATTTGTGAGAGTTTATGGAACAAAAGAAGATGCAGAAAAAGTTACGCAGGATTACAAAGCAAACCATAAAATAAGTAAGATTCGTCAGGATAAGTCAGACCTTAATGTCTTTTTCTTTTACCTTGATTAAATTTCTTCCCATGTCCTTTGCACAAAATTAATGTTTTTCTGCAAAATATGCAAAGATTGCATCGTTTGCACGAAATTGCCTGAAAAATGCAAAATAGAGTAGAGCATTATGTTATAAGGATTTAACAAGTTTTTGAAGGCCTCTAAGTGATAAGAGAAACGAATTGAAATCAGTTGCGGCAAAATATAAAGTAAAACTTTCCGCAGTAGAACGTGATTATGCATAAAACTGGTTGTTGAAAAATTTGAACGAAATAAATATGGCATTAAAAGGCGGAACAGGTTTAAGAAAAGTTTACTTTAAAGAGTACAGGTTTTCGGATGATCTTGATTTCACCTTATTGGAAGATATCACCAAAAGAACCTTAATTAACAAAATTGATAAAGCTATTAAAAAGGCAAAAGATGAAAGTGGTATAAATTTTACGGGAATAACTGATTTTGAGAAATTATACTCCCAGAAATTTATCTATTTTGGGGAATTGTGTTCCCTGAAATTGGAAAATTTTAAGGAATGTGTTAAAATTAGAGTATGAAAATACCAAGGTATTACGAAAAATTAGAGAATTATTTAGAACCAAACAAGACTCTGTTAATATTTGGACCTAGGCAGGTTGGCAAAACAACCTTGCTTAACGATTTTTTGAAAACAACAAAGTTAAAGTACAGACTGGAATCTGGAGAAAATATCAGGGTTCAGGATATTTTAGGCTCTCAAGATTTTGATCAAATTAAGGAGTTTGTAGAAGGGTATGAGTTAATTGCAATTGATGAAGCTCAAAAAATAAAGAACATTGGTATGGGTTTGAAGATAATTGTTGATCAGATTCCAGGAATAAAAGTGATAGCAACAGGTTCATCTTCTTTTGAGCTTTTGGGACAGACAGGTGAACCTCTTACTGGAAGAAAAAGGACCATTAGCTTATTTCCTGTTGCACAGCTCGAATTGAAAAAACTTTTTAATAACTACGAGTTAAAGAGTGAATTAGCTGAGTATCTGATTTTTGGTGGATATCCTGCTGTTGTAACTCAGGTAACCAAAAATAAAAAAGTGGAAATTCTAAAAGAAATTGTCGAATCATATCTTCTTAAAGACATCCTTGAATTTAAAAAGGTAAAAGGAAGTAAAATTATTTTTAACTTGCTTAAATTACTTGCGTTTCAAGTGGGCAGTCAGGTCTCTTTGAGTGAACTTGCACAAAACATTGGAGTAGATCATAAAACTGTTGGGCGATACCTTAACATTCTGGAACAATCATTCATTATTTACTCAGTGCAAGGTTATAGCAGGAACTTACAAAACGAAATAACAAAGAAAGGCAAATATTATTTTTACGATAATGGCATCCGCAATGCGGTCATCTTTAATTTTAACGATTTATCTTTGCGTAATGATGTTGGTGCTTTGTGGGAAAATTTCATTTTTATGGAGCGACTGAAGAAGAGAGAGTATAAGGGAATCTATGCTAATGCATATTTCTGGCGTACCTGGGAAAGGCAAGAAATAGATTTGGTAGAAGAGAGGGATGGCAAGCTTTATGCCTATGAATTTAAATGGAATAAGGGAAATTTCAAAGTCCCCTCTCAATGGGCTAAAACTTATAAAGATACATCTTTTGAAGTAATAAATAAAGAAAATTATTTAGGTTTTATTTTATAGGTGATGAAAGCCTTTATTTAATTGTATTTGTTAGATCTGCATTAAAAATTGTCTAATTTGAGGGGTGCCGGGTTCCCTCTGCTAAAAATCAGCATATAGATTTTAAGCCACTTTGTAAAAATTAACCTCTAAAATTTGTGGTCTAAAACACCGCATTGTACCGTAGAGATTAGATAAATACTTGCTTAAATGCATCTAAAATAACGCACTCTGAGAGGTAAAAAATGGGTTGGAGGATATAAACTACCACTTCCTCAAAAGTTTTCAAATTTGACCCCTATCTGTCGATTTAGAGAAAAATGTTGATTAATACATGGTTTGTGAGTGGTAAAAAGTGATGTTTTTCTGCAAAATACGCAACCTTTGCAATCTTTGCGTGAAATAGCCTAAAAAAGATAAAATAAATTTGTGAATTTCTTTGGGAATTGCAGAAGTAATAGAAGAATTACATTTTCCAAGACTATGGAAGATTGTATTTAAGTAAATTCAATCTTATTGGCTGTTAAAACTTCTAAGAATATTTTGCCCTTCTAATTTCTTTCTACAAGAGTAGATTAATTCTTGACCATATTTTATTTATTTCTTTTGTTACATCGCTTTCTGGAGAGTATTCTACTACGGGTTCTCCATTCACCATGGCTTCAACAACAATTGGATTAAACGGGATCTTGCCAAGAACAGGAATGTTTTCATTTGCACATAGATTCTCTATTTTCTTTGTATTCTCCTCATTAATATCGTACTTGTTTATGCATACAAGGGGTTTTATTGAAAAATGTTTTATAAGGCTAAGCAGCCTCTTTAAATCGTGAATTCCTGATTCTGTCGGTTCCGTTACTACCAGTGCATAATCCACATTTGTTACTGAAGCAATCACAGAACATCCTATTCCGGGCGAGCCATCAATTATTATAAGAGATCGTTTTTCTTCTTGTGCAACTACGCTTGCAAATAACCGTGTCATCGTGACAAGTTTACCAGAGTTTTCCTGGCCTGGATTTAGTAAAGCATGCACCATTAATCCGTATTTTGTTTTGGAAATAAATGTTTTACCAGCCTTCTGCTCCGTAAAGGTCACGGCTTCCTGCGGGCACACTGCACTACAAACTCCACATCCTTCACAGGCAAATGGATCTATTTTGAAATCATCATTTATTGCATTAAATCTGCAATTTTCAATGCACAAACCGCATTTTATACATTTTTCTTTATCTATAAATGCCAATTTTGGACCATAAAAATCTTTGACTTTAAGGATAGATGGCTGTAGGAGTAAATGTAGATCGGGTGCATCCACATCGCAATCCACAACTACAGCATTATTTGCAATTACCGCAAATGACGCTACTAATGAGGTTTTCCCGGTTCCACCTTTTCCGCTTAGAACGACGATTTGTTTCATTTATTAATTAACCTTTCTATTTCTCTGTAAAGATTTTGAAATTTTTCTTTCCACTCTGGCATTTCCTCCACAAAGGGGATT
>Ga0210030_1000834_pt1 | contig 22536 bp, 16 predicted proteins | sample CryGeymeta201523_FD_183986 | JGI IMG/M metagenome (GOLD analysis project Ga0210030, IMG submission 183986) | Groundwater microbial communities from Crystal Geyser aquifers in Utah, USA - Crystal Geyser metaG 2015-23 (SPAdes) (version 2) | ecosystem: Environmental > Aquatic > Deep subsurface >...
CCGCATACGGAACCATCTACTCCGAGGGTGCTGCCGACGTGGCAAACACCTCCTTTACCGGGGTCAGCATCACCAGCCCCAATATTGCCACCAACTTTGTTGATGCAACGGCCGGCGGCAGCGCCACAGACATCGCGGCCGAATTCGACGCCGGGGTCGGGAATACCGAAACCCTGGGCGGTGCCAAGCCCGTTTTGACCCTGGCCGGGGATATCGCCACCGATACCACTCTGACTGCGGATACGGTCTGGGAGTTGGACGGTTTGGTGGTGGTAAAGAATAACGCGACCCTTACAGTCGAGCCCGGCACCACAATCATCGGCAAGAGTGGCACCGGCGTCAACACCAGCTACCTGGTGATCGACAAGGACGCCCGGATCATTGCCGACGGCACCGCCGGTCAGCCCATCATTTTCACCTCAAAAACTGCTTACGACGGCGGCGTTGAAGCTCCGGGCCAGTGGGGTGGCCTGACCATCATCGGCAATGCTGCCGATGTCGGCGTTGCTGCCGGTTCGGGACAGGTTAAGCCCTATGAAGTTAATAGTGCCTTTGTTGCCGGCAACACGGACGCTGCGGACAATTCCGGCATTCTGCGTTACGTCCAGATCCTCAACTCCGGCATCACCATGGAGCAGGATAAGGAGATCAATGGCCTGTCCATGGTCGGGGTCGGCAGCGGCACCGTCGTTGATCACGTCACCGTGAAGCGCAGTGATGACGACTGTATCGAGATCTGGGGCGGCACGGTCAACGTGGATAACGCCACGGTTGAATACTGTACCGACGATCAGTTCGATATCGACGACGGCTACTCGGGCACGGTGACCAACCTGACCATCAATCAACACACGGCCGGTAATGCCGGGATTGAAATGTCCGGTAGTACGGCAGCGACCTTCATCGGAATGACGCTGACCCAGGACTACTCGGACAAGGAAGGGGCTATCTACTTCAAGAAGGACGGCATCGGCGGTCATTTCGAGAACTGCCAGATCATCGACAATGTCGACGATCCCGCATACGGAACCATCTACTCCGAGGGTGCTGCCGACGTGGCAAACACCTCCTTTACCGGGGTCAGCATCACCAGCCCCAATATTGCCACCAACTTTGTTGATGCAACGGCCGGCGGCAGCGCCACCGCCATCAAAGCTGCCTTCGATGCCGATGCAACGAATGTTGAGAATTAACGGAATATCTCTGAATGTACGTAAGGGAAGACAGTTGCCGGCGCCTGTTGTGCCGGCAACTGTCTTCTGCCTATTCAACTCACACCATTTGACGGTGAAAGAATGTTTAAACAAGTAAAAAAATGCTCCCTGTTTATAGCCTTGCTGCTGACCCTGTTTTTGCCCGGTTTAGGGCAGGCACAAAATGATGATGCGATAGTAACAGCCATTATGGAAATGCGGGCGGATATTGAGTCCCTCTACACCCAGATCGATCAGAATACGGACAATTATAAAGCGCAGATGAAATCAATGGCCTTGCAGATTGCCGACGCGCAAGCGCAGATCAATCGGAAGAAAACCTCGATTAAATTGGCCGAGATTGACCTTGAGAAGATCAACACGCAGATTGCCGATTCGGCATCGGGATCTATTGATTTGCTTCCTCTGCTCAAAGAAGGCTTCCTCTTGCAGGAAAAGACCATTAAATCCGGTATTCCCTTCAAGGTTGAAGAACGTGTGGCCGCTGTCGAGAATATACGAAATGACTTGCAGGCAGAACGGATTACGCCCGAACGCGCACTGGCGCAGCTTTGGGCATCCTACGGCGACAATCTCAGGATGACCAAGGAAATCGGCCTGTTCAAACAAACAATCTCACTGGAAGGTCAGGACACTCAGGCAGAGATCGCCAAGCTGGGCACGGTGATGCTTTTCTTTGCCGTCCCCGACAACCGGGTGGGCTATGTCACCCGGGACGGTAGCGATTATAGCTATCAGATAGCCACAGATCAAAAGGTTCGGGAGCAGATTGTGCTGCTTTTTGATTCACTCAACAAGCAGATCAGAACAGGGCTCTTTACCTTGCCGAATGCTCTGGTATTGCAGGGAGGGAAATCATGAAAAAACGGTTCATTCTGCTGGTCTTTCTCGCCTTTCTCCCTTTTGTGACGACAACTTACGCCGTTGATCTTAACGATGCTTACAAGAAGGAATATGCCTTTCTTAAAGCTCAGAAAGATGCACTGTCCCAACGGTTGATAACCGAAGAAAAACAACAGAACGCGGAATTGCGACAGGCTGGGCAGAGGGTTCAAAAACTTCTAAATGAAACTGTGGCTCTTGCCAAACAGCAGAAAAATATTGAGGACGATATCGAACAGGCCCGCGAGCGCTTGCGTGACACAACCAGCAATAAAGAAATCATCGGCAGCGTCGTCACTCAGGCCAGTGCTGACCTTCGTGGCTACGGAATTCCCCTTGATGCCCAGGCTAACTCGCCGGTTGCCGGGATGCAGCAGGCATTCCAGGAGGCGGCCAGGTTGTACCAGGAGTTTTCCTCAATACAGGTTACTGAGGGTGCTTTTTTTCTGCCCAATGGTGCGCAGATTTCTGGAGAGATCCTTCGCGTTGGCGGAATCGCTGCCTACGGCATTTCCACCAAGGCTGCCGGTGCCATAGTCCCGGCCGGTGACGGCGAATACAAGCTTCTGGCTAGCCCAGGGAGCGAGGATGATGCACGGGCTCTTTACGAGAACCAATCCCCGGACTCCCTTGATATCTTCGTCTATGAAAACCTGGATAAGGCAGTCGAGATTCAGCAACAAAAGAACCTGCGGGATACCATCGAGAGTGGCGGTTTTATTGGTTATATCATTCTGGGGCTTGGTGCTTTTGGTGGCCTGCTGCTTCTGGCCAGATTTTTCTTCCTTCTCAGGGCCGGCAGTAATGTGAAGATGATTACACGTATCGTCTACGACAAACTGCAAACCGGTAGCGGTGAAGAAGCTTACGACGCTATTCAGAAATACAAGGGCTCCATCGCCAGGGTGATTCGTGCCACCTTGAGAAATATCACCAGAGATCGTGAGCATATCGAAGATATCATTACGGAAAATATCCTCAACGAAAATCGCTCGTTGGATCGCTTTAGCAACTTTATCCTGGTCGTTGCTGCCGCTTCACCCCTCCTTGGGCTGCTGGGAACTGTGACCGGCATGATCCAGACATTCGATATTATAACGGTCTATGGAACCGGCGACCCGAAACTGCTGAGCAGTGGTATTTCCGAAGCCTTGGTCACTACCATGCTCGGACTTATTATTGCGATTCCACTGCTTTTACTCGGCAATCTTTCCCGTGGTTGGGCGGATAGCATCAAAGACTCCATGGAGCAAAGTGCTCTCCATGTCGTGAACCTGTTCGAAAAGTATCAGAAAAATGATTGAAACTATTGGTAACTATCTGACTGTCTTCATAGAGTTCATGCATGGTGGCGGGATGGCCATGTGGGTTCTTTTTGTGCTGAATTTGCTGCTTTGGTATGGGTTGGGTCACCGAGGTGCCATTTTGAAGCGGAAATCATTACACAATGTCAGGCGGTTGGTTGAAAAGCATGAGAAAGACGGCGGCGCACGAAAGAGAACCGGACTGCTAGATTTGGCCATCGCCGACGCACTTCAGGCGGCTGCGGAAGCAAGGGAAATAGGCAAAAACCCGCGCAAATTTGTGATTGACGCTCTGGCTCCCTATCTGATGAAGATCAAGAAGCACTCTATTCTTGTAAGAACGATTGTCGTCATTGCTCCGTTGATCGGCCTTCTTGGAACTGTATCCGGCATGATAGAGACTTTTGAGGCGCTTGAAACCAGTGCTATGTTTTCCCAGGGAGTCAGTATCTCCGGGGGGATATCTAAAGCTCTATTTACCACTGAACTTGGTTTGGTGGTGGCGGTTCCAGGAATGATCATCGGACGGATTCTCGACCGAAAAGCCCACACTTTTGCTCTCGAATTCGGTCAAATCTCAGACATCATCTGCACCAAGGAAGCAACCTATGAAATTTCGTAGAAACGAACCGCGCGTAGATAACATCGATGTGTCCCCTCTGATCGACATGGTCTTTATCCTGTTGATCTTCTTCATGGTGACCACCACTTTTGTTAAGGACATGAAGCTCGATCTGAACCGGCCCAGCGCGGCCTCGGCTTCCATGATCAAGGACAAGATTATTCGAGTTTACATCGATCAGGATCGTGAAATTTACATCGATAATCAACCTGTAAAGGTCTGGGCTCTACAGAGCAAGCTTCGAGAGCTGCTGAGAAACACGACTCAAAAAAACATTCTTGTGGTGACGGACAGTGAAATCCCGGTTGCGACTCTCATCGATGTCGTCGACGAGTGCAAAATGAGTGGAGCTGAAGATGTTGCAGTTTCAACCAGCAAGGAAATGGGGTGAGCTTTATGAATAAAAATAGGAACCAACCGATAACCGAAGGTTTTAGCGGGTTTTTTTCCATGTTGATTGGGGGCGCCCTGATGGTCATCCTGGTCGTCTCGTTCAACAATGGCATGCTGGAAAAAGAAGTTGCCGTGAGAAAAGACACCCGCATCACCGCGCTAACGCGCCAGGGAAAAAAAATCACACCGAAGGCTGCCCCACAAAAGACCACCTCGCCGAAAAGGGAAATGGTCAAGGCGGAGGCTCCAGACATGGGCGCTATTATTGGTGATATTGCCATGGACATCCCCGAGCTGGCCCTGGCCAATGTCGTTGGGGACTCCAGGGAATTGCTCGATGAAATCGCCTCTGATGCGACTATGACGGAGGCGACTGTGGATAGCAAGCCCAAGGTCATCAATCGTCCCACCATGCAATTCCCGGCCAGTGCCGCCAAGGAGGGAATTGAAGGGTTTGTCGTGGTCAACCTGCTAATCGCCGAGGATGGTCGGGTAGAGGTGGTGAAAATTCTCGAGTCTCAACCCCAGGGAGTTTTCGATCGTACTGTGTTGAGTGGAATCCGCAACTGGACTTTTACCCCCGCAACCTATAAGGGCAGGCCGGTCAAAATCTGGGCGAGACAGAAGGTCAGCTTCAGCAGCTAAATCCCTCCGGAAATCCCTACCCAACCATGCCTCTCACCTCCCTGCGGCACCCTTTTTTGCAAGGATCGGGTGCCGCTTGCAACTGGTGATGTTGCGGATCTTTCCCCAACAAAGAAGGAATTGATGATGAAAAAAATGCTCATAATAATCGCCCTGTTGGTGGGGTTGGCAGGCAAAATTCTGGCTGCGGAGGACTTGCCGGACGATTCCGTCGATCATCTGAGCCTGGCAACCATGATGGTCTACGACGCTAAGTATGATCGGGCAAGAGACGAACTCAACCTGGTCGATCAGAAAAAATCGGATTTTGACCCAGCGCGTTATTTCACCATTAAAGGTGTGCTGGCTTCAAAAATTCACAATGATCAAAGTGCCATTGAAAACTTTCTGAAGGCGATTGAGGCAACCAGAGCCAAGGATTTTTCGGCACCGAACGCACGGCAAAATCGTCAATATCTTTTCTCTGTCGGTCGGGGTGAAAAAAAAGAACAAATTCCCAAAATCGACGGAGCCAAGGTGAAGCAAGAGAAAATGGAAAAGCTGTATATCTATCTCTCTCAATCTTATTACCACCTGGGCGAATATGCTAAAACCGTTGAATCTCTGGATCTGGCAGGGAGTCGAGGCCGGAACCGACCAACATTGTTTTTGCTTCGCGCCGAATGCTACTGGAAGATCAAAGACACTCACCGGGCGATTGATACCTTAAATCGCGGGACGACCCTCTTTCCCGAAGATCCCACCTTATGGCAACAGAAGACCCGGTATTTTTCTGAACTCAAGCTGTACCAGGCCGCGATTGAAAGTGCAAAAAAAACCATGGTCATGAGCGGGGTGGGTGAAACCGATTTCATTTTTCTGGCCCAGCTGTATGCCCAGGCGCATCGCTGGGATGAGGCCATTCATCTGTTGGAAAAAATCCAGGCCCGTTTTCCCGCCAGCGCCAGCATACCTATGTTGCTGGGCCAGTTTTATCTGAAGAAGGGCATGCCCTACACCACGGCTTCTTTCTTTCAGGCCGGTGCTTACCGTGATGGGAAATACCTCCAGGATGCCGTCGAGATGATGCGACGAATCAAAGCTTACCCCCGGTCAATTTTTCTGAACAGTCTGATGACCGACAAGATTGAAAAGCTGAGGCAGAAGGTCGCGATTTTCCTGGATCTTGGCGAGTACGAAAAGGTGATTGGTTTGAAAGACGGATTGGAAAGATACAATATTCTCGATGACGATTCTATGCGTTATGCCTTTGCCTATGCGTCTTTCATGGCCAAGGATTATGCGGCCGCCGAGGAGTATCTTGGCCTGATCAACGACCAGGATCTGTTCATGAAAGGGACAGTGATTCGCAACAATATTGAAAGATGTCGCATTGACAGTCTGGAGTGTCTCTAGATGAGAATATTCGTGAGTTTTGGATTTTTGGCTATTTTGTTGTTTCCCGTCTTGCTGTTAGCCAAGGATTTCGGCAGTGTCAGTATCCTCGCCTTTGAAGACGGCAACCCCCTTTCACGCGCTGAGGTCGTGATCGACGGGGGTCATACCTATTTTACGGACGCTGAGGGTGGCGTGAAACTGCCCTTGCCCGTTGGCACCCATTGGTTGGAAATTCTCGGCAAAGATCTCGCCGGCTTGAACCTGGGATATTTCAAGAAGAAAATTGAAATTAAAAACAGCAAGGACACGCAGGTGATTGTCACCTTTTCCTCCGGCGAGGATGACTTGATCGATATCGATACTCCTCTAGAAGGAAAAAGGGTGCAAACCCTCCGACCTTCGGGTACCGGTTGGCTGACCGGTAGTGTCCTGTCGAGTGAAACCAGCCGCCCCATCGCCGCTGCCCGAATTTTTGTCAAGGGCACGGCAACCGACGCTCGTACCGATCAGGACGGCCGGTTTCGGGTCAAGGTGCCGGCTGACATCGAATTGACTATTTCTATTGTACATCCGGAGTTTGTTAGTAAAACGCTTAAAAAGATTCTCGTGGAGAAGGATCAGGAGATCGCGAAAGAGATCAGACTGAGTCCCGGCGGGGTAGAACTGGAAGAATTTGTAATTTTAGCACCGAATGTGCAGGGGAGCATCGCCAGCATTATTCATGAGGAGAAAAATGAGATTTCTATCGCCAATTTCGTCGGCGCTGACGAAATGGGAAAAAAAGGGGACAGTTCCGCAGCCGGAGCCTTAAGGAGGGTTACTGGCGTTACCCTGATCGATGGGAAAAATGTCTACGTAAGAGGGCTCGGAGATCGCTATTCCAATATCGAAATGAACTCTCTGCCCCTTCCCTCTCCCAATCCCCTGAAAAGATCTGTGCCTCTTGATATCTTTCCCGCCGGGGCGATCAGCTCCATGAAGGTGCAGAAAAGCAGTACTGCCGATATACCCGCGAGTTTCGGCGGGGGCTATATCGATATCCGGACCAAGGAAAAATCCCGCGACAAGTATTTAAAGGTCTCTATCGGTGCCAAGGGCAATACCACCACCGGCGAAGAGGTCAATAGCTATACCGGCTCTGATAATGACTGGCTCGGTTTCGATGACGGATACCGGGAGATTAACGCCGACATCCTGAGTATTTCCCAGGTCAGTGTCGGAAAAAGAGTTACCGGCCTGACCACGGACAATTTGAGCAGGGAACAGCTTTCCAGCCTGACCCAGGAGTTTGTCAACCGGAACTACGATGTGACGAGGGAAACTCAGCCCTTCGGCTACAATTTCGGACTGGAGGGAGCCCACTACCTGGATATCACCGCGGATCACCGGATGACGATCTTCGGATTTTACACCTATGAGAGGGACTCAAATTCCCGGACTGAGAACTACAATAAATACGATATGAACAAGGCAACCAGCAGTCTCTACCTGACTCCCAGCCAGTTCGGGACGATCGACAAGGCGGCCACCGAATATGTGCAAAACGCCATGGTCAATCTCGGTTACAGCTTCCGGGAGGCGTTCAGCCTGAAATACACCAAACTTTATACCCATAACGCCGATGACATCACCCTGGTGGCTGATGGCATCATGGGTTCCAACAATGAAAATTTTACCAAGCACTACCTCAACTGGGAAGAAAGAACCCTCGATGTCGACCAGCTCAGTGGATCCATGGACTACGAGCTTTTCGGCCAGGAAACCAATTTTCGCTTTGGCTTCGAGCTGGCCAGTGCCGAGCTTTACCAGCCGAATAATTTTCAATACTCCTTCCGTAACGAGGGCGTCCCTTTTCTTGACAACAAAATTTCCAACAATATTGCCAACAATCTTCAATCGACCGATGACATGCTGGCCCTTTACCTGCGGAACAAGTTTCACTACGACCTGTTCAGTCCGGACGACTTCGTGGACTTCGGCTACGCCATGAGTTCCAAGGAGCGGGTATCGCAGCAAAACAAGTTTTTTTTGAATAAACAGGGAGCCAACTCAATCGTCAATGATCGCGATATGACCGGTTCTATCGAAAGTATCTATGACACCTATGTACGATCCGATCTGCCCTATGACCAGCGAAGTCTGGTCGTCGGGCAGCTATTTAAGCCAGCGGATTACTATGATGCAGAAGTAGACGAGACATCTCTATACCTGAATACCTTCAGCAAGCCTACCAAGAATGTAGAAGTGCTTCTGGGAGCGCGCTATGTGGATTTTTCCCAGGTTGTTTATCAGTATGTCGAGGATCGCAATAATCCTGATTTCAGCCTGCGGCGCCTGATTACCAGAGTTCCGGAAGAACTCAGTACCACGGGCATCTATCCGAGCCTGGGGGTTAAATACAACTACACGGATCGAGATGTCTTCGACCTGGCCATCTCCCAGACCTATATTGTTCCAGACTTGCGTGAGTTTACCAGCGGTGAATATTTTCACCCCTATGAGGTCGCTACAATTGTCGGCAATCCCGACTTAATCAATACCGATATCTATAGCTTTGACTTCAAGTACGGGCACTATTTCTCTGATGTTGAGTATGTTAAAGGAGGAGTTTTTTACAAATATCTCGACAAGCCGATTGAGGATGTTCAGCTGCGTTCATCGTCGTTGCCCATCTATTCATTCGACAACGCCGATATGGCTACGATTTCTGGTGTTGAGGTCGACGGTCGTAAGGGTCTTGCTTTTGTCAGTGACAGATTGAGTGAATTCTATCTCGCTGGTAATCTGTCTTTTATTCAGTCTGAAGTGACGCTGCGCCCGGAACAGGAAAGTCTTTACTCCAGTAACAAGCGTGATCTTCAAGGATTGTCACCCTTTGTTATCAACCTGACCCTTGGCTACGAAATTAAAGGAAGAAGTCTCGCCCTTTCTTACAATAAGATGGGCAAACGCCTCAGAAAAGTCGGTATGATCGATGACGGCGACACCTACCCTGACCACTACGAAGATCCGGCCGCCATTCTAGACCTGGTCTGGATCGAAAAGTTCCGCAGTGGTCTCAGCTTTAAATTCAAGATCGGCAATGTTTTGCAGGAGAAAACCCTCTGGACCCAGGGTGGGCGGGTGACGCGAAGCTTTAAAGACCCCATGACTTTCAGTGTAGGTTTGTCGTACCGGATGTGAACTCGTCATTCACCAGATCCCCTGAAAAGTTGACGACTCCCAGGGCGTCGTAAATTCCGATAAATTTCTGAGATTCTGAGCGCAGCGATCAGCTGTATTAAAAATCGAGTCACCAATTCTGCTCGGATGTCCGCGCCGAATCAAGTTGCGGATGAAATTTATGGTAATTCCGCTCCTGTTTTGGCTATGATGGTGCGGGCTTGAGGTGGCAAAGCGTAAATTCCCAGAAAACGAGAGCTCCTCGCCATCAGTGTGAGCGCAGCCCTGCCCGCTCACTGCATTCCATCGCTACAAAACTCGGTTGTCTAAGGTTTTGAGATGAAAATTATCGTTGCGCCCGATTCCTTCAAGGAAAGTCTCACCTCGCTGGAGGTCGCGACCCAGATTGAGGCGGGTTTCCGGGAGATTTTTCCCGCAGCGGAGTATCTCAAGCTGCCGGTTGCCGATGGCGGTGAAGGAACGGTCGCCGCATTGGTGGCCGCAACCGGTGGCGAGTTGCGCACAGCCAGGGTGCACGACCCCCTGGGAAAGCCGGTAAGCGCCGTTTACGGAATTTGTGGCGATGGCCGTACCGCCGTGATCGAAATGGCGGCAGCCAGTGGCTTAAGCCTGGTGCCGCCCCACTGTCGCAATCCCCTGTTAACCAGCAGCTTTGGCAGCGGCGAACTCATTCGCCAGGTGCTGGATGATGATGTGCGCCGCATGATCATCGGCATTGGCGGCAGTGCCACCAACGACGCCGGGGCAGGAATGCTCCAGGCTCTAGGTGTGCAATTGCGGGACGAAGCAGGCAGGGAAATCGGGGCAGGGGGTGGCGCCTTGGGGCGCTTGGCAAAAATAGAGATGAGCGGCCTCGACCCGCGGCTGGTCGCTTGTCACATTGAAGTTGCCTGTGATGTCAATAACCCCCTGACGGGACTTCGTGGCGCGTCGGTGGTCTTCGGCCCGCAAAAGGGTGCGAACCCGGCCATGATTCAAACCCTGGAGGCCAACCTGAGCCACTTTGCGCGTTTGATTGAAAGGGATCTGGGTTGTCGGATCGCCGAGGTGCCGGGTGCTGGAGCCGCCGGTGGCATGGGCGCTGCTTTACTGGCTTTTTTGAACGCCCAGCTGCGACCGGGGGTAGAAATCGTCATCGAGGCGATTCACCTGAAAGACGTCTTGATGGGCGCGGATCTGGTCATTACCGGCGAAGGGCAAATCGACGGCCAAAGCCTGAACGGCAAAACGCCCGTCGGCATCGCCAAGGTCGCCCAGCAGCAAGGAATTCCGGTGATTGCCCTGGCCGGCAGCTTGGGGGACAACGCCGAAGCCGTGCTCGCCTGCGGCATCAATGCGCTTTTCTCGGTGGTTCGCGGGCCCTGTTCGATGGAAGAAGCCCTGATTAACGCGGCCCAGAATGTTCGCCGGACATCCCGGCAAATTGCCGCGCTGCTGCGGCTGGGGGGAATTTAAGGCCCTGGGCGCTTATCGCGCCACAGAATCCCTTTTTAACCGGGCTTGAGACACATATCCTTGGGGCAGAAACTGGTGCATCAGCTCTTTGAAGCGCGCATTGTGACTGGGTTCAAGCAGGTGTACCAGTTCGTGAACCAGCACATATTCCACACAGGCAAAAGGCTTCTTCGCCAATTCCAGGTTCAGCCAGATCCGCCGTGCCCGAATGTTGCATGATCCCCAGCGGGTTTTCATCTTCTTGACGCCCCAGGCGGCGACGTGAACCCCGATAACCGGCTGCCATCTGGCCAGCAGCGGGGGAATCCAGCTTTTGAGCTGCCGACGGTACCACTGATCCAGCAGCGCCGCCCGGCGCGCAAGATCCGTTGCCGGGCGGACATAAAGATCGAGACTTTGAGCGGTAAGTTCAACGCGGTTGGCCCCTTGGTGCTCAATAATGTTGAGACGATAGGCCTGGCCGAGAAAATCCAGGGTCTCCCCGCTGATCATTTGTCGGGGGCGCGGTTGTGGGCGGGCGATAATTTCAGCCTGTTTGGCTTTAATCCAGTCAAATTTCGCCATCACCAGCTGGCGTACCGCCTGATCGTCGACCCGCAAGGGCACCGTCACCCGCACCTGCCCCTGGGGGGCAAGAATCCGCAGGTGCAAGTTCTTAATTCTTTTGCGCACAACCTCTACCCGCAGGCCATCGATTTCAAGCTGACGGCTTGCAGGTGCAGCAGCGCGGCCGAGGTTCAACCCCCTACTCGACGGTGACACTTTTGGCCAGATTGCGTGGTTGGTCTACGTCGGTGCCCTTGTAAACGGCGACATGGTAAGCCAGTAGCTGCATGGGAATAGAGGTGAGAATCGGCATGAGTTCATCGTCGGCCATAGGCAGACAGAAAAGATGTTCGCACTGCGCCTTCAGCTCGCAGCCCCGCCCGCTGGTGAACAGAATCACCCGACCTCCACGGGTGCGGACTTCCTCCATGTTGGAAATGACTTTGTCGAAAGTTGGGTTGTCGGGGGCCAGCACCACCACCGGCAACAGTTCATCGATGAGGGCAATGGGGCCGTGTTTCATTTCACCGGCCGGGTAGCCTTCGGCGTGAATGTAAGAAATTTCCTTGAGCTTCAGGGCTCCTTCCAGGGCAATGGGATACTGGTTACCGCGCCCCAGGTAGAGGAAATCCCGCGCTGCGGCCAGTTCGGGAGCCGCCTGCTCGATCTGGGGGTCAAGCTCCAGGCACTCTTCAATCAGACGTGGCAGGGTGAGCAAATTTGCAATCTTGGCGCGACACTCCTCGGCGCTTAAATTCTGCCGTACCCGACCCAGACGCAGGGCAAAAAGCAGTAAGGCCACCAGCTGGGTGGTGAATGCCTTGGTCGAAGCGACGCCGATTTCGGGCCCGGCGTGAGTGTAGATGACGCCGTCACTTTCGCGGGCGATGGAGGAATCGACAACGTTGCAGAGACTCACCACCAGCCCCTGCTTCCCCCGGGCCTCGCGCAGGGCGGCGAGGGTATCGGCCGTTTCGCCGCTCTGGCTGATGAGCAGGGTCAGGGTTTTACTCCCCACAATCGGGTCGCGATAACGGAATTCACTGGCAATATCGACTTCGACCGGAATGCGACAGAGCTTTTCCAGGTAAAATTTCCCCACCAGGGCCGCATGCCAACTGGTGCCGCAGGCAATGATGAAAATTTTATCGAGCCCGGCCAACTGCTGCGCATCAAGATTTAAACCTTCGAGATAGATGTCGCCCTCATCGCGCAGGCGACCGGCAATGGTGTCGGCAATGGCGCGGGGCTGTTCGTGAATTTCCTTGAGCATGAAATGCCGATAACCGCCCTTTTCCGCCATCAGCGGGCTCCAGGTAATGGTCTTTTCCTGCTTGATCAGGGGCTGCCCCGCCAGGCTGCTGTAACTGATGCCCGCGGGGGTGAAAATTACCAGTTCCCCATCTTCGAGAAACACCATCTGGCGGGTATGGGCCAGCATCGCCGGAATATCCGAGGCGACAAAAAACTCGTGTTCACCGCGCCCCACTACCAGGGGCGAACCCAGCTTGGCGGCAATCAGACAATCGGGCTCATTCTCACACAGCGCCGCAATGGCATAGGCGCCACGCACTTCCATCAGCGCCTGCCGCACTGCCTGTTCGAAGGCGGTGCCCTTTTTGTAATGTTCTTCAATCAGATGCGCAATGATTTCGGTATCGGTCTCCGAGACAAACTGGTGCCCTTGAGCGCGCAGTTGCTCTCTGAGTTCCAGGTAATTTTCAATAATGCCATTGTGAACGACAATGATCGCCCCGGCTTTGTGGGGGTGGGCATTGGTTTCAGAAGGACGCCCGTGAGTCGCCCAGCGGGTATGGCCAATACCGCGCTGACCGGCAAGAGGGCTTTGCTGCAGGCGTTTTTCCAGATTGATCAGCTTGCCCTCGGCGCGCGCCACGCAGATTTTTCCCGCCGCCAGAGTGGCGATTCCTGCCGAATCGTAGCCACGGTATTCAAGACGCCGCAGGCCCTCCAGAATAATCGGTGCCGCTTCAGCATGACCCAGATAACCAACAATTCCACACATAGATTTGATTCCCCTTGGTTTTCGCGTTCAGTTAAGGGCTTGAAGACAGCCCAAAAGCCTGCCTCGCGCGGTGCCGTGAAGGTGTTTTCCCGCCTGACTTGCCTTTGTCTCTGTCGCCGACGCTGAAAAGTTACTCTTTCTTCTTGAGCGGATGCTTCAAGCGCCAGCCATCAATGGTTTTCTGCGGGGTGCGTGACAGGGCCAGGGCGTCGGGTGGCACATCGTTGGTAATGGTCGAGCCTGCCCCGATCAGGCTGTTGCGGCCAATTTTGACCGGCGCAATAAACTGGGTATCACTGCCGATAAACACATCATCTTCGATAATGGTTTTGTGTTTGTTGACCCCGTCATAGTTACAGGTAATGGTGCCACAGCCGAAATTGACATTCTTGCCAACTTCGGCATCGCCAATATAGGTCAGGTGGCTGGCTTGAGAATGCTGGTCGAGACGGGCTTTTTTAGTTTCGACAAAATTGCCGATTTTGTTGTCGCCCAGCAGTTCGGTACCGGTGCGCAGGTGCGCCATGGGGCCGATTTTGCAGCCCGGGCCGATGATCGATGCCTCTACAACTGAACCCTTTTTAACCTGAACATAATCGGCAATCTGGCTCTGGTCGATTTGAACTCCACTTTCAATCACGCAATGCTGGCCAATGCGGGTCTTGCCCCGAATGATAACCCCCGGATACAGCAAGCTGTCGCTGCCAATTTCCACGCCGACATCCACATAGGTTGTCTCGGGGTCGAGGAGGGAAACCCCGTTCAACATCAGTTGCTGATTGATACGCTGGCGCATCAGGCTGGTGGCTGCGGCAAGCTGCACGCGGTCGTTAATCCCCAGGGCTTCGTTGGCATCGTCAAGACAGCACGCACAGACCTTGCGCCCGGCCTTGACTGCCGCTTCAACCACATCGGTCAGATAGTATTCACCCTGGGCATTGTTGCAGCTCAGGGCAGGTAACACTGAAAACACAAAGTCGGCATCGAATACATAAGTCCCCGTATTAATCTCGCAGACCGCAAGTTCGGCGGCTTTAGCATCTTTGGCTTCGACAATGCGCCTCACCAGCTCACCCTGGCGGATAATGCGCCCGTAGCTGCCGGGGTCTTCGAGGCGGGCGGTTAAAACCGTGACAGCCGCTTTTTCCCGGCGGTGTACGGCCAGTAAGCTTTCAAGGCTGGTTGAGCTGAGCAGTGGCACATCGCCGCACAGCAGTAAGAGGTCACCACGGAAACCGGCCAGACTTTCGGCGGCACACAAGAGGGCATGGCCGGTGCCAAGCTGTTCGCGCTGCCAGGCAAAGTCGATATCTTGCCCACGGAACGCCTGCTGTATCGCTTCGCCTTGGTGGCCAACGACGACACAGACTTTGTCGCAGCCGAGGGTCTTCGCTGCCTGTACGGGGTAGGCCAGCAGCGGTAGACCGGCGATTTCATGCAACACCTTGGCGCGCTGGGATTTCATGCGGGTACCCTTGCCTGCCGCCAGGATAACCGCTGCCAGATTATTCATATCCACCTCCTGAAAATTTTTTATGGGGGAACATCTCTCAAAACAAGCATGCTGAGGTACGAACGAAATAAACCGTCTTGAACCACAGATTCACTCAGATAGACACGGATAAAAACCTTAAAGCACAGCATTCTCAGAGGGTAATCCGACAAACGAATGCGTGAAACTCCCCTGCAAAAATCTGTGGCTACCAGTGGTTTTAAAAAATTTCCTGATTCATATCAATCTACCGCTCTGGTTCTGTGATGTTCAGCCGTCATGCCCGCGAAGGCGGGTATCCAGGGGGGTTCCCTCGATTTCTGGACTCCCGCCTTCGCGGGAGCGACGTTTTTTCGGCTCTGATCGAAGATCAGTCGCTAACCAGAAAAGATTTTCAGGGTTATTTTTCGATCATGTGCACATCACGCTGCGGAAAGGGAATGTGCAGGCCTGCGGCTTCAATCTTTTCTTTCATGATTTTGTTGTTGGCCCAATAAATACCCCAGTAATCTTCAACTTTTGCCCAGGCCCGCAATTGCAGATTCACCGAGCTGTCTCCCAGAGCCTGCACGATAAACTGCGGCGCCGGATCGGCCAGATAACGAGGCTCAGCAGCAACAATTTCGCGCAACACCCCAAGGCCGATGTCAATAGAATCCCCATAGGCAATCCCTACCGACAAATCCATGCGACGGGTGCCGTTGCAGGTGAAGTTTTTCAGCGGACTTCCCCACAGGGTGCTGTTGGGCATGGACAGATAAAGCCCGTCGGCGGTGGTAAGAATTGTGTTAAACAGGCCAATTTCTTTTGCGCTGCCGGCGAAAGAATTGCACTCGATAAAATGGCCAATGCGAAAGGGGCGCTGAATTAACAGCATGATCCCGGCGGCAATGTTGCTCAGGGTATCTTTCAGCGCCAGGCCGATGGCCAGACCCGCGGCACCCAGCAGGGCGATAATACTGTTGGTGTTGAAGCCGAAAATATCCAGCACCACAATCAGTCCGATGGTATAGACTCCATAACGGGCGAAGGCGCATAAAACCGGCAGCAGGGTTTCATCGAGGGCCTCTCCTTGCGCGCCGACGCGACGAATCCCTTTAACCACCAGCTTCGCCCCAATGCGACAGGCAAAAAAAACGGCCACCACCAGCGCCAGTTGATAAAGAAGGGCAATAATGGCCGTCGCGTTGTTGTTCCAGAAATCATTGACGTAAGACACTGTGGCTTCCTTTCTCTCCAATAGCCGTGATTCCTGGTCGACACAGAACCAGGATGATTAGAAGTTTTAAGCTGCAGAACAGCATAGCCACCACCTGAGCTTCTGGCTAGTCTTTTTTGTTCCGGGAAATGATCAAATCACCCCGAATCGAAGCAGCAAGAATGGAGGATTCACTTCGCCGTGGGCCGCATTCGTCCCCGGTTCATCCGTGGAATTTGCGCGATTACGGCAGGAGCCTAAGGCTGCGCCAAAACTTCTTTAATGGCGGCGCGAAAGGTTGTGAGATCAACCGGTTTGGCAATCACCTTGTTGGCGCGCAACTGTGCGGCGGTTGCCATCAGATAGCCGGTTTCCAGCAGGGCTGAGCCGCCGGTGATGACGATTTTTTTTAACCGGGGATACTTCTGGTTGAGTGCCATCAGCACTTCAAAGCCATCGGTTTCGGGCATGATAATATCGGTAATGACCAGGTCGTAGCAAGCCTGGGCCAGCAGCGTCAACCCGTGTTTGCCATCCTTGGCCGTATCGACCTGGTGGTTGTCAACTGCAAGAAATTCGCTGTAAATTTTACGCAGTTGCGGTTCATCATCAATAATCAAAATTCTTGCCATTTTGCCCTCCGCAAAATATAGCGTGCATGACGCGGGGAAATTACCGTTTTTCCCGGAGCTTGGTTTTTCAAAGCCATCATGGCAACCGCGAGTTCGCACGGTACCGAGGCGCGGCAATCCGTTTCAGCCGGGTTGGGGGGCGCGCTTTTTTTCATCCAGAATCTTGCGCGTCGTGTGTAGCAGGTGGCCTATTTCAACCGGTTTCCAGAAAAAAGCATCAATACCTAAATTCTTCATTTTATCTTCCGTCAGTTTCGAGCTGTAACCCGAGCACAAAATCACCGGCAGATCGGCACGAATCTCACGCAGGGCACGAATCAGTTCGCAACCGGTGAGCTCGGGCATGGTTTGGTCAGTCATGAGCAGATCATAGGCGGCGGGATTCTGCTTGAATTTTTGCAAGGCCGCTGAACTGCTGGTTTCGGCGGTGACAACGTAGCCCCTCTGGGTAAAAATTTTCTCAACCATTTCGACCAGCATGGTTTCATCATCGACAAACAGAATATGTTCGGATCCCCGGGGCAGAATTTCTGCCGTTGTCACGGCAGGGGCAGGCGGTTGGTCACTGACCGGAAAATAGAGATCAAAAGTAGCACCCTGCCCCGGGGTACTGTCAACCTGAATGAACCCCTGGTGCTGGTGGATGATCCCCATGACGGTCGACAAGCCAATGCCGGTGCCCTTACCCACTTCCTTGGTGGTGTAGAAAGGATCAAAAATTTTCTCCATTACCTCGGCCTGCATCCCGCAGCCATTATCCTGAACCCGCAGGCGCAGATATTCGCCCGCAGTGCAGTTGAAGTGCGCGGGGATATCGCGTTGATTTAAATTCCTGCGGGCCAGTTCAATCTGTAACCGCCCCTTCTCCTGCATGGCATGGACGGCATTGTTGCACAGATTGATCAAGGCTTCCTGGATGCGGCTTGCATCGGCCTGAACCAGAACAGGATTGAGGGCTGGCGGAATTTGGCAGCTTAAGTCAACCGAGGTCGGCATGGTTGAACGCAGGAGTTTGATGGTTTCTGCAATAATTTCAGCCATGGAAATCTGTTGTTTATCAAAGGTGCTCTGACGGCTGTAAGCCATGATCTGCCGCACAAGTTCACACGAACGCCGGGTGGCAATCAGCGCCTGTTCAAGGTGTTCACGGACAGGCGTTTTTGCATCCAACTTCAGATCTGCCAGTTGCAGGTTCCCCATAATAATTGCCAGATTGTTGTTAAAATTATGCGCAATGCCCCCCGCCATCAGACCTATGGCTTCCATTTTGTGCTTCTGGCGCAACGACACTTCAAGCTCTGCCCGTTGCTGTTCGGCTTTTTTACGTTCGGTCATTTCAACTTCAAGTTCAAGGGTGCGTTGTGCCACCTGTCGCTTGAGAGTTGTATTCCAGAAACCCACCCCGAGCAGCAGCAGGATCACGGGCGTCAACCCATATAAGGCATATTTCAAAAGCACCTGCGGGTGGAGGGAAGGGTCTTCATAAATATTGAACCATTTTGAATAGATAGCCCGGTAAGTGCCATTTTTTTTCAAGGTTTCCAAGGCTTCGGAAAATTTTACCAGCAGCTCCCTTTCCCCATGCAGGGTGGCATAACAGTACTCGGGCGACAGAAGAGACTCGGCCCCGACCTCAAGGTTCTGCCAGCCATTCTTTTCGATCCAGTAAAGGGCGGGAATGCGTGCAACCAGCACACAATCCTGTTCGCCGGCCGCCAGTCGCCTCAAGGCTTCTTCCTGCGACGCAACCAGCACCAGCTGTTTTTCGTAGCCATGGTTGATGGCAACATCGTGCATAATGTCGTTCCGCATGACCAGAATCGACTTTCCCTTGAGATCATTCAGGTGTTGCGGCGCCTTTTCGCCGCGTCGGGTGACAATCGAGTGGCCGACAATTGCGTGGGCCGGGCTGAAATCGAAAGTTCGATCACGCTCGGGCGAATAGAACATTCCCTGCACCACGTCGATACGCCCGCTGCTCAGGCCATCATGGACAGCGCTCCAGGTATCGAGGCGAATGTCGATATTCAGGTTCAGTTGCTTGGCGATGGCACGGGTCAGCTCAACGTTGAAACCGGTGGGCTGGCCATTTTGATCGAGATATTCATAGGGTGGATATTCCTTGTCGCCGCCGACGACAATACGGCTCTTGACCGGCGCTTTCTGCTGGGTAAACCACTCATGGTGTAATTGCGCAAAGGTACCGTCGGCAAAAACAATCGACAGCCCTTCATTCAGAATCCCCAGCAGCGCTGACTGCCCCTTGGGAACCGCAAAACAGAAAGACTGGGTAAATTCCTGCAACGGCGGGCCAACCGCACGCAGATTGGTGATGCCGAGCTTCTGCACCAGCTGGGTGGCCAGCAGCTTCTGAATCACCACCGCATCATGCTTGCCCTCGGAAAGCTCACGTAAGGCCGTTTCAAACGAATCGGTGGTAACAATGGTCGCACCCAAATGGCCGCGGCGCAGAAATTCCTCGGCATTGTCCCCTTTTAACACCGCAACCTGGCGGCCATTAAGATCATCCAGCCCCAGAATCTTCGGCTGGTCATCACGCACCATCAGCGCGCCGTGCAGTTTCAAGTAAGGGAAGGTGAAATCGAAGACCTCTTCACGTTCGGGCGTACGACCCACCAAAGGCAACACCTGAACGCGCCCTTCGACCAGCGATTGCTTCACCTCGCTCCAGGGGCCAACCTTGAAGTCGACCCCATAGCCCATGGTTTTAAGCACGGTACGCAACAACTCGACCGCAAAGCCGGTCGCTTCACCCGTTTCGGTCACCAGCGAAAAGGGCGGGTAATCGAACTCGGCCGCCGAGGAGACCACCGCGCCGGCAGCCAAGGGTTCATGGGCGGCTCTAAGGGGAGCGGGCAGAATGGCAGCAAGCAAAAACAGCAAAAACAGGCAGCGAAAAATCGACATGGAAATCACCCAGGCACATCAACGATACGGAAGGTGTCAGTTTCTGAAGAAAACTAACATTAACGGACGATTAACAAAAGTCAATTTTATTTTTTGATTCAACGGAGTTGCACGCCTGGTATTAATGAGGTGAAAAATTCGCTGAAAGCAACCCTTAAAAATTAGTTGACAAATTACGTCCAGTTCGACTAATTGGTACTCATAAAATGTTTCGCAAGGGAAACTTATCATGAGTACCCAAATTGATATTAAAAATGCCGCAAAACAGCTTGGAATTAGCGTTCAACGCACAAGAACCTTATGTCGCCAGGGGAAATTACCTTCCGCAAGAATTGGCAATTCTTGGTTGATATCACAGGCCGATTTAATCAAATTCGGAATGAAATCTGGCCACATGATTGCCGAAGACCACCCCATTTATGCGACGAGTGCCCACAGTTCAAAGCCACTGGCCTTAAGTTTTTTTTCAGGGGCCATGGGATTGGATCTCGGTATCGAAAAAGCAGGTTTTGATATTCGTTTGACGTGTGAAGTCGACAGGTTTTGCCGGCAAACGATTTTACTCAACCGCCCGAAAATTGCCTTACTCGGGGATATCAATGAATGCACAGCCCAAGACATCAGACGGGCGGCAGGCCTTTCAACTCATGACAAAATCGATCTCATTGTTGGTGGCCCACCCTGTCAGGCGTTCAGCACAGCAGGAAAACGGCAGGGATTTCATGACGATCGAGGCAATGTTTTTTTAAAATACCTTGATCTTGCCTTGGAATTAAATCCGGAATACTTCGTTATTGAAAATGTTCGTGGTCTTCTTTCCTGCCCTATGAGTCACCGTCCACACGATCAGCGCGGGGGAAATTTTCCTGACTTATCAGAGGATGAATTAAAAGGTGGTGCTCTGAATTTTGTTTTACGCAAGTTAGAAAATTCTGGTTATGGATACTCGTTCAATCTTTACAATGCTGCAAACTTTGGCACCCCGCAAGTCCGCGAAAGAGTAATTATTGTCTGCGCACGCAATGGACACGTGCCCCCCTATTTAACCCCGACACACTCTGAAAATGGTGAACTGGGGTTACCCCCATGGAAAACCCTTGCCAGCGCAATTAAAGGCATAGAAAGTCATCGCCATCTTAATTTTCCGGAGAAACGTCTAAAATTTTACCGGCTATTAAAACCGGGTCAAAACTGGAGGAACTTGCCTCCATCTTTACAGCAAGAAGCAATGGGGGCGTCTTTCTTTGCAGGTGGGGGGAAAACCGGATTTTTCCGCCGCCTGGCTTGGGATAAGCCCTCTCCAACCCTTGTCACACACCCGGCAATGCCGGCCACCGATTTAGCTCACCCGGTCGCGGATAGACCGCTTTCCGTTGAAGAGTATCGCCGAATTCAGGAATTCCCCGACACCTGGGAGTTTGCAGGTCCGCTTGTTCAGCAATATAAGCAAATAGGCAACGCGGTGCCCGCAAGTCTTGGGTTTGCCGTAGGATCCTTGATTATCAAGCTATTAAAGGGAGTGGAGGTCATCAGTCGAGAGGGTTTTGCTTATTCTCGTTATAAAAATACAGACCACCTTTCATGGAAAAAAATGTTTCAAGAGCAAATCAGTTCCGCTAAAGAAGAATCTGAACCGATCCAGCAAAAATTATTCTTTGGCTGATTTCCCCCAAGGATTCTCGTCTTCGACCGCAAGACAATTTGGATTTTCCAGAATGGTTTTTTGTGCGAACCTGACGAACGATTCTTCGCTCAGATGAGTGGTTCCGCAAATTTTATTGAGACTGTCCCACAGATATTCAAGGCGATCCGCTTTGATGCGATACCATTTTTCAATATTTGTTCCTGTGCGAATTGCGCTGCTCGAGCTGTTTTCTGAATTGCTGCGATTTTTTATTTGCAAAAGTTTGCCGGTTTTGTGAACAAAATCGACGGAGCGCACAGTTTCGCCCCAAGCACAGTACCAGCCAAATTTTCTGAGGTTGACCGCCAGATACTCTTCCAGAATCAATCCCAGAATATTCTCCGCCGACATGGCAAGACGGTGAGCATATTGAATTCTTTCAAGATCCTCAGAGTTGAGAGCAGACAAGCGGGCTTTGATAATTTCTTCGATAACGGGGTCGGCGACAGTGCCCGGGGTGTTTGATTCGCGACGCGAAGCGCAGCCTTCTTGCCCTCGCTTGTAGCGCAACAACCATTTTCTGATAGCTGCGCGTTCATCGTCCGCTTTACCGCCCACATTGCCCGGGATCCTCTCCGGGTCAGCAATTATCGAGGTGAAAACGTAACAAAGCCCATCTTCCCACTCAAGTTCAAGCTCTTGAGCAATGTCTCTTGCCGCAGCTTTAGAGCCTTTTTCACCAAGTCGGCGTAACGCATCCTTGAGTTTCAAGTAAGCCCCCATAAAGAGGCATTAAAAATCTGTGTCGACTTCTACTCGAAAGACCTCAAGAGATCAACCCCAATGTTCTGTAATTTGCTCGGAAGAGATTCTTTTCAAGGCCTTGCGTGGTTGGGGGGGCTGATCATCAATCCAGGCGGGAAAAAGGGCATCGAAAGTGCCGGCGGCATTTTCGCTCTGTAAAAGTTGGCGCTGGCGCACATGAGGATGCTGCGGGACTTCCTGATGGTTGAGA
>Ga0210030_1000841_pt1 | contig 22434 bp, 20 predicted proteins | sample CryGeymeta201523_FD_183986 | JGI IMG/M metagenome (GOLD analysis project Ga0210030, IMG submission 183986) | Groundwater microbial communities from Crystal Geyser aquifers in Utah, USA - Crystal Geyser metaG 2015-23 (SPAdes) (version 2) | ecosystem: Environmental > Aquatic > Deep subsurface >...
TTTCAATGCCCCCATGCGTTACGTCACCCACTCACCTGCCAGCCAGGGCAGGCTGCTGCAAATTCAACTGGCACCCCTGTCGAACAGCGATCTTGCCGGACAAACCTCTGCACGCAAGGTGCTGAGCTGGCAGAGTTCGCCCGAGCTCCCGTTACGCAGCCTGAGCTACGAAGGCGATACACCCGGCGGCCCGCAACTGGTGTTGGAATTTGAGCGGGAAGTGGAATACCACTTCAAAAAAACGAATGATCCCCTTGCGTTGACTCTCGTCCTCCCAACTGTCGCCCCGCGAGCAACGCCCGAGGAAAAGCCTTTACCCGTCGTCGAAATATCCGTCGTTGAGCAACCGGCACCCAACTCTCCTCAGCAAGAGGCGGTGGATATCTCTCTGCCCTACGCCATCAACCTGGCATCATCGTTGAGCCCCATAGCAGGGGATCTTCCTGCGGAGCGACCAGACCTTGACGCCTACCACTTGTACCAGACGCGTTTTCGCAAAGATGGCAAGAATTGGCATCGTTTGCGCCTGGGGTTCTTTGCCGATTTGAAAAGTGCCCAACGGGTGATGCTGTCCCTGAAGAAAGAATTTCCGCTGGCATGGCTGACCCGGACGACAACCGAGGAACGCCAAGCTGCCCTCAGCATCATTCCAGCAACACCGACGGCGGAAACGGCGCCGAAACCGGCAGTAGAACCAATGTCTTCCCTGCCAGAATATCCCCTCACGGCGGCGCGCCGCGCTGAGCTCCTCGATCAGGCCGAAGCCAGCATGGTTGCGGGAGACTATGCACGTGCCGCTCTACTCTACACCGGTTTACTGCAAGCCGCCGATCCAGAAACCCGCCAACGCGCCCAGGAATATCTGGGGCTGGCGCGTGACCGCGCCAATCAACTGGCCCATGCCAAAGCTGAATACGAAAAATACCTGGAACTCTACCCCGATTCTGAAGGTGCAGCGCGGGTGCGTCAGCGCCTCAATGCCCTGCTCACCGCACGTGAAACCCCGAAAGCCCCGTTGCGCAAGGCCCGAACGAAGGATCAGGACGCGAACTGGCGGCACGATGCCTATGGCAGCTTCGCCCAGTATTATTATCATGACAATCTGACTTCCGACGGAGACCGATCCCTGGCGCAATCATCCCTGAACAGTGATTTCGACTTTACCACCCGCTCGCGCAGTGAATCATTGGATGTACGCACCAGCTTCGTGGGCGGGTATGAGAATGATTTTCGCGAAGCAGGTGAAAATGATCTGCGCGTCAGCTCGGCCTATATCGATCTGGCCGCCCACCAACCACAACTGTCGTTACGCTTCGGACGCCAGTCTCGCAGCACCGGTGGGGTTCTCGGGCGTTTCGACGGCGGCCTGTTCCGCTGGCAGATGAGTGAACGCCTTGCCGCCAATCTGGTGGGGGGCTTCCCGGTCTATTCCACCCGCGAGACCAGCATCGATACTGATCGTCCCCTTTATGGTATCAGCTTTGACCTGGGAACCTTTGCCGACCGCTGGGATGTGAATTTGTTTTACATCAATCAGGATGTTGACAGCATAATCGACCGCCGCGCCATTGGCGGGGAGTTGCGCTACTTTGAGCCCGGGCGATCCTTCTTCAGTCTCATCGATTACGATATACGCTACGACAAGCTCAATACGGCCCTGTTTAATGGCAACCTGCGCCTGCCCCACGCACTCACCCTGACTCTGGCGGCCGATTATCGCCGCAGCCCAATTCTGACCACCAGCAATGCCCTGCAGGGCCAGTCGGTCAGCAGCATTGCAGCCTTGCACAGCTTCTACACCAACGCAGAGATTGAACAGCTGGCACAAGATCGCACCGCCAGCAGCCAGACCTACACCCTCAGCCTGGCGCGTCCCTTGAGCCAACGCCTGCAAATCAGCGGCGACCTGTCCGTCTCGCGTTTTGGTTCGACCCCGGCATCCGGTGGTGTAGAAGCCATGCCCGCCAGCGACACCATGTATTACGCCAACGTTCAGCTCATCGCCAGTGACTTCCTGCGCCCCGGCGACATTTCCACCGCCGGACTTCGTTTCACCGATTCCGGCACCGCCAGAACCTACGGAATCAACTTCAATTCGCGCCTGCTCTTCTATCAACACTTGCGCCTCAACCCCAAATTGCTGGTCGATTATCGGCAAAATACCGAGCGTGACGGCCATCGCTGGCGCGTGCGCCCTGCCTTGCGTCTGGAATACCGCTGGAAGAAACGTTACCATTTTGAATTTGAAGGCGGAACCGAATGGGCAAACGAACAGGTTGACGGCCAAAGCTATCGTAATCGCGACGACTTCTTTACCTTGGGCTACCGCGTCGATTTCTAGTTTGCGCAGAAAAACGTCGGCCAATGGCCGACCTACGAGAGCAAAAACCGGTTTTTCGTAGGTCGGGCACCGCCCGACGGGGAGCAGGCGTGGTGCAGAATTCTATTGGTAAGCGTTGTTTTACCGGACCCATTGGGCCCGGCAATCACGAGCAGGCGGGGTTTGCGTTCAGACATTGATTTTCTGCAAGGCTAACTCACGAAGCATGTACTTACGGCGTTCGAGCCCGCTGGCGATCGATTGCCGACGTCTTTGCCGCACAATCATGCGAGCTGCCAGCAAGCTGCGCCGCCCATCCTCACCAACCAGGTGCATCAGTTGCCTAAGCTCCAGATCCGTCGGCTCCTTACGGATGTTGGTCAAATCACAGATTCGGTCTGCCGAATTGATCAGCTTTGCTCCAGCCATTTTTCGTATCCTTGTTCGAAGTAAAACACCTTCACCTGGCAAGAGGATACCATTTTATGGCCACCTAGCCAAGCTTTCCGTAGGTCGGGCACCGCCCGACAGGGTTGTGGTTGGTTGAAAACGAAAAGCGTCGGCCTGTGACCGATCGACGGGGTTGAATAAATGCGATTTTTTTGACCCAAGTCATTGAACATGCTGCGACAATCGTTTAGATTCGCGCCATGAAAAATCGAATTTTAGCCAAAATACGCTCCGACAAAGCCATTTACACCCTGCGTCTGCTGGTGCAATGGGGGATGTTTGGCTGGTGCCTGCTCCTCGGCATTCAGCTGGGCCTTTTTGTGCGCCATTTTGAATCGGGCGGAGTGGACGCCTATTATCCACGTTTTCCCGGGGTGGAAGCTTTTTTGCCCATTGGTGCCCTGGTCAGTTTGAAAAACTGGTTGGTCAACGGCGCAATTGACCCGATTCATCCGGCAGCCCTGGTGCTTTTTCTCACCTTTGTGACCATGGCGCTGCTGGCGCGTAAATCCTTCTGTTCGTGGCTGTGCCCGGTCGGGGCCATTGAAGAATTTCTATGGAAACTGGGCCAACGCCTCTGGGGACGCGTCTGGCATCCCTGGCGCTGGATCGATTGGCAACTTCGGGCGCTCAAATACCTGCTGCTGCTCTTCTTTATCAAACTGATTTTTTTCGATATGCCGGCCATGGCGGTCAAGGGATTTCTTGCCGCCCCCTACTGGGCCCTGGCCGATGTTAAAATGCTGCACTTCTTCCTCTCCCTGACAGGCATCCCCCTGATAACCATCATCCTGCTACTGGTGCTGTCCCTCTTTCTGCGCAACCCCTGGTGTCGCTACCTGTGCCCCTACGGCGCGCTACTCGGCCTGGGTTCTTTTTTCAGCCCCCTGCGCATTCGGCGCAATAGGGAAAATTGTATCACTTGCGGCACCTGCGCAAACGTCTGTCCGGCGCGCCTGCCGGTAGCCAGAAAAACCCAGATTTTTTCACCCGAATGCACCGGCTGCCTGACCTGCGTCGCCCACTGCCCCAAACCTGGAGCCCTAGCTATGGCAGCCGGGCGCAAACCTCTGCCCAGCTGGTTTTTCGCCCTGCTGGTTCTGGGCGTTTTTACCCTGGGCGTTACCGGCGGCATGCTCAGCGGCCACTGGCAAACAGCCCTCAGTTATAGCGACTATCAACAACTGATCCCCCTGGCCCCGTCTTTGAGTCACTGAATTTTCACGTGTCGGGCTACCACAAAAAGACCAACTGACGATCCGACTTTTTTGCAACCCGCAGGGGCCACGACATGCACACACCAGCTGAAAGACCTCACTACCGACCGCAGGTTCTGATTGTCGGCGGCGGCTTTGCCGGGCTAGCATGTGCCCAGGGATTAGCCGGCGCAGCAGCCGAAATAACTCTGGCCGATCGCCATAATTACCATCTGTTTCAGCCCCTGCTTTACCAGGTAGCAACCGCAGTTCTGTCACCTGCGGATATTGCCGCCCCCATCCGGCGCGTGCTTCGCAATCAACACAATACCCAGGTAGTGCTGGCCGAACTTTTGAGCGTCGATCTAAACCGACGCCTGGCCCATTTTGACACCACCGATATCGCCTATGATTATCTGGTGCTGGCGGCAGGGGCAACCCATTCCTATTTTGGTCATGACGATTGGGCCAACCGGGCGCCGGGGCTGAAAACCATCGACGATGCCCTGGAAATTCGGCGGCGTGTGCTGCTGGCTTACGAAGCGGCGGAATGGGAGGCCGATGAATTGGCGCGCCGCGCCAAACTCACCTTTGTGGTCATCGGCGGCGGGCCAACCGGGGTCGAGCTGGCAGGAGCCTTAAAAGAGATTGCCGCCCAGAGCATTCCACCGGATTTTCGCCATATCGATACCACCACCGCCCAGGTGATCCTCGTCGAGGCGGGGCCGCAGTTGCTGGCCGCCATGCCGGGAAAACTGGGTGCTCGCGCCCACAAAGATCTGGAACAGATGGGGGTTGAGGTGCGATTAAACAGCCGGGTAACGGCCATAACCGACAACAGTGTCTGGCTGGAAGACACGGAACTACCCGCAGGCAATATCATCTGGGCGGCCGGAGTGCGTGGTGCAGCAGCTGCCAGCAGTCTGGGTTGTGAGCTCGACGCCCAGGGACGGGTCAAAGTGCAGCCCGATTTATCCCTTGCGCAGCATAGCGAAGTTTTTGTCATTGGCGATCTGGCGCATTCGATGGATACGCAAAGCAAACAGCAGGTTCCGGGGGTTGCACCGGCAGCGATTCAGATGGGCAAACATGTGGCCGAAATGATTGCCGCCGAAGTGGAGAAGAAACCAGCTTCAGCCCAGCGTAAGGCCTTCCGCTATCATGACAAGGGCAGTATGGCAACCATTGGACGCAACCGCGCGGTTGCCTCTGTTGGCGGCCAGCAATTCGGCGGATTTTTTGCCTGGCTCTTCTGGGGCCTGGTGCACATTATTCCCTTGATCGGCTTTCGCAATAAGCTCACGGTGATTTTTGCCTGGTTGTGGAGTTATTTTTCCCTCAGCAAAAATGCCCGTCTGATTACCGGTCAGTCTAAAATGCAACTGAAAAAAGTCCTGAGCGACAGGGAAACCAGTCGTAAGGGGAAGACAAATCTTTAATCAGCTTTTCAGCCAGTATCGAATTTCTTCCTCAACCTGATCGGAATCGCCGATGTTCAGTTCGAGCAAACGCCGCAAGTGAGCAATGGTCGTGGTGTCCTGAGTGGTAAAGCGAAATCCGTATTCGTTTTTTTCGCAATGAACCAGCTCGGCACCAAAATCAAGGCTGATATCAGAAGAAGGGAGCAGGATCCGCAGTTCGCACGCTGCCCCCAGGGGTAAAGGCAAGCTCTGAGCCGGGCTGTGGCAAAGGGCGCCGCGCAAGGCAACATCCATCAAGGTGCAAGAGTAGATCTGCCCGGCAATAATCACCTGCGCCTCAGTTGCAAAGGAAATGCGTTTGAAATGGCGATGCTGTGTCATAGCGTGAATCCTCTGGCTGTTTTTTTTGGTTTAATTGGCGGTTGAATAAAGTATATCAGACAAACTCCATTAAAAAGATCTGCGCACCACTTTTCATGGACACGGCGCTTATTTATGCTCCCTGAATTTGCGCAGAAAAATTTTGGATCGACAACCCACAACAAAACAGGAGGTGCATGATGCGCTGCCACGAAGTGGATTACACAATTGTTGGTGATGATATGCAAATGGTGCTGGTTGAGCTGGATCCCGGCGAAACCGTGGTCGCCGAAGCAGGTGCGATGAACTATCTCGAACAGGATATTCAGTTTGAAGCGCGCATGGGGGACGGTTCCCAGGCCGATCAGGGATTCATGGGCAAACTCTTCAGTGCAGGCAAGCGCGCCATCAGCGGAGAATCCCTGTTCATGACCCATTTCACCAACCAGGGACACGTCAAACGCCATGTGGCTTTTGCGGCCCCCTACCCGGGCAAAATCATCCCTCTCGATCTGAACAAACAGGGTGGCGAAATCTTATGTCAGAAAGATGCATTTCTGTGCGCAGCCTTGGGTACGCGCCTGGACATTGCTTTTCAACGCCGCCTTGGCACCGGTTTTTTTGGTGGGGAAGGTTTTATTTTACAACGGTTGCAGGGTGACGGCATGGCCTTTATCCACGCCAGCGGCACCATTATCGAGCGTCAACTGCAAGGGGAAACCCTGCGGGTTGATACCGGCTGTCTGGTCGCCTTCGAACCAGGAGTCGACTACAACATTGAACGCGCCGGCAACCTCAAAAGTATGTTTTTCGGCGGTGAAGGCTTATTCCTCGCCACCCTGAGTGGCCACGGCAAAGTCTGGATTCAAAGCTTGCCCTTCAGCCGTCTGGCGGACAGAATATTATCCCACGCGCCCAAAGCCGGGGGTTCGGAGCGCGGCGAAGGATCCGTCCTCGGCGGCATCGGCAGATTGCTCGACGGCAACTGAAGCACCCCAGGCAGACGGATAATCCTCAGGTGCCCGAACCTTCCTGCTGCGCTCAAAAAAAAGGCCACAGCAAGTTCATGATCTGTTCATGCGTGAGAAGCTTGCCCTTTGAACATCGGCGGTGCGGCGTTCAAAAAAGTGCCCGCTGAACCTTATTTTTCTTCAGGCGCAACCGACCGCTATGCTCTACCGAGGTCAAATCGGCCAGGGTGATGCCGCTTTCTTGCAGGGCGGCATGCAGGCGTCCCGGTCCCTTACCGTAATAATCGCAAAAGCTGAAAACCAGGCGCCGGGTTGCCCCCGCCAGCCGGGAGGCAAGCCGTTCGCACTGTTCCAGATGCCAGCTTAGCGGGGTTGCGCTGGTGAGTATCACCGGTTCATAGTGCCACACCACCCGTTGTGGCCCCATGCGTTCGGCGAGGCGCAGAAAAAGTCTCAATCCGCGCTTCCAGGGCGGGAACGCGCGGCTCAAAAATACGGTCATAGGGGTTGAGGGTGAACTGAACATAAGAGTTCAGGCCACGTTCGTCCAGTTCATCCAAATGTAGCAACAAGGGCTGCGGATTTTTGGTCCAGAAGCAGAGGGCATCCACAGGCTCGGCCTTGAGGCGGAAGGCCGAAATCTGGTGGGCATTAAAGGGGTTAACCCGGTAAAAGAATCCGGTGCGGATGCGGTTCATCGGCCAGTCGCAGTAACAAGCCGGAATGTCCGTGCGTCTGCTGGCGGAAATGATCATGGGCTACCTCTTTAAGGACTAACCGGTGATATGTCATCTTAGAGCGGAGGATCAATCCCTCCTCGCCAGTGAGCGATCAAAAAAACATTATCGACAGCAAGAGTTTTCCCATGAATTGCTCGACAAAAGTACCGAAAAACGTTAATTTGCCTCACCAATTCATCCAGAGCAAGGGTCATGCTTGGAGTAAATTTTGTTTCGAGCTTGAAGTCAAAAGGTCGTACACCTTTACGGCCACACAAGCAGCCCAGAGCAGCCCCTGGCGGCAAATGCGCGGATCAGAGGTTTATTACTCGCAAAACGTCTGCTGACATCCTGATGGTGGGGTTTAAGACCCATGCAACTCGATCTTTTCTGCGATAACCACCGCATTATTGGCTTGAACTGCGCCGAAGAAATGCTGCACGCCCTGCGCCTGGAAGAGGCGCTTGCAGTTTATCAAGAGCTCCTGGCCGACAGGCCGGACGATGCTGAGCTACTCATGCTGCAAGCCATGGTTGATTACTGGCGCAAAACCCTGAGGGCTTTTTATAATGCCCCAGCCGGTCACCAAAGGATTCATGACCTTTGGCTGTTGCTGACGCCGGAAACGCCTGCGTCTTTGAAGACCGGCCTGAGTGAAATGTTGATCGACGAGCTTCAACAGCTCCCCTCGCCCGAACGGATTTTTGTCCCCCCGCGCTTCCATATGGGCGTCCTGCTCCTGGCTGTAGGTCATTTTGCCTTGGCGGATGATTGGTTCGCCCGCGCCCTGGACGCCGGGATAGGCGCGCGCGGGCGCTTTCTGGGCTGGCGAGGCGACGCCTTGACCCTGCTGGGCGATTCGGAGCGGGCCATGAGCGTTTATCGTACCGCCTTCCGCGAAGACCCACAGCAGGTAGATTTGGAATCGCTGCAAAACCCCCAGATTCATGAATTACTGACATCCCTTGAAGGGGAAGATCATGGCCTCGAAGACGCAGAGCTCGTCGCCTGGTTGCCGTTCTGGGGCTGGCTTCACGGGGTCTTCGGCCTGTCGTTGCAAGAGCCGCTCACCGACCGCGCCGCATACGTCACCAGCCTCGAAGCCGCACATTCTTGCCGAAGCCTATCGGTGGCGCGACTGTGGTATGACGATTTGTGCTATGCCGAATATCTGCGCACCGCATACCGCGACGACCGTGAAATGGTGCGGGTAAGGCGTCGTATGCGGCAGTTAAACGCCTTCATGTTCCAGTGCTACATGGAAAAATTGCGCGGCTTCTTGGTAAGGTGAGCAAGACGCACAAACCCTTTGCAAAAGCAATCGACCTCTGCGCTCAAACCTCAGATCGATCCTGATGCCGGCGCTTGCGGTACAGCGAGGAAAGGGCAACCGGACAACCAGTGTGTCTCCCTGACCGGGGAAGTTGCCGAACACACGGCCAGCATCATTCTTAGAGAAATGTAAACCTGGCCAGAAGGAAATAGGGACAGGCTTAAAAACGAATTTACAGTTATTTAAGCATGTCCACACTAACGGCCTGCTGAAGCGTTAATTCAAGACCGATTCTTCTGACGGCCCCAATAGGCACCGATGCTGCTATTGGCTATGGATCGCATCAAGGGAATATTTTGCAAAGGGGTCGAACTGTCGGCAACGGCTTCAGCAAGGTGATACATCTGTTCCCAGGGAATCGGTGGCTTGACGGCGTGCTTAAGCCAGATGGTGGCGATAACCAACCGATTCAGCCAACGCTGACGGCGGGTTTCCAGGATTTTTTCAACCACCTGTGCAACCGGATCAGCCCCCTGTTTTCCTGCACTTTTCGTAAAGAAGTGATCCAGCAGCTTATCGACTTCAACATCATCCTCAAACCAGCTTCCGGTGAATGCATGCTGCGGCAACCAGCGCGCCGATGCCTGTAAGGCTTTCTCTTTGTTGGCTTTCAGTGCTGTCGCCCGCTTTTTTTGCGTGAGTTCCTGCTGCAATTGCTGACGTTCTTCATTGCAATCAAAGGCGATGGCCTTCCACCGGTCATTGCCCAGCTGTTCTGCAATGGCGACCAGCCAGTGGGGCGGTACCTTGTCGACGGCGGCGCCGTCGGCCAATCCTTGACAGATCCGCTGATCAAAATATGTCCTGGCCGTTTCGATACTGCCGGTATCAGCCAGCATCACCCGCTTGAGCTCTTTAAGCTGTTCCTTATCTTCCAAAGACAGAATAAAGGCATCCGCCACCCCATGCTGAGTTTTCAGCATGATCGAAAAACCCAGATAACCCTTTCCTCGCGGCAGCAACGCCATGAATGACTGTGCATTGGCACCATCCATAACGGAAGCGTAGATCTGAATCTTGGCCGGTACCGCCAATGGAGCACATTCGATGCGTGCCCGGCGGGCGTTATTGATGGCTTGATCCAGCTTATTGCGCATATTTTCGGGGAACCAGTTCCGCGCAATGATTAAACGTCGCAGCATAACAGGTGAGAAGCGGGAACCTTCGATGCCGGCAAGGAGGTCGGCGACCCCTTCCCGAACCTCTCTTTGCGGATGAAACACCATCAATGCCACAGCCTCTCTGGCGATTTCGTGTGCCGAAAAAAGCAAATGGCGGTAGAATTCAAGCTGCACAGTCCAATCACCGACCGCCATTATCGGCAACAGCGTATCAACCAGTTCAAAGGAGGAGGTTAGCCCCATGTTGTTGAAATCGGCGAGCATCTGCTCCAGGGCCAATTTGGGTTCGGCGCCCAAAACTTCTTCGGGGGCCTTCATAGCAGACATTCTTTTGCTGTTGGCTTCATGTAATTGCGGCAGGATTTCAACCCGCGTACTCAGCAATATCCGGGTCACTTCTGATCCCAGGCCGGGATCAACCTCCGGATGAAAAACCTGCCGGGCCAAGGCGGTTTGCAGACGATCCATGATCGCATCGGCATCAGGGCGTCTGCGTTCGATGTCGGTGCGTAAAATTTCCAGCCAGTCGAACAAAATTCGTGAGATAGCCTCCAATTTAAGGTCATCTCCGGCCTGAAAGCTTGTCACTAGGGCGCAGACCAAATCCTCAGGGGCGTTATTCTGCCGCATCAGGTTGCGCAGCGGGCCATCCAGCTTTCCTTCCAAGGCTGGCCCGTCACTCGCTTGTTCGGAGTAAGCATCAATGATGTCGGTAAGTTGAATTTTGTTCTTTGGTGTCGAAAAGAGATTGTCCTGTAGGGCTTTGACCGTCGGCATCGGTTTTGTCTTGCTGCTTACCGATGTCATCATGCCGCTAAAAAGATCTTTTAACTCAGTGAAAAACTCTTCGTCATCCTCATCATCTTCCGGCTCCCCCAGCCATTCCAGGCAACGGGAACTGGGGAAGCGTTTGCCTTGATAGGTTTTTTGCTCAACCTTTTTGCGGACAGCGCGATAACTCTTGCACATCGCGCGGTACCATTCGGGGTTGTCCACCAGCGAATCCATGAAAATTTCGAGCAGCCCCGGCGCGGCGGCCCCGTGCTTTTTGCCAGGGCTCAATGCGGGCATAAGTTCGACAGAATCTATATCCAAGGGAAAGTCGATTACTGCGATCGGCTTCAATTTGCTGGTAACAACCTGCAATTTCACCATGCGGCAATCGCAACCGGCCTTTATGCAGTAAAGCTCTCCGAAAAGATAGTTATCCGGCGTGACCTTGTGGAACTGAATCGGCACCTCAATCGCCGTTACCCCTTTACGCGCCCGCGGAAAGATCCTTTTGAAATGGACAAAACCCTCGTCACTCAATGAATCCACCATATCGATTGAACCTCCTTGAATATGAGGTACAGAATATAGCGCTTTCGCCGTTCAAATCTATCCTTTTTTCTCACCCGCTGATGGAGCGAGGAACACTCAAGGAATTAAGTCGACTGATATACCCGTTGTTGATACTTTCGGCCAATGCCTCGTACGCACGACTTGACGCGCCCGGGGTCTTCCCTCACGTAATCATCCGCGGGATTGAGCGTCACAACGTATTCTGCGTATTCCGGAGCAAAACGACCACCGATGCCGCTGTCAACTAGGCCACCCGTTCCGAATCAAACTGGGCCACTTTTCCCTGGTCAGCGGCATCGGTGAATCAGTTTCCGCCGGAATAAAAAGCGACACTGGATAACCTGGTGTACAACCTTGGAAATACTATTTCTTAAGGAGGTGCGCCCTTGCCAAACTTCGAGGTTATCCATGGGTAACGTGCAAAAATGGACGCGAAGGCTGCATCGCTCCTGGAGATCGAAGCGGCTGGAATTTTTTCTGCCGGCCGCCGAAGAACCAGGGGCAAGGCAAGAAGTCTCGTTTGTTACTGGGGCGTAAGAGAATTGGGTCTGTCGCTGGCCGATCTGACGCGCGTTTTCGGTCTGAACATACCCGGCATCAGCTATGCCGTTGCGCAAAAAGAGGCTCTTGTTCGGGCTCAGGATTACAGGCTGGAGATGTAGGTTGCTTAATTCCTGCAGAATGTCCCCCCCCCTTCCGTATATAATTTTCCGTACACAGTCGAGATCTGTGATTGCCTCAGGCGGGCGGGGACGTCGGAAAAAATCGACGGGCAACTAAAAAGGAATTGCATTTTATGGGGACAAAATGGAAACAAAACGGGTTCAAGAAAAAAGGGCCCACAGACGGAAATCTGTGGGCCCTTGATTTTCTTGGCTCCCCGAGCAAGACTCGAACTTGCGACAGGGTGATTAACAGTCACCTGCTCTACCAACTGAGCTATCGGGGAATAGCGCGTTGCGGAAAGGGAATATAGGGGAATGCGCAACCTCTGTCAAGTTTTTTTCGGCTGACTCAACCGCCTTTTTTCAGGTCGATCAAAACCAGCTTGGCGACGGCTTTCAGGGTTTCAAAAACCCCTTCGCCACTCGATGCGCAGGCTTCCATGTCGGGAACCTGATCGGGGTTGAGCAGGCTACGCAGTTCTTCAACCGAGGTACAGTTGGGCAGATCGCGTTTGTTGTATTGAATGACAAAGGGCAGTTTTTCCAATTGAAAACCCTGCTCTTCGAGATTGTCTTTCAAATTTTCCAGGCTTTCAATGTTGGCATCGAGGCGTTCTTCCTGGGAATCGGCAACAAAGACCACACCGTCAACGCCTTTGAGGATCAGCTTGCGCGAAGCGTCGTAAAAAACCTGACCCGGAACGGTATAAAGATGAAAGCGGGTTTTGAATCCGCGGATTTCACCCAGTGCCAGGGGCAGAAAGTCAAAAAACAGGGTACGTTCAGTCTCGGTTGCCAGGGAGATCATCTTGCCTTTGGCATCCTGGGCGGTTTTGTTGTAGATAAATTGAAGATTTGTGGTTTTGCCACAAAGACCCGGCCCGTAGTAAACGATTTTACAATTGATTTCGCGTGACGCGTAATTGATAAAAGACATTTTTTTTGGAACCTCGGTCAGTTAAAGAGGTTATCTATATCATCATCGGTAATTTCGGCAAAGGGACTGTCGCTGCCGACCTTTTCTGAATGGATCACAGTTTTCTGCACCAGATCTTCAAACACGCCACCAAGTTCTTCGCTGGCCTTTTTGACCCGCAAACGCACCAGCCCCAGAGAGCTGCGTTCGTCGAAAATAATCACCAGAATAACGCGACCACCAATGATGGAGATATGGATATTGTCTTTTTCTCCTTCATGGAACAGAATCGAGAATTCTTTTTCGCCGATAAGTTTGGCGAGCCCCCCGGTTGCGGCAATATTACCGGCGGTCAGGGACGCCAGGCTTGTCGTATCAAGGTGCTCGGTTTCTCCGGTTGCGGCGATCAACTGACCATTTTTGTCGACCAAAAAAATGACCTTCGCATTCGACTCGCGCAGGAGTTTTTGAATCAGCACCATGATGCGTTGGTATTCCTCGTCATACATAACAAGGGAAGATTGCGAACCAAGCATGGAAGTCTCCTTGAACAAATTTAGGGTTAAGCACTGCGCTATATAACACCTGCGGTCATTCAATTTCAAGGTTTTTCCCCAAGTTGTCCCCCAAATGATGGTGTTTCGTTTCCCATCGCCTCGAAATCAGGGTGCTGTTTGGGTTGACTTGCCTGATCGAAAACCCTATCTTCGCATAAAGAATCCCTTGATAGACAACCAACGATACTGGAGCCTCGGGTCCCTATGCCTGCTGATTTCACGCTGCCCTTAGGTTTGCGCAACCGCGATCCACTTTTTCGCCCGGAAAAGATGCCGCAACTTGAAGGCTACGAACTTTCCCTGCTCGAAGACTGTGAAAATGCCTACCGTTTTACCGCGGTGGTCAGTGTCGAAAAGGTGATTCCGATTATTCGTGATTTCGCACGTTATCTCACAGACGAAGCTTTTTTCATTTTGGAATACTACCCCGAGGAAACCCTGGTGCCCTTGCCCACGGATGAAGAAAACCAGCCAACTCCCGAGGTTTACTATTCACCCTATGCGCCAACGGCAGAAATTCTGGGGCTGATCAAACCCTACATTGAACGCCTGGTTCACGATGGTTTTGTCGGTTTTGGCCTCGCCAACAATCGTTTGGGACTGGAGATGTTCTATTCCGAAGAGAAGGTGCTGACGTTTTTTACCGACAATCACCTGCGTCTGTGCCATTTTTTCCGCAAACACAACCTGCCCTTTCACACCGACCTGGTGTTGCCGACGGATTTTTCCCATGACCATCTGGCTCTGGTTGGCTTTGCCCGCCATGAATTACCTGCGGATCTGGCAAAACTGCCCGCCATCGATCTCGATGCGGTCAATTTTTGCCAGCAACTTGTCGATCTTCTCGATATGTACCCGGTCGAAGAAGGAATTTCTTTTTTTCTGACGCGCAAAGAACAGGAAGAAATCGGACAAATGCTTGGCAGCCAAGAGATTTTCGACGGTGAAGAAGAGGTCGAGTTTGGCAGCCTGCTGTTGAATTGGAGCGATTTTGTCACCGAATGTGAAGAAGGTTTCGACGGTGATCTGGAGGAATATCGCTTGGGGTTGAAGATTCGCGACCTGATTCAGTTCGTCATGGATGCTGCCACGCCTGAGCTCAGGGCGAAAATAGAAAAAATTGTCGAAGAGCCCGATGCCGGCTTCCGGCGGATTCTCGTTGACCGGCGTAAACGTATCGATTGCGGGGACACTCAGGACGCTGCCCAGCAGCCCTTCTGGTATCAGGGCGTGGTTCGCCACCAGGGGGTGGATTTAAGGCGCGACCTGATTCGCAGTGGCTGGTTTGCCCGCTGAGTATGCTTGGTCTGCTTGCTGCTACCTTTGAAGAAACGGCTCTGCTCCGCCAGACGCTGTCTTTTTCCCCTGATCCCCTCTTTCCTGACACCGGTTTCATTACCCACCACAACCACCAGCAAATTCGGCTGATCCACCTGGGGGTAGGCATGGTTTCTGCGTCTATGGCCCTGACCCAGCTGCTTGAGCGCCACCCCCCCGAGCTGTTGATTGCCTTCGGCTGCGGAGGCGCTTATTCACGCAGCGGATTAAAAAATGGCGACCTGGCCCTGGCCAGCGCTGAGGTGTTCGGAGACCTGGGGATCGCTGCTGCACACGCATTCATTCCCCTGGCTGAACTGCATCTGCCCCTGCCTCAAATTTTAGCAGTAGAGCAACAAATTGAACTCGACCCGGGCTGGTGCCAAGGGGTGAAACAATCTCTTGAGCGAACAGATGGATTCAAAGGCAGGCGCATCATGGCGGGAACTTTCGTCAGCGTAAACCGAGTCAGCGGCACCCCCGAGCTCAGCCAGCAGCTGGAAGCTTGCTGGGAGGGAATTTGTGAAAACATGGAGGGCGCGGCCCTGGCCCAGGTTGCGAAGGCGTATGGCATTCCATTGATTGAACTGCGCGGCATTTCCAACCCCTGCGGCAGCCGTGACCGCAGCACCTGGAACCTGCCTGCCGGGATGCAGGTGGCGCAAACGGCGGTACTCCATATTTTACAAGACCTGTCCCACATCAGGAATCCGCTATGTCTTTGACCCTGGGTTACTCCCCCTGTCCGAATGATACGTTTATTTTCCACGCTCTGACCCACGGTTTGGTTGAGTGCCCCTGCGAACTGAGAGTACGCCACGAGGATGTCGAAACCCTCAACCAACTGGCACGCCAAGCACAACTCGACGTAACTAAAATCAGCTATTTCGCCCTGGGGCACCTGCGCGAAAACTACTGTCTGCTGCGCAGCGGCGGTGCCTTGGGGCGCGGCTGCGGCCCCCTGCTGGTGGCGCGGCAAGGCACAACCCTGGCCGATCTGTCCGGGCAAACCATTGCCATTCCCGGCCAGCTCACCACGGCCAACCTGCTGCTGCAACTCCAGGGCACCAGACACCAACAGCGTCAGGTCATGTCCTTTGAGCAGATTCTGCCCGCAGTTGCCAGAGGCCAGGTTGCCGCGGGGGTGATCATCCACGAATCGCGTTTCACCTTTGCCGACTATGGGCTGACTCAGCTGCTTGATCTGGGACAATGGTGGGAGGAAGAGACGGGGCAACCCATCCCCCTGGGGGGGATTCTGGCGCGACGCAGCCTGGGGGTCGAGCTGATTCATCAGCTCGACCATGCCATTGGTCGCAGTCTGGACTACGCCTGGGCGCACCCACAACAAGCGACCAGCTACATCGCCGCACATGCCCAGGAAATGGATGAGAACGTGGTGCGCCAACATATTGCGCTCTACGTTAACGACTTTTCCCGTGACGTGGGTGACGTCGGCATTTTGGCGATCGAAACCCTTTTCGATCGGGCTCAGAAACGTGGTCTGATCCCGCCCTGCGATTTACCGCTTTTTGCCTGAACTTTTGGATCTCTTCCGCCCCCTAGACCCAGAGCCCGAAATCCATGCCACTGGCCGCATGAATCAACCCTTGCGTTAGCCGCCGCCATCGGGCGACAGCACCCCCTTCCACCGCGGCCCCTGGCTTACGCTGGCACAGAGGGACAAATTTATTGCGGTTACAAACGCAAATGCACGGCCTTGATATAACGTGCATCGATGGCCGCATGAATCTTGTCGAGAGTGGCGGCATCAGCGGGTGAATCGATGGAAAAAACCACCATGGCTTCGCCGGCTTTTTCCTGGCGCCCCAGGCTCATATTGCCGATATTAACCCCCGCATCACCCAGAAGGGTACCAATTTTCCCCAGGGCCCCCGGACGATCGGCGTAACTCATAACCAACATATGTTCTTCCGGGCGGAAATCAATGTCAAAATTACGCATTTTAACGATTTTAGGAATGCCGTCAAAGAGGGTCCCCGCGATGGTACGCGTTCCCTCGGGGCTTTCAAGAGTCAGGGTCACCAAATTGGAAAAAGACTCACTTTCCGTCGAACGCACCGCTTCGACGGTAATCCCCATGTTTTCAGCAATCAGCGTCGCATTCACCAGATTAACATCCTGCTCGCTGCAATGATTGAGTAGCGCGGCCAGACCGGAGACGGTTAAGGGCGTGCAATCAAAACGCGCCAGCTTGCCCGCATAGGTAAATGTCAACTTGTTAGGGTTAGGTGGCGCCAACTGTGAAACGAAATCACCGATGGTGCTGACCAGGCTGATGAAGGGTTTCATCTGATCCATTAGATCGGGATCGAAGCGCGGAATATTGACGGCATTTTCCAGGGGCTTGCCATCGAGATAACAAATGATCTCGCGACTGACATCGACGGCCACGTTTTTTTGTGCTTCAAAGGTGTTGGCGCCCAGATGCGGGGTGACGACCATGTGAGGATGACCGATCAGGTCTTTGAGGGTTTGGGTGTTGGGGGGTTCCTTGCTCCACACGTCGAACCCCGCACCGGCCACCTTGCCGCGGTTGAGAGCGTCAAGGGTCGCGGCCTCATCGTAAATACCGCCACGCGCGCAGTTGACAATAAAAACGCCATCCTTCATCCGCGCGAAATGATCGGCCTTGATCATGCCCCGGGTTTCGGCATTCAGCGGCGTGTGCACTGTGATAATGTCCGAAAGCCGCAAAATGTCTTCCAGGGGAACAAGCTTGACGCCAAAATCATCGGCGCGTTTTTCCGAAATATAGGGATCACAGGCAATCACTTCGGCTTCAAAAGCCTTGCAGCGCAGAGCCACCCGACCGCCAACCTTGCCCAGACCAATAATGCCAATGGTTTTGCCTTTGAGTTCGTGGCCAGTGAAGGGCGAGCGATTCCAGGCCCCGCTTTTAAGGTTGTCATTCGCCAGGGTAATATTGCGACAGCGCGACAACATGAGCGCCATGGTGTGTTCTGCGGCCGAATTGACATTCCCCAGGGGCGCATTGACGACGATAATTCCGCGCTGGCTGGCGGCATCAACGTTGACGTTATCAATTCCAACCCCGGCGCGGGCGATAATTTTCAAAGAGGCCGCGTGTTCGAGCAAGGCCGCATCAACCGTTGTACCGCTGCGGGTGATAATCGCTTCATAAGCCCCAATGATCTGATGCAACTCCGGCACCGACAAGCCTAATCTCACGTCCAATTGAATGCGAGGGTCTTCAGTCAGCAGCGCCAAGCCACTTTCAAGTATTTCATCGGTCACAAGAACTTTCATCATAACAGTTTCCTTTTTGATTTTTTTATAGTCGGCAAGAAAAGAGGCAGATTTTATGCCTTGGCCTGCGCCCTGTCAATGGCGCGGGCAAGGCTGAAAATACCGAAACTTCTCACTCACCAAGGGGTCTGCTATACTCACAACTTCTCCCTTGCCGTCGGAGGTTGAGTATGGGACGAATCCTGTTTACGGGCATCTTGGTGCTGACAACGGTTGCCACCCTTGCGGCTCAACCCAACAACCACTTGGCCCTGGAAGGCTTACAGCACACCGGAGTTTATTTCGACGTTACCCTTGGACAGCCCCAGAAGCTGCTGCTGCGACTCACATTAATTGAAGAAACGATTAACGGCTTGACTGCCGCAGGATTAACGCCTGCGGTCGTCATCGGTTTTCGCGGCGGAGCAACGCTCTTCCTGACCAGAGGTGATCACTACCTGCCCAAGGAGGATCTCGCCGCAAAACAGGCAATTCAGGCCCAGATTCGGCGGCTCAAACAGCGGGGCTATCAACCTGAGCAGTGCGCTCTTGCCGCCAGGCTGCTCAATGTCAAGCAAGAGGATATCATTACCGATGTTCCCTTGGTTGCTAACGGCTATATTTCCATGATCGGCTATCAAAGCCGCGGCTATGCCTATGTCCCCATGGATTGACGTCTTGGATTCTGAGCTCAAGCTTGTCTGTTTTCGAAGTCCCGCATAAAGCCAACCAGGGCCTCAACCCCCGCCAGGGGCATAGGGTTGTAAATCGAAGCCCGTATGCCCCCAACGCTGCGGTGACCAGCCAGGGCATAAAGGCCCGCCGCTTCAGCTTCGGCGACAAAGCGCTGTTCCTGTTCTTCGCGCGGCAAACGAAAAGTGACGTTCATGGTTGAACGATGATCTGGATGCGCAACCCCGGAGTAAAAGGCAGAATTGTCGATTACCCCGTAAAGCAGGGCGGATTTTTGCGCATTCAAACGCTCGATCGCGTCAATCCCCCCCTGATTTTTGAGCCATTCCAACACCAGTTTGATCGTGTAGATCGCAAAGGTATTGGTGGTGTTGGTCAGGGAATTATCGGCGGCGCACTGTTTATAATTGAGCAACACCGGCACCTGCGCATCCGCAAAATCCAGCAGATCCTCACGCACCAGGACCATCGCCATTCCCGATGGGCCCAGATTTTTCTGCAACCCGGCAAAGACCAGGCCAAACTGGCTGAAATCAATCCGCCGTGACAAGAGTTCGCTGGTCATATCGGCCACCAGCGGCACCCCGCCGGTCGCAGGGAACTTGTGCCAGCGCGTACCGAACAAGGTGTTGTTACTGGTCACATGGACGTATGCGGCGTCGGGCTCAACCAACTCAGGGGGCAACTCAGGAATCGTGCGGTACCCACCCTCGGCTCCACTGATAATGGTTTTAACCGCGGCAAAAGGCGCGGCATCCCTGGCAGCGATTTTGGCGAAATTGCCGGTTTCGCAATAAAGCGCCTTGCGACTGGCGACGCGGCCCGCCAAATTCAGGGGAACCGCCGCAAACTGCATGCGCGCCCCGCCGTGCATGAAAAGAATTTTATAATTTTGCGGCAAACCCGTCAGCTCACGAAACAAGTCCTGAGTGCGCAGAAGAATATCTTTGAATTCCGTTGAGCGGTGGCTGATCTCGATCACCGAAACCCCCATCCCCTGGAAATCCAGCCATTCTTGCTGAATTTTCCGCATCACCTCAACCGGCAACATGGCCGGGCCGGCACCAAAATTATAGACCTGTGTTTTCATCTTTCCCTCGTAGTGCAAATGTCTCTTTCGCGCGATGGATGACAAATGTCATTTGACCAATTTCAGCCGGGTACGTCGGGGCGGCGGATCTTCGGGTGGCCCATCATTGGCAGGCGACCTTCCCCCCTGAGCCGGAGATTCATCCAGATGCGGCAATACGCCCGTGTGCAGCAGCGTTTCGACCGCGGCGGCAATTGTTGCGCACTGCCGCATGCAGACCTTGCGCGATGGACAGCTTGAACAATCAGTCTGCCCGGCGGCCATTTTCAGGGCATGAATCACCAGCTCAACACTTTCCAGCTGGTTTAATGGAATCAGATACATTGCGTAACCCTGCGTTTCAGGCCATGGTTCGATCCGCGGCCGCGACAAAGCGCCGCAGCGTGGTCATCATTGCAGAAAAATCCGGCGGACGCAAAGATTGTGGCCCGTCGCTCGCGGCCTCTTCAGGACAAGGATGCACCTCGACAATCAAGCCATCAGCCCCGGCGGCAGCGGCAGCGTAACACATAGGCGGCACCAGATGGGCATGGCCGGTTGCGTGAGAGGGGTCAATCAGTACCGGCAGATGCGTTTGACTTTTCAACACCGGTACCGCCGAAATATCCAGGGTGTTGCGCGTGGCGGTTTCAAAGGTGCGAATGCCACGTTCACACAGAATCACCTTGCGATTACCTTCCGACAGAATATATTCGGCGCTCATCAGGAATTCCTGGACGGTGGTCGCCATGCCGCGCTTGAGGAGAATCGGCTTGTCGAGTTGACCCAGCATCTTCAGCAGGGCAAAGTTCTGGGTATTGCGGGCCCCCACCTGCATAATATCGGCATAACGCGCCACCAGTTCCACGTCACGCGGATTCACCACTTCCGTCACAATCGGCAAGCCGGTCAGTTCACGCGCCTCGGCCAGCAGTTTCAAACCATCCTCTTCCATGCCCTGAAAGCTGTAAGGGCTGGTACGCGGTTTAAACGCCCCACCGCGCAGCACCCGGGCGCCAGCCTGCTTCACCAGTTCAGCCGTGGTGCAGATCTGCTCGCGGCTTTCCACCGAGCAGGGACCGGCCATCACCACAAACTCAGATCCGCCAACCACCAGGCCGGGAGCAATTTCAACCTCACTCGACTGACTTTGGACTTCACGGCTCGCCAGCTTGTAAGGTTTCATAATTGGCACCACCCGCTCGACCCCGGACAGAAGCTCCAGGCTTTGCAGTTTGTCTTTGCCCCCTTCGTCGCCAACCGCCCCAATCACGTTACGCGTTTCACCGTGAATCACATGGGGCTGATAACCCAGCTCGACAATGCGTTTTTCAACTTCGGCCAACGCTTGTGCAGACGCGCCTTTTTTCATGACAACAATCATTTTTGACTCCTTTTTTCAAGCAGTTAAAAGGCAAAAGGCCGACCGGATCTTCCGGCGGCCTTGCTTTTCAACGAACGTGAAAAAGAAAAACCATGGAAGAACCCTTGTGCCGTTCTGCCATGGTTTGAATCCGCTGACTCTTTGCCCGCTTACAGATTCGCCTTCCCGGCAGACGGCTCCCTAAAGCCATAAAACCAGAAAAAAGCAAATGAACGGTTAAAAGAAAAAGTCATGACGAACCCTCAATAAAATCAGTGGGGCGATACTAAGACTGCCCGGCAACAAAAATCAAGAGAAATATCCGCGCAGAGAAAACTAAGTCCGCGCGCGGCATTTAAATAGTGCTTGACAGTCCGCAAGGCTTTCGTTATAAACGGAGCTCGTTTGCGCCCAGGTAGCTCAGTCGGTAGAGCAGAGGACTGAAAATCCTCGTGTCGGCGGTTCGATTCCGTCCCTGGGCACCAGTAAAATTAACGGGTTACGCTGATTGGCGTAACCCGTTTTTGGTTGCTGCCAGGCTCATTCTCATTCGACCCCAGAATCAAGCAGAAGAAAGACTCAATCCCCGGTAAATGACCACTGAAGAGACAATTTTACATGACAAATGATTTCCCCCCCAACCTTCCCCTCGGGCAAAAAAGCGCCTACCTTTCCCAGTATGACCCCAGCCTGCTTTGCCCCTTTCCGCGCCAACTCAAACGGGAGGAAATCGGGATTAACGGCACCCTGCCCTTTCTGGGGGTTGATATCTGGAACGGCTATGAACTTTCATGGTTGGGGGAAAAGGGTCTTCCCCGCGTTGCCTTGGGGCGGTTTTCTTTTGATTGTCGTTCGCCATTTCTGATCGAATCGAAATCGTTCAAACTCTACCTGAACTCCTTCAATCAGACGCGGCTCAAAAGTATTAATGACCTGCGTCAGCACCTGAGCACCGACCTGTCCGCCGCCTGTGGCGCAACCGTTGAGGTGGAACTTTTTTCTCTGGATGAGGCCCCGGCACAGCTTGAGAGTCTGCCGGGGATCTGTATCGACAGCCTCGACATCGCCATTGACAGCTATCAGCTCAATCCGCGCCTGTTGCAGGCGGAAAATCGTTGCCGGGTCAGCGAAAGCCTGCACACCCATCTGCTGAAGAGTAATTGCCTGGTGACCAACCAGCCCGATTGGGGCAGCCTGCTCATCGACTATTGCGGCCCGCAAATCGACCGCGAAAGTCTGCTGCGTTATCTGATTTCGTTTCGCGAACATAACGAATTTCACGAGCAGTGCGTTGAGCGAATTTTTACCGATGTGCACCGCTACTGCCGACCCGAGAAACTGTCGGTGCA
>Ga0210030_1000842_pt1 | contig 22389 bp, 24 predicted proteins | sample CryGeymeta201523_FD_183986 | JGI IMG/M metagenome (GOLD analysis project Ga0210030, IMG submission 183986) | Groundwater microbial communities from Crystal Geyser aquifers in Utah, USA - Crystal Geyser metaG 2015-23 (SPAdes) (version 2) | ecosystem: Environmental > Aquatic > Deep subsurface >...
GAATGGAAAGTTGTCTGACTTTGCGCTGTAATACTAAGCACCAGGTTAATGAAAAATGCGATAAAAGTCAACATCAATACTTCTTGAGTGATGATAATGAAATGCAAACCGGCAAACATGTCACGTAACACTTGAGATGCTTTTATATCAGTAGATTGAAGGAGCGCTGGCGGGAACCTAATAAACCACAGTGCCAGGGCCAGTCCAAGAAAGGAAACACCATCTAACAATAATGCGATGGGCGCACCAAATGCCGCCAACGCAATACCGGCTAAGGTGGTCCCGGCAATCATTGAAATCTGAAGGCTGCCTTGCAGAAAGGAGTTTGCTTTGGACAAGGTCTTATCTGGAACCAATGTAGGTAATATTACACGCAAGGCCGGGTCATAAATAACGGAGGAAGCACCCAAAATGACCACCAGTATATAGAGATGCCAAATTTGCAGCCAACCCAGAAGTTGCAGGCCAAAAACAGCAATCAATATTACACCGCGAATCAGATCGGTGCCAATCATCAACCAGCGTTTGTTTGCCCGATCCAGAATTGCGCCGGCCAAGGGTCCAAGGAGTTTGGGTATCCCCTCCAATGCCAGCACAACACCGGCTATAGCGGGGGAACCGGTCATTTGTAGAGCAAGCCACATCAGGCCAATAGCTAGTTCTTGTCGGGAAACCCACCTTCTCCTCCGATGAAAGGGTGGGACAAAGCGAAGCGTGATGCCGATGGATAGGGCGGCCTCTGGAGTATGATGTAGGTATCTCACCAACATCTTGCTCCTGGAGGCCACCATGTTGATTATAGCCTACCCACGCGATGATGGGTTCTTTGCCCGAGCGCCCTTCGAATATCAACTCGACCCAAAGATGGCGAAAATGGATGAACTGCTGATGGATGAACGGCTGATGCTACGAGTCAGTCTTGACCTGGCGCACTCTGCGCCGCATGCGTTGGAAACCGGTCGCCAGGCGACCCCGGTGGAGGTCACGCTGCGTCTGGCGGTCTTGCGGCGGCTGAATGGCTGGAGCTATCGCCAGGTGGAAGAGGAAGTGAAAGGCAGCCTCAAGTGGCGTGGCTTCTGTCATATCTACGATCACGATATGCCGGATCACAGTACCATCCAGGTGCGTGAAGCGTTGATTGCGCCGCAGACGCTGCACGCCCTGAATGACCTGGTGGTTCAGCGGGCGCAGACCGCAGGCGTCACGCAGGGAAAGAAGTTACGGACGGATGGTTCGGTGGTGGAAACGCACATTCACTATCCCACCGACAGCAGTCTGCTGGCCGATGGCGTGCGGGTCTTGGGACGGACCGTCGCCCGCGCCCGCGAGGTTGTGGATGGGCGAGTAGTTCGTTGGCACAAGACGGTGTTCCGCAATCAGGGTCGTAAGGCCAAACGCCTGGCGCGCCAGATCGCGTTCCTGGCGCGCCGTCAGGGGCAAAAAAAAGCCCCAAAAAGGCCGATTCGGAGCGAAAAATGCGCCGCTTGTATCAAAAACTGGTCGGCGTGGCCCAAGACAGCCAGGATAATGCCCAACAGGTTCTCGGCCTGTTGCGCAATCGGGCGGACGACTTGAAGGCGATGGCGTTGATGACCACCCTGGAACATTTTCTGCCCTTGACGCAACGGGTCATCTCTCAGACGACGCGCCGCGTGTTCGAGGGCCAGTCGGTGCCTGCCCCGGAAAAGGTGGTCAGCCTGTTCGAACCGCATACGGCCATCATCCAACGCGGCAAAGCGCCCCCACGCGACACCGAATTCGGACGCAAGGTCTGGTACAGTGAAGTGGACGGCGGTCTGGTCAGTGAGTATCGCATCCTGCCCGGCAGTCCCCCGGACAATCAAGATCAATGGACGGTCAGTTTGAAGCATCATTGCCAACTCTTTGGGCATCCGCCCACCACCGCCACAGCAGACCGCGGCGTGTATTCGATCGCCAACGAAGCCGAAGCCCAACGCCAGCAGATTCCAGAAATTGCGCTTCCAAAGCCCGGTGCGAAAACTCCCGAGCGCCTCGCCTATGAAGCCTTGCCCTGGTTCAGAGCGGCTCTGCGCTTCCGCTCCGGGGTGGAGGGACGCATCAGCGTCTTGCGCGGCCCACGCGGCCTGCGGCGCTGCTTGAACCGCGGCGAGACGGGATTGGAACGGTGGGTCGGGTGGGGTGTCATCACCAACAACCTGGTAGTCATGGCTACGGCTCTAACCCGCCGACGCCGCTCCCGCCGTTTGGCCGCGACATGAGCCTGAATTTGGTTTCCCGACAGGAACTAGTTAGTACGAAGCCCGAGTTGGTCAAGGCGCGCCACTCGTTTACGAGGGCAATCGCCGCTTATCGTGCTGGAGGCAATCCAGAGGGTGAGGCCTACGCACGACAGGCATTTGACCGAGTGACTAAACACTTGAAGGAAGAGCACAAGTATGTGTGGGGCTCTGAAGAAGTCGAGGCTTTTCAACAGCTCCTCACCATGCGCGAGTAAGCGCATCCAGGATATCATCCGACCGATAGTACGGGTTGCCTAACCCCTCGCTGGAGCGGACGCCGCCACGGCGCGATTTCGTCTTCGGAGTGGCGCGGCGACACCGCTCAACTCGCGACCGTTCGGCCTAACAACAACGCCCTCCGGATTGCTCCGCAGGGCGTTGTGATTCAAGGGGGCGGATAACCATTCACCCCTACAGGATCAATCCAATGGCCGCTCCCACTATCGCGCAAGCAGGCTGTTATATTACTGAATATCTCTGTTCGCTCCACTCTCCGCGCGGCCCATCCAACACGAGTGCGATTGCATTCAAGATATTCCGGCCCATAGTGCCAATTGGCTGGTCAATTAGCAGGAATTGCCCTTTGAACTTCTTTCCCAGAAAAGCCACTTCGAGTTTCACCGCTTCGGCAAGTTTTATATCCCCATCGAATCCTGCCACCTCGTAAGTCAGCCCTTCTTCAGGAGAAACCCCAAGCTGTTCGACGAATTCCCGCGGTAACAGGGTCACATCTGCGCCCGTGTCCATCAGCATGGGCACATCAGAAACAACAGCGCCAGTTGCGTTGTAGTTAAGAGTCACATGGGCAACTGGCGCAGGCGGGTCGAAGCGATCAGCGTCGTACCGTGTCATTTGAGTCATTTTCGCTGATTGCCAACTTGAAGTCGGATGCCTGCTCGGGATGAACCAAGCGGGGTGTGTTTACTTGGGCGGACTTTCTCGCGCCCAAATCTGGAACGACAACGAGCACCTTCGTTCTTTCCGGCAAACGGACGCCGATCCGCAGGAGAATTTTTCCTTTTTCGACGATACCTTCGTAAGTAGTGATAGTCATATTGCACCTCACTTTTTCAGCGGCTGCAAACAGTATACCACGCCTGTCACCCAACCAGCGCCAGCGCCGCCATCGTCGCTCCCATTATCGCGCAGCCAGGTTGACCATATCGTTGTTCAGCCACTTCCAGCCGCGGATTTGCACGGTCGCCGCGCCGCAGGTGTGGACGGGGTGACGCTCGGTCTCTTTGTCACATTGCGGGCAGTGGTAGACGGCCCCCCTTCCGTCTACTTCCCGTACTTTGTCCGGCCTTCACTTACTTGCCTGCTCTTTTTAGGGGCAAGTGAAATCAATGAACGTAATACATTGTTCACGCTCTCCGAATCAGGGAAGTAAGCGATTACATCGGGATCGAGCACGATAGCGTTCTTTTGTAAAGTAAAGTTTTGTATGACAGTTGTGCCGTCTTCTTTGTGGATGGTTACCGTGTAACCCTCGCGCATGGCTTTGGCATGTTTCCCGCGCACGACATTCTTTCCTGTAAAGTCGTATTCGGGAAGCATATCGTCATCTATCATTGGCTCAGTCAATTTGCGTTTCATAGGCTTTTCTCTCTGCTGGAGTTGCTTTTCGGCAACTAATAATGCGGATGTGACTTCCGCGCTCGGTGTATGTAACAACCAAAACATGCCCGTTGGAGGAAAGCCCGATATCTATAAAGCGTTCCTCGCCAATCGAATGGATGGGATCATTCATGGTCAATGATAGTTCATCTTGTAAAACGGTTATTGCTTCTTCAAAACTGGCGCCGTGCTTTTGAGTGTTTCTCTTTGCTTTTTTCTCATCCCATTCGAAATTGGATTTCATTGCGGCGTTCCTTTGCAAAAATTATAGCACTTTTCCAAGAGGCCTCCGCGAGGTCAGCCCTACAAAACCAACCCAATGGCCGCCCCCATTATCGCGCAGGCCAGGTTGACAATATCATTGTCCAGCCACTTCCAGCCGCGGACTTGTGCGGTTTCCGCGCCGCAGGTGTGGACGGGATGGTGCTCGGTCTCTTTGTCACAACGCGGGCAGCGGTAGATGGCCTGGACGCTCGCGCCGAGCAGCGAATCGAAAAGAGCGCCGGTAATTCCAGCCAGGGTGATGAGTAAAAAGCGCGTGATAAGTGATGAGCGGCTGTGTGGATCGAGGATAGCGGCAAGGATGCCAATGAGCGCCGCGCCGGCCAGGGAGGAGAGCGTCCCGTAAAACGAGATGGCACCCGAGGTGCCCCTGTCCACTGATTTGCCGTTAGTGATCAGGCGCGGCGGAACCGGGTTCAGCACGCCCAGCTCGGTGGCCCAGGTATCCGCGTTGACGGCTGCCATCGAGGCCGCGAAGGCCAGCCAGGGCCAACTTGCCGTGGGGAAGAAGAAGTGCAGCCCGGCGAACAAGGATGCAACTGCGCCGTTGGCGAGCACCTGGGCGGCATCCCGTTGGCCGCCTTTCTCGAACTTTTCGTTCAATGCAGCTTTACGCTTGCCGAAGAGGCGCGTCAGTGCGCTGGAGGAAATGAAGAAGGTCAGCAGGATGATCGCCCATTGCCAGCCGCCCAATCCGAAGATCAAAGTGCCGACCAGCACGGCGGCGTAAGCCCCGCTGCGGCTCAGACTGCGGGCGCGGTAGGCTAGAAAGGCGATGATGAGGGCAAACAGGAGGCCGAGGAGGAGTTGTTGCATGGGGAAGTCCTGTTACGTATTGCGTACTGCGTATTGCGTACTGCGTATTACGTGTCACGCTTGACGTGGTGAGGCGTGAAACGTAAAACGTGAGACGTTTGACTTTAGACATTAGACGTGTTAGGTGTTAGATGGGAGTCGTGACGATGAACAGCACGGCGAGCAAGAAGAGCAAGGCGGTCAGGGCGCTGGAAGCCCACAGGATAAAGGCCAGTATGCGCTGCTCCTCACGGCGGTAGAAGTATAAACCGGCGATCCAGCCGATGGCGAAGAGGAAGACGCTGAGGATGGGCAGCAGGATCAAGCGCGCACCGGCGACCGGCTCCAGTGGCCCGTCATAAGGCTGGAAGCCCAACGGCACGCGCGGCAGGGTCGGGATGAGCAGGCTGACCCAGATCAACAAGCCAGCGTTCAGGAATAATCCTGCCAGCCAGAGATAGCGCGCCAGTGCGCTCTCCCACGCTTGAGCAATGACGAAGGTGGGGTAGAGCGACTGCCCCGGCGCGGGCGCCAGGCTGCCCATTTCGATAGCATGTTGGAAATCCTGTACGAAGGCCGCCGGGTCATCCGGCGAAATGGCAAAGACGCGCCGGGCGGTAGCGACCAGCAGTATCTTCTTGCGATTGGCGGCCATGAATTCGACCAGCCCGAGGTCCGGGTGGCGGCGGATGCCGAGCACCGCGCCGGGCAGGCAGAACCAGGGCAGATGCAGGGGCGAGGTCAGGTCGCTGACCGGGCGCACCCATTCCACGTCCGAGACCGGGATGCGTTCGATGCGCAGGCCCCAGGTCAGGGAGAGCGTATCCCGGTCGAGGCTGTAGTTGGCGCGCATCAGCGCGGACAGCCGGTAAGCCAGGATGGGAAGGGGAATGAAGGCTGCCACTGCCAGCAGGCTGAACAGGGTCAGCATCGGGCCGACCGCCGACTCGAAGGCGCGCCAGGCGCCGAACGCCGAGAGGATTGCCAACGTTAGAATGAGGGTGGCATGAAGGGCCAGGCCAGGCTGCCGGGGAGGGGGATATTCTGTCAGGTCGGGGGAGGACATGGGGATTTTCATGGTAGGGGATTGGTCACCCGACATTCTCGTAGTTGAACTCAACTTTGCTTTGGAGGATGATTTCGTCTAGGATCTGGCGTAAATAGCCTTGAGCCCACGATGTTCGGAAGCAATTTATCAATATAGGAATATTGATGATTTCTTCGATGCAGGCCATGTATTTTTCGACAATCGCATTGATGGAATAAAGCCTTTGCGCCCCTTCATGAAGTCTTTGACGAATGGTATCTCCATCGTCCATTGACTTTACGACAAACGAAATGGGAAAGCGGTCAATTTTGTCTATGTCGAGGAAATACTTTTTTACATCCAATGTTTCCGTGACCTGGAAAAATCTGCCCAATGGCCGCATAACGAAATCTATGCCCCCGTCATTGGCGTTTGTGCGCCCTGTTTTGAATAGTTGCAGGTTTTCTGATTTTATGTGAGCAAGGTCAAACCCGAAATAGACAATCTGGTCGTGATAATAGAAACGCAGGATGGCGTAACTGACAATTTCGAATATTCTGGCGTCTGCATTTGGCGCGAGCAATCCCTCGATGAACTGGGATACGGCCAGATCGTTCTCGTCGGAGATTGCTTTCAGGCGTTCGCAGGTCTCGATGAACGATTGGAATGCAATTACCTTCGCTTGGACGTAGTGGTCAATGATCTCGATCGTTGCTTGCGCGATATTATGCGTCCTTGTTCCGACTTTGATCTTAAGTAAATTTTCGTTGAACCAATAGCGATTTTCCCGAATGTCTCGGAGGATTGGGATATACTCGATTTCGGGGAAATATTTTCTAAACTCCTCATTTAGCCTGTGATTGAGCGCGTGGTTTTGCAATTTACTGCCAAATGGCAGTTCTCTTTGGCGGTCCAGCAAAGCAGTAAACCTTGCACCTTCGTATTTGTTGTAACCTTTTTTACCGTCAAAGCCATGCTTAAGATAATCTTCAACAAGGACATAGATGGCGTACAGATTGGCGAAACTGCCGCGTGACTTTGAGCCTTTTGATGCGGAACGGGTTTTGATGTTCAGGTATTGGAGCAAAGGGCTTTTTTCAAAAACAAAATCTCCCCTATCTCCAAAGGCCTTCTTCAATACTTCCAGTATCTGCGCCGTGAATTCATGTTCCATTGGAAATTATCCAAATAACTTAAGAGACTGTTGGGCTGGGGGAACTTTCTCGAATGAGCGCGGTTCGCGTCGAAGTTCCTCCCCATTGTAAGAGAATAGAATTTCCAAACGCCTCAAGCCGATTTTTACATATTCTTCCTCGATTTCAATGCCGATGGACTGCCGCCTAAATTTTTTTGCTACAAACGAAGTGGTAAAGGTACCAGAAAAGGGATCGAGAACCACATCGCCTGGATTTGAACTTGCAAGGATAATGCGCTCCAGAAGCGACACAGGTTTTTGGGTGGGATGATTTTCATATTCGCCCATGCGGTATCGAACGCGGGGTATTTCCCAAACATTGCCAGGAATCTTTTGAGTGTTGTAAACGGTTGGAACATGTTTGCGATAATCAATCAGTTTTCGCTTTGCACCTGTCTTTGCCTCCACTAAAATATTTGTGCCATTAAAAGTATAGTTGTCTTTATCTTTTACGCAAAACAGGATAGGTTCATACATCGAGCCGTAGTATCGCTTTGCCTGAACGCCAGAACTATCGTAATACCACACTATTCTGGAAAGGATGTCCAGTTTTTTTCGCAGGAAAATGTCGAAATTTGGCATTGCCTGCGTGGAAGTCATCACATAAAAACTGCCATTTGGCTTGAGTTTTTGGATACACAAGGCGAGCCACTCATAACACCATTCGATATATTCTTCTTCAGATGGCCATTTATCTTTACGTCCATTGAAATCTTTGCCGATATTATAAGGAGGGTCGGCAAATATCAAATCTATTGATTCGTCTGGAATCAATGTGGTCAATACCTCTAACGCATCCCCAAGAATTACCTTGTGACCGTCTTTTTCAAAGATTTGCGTAGATTCGAGCATTATTACATTCCCGATTTGTTTATGAAATTATCGAGATCGCAGATGAACTTGTTGAACTATGCAATGCTTTCAACAGTTCTTTCTTGGATTTTGCTGTTTCCGGAGGATTATAAACCTGTCCGTCTCTGAAAGTATCGTCAATGAATTCTGAAACCACCCAGAACCACACTTCGCTGCCATCTCTGTTAACAACTTTCAAGGGTTGAAGTAAAGCCCCTGTTGTGAAGACATCCAGATCGTCAAAAGAGAAGCTCTTTTCGCTCATGGGGTTTGGAGAACTTATTTTCACTGATGTTGTTTCGTCAGCCATTGCTGCCTCCGGTAACTGGCAACCGTCACTGATTGCTGGTGGCTGTCTGCTCGGCAGGCTCCGGGCCAAGGTCCAGCTCGACGGCGTCTTCCATAGTGACCTGGCCGCGCAGGAAGGCGCCCTCTTCGGTGGCGAAGGAGACCGTGACCACGTCCCCCCAGATGCGGCCGGTGGCGCGGATCTCGACCTTCTGCGCGAGGATGTTGCCGCGCACCGCCCCGGCCACGATGACGGTGTTGGCGCGGATATTTTCGCAGGTGACGCGTCCCGTCTCGCCGACGACAAGGATGCCGCGCATGGCGACCTGTCCCTCGAAGGCGCCTTCGATGCGCACGCCGCCGGAGCCGGAGATGTTGCCCTGCCAGATAACCCCCGCGCCAAGCACCGAAGTGATGCGCTCGACGGCCTGCACCGTGCTGGGCTGGGTTTGTTGTGTATTACGTTTGAACATTCTTCACCACAATCACAAAGAAAAATAGGACACGGAGTATCCGCGCCCTATTTTATCATCTTCTGCAATTCCCCCCTCCTTTTAGGAGAGGGGCAGGGGTGAGGTCACTCTTTTGTTGGCGGTTCCGGCACGCCCATGATGTTGTAACCCGAATCGACGTACAGAACTTCACCGGTGATGTGCGCGGCCATATCCGAACAAAGGAAGACCGCCGCGTTGCCCACATCTTCAGTGGTGATGTTCTCGCGCAGCGGAGCCATCTCAGCGAACTGGCGGTACATATCTTTGAAGCCGCTCACGCCGGCCGCCGCCAGCGTGCGGATAGGCCCGGCAGAAATGGCGTTGACGCGCACCCCTTGCGGCCCGAAATCGTAAGCCAGGTAACGCGTCGAAGCCTCCAAAGCCGACTTGGCGACGCCCATCACGTTATAGTGCGGGACGACCTTCTCCGCGCCGTAGTAGGTCATGCACAACATCGCCCCGCCCCGCCGCATCCACGGTTGAAAGGCGCGCGCCAGGGCGACGAAGGAATACACGCTAATATCCATGGCGGTGCGGAAGCCCTCGCGGCTGGTGTTGTAGTACGGCCCATTCAGCTCGTCGCGGACAGCAAAGGCGATGGAGTGGATCAGGATGTCAATCTGCCCAAAGGCTGCGCCAGCCTTCGCGGCGACAACGGCGATATCCGCGTCTTTCGAGACATCGCACGCCTCGACGAAGGCGCATCCGACCGCAGCGGCCAGCGGCCGCACGCGCCTCTCCAGCGCCTCTCCCGCATAACTGATGCCGATTTTTGCCCCTTGCGCGTGCATGGCCTGCGTGATGCCCCAGGCAATCGAGCGCTCATTGGCGAGGCCAAATACCAAAGCAGTTTTACCTTCGAGAATACCCATAAAGCCTCCATTGGCAGGACAAGAGAGTAGAGAGTAGAGAATAGAGAGTAGAGAGTAGGGATTTCTAGAGGCCGGCTACTCTCTAATTTCGCCTCTCTACTCTCCGAATGTGAATCGCCATGGCTTGCTCTTCCATGGCTCCGGTACTGTATATAACCCCACGCGTGGGCCACTCGTCACGGCTTCGTCGGGGATGGAGGACCCCGCTTCGATCCATAGACCCGCAGCCTGGTCGCACAAGTTGACGCCGTTCAGCGCCCCGTCAATGCCGAGCGCCTGGGTCAACTTGGCCGGGCCATGGGTATCGCGCCCATTGCGGCGGGCATGGATGATTTCAGCGCCTTCTTCTGGCTTGATGGCGCGGATCAGCACCGCAGCCGGGAAGCCCTCCGCCTCGGTGACCGCGTTCAGGCACCAGTGCATACCATAAGTAAAGTAGACGTAGGCATGACCCGGCGGCCCGTACATGACCGTGTTGCGCTTCGTTTTCCCCGCATGGGCATGGCAGCCCAAATCTTGCTCGCCGATGTAGGCCTCGGTCTCGGTGATGATGGCGGAGAGCCGTTGACCGTCCAGAATCCGCACCAGCCGCGCGCCGAGCAGCTCGCGAGCGACGATCAGGGTTGGTAGGGCATAAAAATGGCGGGGAAAAATTTTCATCTTTTTAGAACAAAGGCCACTCTTGTCGAGTGGCCTTGCGGATACAATTCCCAGCATCGGGCGGAACAACGCTGGGGCGAATACCGCATTTAGTATACCAAAACGGATGATATTGTCAATAGAACACAAGTCCAGTTTTCGGAGTTTATCTTTGAATTTTCACTCCTCGTGTTCTCCGCGTGCTCTGCCTGCACTGCCGTTCGCTGCGCGAAGACGCAGTGCGCAGGCACCCGTGTGGTGAATAATTCATGCACTCTTGAAGCGCGGGTCGCGCGCCATCGTCAGCCGCAAGCCCTCTTCCAATGAGATCGAAGGCTTGTAATTCAGTTTTTGCTCTGCCAGGTTCAGGTCCGCGCACATGCGCGAGACTCCCCCCTCGGTCTGGGCGTTGTAGACCACGTTGGCCTTGCTGCCGGTGATCTCCAGCACCAGCCTGACAAGGTCGCGCACGCTGGTCTCGGTGCTGCTGCCCACGTTGATCACCAGCCCGTTGAGACCGGGCGCTGTGGCGGCAGCTACCATCGCGGCGGTTACGTCATCCACGTAGACGTAGTCACGCGTCTGCTGGCCGTCGCTGTGGACGACCAGCGTCCCGTCGCGCAGTGCCTGGCGCAGGAAATACGGCACTACCGGCGCGTGGGAAGGCGGCAAGTGCTGGCCTGGCCCATAGGCGTTGAAGATGCGCAGGCTGACCGTTTCGATGCCCCACAGCGTCCCAATCGTGCGAACGTAGTATTCCGCCGCCAGCTTCGAGACGGCATACGGCGAACGCGGCTTGGGGGACAGTCCCTCGCTCAATGGTTGGACTTGCTGGTCGCCGTAGATCGCGCCGGAGGAGGCAAGCACCACGCGCCGGATGCCGACATCGCGCATGGCCTCCATCAGGCTGACGGTCCCGTCCACGTTGGCGGCGTTGTATTTGCCCGGGTACAGGATCGATTCCTGAACCGAAACACGCGCCGCCAGGTGGTAGACACAATCCACCTCTTGAAGCAGTGTCCATAACTTGGGCCGGTCGTTCACGTCCCCGCGCGTGAAATGGACATCCGGGGCGAGCGCCTGGGGATCGCCGGTTGACAGATCGTCCAGGCCGCGCACCTGGTGTCCCTCGCGGGCAAGCTGATTGGCGAGAGTTGAGCCGAGAAAACCGGCCGCGCCGGTAATGAGGAAGTTCATACCTGCCACTGATAACTGATTACTGATAACTGATCACTTTGCCCTGCGCGCGTGCTCTTGCGCAAACTCCGCGCCCTTGCGCAAAGCTTCGTAGTTCTTGGGAAGCAAGCGCTTGTGACGGCCCGGCATGTGAGCTTCAAGAGCGGCCTCGAGATCTTCGATGGAAAGTATCGGCAGGCAGGCGATCAACGCGCCGGCCGCGACCATGTTTGCCAGGCGGCGGTCGCCGATTTCCTCAGCGATGTCGTTAGCCGGGACGAATATCTCAGTGATGTCATCGCGCTTGGCGCCGCGGTCTACCATCGAAGCGTTGACCACCAGTACGCCGCCGGGTTTGACCAGCGGTTCGTATTTGTCATACGACGGCAGGTTCATGACGATGGACGCCGGCGGATTCTTGACCAGCGGCGAACCAATCTCCTCGTCGGCGATGACCACCGTACAGTTGGCCGTGCCGCCGCGCATCTCCGGCCCGTAGGAGGGGATCCAGGTGACCTCCTCGCCTTTGTCCATGGCAGCGTAGGCCAAAACCTGACCCGCGAACATGACGCCTTGCCCGCCGAAACCGGCGATGATGATTTCTGTCTGCATTTTTTATACTCCGTTCTCTCGTGTCATTGCCTGCACTGCCTGCCTGTACTTGCGGCGGAGCATTCGTTGTCACAGGTGCAAGTGCACCTGACGCAGGCACAGGTGTGCGCAGGCACACGTGCGAGCCGCCGCTTCGAGCATAGCGAGGGCGGTGAAGCAATGACACCTGGAAATTAGATTTTTATCGCCGCAATTGCCGGCGCGATCTTGTAGTCGCCCAGCGGGTAATACGGGAGCATGTGCTCTTCCAGCCACTTCAGCGACTCGACCGGCGTGAGGCCCCAGTTGGTCGAACAAGTTGACAAAAGCTCTACCATCGAGAAACCCAGCCCGCGCACTTGCACTTCAAAAGCCGTGCGGATGGCTTTCTTAGCCAGGCGGATGTTCTTTGGATCGTGCAGGCTGCGGCGGACGACATAGCCCGCGCCTTCCAGTGTAGCCAGCATTTCGGCGACGCGAATGGGATAGCCTTGCAGTTCCACGTCACGTCCATTCGGGGAAGTGGTGGTCTTTTGGCCGGGTAGGGTGGTAGGGGCCATTTGGCCGCCGGTCATGCCATAATTGGTGTTGTTGATGAAGATGACGGTGATATTTTCCCCGCGTGCTGCCGCATGGACAGTTTCAGCCATGCCAATGGATGCCAGGTCACCGTCGCCCTGGTAGGCGAAGACGACCCGGTCTGGGAGGAGGCGCTTGATACCGGTGGCCATGGCCGGGGCGCGTCCGTGGGCGGCTTCGACGAAGTCGGTGTCAATGTAGTTATAAGCAAATACTGCACAGCCGACGGGGGCCACGCCGATGGTCTTATCGGCAATGTTCATTTCGTCCAGTACTTCAGCGATCAGACGGTGCGCCGTGCCATGTGTGCAGCCGGGGCAATAGTGGGTCGGTGTATCGGTGAAAGCTTTGGGGCGGGAATAAACCAGATTCTTAGGTGAAATAATGTTAATCATGGCTTTACCTTTCATCTCTGCGGGGCGGTCATGCGCTCCAGCCAGCGCTGGGCGGGATGCCCCTCCAGGCTGGGAGGCTGCTTGGCGATGCGCTGGATCTCGCCCAGGATTTCATCCGGGAAGGGAACGACGCCACCCAGACGCCCGTAAAATTCGATTGGTATGCGTCTGCTGACGGCCAGGCGCACGTCCTCCAGCATCTGCCCGGTGTTCATCTCGACCACCAGCAAGGACTTGACACGTTCGGCCAGCGCAGCCACCTGTTGGTATGGATAAGGGCTGACAGAAATCGGGCGGAACAGGCCGACCTTGATGCCCTGGGCGCGAGCGGCGCGGACAGCCGAAAGCGCAACCCGGCCGGCTGTCCCGAAACCGATGACGGCAATCTCGGCGTCATCCAGATAGTATTCCTTGAAACGGACTTCATTCGCTTTAATGGCTTCCCAGCGCTTAAGCAGGCGCAGGTTGACCTCTTCTTCGAGGCCCACTTCAAGATAGATTGAGGTCAGGACGTGGCGTGAACGATCTTTAGCGCCGGTGGTGGCCCACGCATATTCTTTGCGGACGACCGGGCGCATTTCGGGCAGCTCCACCGGCTCCATCATCTGGCCGATGCTGCCATCCAGCAGAACGCAGGCAATATTCAGGTACTTTTCTGCCAGGTCGAAGGCCAGGGGGACCAGATCAACGGCTTCTTGGACGGACGCGGGCGCCAACACGATGGGATGATAATCTCCGTGCCCGCCGCCATGGCAGATCTGGTTGTAGTCGCCTTGGGATGGGGCGATGTTGCCGAGGCCGGGGCCGCCGCGCATTACGTCAACCAAAACAACCGGAACTTCCGTCCCGGCGATGTAGGACAGGCCCTCCATCATCAAACTGATGCCGGGACTGGACGAAGAGGTCATCACGCGTGCGCCGGTGCAGGCCGCGCCGTAGACCATGTTGATGGCCGCCGGTTCGCTTTCCGCCTGGAGAAAAATCCGCCCTAGTTCAGGCATACGACGGGACATCCATTCGAGCGTTTCAGTCTGTGGGGTAATAGGATAGCCGAAGTAGCCTTCCAGGCCGGCGCGGATGGCCGCCTCGGCGATAGCTTCATTGCCTTTCCATAGTTCGCGTGTCATGCTGGTTACCCTCCTGCCGCCGCGAGGGCGGGTGCTTTGGTCACTTCACGATAAACCGTGATGGCGGCGTCCGGGCAGACCAGCGCGCAGATGGCGCAGCCGGTGCAGCCCTCTTTATAAACTTCCGCTGGGTGATAACCTTTGGGCGTCAGGTGCTCCATATCCAGGCGCATCACTTCCTGCGGACAGGCGTGGATGCACAGTTCGCATCCCTTGCAGAACTTGTCGTTGACTTCAATCCATCCTCTGGCAGGCATTCATTGCTCCTTATCTGAGAAGTTGGACAAGATTTATGGATATAAATTATCCGCAATGATTATCACTATTATAGCAGAGTATGGGTAGTGTAATGCGTCATAACCGAGGATTTACATACTTCCTCGTATTTTCCTATCCAGCAACTTATGAAGAACCCGTTTCCTTTGAAGAACCCGTTTCCTTGAAGGAAACGGGTTCTTATCAATACTCTCAGCAAGACCTCCGAGGTTTTGAACCTCGGAGGTCTGCCGATATATACTTGGCGCGGCCATAAATTGCGGTTTTCTGTCGCTTGGTTCGCGGGGCTAAAGCCAATACTGTTTAGTTAAGAAGGTCGGGCTCCCATGCCCGACGGCGTGGGAGCCGTCTCTGCGACCTTATCTAAACAGTATTGGGGCTAAAGCCGCCTGCTCAGTACATGGAAGTCCCTTCGGACTGGCGCAACGAGTCGGTTTGAACCGACTTTCATGAACTGAGGCAGGATTTTAATCCGCCGAAACCCGTTGAGAAAAAGCGCAATTTGTACCCGCTTTCAGTATATATGTGAGCGCATGTATTGAAGTTACTGTGTTGACCGTTGCGGTTTTACGCGCTCACCAGCGCCTGGAAGCGCGGGTCGTCGCGGATGAACTCGAAGTCCGGGTCGCGGCGCACCCAATCTGGCGTGGTTTGCTTCTTCTCCAGGGCTTCGTTGAGCAATGCCAATGCCTGGTCGTTGTTCCCGCAGATCGCCTCGAAGCAGGCCCGGTTGTATTCCGTTTCATCCTTCATGGTCGGCAAGGCAATCGTGATATGTTTCTGAGCCTCGTTCTCCTGGCCCAGCCTGCGGTAGTATCCAGCCAGCGTACAGTGGGCTAGGTTGTAGTCCGGGTTCAATTCGACGACTTTTTGGAAGGCGCGGATCGCCTCATCGTAGCGTTTCAAAGCTGCGTACACGAGACCCAAGTGGTAATGAAATACTTCTCGGTTAGGATCGAGAGCAACGGCCTGATCGAATGCCGCCAGGGCCTCGCCGTAACGTCCCGATGTTCTGAAGAGATTGCCCAGCGTGTGCCATGCGCGCGCGCTTTTGGGATTGAGTTCAGTCACCCTTTGGTATGTGGCGATGGCCTCGTCGTTGTCATGGTTTACGACTGGAGCTTCGGTTTGAACTGGCGCGCCAGGATTTTGACCTGGAACGGCGGTCTCCGTATGGATGACTTCCTCCACAGGCCTCACATCCTGACGAACTGCCTGCGGAGCGTCCCCGACCGGAGCCTGGGCTGGAAAAACCTCGGCCTTTCTCGGCTCCTCGACTCTGGTTTCCACTTCGTTGGCGACCATCGTCTCACTGAGATGGCTTGTATCGTAATGGAGTTCGCCGAGATCAATCCAGGCGAAGGCGCGGTCTGAATCATCCTGCGGGTCGAGCAGGGCCAGGCCAACGTTCCTTTGATAGGCGATAATTTCATTACCATACCCATCAGGCGCGTCCAGTCCAGTTGCTTTATTGTAAGCCGCGTTGACCTCATCCTTGTGGCCTGAGCCGTTGCGCCTGACACCCGGATCGGTTTTGATCAGCGCCTTGTGCGGATCGAACATGACCAGCTCGACGGCTCTTTGATCTATCGCGATGGCATCATCTTTTTCGGGGACAGCCTCGTCCATGCTGCCGGGATCATGATGATGTTCATCGTGATGGATTCCGTCGAGATCATTCTTGAAAGCGGTCTCCTCAGGGTCAAGCTCGATGGCTCTCTGATAGGCTGCAATGGCATTCCCGTCGTCACCCAGTCGCCGGTAGGCGTGACCGAGCCGATTCCACGCGACAGCTTTATCCTTGTTGTTGCCGAGTAACTCTATGCTTTTTTGATAGAGCGGGATCGCTTCTTCGTATTTTCCTTGAAGTGAATAAGCGAAAGCCAAACTACAATACGGCCACCCGAATCCGTGATCTTGCTCGATGGCCTGGTTGTAAGCGTTTATCGCTTCATCGTATGCACCTGCATTGAGGTAGACATTCCCCTGCTCGTTCCAAAGAAGGGCGTTCTTGGGGTCAATCTCGAAAGCTTTCTGGTATGCCTGGATGGCCTCTTCGCTTCGTTTTTGCTTTTCGAAGATGTTCCCCAGGCTGATCCAGGGGTGGACGATGCGCGCATTGATCTCGATCGCCTTCCGAAAGGCGCCTATGGCCTCCTCGATGCGTTCCGAGGATTCAAACACCTCTCCCAAGCCAATCCAGGGGTATGCGCAGTTGGGGCTACATTCGATTGCCTTTTGGTAGGTAACGATTGCGTCTTCGCTGCGCCCCAATTTATGATACACATTTCCCAACCCATTCCAACTGATGGCATCCAAAGGATTGATTTCGATCGCCTTTTCGAGGGCAGCGATGGCTTCCTCGTCGCGGTCGAGCCGGCTGTAAAGATTCCCCAGGTTATTCCAGGGAAATGCCTGGTCAGGAGCAAGCGCAGCGGCTTGTTTCAATGACTCGATGGCCTCATCAGCTTTCCCCAGGGACGTGCTCACGAGCGCGATCGCATTGAAACTCACTGCTTCGAACCATGTGTCCTGGGTAAAGGCGGCAATCTCCAGCGCGGTCTGCAAGAATTGGAAAGCCTTATCGTAATCTCCTCTGCGCCAATGCAATACGCCCAATGAAAACAGCAAATTCCCGCGTATGGCAATCGCTTCGTCCCCTTCGGGCAGGTCGTTCAGCAGCGCATCCCGCAGGGCGATCTTTGCATCAATATCGTCGAGGGATTCCGCGTATTCGCCAATGCCTTGCCAGGTCGCTTCCAAGGCGCGGAGCGAGATCTGTTCAGGCGTTGGCGACTCGACGAACTCGACCACCCGGTGGCGATAAGCCCAAAAGTCTGGGGCGTAGTGGGCCAGGTCATTGGCCTCATTCTCTGTCAACCAGAAGACAGCGCGAATCCGCTTATCAATAAAGTATTCCCGGCCGATGCTGAGCGCCCGATATGCCCTTGTCCCATCCTTACCGCCTCCCAATCTTAGACCCTCGATAAAGAAGACCGTCTTGTCCAGATCCGTGAACTCTGAGAGGCACACAGGAATGTCCGAATTCTCTTCATTCGAAACTTGGAAATGATGAACATTCTGCGCCAAGTCTATCAATCTATTCTTTAGCGTGGTTTTGGCGTCTGCGTGCACATACTCCGAGCTATAAACCGCCAGCAGGATGGAAGGCCGCTGCCACTTGATCGCCAGCTCGAGTTCCCGAAAGAGGATATCCACTCGATCCTCGAAAGGCTCGACTTCCTGGGTTGCGACACGGATGTCTTGACATGTGTTATTCATTGAGCACTTTCCTCAGAACGGGATGAACATCACACCAGTTTTCACCGTTTCGATATTCCAGCAAGGCCAAAAGTTGGAGCAAGGGGGTCAACCGGTCGTTATACTCGAGGCGGTTATTTTCGTTGACGCTTCTCAGGATTTCCAGGTCTTCCTTATCTAAAATTCGCCGGTACTCGTTGCGGATCTCGGTGGTTGCCGCTTCCACATCGCTGCTCTCTACTTTGTCAACCTTGCGCCGCCTGGCCCGCCCGATGGCGGTGCGCATGATGCGCGCCATTTCCCGGAAAACGCCGCCGCTGTAAGTAATCGCCTCCTCCAGCGCCAGGGGAACAATGAGATTGGCGTCCATCCGCAGGTGCGCGAAGCTGCGCAGCGTAGCGTATCCTTCCTGGTCCCGCTCATCGGGTTTTTGGGGAGGGTGCAGCATGATATTGGGCAAGAAGTAAGCCTGATCCCGGATGGCGTCGAAATCCTTGCTGTAAAACAGGGCGCTCGAGACCGTATAGACGATGGCGCAAGTGGGCTGCATCATGATCTCGCGGCGGTCGTGAAAGATCGCCCTGGCTTCTTCCAGATTGGGCTTATCCAGGTCGTCAATCAGGATGAGCGGGATGCGCCTCTCTTTGCTGTAAATGGCCGCAGCGATATTGTTGATTACCGCGATCAAGCCGGTGATGTCCCTTTCGAACACCTGGCGCAGCTCGGCGCGCGTCTTGGGTTCCAGTTTCATCTTCATGCCCGCATTGGCGAAAAAGGCGTCCACTGCCGCGCCGAATTCGAACTCCAACGGGCGGCCGGAAATCGTCCTTACTTCTTCTTCGACCTTTCCTCTCCAGCTATTCAGCTCTTTGAGCAATTGTTCGGGCAATTGGCCTCCCCTTCTCCGGTAATCACGGAACATGCGACCGCCGACGGCGAGCAATACATCCCGAAAATCCAGATCAATGATGTCCGCTTCCTCGCGGATGCTGAAGTTGACCGGCCAATATTTTTTCTGGATCGCTGGATTGGACATCAGGTGGAGCAGTTCGGTTGATTTTCCACAGCCGCGGTGCCCGGAGAAGAAGAACTTCGGCGGGCGATAGAAGGGCGCCAGCAAGGCGTCTTCCAATTCAGCGATTGGGTTGCCAGGCCGGTTGATATAGAATGGGTTGGGTTCCCCATTTTCACCGGGCTTGAGGGGTAGATCAAGCTCGAAATTAAGCCAGGCGCGGTCGAAATCTGTAGCCAGGAAGTACTCGAATTTGCTCATTGTGTCCTCTCATAAAGTGCTGATGAATCATCTCAATAAACTGGGGGAGCGGCGGTGTGTGGGCGATCTCAGCCTACGGCGAGGTCGAGCATGACGAAGCGTTGAGCATTGGCCTCAGCATCCTGCAATTGCATTTCCTGCTCGTGCCAGTTTACCGGCGACCAGACCTCGAAGTAATCGCCCTGCCCGACCAGGATCGCCTCGCCGTTCAGGTTTGCGTACTCGCGCAGGTTTTTCGGGACGAGGATGCAGCCAGCCTCATCCATCTCCAGTTCGGAGGCGGCGCCGAGGATCATGCGCAGCAGGAGACGCGCCAGGGGGTCCGCCAGATTCATCGCTGTGACCCGCTGGTAGATCTCTTGGAATGCCTGCGCGGTGAGCACCCACAGGTTGCGGTCGAAACCCTGCGTAACGTACGCGCCGCCGGAGAGACGTTCACGAAAGCCGGCCGGGATCGTCAAGCGACTTTCATCATTGATCGCACGATGGTATTGGCCTATAAACATTGGGATCATTCCTGGTGAGAGCGTTATCGGGCCAGATGCGACGGCTTGGCGATCTGCCGCGAAGTCCCTGGCGAACGACATTCCAAATTAGATTGTCCGTGCAGCTACAATCATTATAAGGATTTCGCCCTTCCGATAAAACCCTAGAAAGATGCTTATTCGCGCAATAATTAACATCCCATCCTGTATATGCGGGGAGGGGCATTAGTGACCGCCATATGTACCCCATTGTATGGGGGGAGGGGCATTAGTGATCACTACTTGTGACCCCCCAGGTATGGAATGTGGTCTTTAATGACCGCTATATATGATTTGTCTGTTGAATTGTTGCTGCAAGATAAAATATGAGATACAATCATTATGTGACCAGTGGCGCGTCGTCTTCTAATCCCACAGGCAAATATATATCCTCCGAGCTACTTGAAATCGCCATTGAACTAGCCCAAACCGGCGATAAAAAAGCCGTGAGGGAGTTGCTCCAGCTTATCGTTAAAGAGAATCCATCCGATGAGTTGGCTTGGATTTGGTATGCCAATACCTCTCCCACTATCCAGGAACGTGTTCAAACCCTGGAAGAGTTCCGCAAACGAAATCCCGAAAATCAACGCATACAATACTTATGTGAATCGCTCACCGGTGCTGAAGTAACCCCTCTCAGACCTCCAAGCCTGTCAACCCCCACGCAACCCATCGCGACCTCTCCGATCGCGTCCCCGGATGTTTCTCCGCTTCAGTTGTCGTTTCTGGATCAACTGGCTCTCGAGCCAGCACAATCAGAGACAAAGTTCCACAATTCGGAGAACAAGGGGGCCCTTAGGAACCATCTCGGGTTAGCTTTGAACTTATACATGTCTGGCGAAAAAACAAGTGCCAGGGAGCTTCTCGAAGCGATCACGAAAGAAGACCCACAAAATGAGTTAGCCTGGATTTGGTATGCTAACACTTTCCCCACTACCCAAGAACGCATCAGGGTTTTGTATAAATTCCTGGCTTTCAACCCCCAGAATCAACGCGTCCATGATTATTGTAAATATCTCCGTGAAAAAACTGATGCTTCCAAGATAAGATCGTCTGCTGAAACTGCCTCGATGTATATTCATCAAGAAGATCTCTTAGAAACTAAACTGCCTTCCGAATCCCCAAGCCCTGAGATTGGCCTTACCGATATTGTTCATCGTTCACAATGTAATACATTAGCCCAATCAACCCAAACACCCGCATATAAGTCCAAACCCATCCTCATTGGATTGAGTAAATCGGCTCGTCAGCTTCGCTGTCCCAACTGCATGCGTTATCAATCGGTGGAGAGATATCCAATCAATTGGAAATTAGCCATTCTTAATTCCTTGTTGCTTATGATTACATTTGGGCTTTGGACAATCTATCTTTTCCGCACCGGAACATCCATTTGGAAACCGAAAAAGAAATACATTTGTACAATCTGTGGATATTCATGGGAATAGTACTCTGCAATAAAGCCGTTCAAAAAAGCGGAGAGGGCGGCTTGAGTGCGATTTGCCAATTGAAGTTTGTCTGTGTATAAATCCTTCTCAAACCGCGTTCGGTCACCAATCAAGAGAAATATGATTTTCTTTGCTTAATTCTCTCCCCTCTGTATTTTTACAATGACCCTTGTTCCTTTCCCGGGGGTTGATATTATCTCAAATTTTCCGCCAGCAAGAGTTGCTCGTTCTCGCATGTTCCGTAATCCCATACCTTCGCTACCTATTTGTGCAGGATCAAAACCGCATCCGAAATCCTCAATCTCAAGTACAACATTTCCCTTTTTCTGTTTCAATCTCACAGTGACGGATTTAGCTTGGGAGTGTCTTAAAACATTATTCAGCGCCTCTTGAGCAATATAGTACAACATTACTTCTTTTCTTAGGGGTAGGGAGCCATTATAGTCTGTTATTAACAAAGCTTTGACATTCGAGCGCCCTTCAACAGCTTCCAAGCGCTGATGTAAGGCTGGAACAAGACCTTCTTGCACCAAATCCGCTGGCTGCAACTCATGGAGGAAAAGGCGCATTTCCTTGACGGCGAGCCGCGCAGTTTCACCGATTCGTGTTAAAACCTCGGCTTGACTCTCCAAGGGATTTACCTCCAATCCGGCTTTTGCTGCCTCGGTCAATGCAACCACTCCATACAGATTATTTGAAATAGAATCATGTAGATCGCGCACTAATCGCTGACGTTCTGCCAAGGCTATCACCGATTGGCGCTGGCGCTCGCCCCGGATAAATGTCGCAATTTCTTCAGATATCGTAGCCATATTTGTGATTTCACAATAATTGAATCGCGCTTCTTTCCGCAACAAACATATCACGCCCATGACCTGATCTTCTGTCATTATCGGTACCGACAAAAGAGTTGCACAGCCTAGTTGCTTGATAAACTCGGGAACACGCTGAACAGAACCAACATTGGATATTGAATGTGGTTCATCTTGTTCAAGAATCCATGCTACGATGTTGTTTGATGATTGAAGAGAAGCTAAACTGTCAATTGCTTGGTCTGTAAGACCATGATGAGCGGTCGTTGAAAGCCTGCGCATACCAGATTCAATTGCATTGTCATCTAGGAGAAAAATTACCCCAGATTGGCTATGAAATGAAGATACTAATTGATGAATAGATGCTTCCAAGAAGTCACTCAAATTCAGTGTCAGGCTGGCCGCATTAGAAATCCCACGAAGTTGACTCATTAGCATTTCATATGACTGTCGCCTTGCCTCATCTGCCTTCCTGTGGCTCGTGATATCGCGCAAGATAAGAACTTGCCCATTATAATCTCCAGACTGACTGGTCAAAAGAGAGCTGCCAATCCTAAAATAATGCAAGCCATCTCGCATTTTTATGCTCTTATTTATGACCAGCCACT
>Ga0210030_1000863_pt1 | contig 22156 bp, 20 predicted proteins | sample CryGeymeta201523_FD_183986 | JGI IMG/M metagenome (GOLD analysis project Ga0210030, IMG submission 183986) | Groundwater microbial communities from Crystal Geyser aquifers in Utah, USA - Crystal Geyser metaG 2015-23 (SPAdes) (version 2) | ecosystem: Environmental > Aquatic > Deep subsurface >...
CGTTACTACCTGCCGCTGCTGCTCATTTGCAGCCTGTTTTATGCCCCCCTGGGGCTGTTCCTGTTGCTTACCCTGCTGGGCGTCGCCACCGTGGATCATCAAGTGCGCAAAGCCAGGCTCACCCTGCCCATTTTCTGGTTTTTTTACTTGTGTGAGCAGCTGGCCTACGGCAGCGGGGTTTTCATGGGATGCCTGCACCTGAAAAACTTTGCCAGCTATCGGCTTGATCTGCAGGCCGAGTAATTCACTCCCTTTGAATTGTCTTCATTCACCCACTGAATCCGCCTCGGATCCTGTCACCTGCGATTTTTATTATTTCTGGCCGACAAGAGCCGAGCTGAACTTTTCCCAAAGTGTCAAACGGAAAAAAAAGGGAATTCTAATTGTCGTTATTCAGAAGGATCTGGCTTTTTGTCAATTTTTTCTTGATGCTGAAGTACAAGAATGAGATAAGATTGTTCAATAAAGTTTTGGTGTCAAAGTTCATGGCCATTATACCAGTATTTCTTTCGATAGGCCAATGATGCAAACAGAGACTCCGTCAACAGAAGCACGCAGGCTGTCTCTCCGCGCCGGTAAAGTCGCCGGGGTTTATGCCGTCTTCGGTCTCTGCTGGATACTTTTCTCTGACCAACTCCTTCTGCTTTTAACCCATGATGCAAACCACCTGGCGCGATTACAGACTTTAAAAGGCTGGTTCTTCATCGCCGTGACTGCGGCTATCCTTTTCATCATGGTGCGTCAGGCTCTCGCGACCCAGAAGAGAGGAAACTTCTCCTTATGGCAAAGCGAAAGACGCTTTCGCACCCTGCTCGATACAATCCCCGACTTGATTTGGCTGAAAGATGCCGAGGGCGTGTACCTGTCCTGCAACGCATCCTTTGAGCGTTTCTTCGGCGCGAAAGAGACGGATATCGTCGGCAAGACGGATTACGCTTTTGTCGACCAGCAACTGGCCGATTTCTTTCGTGAGAATGACCGCAAGGCGATGGCCGCCGGAAAACCCACCAACAACGAAGAATGGATCACTTTTGCTGACGATGGCTATCGTTGCTTGCTGTTGACAACCAAAACACCGATGTATGACGCCGCTGGAAATATCATTGGTGTTCTGGGCATCGGACGTGACATCAGTGCGTTGAGACAGGCCGAAGAAGAAAGACTCAAGCTTGAAAGTCAGCTGCTGCAGACCCAGAAGATAGAATCAATCGGCCAGCTCGCCGGCGGCGTTGCTCATGATTTCAACAACATGCTGGGAGTCATCCTCGGACACGCAGAGCTTGCCCTCGCCAGGGTGGATCCTGCTGAACCAGTTATTTCCAATCTGAGGGAAATACAGAAGGCGGCACAACATTCCGCCGGGCTGACGCGGCAACTGCTGACCTTTGCCCGCAAGCAGGCCATTGCGCCCGAGGTTCTGGACTTGAATGAGACCATCACCGGGATGCTGAAAATGCTGCAAAGGCTAATCGGTGAGCATATCCAATTAACTTGGACGCCGACAACGCACCTCTGGCCAATCAAGATCGACCCAACCCAGGTGGAGCAGATTTTGGCCAATTTGTGTGTCAACGCCCGCGATGCGATCTCGGGGAACGGCCAGATAAGGATCAAGACCTCGAATTGCACCCTCGATGAGAGCGACTGCGCTGCTCATTCATTCGAACTCCAGCCAGGAGATTATGTTCAACTCTCTGTCAGTGACGACGGCAGCGGCATGGATCAGGAGATTCAGACCCATATTTTCGAGCCTTTTTACACCACCAAAGACGTTGGTTCCGGAACCGGTCTGGGCTTAGCCACGGTCTATGGTGCGATCAAGCAGAACCATGGCTTTATCACCTGTCACAGTGAACCGGGGCAGGGAACGGTCTTCAATCTTCATTTTTCGCGGGTGGCAACAGCAGAAAGCTCGGAGCCGGATGCGGCAGAGAAAACCCACCATCGGGGAACCGAAACCATACTACTGGTCGAAGATGAAGAAATGCTGCTTCAACTGGAGGCCTCCACCCTTAATGAAAGCGGCTATCAGGTACTGGCTGCCGCAACGCCCGACCTGGCCCTGTCTCTGGTGCAGAAACACGCCGGATCCATCGATTTATTAGTGACAGACATGATTATGCCGGTGATGAACGGCAAGGAATTATCTGCCAAGTTACAACTCCTGCGGCCTGGAATGAAGACTCTTTTTGTATCCGGATATTCAGCCGACATTATCTCCCGTCGGGGTGTAATCGAAGCAGGCGTTCATTTTCTGCAGAAACCGGTCTCGATTGCATCTCTGACTGCTAAAGTCCGGGAGATCCTGGATGAACCAGACACGTAAGACCAGATGTGAGATCGCTGGGAGGTTATCCCTTTCACTTTCGTATTTTGGGGCTTCTCTCTGGGCGTCTAACTCCCGATGGTGATAGACTCAGATCAGTCATCAAACTATCAGACAGGGAGCTCACCATGAATCTATTCGAATTTGCGCTGAAGATGGAAAAAGAGGGTCAGGTCTATTACGAAAAACTCGCCGATCAGACCGATCTGCCGGGGCTGAAAACCATTTTTTCACGATTGGCTGAAGATGAGCAGAATCATTATGCGATTTTTCAACGCTTGCAGGCAGGCCAGACGGCTCCAGATTTGCAGCAGAGCAGCACCCTCGACCAGGTCGAAAATATTTTTGCCGACCTTCCTCTGCCGGAGGTGGCGAGCAAAAACTTGGCGGAAACGCTGGAGGCTTATCGGTACGCCATGAAAGTCGAAGCCGATAGTGTTGCATTATATAAAAAGGGTGCCGTCGAAGAGGATAATCCCAAAACCAAGGAGCTGCTGCTACGAATCGCCGCCGAAGAACAGCGACATTTCGATATCATGGAGAATGTTTTTCACTTCGCCAATGCGCCCAATCAATATCTGGCCGACGCCGAATTCACTAATCTGAACCAGTGGCATCAATTCGGGCGGGATATCGACAGCTGACGCCTGTTTTTTTATTCTGGCGGAAAACACAGTCAGAAGGGAGTTAAGCCATCCATATCTGGATTCGTGCGGCCCCTGGAATGAGAGGCTCGGGCTCGGTGACGTCCCCTGTAACCCATAGAATTTCGTAAGAGTGCGCAGGGATTTTTCGTGTCAGCAAGGCACGATTATCACTGCCTAGCCCTAGCTAAACAGCGATTATCATCCGATAGTGCCGCGCAGAATGAATGACTCCTCCTCAGCCGGGTTCAGATCCAATACATGGGTGCTTGGATGCTAAAAATGAGAGGGCAACCATCCATCAAAAAGTTTTTCAAACCGCTCAATAACCCCCCCTTTCACCTGCGCTATGGGAATCACTGAATCCGTTTCCATCTCCAGGGAAGTCAAAGGACAGTCCTTTATTCCGCACGGATTTATACGACTGAATCCGGCCTCTAATGGTTTCACATTAAGGGCAAAGCCATGCATGGTCACCCAACGGCGAGCGCCTGCCCCGATTGAGGCAAGTTTACCTCGATCGGTCCAGACTCCGGTTTGACCCGCTACCCGATAAGCACCAACCCCAAAATCCGCGACAGTGAGAATGATCAATTCTTCCAAAAAACGCAGGTATAGATGCAGGTCTCGGCCACGAAGAGAGAGGTTGACAATAGGATAGCCAACGAGTTGCCCCGGGCCATGAAAAGTAATATCTCCGCCTCGGTTGGTGCGAATGACTTCGAGTGAAGGATCCAGGACATTCTCCTCCGACCCACCACGACCGATGGTATATACCGGCAGATGCTCAAGCAGAAGGAGAGTTTCCGGGGCAGAACCACGCTGCACATCGTCGTTCAATTCTTCCTGAAGTGAGTATGCACTTGCATAATCGATGAGGCCTAAATCCTTTATTTCCATAACGTTCTTCTCAGCCGAAGTAATCTGCCCTCTCCATTGGCGGTTTATGCGACAGATATTCTAAACGGCTCTCAAGGAGGAATTATCCAGATTAGCCACCAGATCAATCTCTATATGAACCAAGGTCTTTGCCACCAAGCAGGTGCTTTTGGCGTTTTCTATACACTCGCTAAATTTCTCCATTGAGATGTTAGGGACTTTCGCATTAATGTTCAAAAATACTGAGTTAATCCTGTATTCGTTTTCAACATGAGTTATGCAGACCTTGGCGTCGGTATGCATCTGCATTTGTTCGAACCCGGCCCCGGCGAGGCCCTCGGCTAGGGCCATGGAAAAAGACCCGGAAAGGGCGGCTCCCAGGAGTTCCTCCGGGCTGGTTCCCTTTCTATCCCCAAAGCGGGAGGCAAAGCTGTAGGGCTCGACTAAATGGCCACTCCCCAAAGTGATAAGCCCCTTCCCATCAACAGGGTCACCTTCCCAATAAGTGGTTGCGGTATGAATTGCCATCAACTTACTTCCTTGGTGCGCAGGTGAATTCCCGCCCCTTAATCATTCAGAAAACACCCCAAGCACGAAGGACAAAAGCAGGGCACTCCTCCCCAGCATGGAGAGATGGAACCCCCAGGGTTACTAAGCGTGTATGGCCACGCCAAAAACCTCCAGCGCCGCTTCCTTGATCGCTTCCGACAGGGTCGGATGGCCATGGAATATAGCTCCAACCTCCTGCGCGGTGCCGCCATAACTCATAACCGCAACCGCTTCGGCAATCATATCAGAGGCACGAGGGCCAAAGATGTGCACACCAAGCACCTGTCCCGTTTCAGCATGGGCAATGACCTTGACGAAGCCTTCCGCCTCAGCCATGGCACGGGCGCGACCGTTGCCAATGAAGTTGAAGGAACCGGTTTTGACCAGAACCCCTTCGACCCGCAGCTGCTGCTCGGTCTTGCCCACCGAAGCCGCTTCCGGCCAGGTGTAGCAAACCCCCGGGATGCAGTTGTAGTGAACTTTGTTTTTTTGCCCCATCAGGCGTTCTACGAAGACGACGGCTTCTTCGGAAGCCTTGTGGGCGAGCATCGGGCCGGGGATCAGATCGCCGATAGCGTAAATGTCGGGTACATTGGTGGCATAGTTATCATCCACCTTGATGAAACCCCATTCGTCCAGCTCGACACCGACTTCGTTAAGACCGAGACCGGCGGTGTTCGGCTTGCGGCCGATCGACATCAGCACCTTGTCACAGACTACTTCCGTGATCTTCTCGTTTTTCGTCAATTTGACGATGGCCTTCCCCCCGGCAACCTCGACGCTTTCAACCCGGGTGCCCATATGGAAACTCATGCCCTGTTTTTTCAGCGAGCGCTGCAGGGCCTTGGTGACATCGACATCCGACTTGGGCAGCATTTCGGGCAGCATTTCGACCACCGTCACCTTGGCACCGAGACGCAGCCAGACCGAACCGAGTTCCAGCCCGATATAACCGGCGCCGACAACCATCAGGTGCTCGGGCACTTCCGTTAGCGCCAAGGCACCAACATTGTCGATAATCACATCATTGTTGACCGTAATGCCGGGCACTTGAGCAACTTGGCTGCCGGTGGCGAGCAGTAACTGTCTGGCCTTGACCACTCCGGCATCCTTACCGCTCACTTCCACCTGCTGCAGCCCGTCGCTATCAGCGCCAAGCAGTTTGCCCTGTCCCTTGATCCAGCTGACCTTGTTCTTTTTGAACAGAAAAGCGATGCCTCCGGTCAGATCGCTGACCACCCCGTTCTTGCGCTCCATCATTGTCGCCAGATTCAGTTTGGGCGTGGGGATTTCGATGCCGTGCAGGGCGAACTTGTCACGGGCCAGGGCGAAATGCTCGCTCGAATCGAGGAGTGCCTTGCTCGGGATACAGCCCTCGTTGAGGCAGACTCCGCCCAGGGTCGGCCGACTCTCAACCACTGCCACTTTCAGACCCAGCTGAGCAGCGCGAATCGCGCCGACATAACCACCGGGGCCTGCGCCTAGAACAATCAGATCAAAAATTCCTCCAGCCATTTTCATATCTCCTCAGGCGGCAAAATGGATAAGCTTCTGCCGCTGCTATAGTCGTTTTGATAATACCGGGTGCGCCTGCAGATCGGCTTGATAAGAGGAGCGAACCAAAGGCCCTGACGCCACCTGGGAAAAACCCATCTCCAGACCGAGTTCTTTGAACCTCTCAAATTGCTCTGGGGGCACATAACGTTGCACTGGCAGATGATGGCGACTGGGGCACAGATACTGACCGATGGTCAGCATGTCGCAATCGTGCTCACGCAAATCTCGCATCGCATCAAGGATCTCAGCGTCTGTTTCCCCCAGGCCGACCATCAGTCCCGACTTAGTAGGAATACCGGGGTAGGTTTTTTTGAAGCGCTGCAGCAATTGCAAAGACTCCTGATAATCGGCACCAGGTCGCGATTCGGCATAAATTCGCGGCACCGTTTCCAGATTATGGTTGAACACATCGGGCAAGCGGATCCCCAGAATATCGAGGGCAGGATCTGTACGGCGCCTGAAATCGGGAACCAGGATCTCTACCTTGGTGTTTTTGGCCTGCTTGCGAATTTCCGCGACGCAGCGGGCGAATTGTCCTGCGCCGCCATCTGGCAAATCATCCCGCGTGACCGAAGTGACCACCACGTAACGCAGACCCATCACCTGCACCGCTTCGGCCAGATGTTGCGGCTCTTGCGGATCGGGGCCAAGCGGCTTGCCATGGGCGACGTCACAAAAGGGGCAACGCCTGGTGCAAACATCACCCAGGATCATGAAAGTCGCGGTGCCGCGCTGAAAGCATTCACCCAGGTTAGGGCAGTTGGCTTCTTCGCAGACGCTATGCAGCTGATGATCGCGCAGGATCCAACTCAATCTTCCCACCTCGGCTGCGGCCGAAGCCTTGATCCGCAACCAGTCAGGTTTGCGCAGCGTCTGGTGATGAGCTGTGGCCGACCGGGCTGTCTTTTCCTGGTTACGTCTTTTTTCCACGACTTCCATAATCCAGCCTTTATACTCTTCCCGACGCCCGTGACCCTGTCGCGGACAACTTCTGCCACTCCTTAAATCAGATACTGCATATGATTCTTCTAGGAGCGGCAGCCGACCCTGTAAACGCAGAGAAAGCTAACGCCTGCCGCCCGAAGGTTTTTGCCTGTTGGCACCCGAAAGTGTCCTTTATCTATATTAAGCTTGAAGCTCTTCAGGATTTTCCAGAAGACGCTTCAGCTCCACCAGAAACTGGGCGGAATAAAGTCCATCCGTTACCCGGTGATCGGCCACCAGGGTCACCCGCATTTTTGCAAACGGAACCGTGTCGCCGTCCTTCACCATAACTTCGTCGGTGATACCGCCGACCGCCAGAATCGCGGTCATTCCCGGAGGAACCAGGGCGCCAAACTGTTCGACCCCGAGCATACCCAGGTTCGAGATGGCGAAGTTCCCGCCAGCCAGCTCAGCCTTGCCACAACTGCCGGCCTTAACCTTTTCGATCAGGGCGCGAGAACTGCCGACGACCTCCTCCAGGCCGAGGCTCTGACAATTTTTGATTACCGGCATCATCAGGCCGTCTTCCAGACCGACCGCCACCGCAATGTTCACCTCGGGATTCAACAGATATTCCTTGTCCCCCAAAGTGGCATTGACCTGTGGGTATTTCCCTATGGACATGGCACAGGCTTTAACCACCATATCGTTCATGGAAACCGCCTTGCCGGCGTCCTTAAGTCGGGCGCGAAATGCTATTGCCGCCCCCATGTCGATAGCCATGGTGACAGGGAACTGGGGAATGGTCCAGGAACTGGTCACCGTATTGGCGATGGCGACCCGCATCGGCGACATCGGTGTGGCTGCTGCCACAGCCGAGCTTGCCTCGACCGGCTCCAGCTCTTCCCCAGCCGGAGCTGCTCTGTCTGACCGTTGTGCCAGGTAGGCATTGATCGCTTCATCTGAAACATCTTCATCAGCGATGATGGCGATCAGGGTCTGGACCGGATAGACCTCGTCCTCTTCCCCGATGATCCGGCGCATAACACCGGCTACGGTGCTTTCCACCGCCTGGGAGATCTTGTCAGTTTCGATTTCGACAATCTCGTCACCCTTCTTGATCTCCTCGCCTTCCTCGACCAGCCAGGAAGAGATGGTCCCCTCTTCCATGGTCAGCCCCCACTTGGGCATGGTCAGTTCATAGATACCCTCGGGCGGTGCGACAGCGCCTTCAGCGGCAGGTGCAGCCGAAGCTGCACCTGCGTAGTTTGCGATAAAGGCTTCGATCTCTTCATCCGCGACATCCTCATCAGCGATGACGCCGATCAGGGTTTGGACCGGGTAGGCTTCATCCTCTTCCCCGATGATCCGCCGCAGCACACCTTCGACGCTGCTTTCGACCGGCTGAGAGATCTTATCTGTTTCCACCACGAGGATCTCGGTGCCGATTTCGATCTTGTCGCCTTCTTCAAGCAGCCAGGAAGAGATAGTGCCTTCTTCCATGGTCAGGCCCCATTTGGGCATTGTCAGTGCTACGATTCTGTTGCTGGTCATGATCATTACTCCATAATTTTACGTACTACAGCCTCTACCCGATTGGCACTCGGGGTGTAAGCCGCTTCAAGATTAGGGGCGAAGGGAACCGGCACAAATGGAGGTGTCACCATCTGCGGGGCGGCCTTCAGGGCGCGGAACACAGTTTGAGCAACCAGGCCGACGACATCAGAAGCAAAGCCACAGCGACAGTTATCCTCATCAACCACTACCAGACGACCGGTCTTCTCGACACTTGAGTAAATGGCGTCTGTATCGAGCGGCGATGTGGTCCGCGGGTCGATAACCGTACACTCGATACCGTCCTTAGCCAGGGCCTTCGCAGCCTTGGTGGCCATTTCAACCATGCGGCCGAGAGCGACGATAGTAACATCTTTGCCCTCGCGAACGATGTTGGCTTTACCCAGAGGAATGGTGTAATGCTCTTCGGGGACTTCACATTTAACGGTGTAAAGCGCCTTGTGCTCGAAGAACACACAGGGATCGTTGTCTTGAATAGAGGCCGCCAGCAAGCCCTTGGCATCATAGGCGTTCGAGGGCACGATGCACTTCAAGCCGGGGACGTGGGTGAATATGGAATAGGGGCTCTGAGAATGCTGGGCAGCTGCGGAGAAACCGGTGCCAATCATGGTGCGAATAGTTACTGGGGTAACAGCTTTGCCACCAAACATATAGCGGAACTTGGCAGCCTGGTTGTACAACTGGTCAAAACATACCCCCAGGAAGTCGGCAAACATCAGCTCACCAATGGCGCGCATGCCACAGGCTGAAGCCCCAACCGCCGCACCGATATAGGAGGACTCGGAGATCGGTGCATCGAATACCCGATCAGGGAACAAAGGATAAATTCCCTTGGTGACTCCAAGTACGCCACCCCAGGAATCACGTTCCTCACCAGTACCGGCCGAACCGGCGACGTCGAGTCCCATTAGAATCACCGTCTCGTCGCGCTCCATCTCTAACCGGATCGCCTCGTTGATCGCTTCCTTGAACATGATCTTTCTAGCCATCGTTTTGTTCCTTTCTATTTAAGTAAAAACTAAGAAAAGCTATCAATAAGAGACGTACACATCGGTCAGTAAATCTTCAGGATCCGGCTGAGGGGCGGCCTTGGCTTCCACCACAGACTTCTCGATCAGAGCTAAAACCTCCTTATCGATCGACTCCAGCTCGGCAGTTCCAACAATCCCCGCCTTGGTCACGGTCGCAGCAAAGCGCTTGAGGGGATCGTTGTCAGCACGCGATCTCTTGACTTCGTCCTTGGGACGATAGCTCTGAGCATCCCCTTCGAAATGACCGTAGTAACGCAGGGTTTTACACTCGAGGAAAGTCGGGCCGCCGCCTTTGCGAGCACGCTCAATAGCTTCGCCTGCTGCTTCATACACGGCGAAAAAATCATTGCCATCCACGGTGACCGCCGGCATGCCGAAGCCTCTTGCCCGATCAGCGATATTGTGGTCGCCACCGACGTTTGCGGCATACTTGGCCGAGGTAGACTCAGCGTAGCCATTATTTTCCAGAACGAAGACCATCGGCAGATTCCAAGTAACGGCCAGGTTCATCGACTCGAAGTTAGTCCCCTGGTTCGAGGCACCATCACCGAAGAAGACGATTCCGACACTGTTATCCTTGCGCAACTTGGAAGCCAGGGCCGCCCCGCACACCAACGGGGGACCACCACCAACAATACCGTTGGCGCCGAGCATGCCGTGATCGAGGTCGGCGATATGCATCGAGCCCCCTTTACCACCACAGACGCCGGTTTTTTTGCCGTAAATTTCGGCCATCATACCCAGGATATTTACGCCCTTGGCGATACAGTGGCCATGACCACGGTGGGTGCTGGCGATACGATCCTTGTCATCAAGGTGCTCACAAACACCGATGGCAACAGCTTCCTCGCCTGAGTAAAGGTGGACGAAACCGGGAATCGTGCCGGTCGCAAATTCAACATGCAGACGCTCCTCAAACTCACGAATCTCCCGCATCTTGCGATAAGCCTTGAGAACTTCTTCTTTTGAAAATTGTGTCTTCATCTGATTCTCCCTTCTGTTGATAGAAATTATGAATGATCGTCCATCCCTTCCCCCGCCAGATCCTGCTGAGCCTAACCCCGTAGGTTGACTTGCCAGAGCCTCGATTAACGACATGGCGACAGCCGAAATCGCTTGCGGTCACACAAGTCCATTTGTCAACTGTAATAGAGCACATCTGATGCCAATGGCTGATCCCTGCCCAGAGAAAGGGTTGACTTGGCCAAAAGCAGACCAACAAAACACTGTTTTCTCTTGGTTTGCTAGGATATTGATTTTTTTAAATGGGACAAGCAGGCGGGACTTCAGTTCGATTTGAGCCTAAGCTGATCAGCATCAACAAGAGGGCGATTGGATAGTTTTGAGACAAGTGTCTCAAGAAAATCGGATCATTTAGGCGGTCCATTAGAGTCGAGGGATATCCTTCCATAGGTCGCCAGGAAACGATAATCATCAATGTTCGCAGCAAGGTGCAAAGAAAGAGTTCAAGGGCACAATTCATGCTTTGATAGGCTGCATGAATATCAATATTCCGGGAGTTTTATTCATGAGGGTATTTGCAGAAAAAAAAGTTCGAGTGGAGATTCCTGGCCCCGGCGGTTTACTGGAAGCAAAGGCCTTGGCGCCGTTCAGCTCAGGCCCCTTGGCGAACAAAAAGTTGTTGGCCTTGGTGTGCCACCCTCACCCGTTGCAGGGGGGGACAATGGAAAACAAGGTCGTCACCACTCTGGCGAGAAGCTATAGAGATCTGGGTGTGCCGGTGGTCTATTTTAACTTTCGCGGAGTCGGGGCCAGCCAAGGTAAATTTGATGATGGCATCGGCGAAGTGGAGGATCTGCTGGCGGTTATCCGCTGGGCAGAACAAGTGTTGCCTGACCGACAACTTCTCCTGGCAGGCTTTTCCTTCGGCTCTTCAATCGCGGCCCAAGGGAGTCACCGGCTGCAGAATCTTGCGCACCTAACCTTGGTCGCGCCACCCGTGGGGCGCTATCCCTTTGATAAGGATAAGCGTTTCTCGGCTCCCGTCTGTGTGATCCAGGGAGACCAGGATGACCTGGTCAAGGCGGTGGAGGTCTATCGCTGGGTTGAGGAACTAGAATCACCCCTGGATCTTATACGCGACGACGGAGCTTGCCATTACTTTCACGGCAGACTCTCCACTTTTAAGCAACTGTTACCGCAGGTGTTGATAAAACAGCTAAGCGGCAAAAAATGATACTGGTTATTCAGTCCTCTCCACCAGGGGAAACTGCCCACGCGCACCCTTTCTATGGTCGCATGAACCAATCCGTGGGGCTTGCCTGTCGCTATCCAGGCGACAAACACCCTTCCAAAGGTGCACATGAGAAGATCACCTGTATTGAGTAGCACCAAGTAGACAACCCCAAAAATGATTTTAAGTAAGAAGTTGGACAAAATATTTTTGCAAGGTTCTACGGCATCGGTTCTTCGATTATTTTTCTACTTACTATATAGGGCGAGGGATAAGAGAATACGCCGCGCTCTGCGGCTAGCTGCATGACCCGTTGGACATCCACGGTCAGAGGACCATCAAGATCGAGCCAGATATTGATCGCGTCGTCTTTGTGGAGAATGAATTCCCGCTCGCCGTCAAGGGTCACGGCAAAGTTGGATGCGGAAATAGAGACGACTTCCTGTGGGCGCAGAACATTCAGCTCTGCGATGCCGATGGGCAGGATCAGCCCAGGCGCGATAGGGGCACAGATGCTCATCATCCCCTGTCCTGGGGGACAGAGTTTAAGATGCAGCCCCTGACCAAAATCGCGCGAAACCGGGTTGACCAGACCGGCCACCGCTGAAAGGCCGATAGCGCCGGCCTCGGCAAAGGTAACAAAGACCTCTTTCACCCGTTCCGGTTTCCACATTGCTCGCGCCCCGATCCACATGTCGTCGGTCAAACAGAGATCGACCAGGGCCAGATCCCGGCATTGGCCATTAATCTCCACCCGTAGAACTTTGTTGCGTTGAGTCCCTTCACAAACCGACACGGCACCTCGGGCCACCAGGCCTGCCGCCATTCCCGCCACCGTCGCCTCCTGGAAATGGGGAAAGGTATTGTTGGTTCCGGTGGACAGCGCAACCATGGGAATATTTCCACAATTGTTCGCCACCAGACGATGGGTACCGTCACCGCCGAGGACAATAATAATCTGCACGCCGATTTCAACCATCTTCTCAACGGCACGCGAGGTATCGATTGCCCTTTGTTCAACCGGCATCTCGACAATTTCTATTTCGGGCCAGCATTCACCGAGCGCACTTACACCCCGTTCACGATCACGCAACAAACTGCCGACGATCCCGGATCGATCGGGCATCAGGTAGACCAGGTTGACCCCGGTAACCTGAATGCCCAGACAAAGCCGACGAACGATATTGGCTTTTTCCGCAATGGTGAAGCCGGAGGCCGCACTGACGAGACGACGGATGTCACTCCCCGAGGCCGGGTTGGCGATAATTCCTACGCACACATCTTCAGGGCTCTTTCCAGACAATGCTTAGCTCCTTGGAGCGAGGGGTGGTGACAAGCGGCTTGTTACTCAACCTGCCACGCGATCGAGAAAAGCCCGATCCCAATCCTTCCAGACCGGATTGTAGCCGCGAACCCGCAGTACAGATTCCATCTCCGCCGGGGTACGGTGGTCATTGACGGCAAATTGCTCCCCTTCCTTGTTCCCTTCACCATAGCCCCCGGGCGAGGTGCATGAACCGGCACTCATCTGGGTGATACCGAGAGGGAGCAGGTTATCGCGCAACTCGGCTTTTTCGCGCGTTGAAAGAATCAGCCCGGCATCCGGGATCAACAGGCGCAAAGCGCAGATGAACTGGGTCAACTGCCGATCGCTGACTATGCTGTTCGGCTGATAACCCCCTTCGGCCGGACACATGCGGGGAAAGGAGATGGTCACCTGTGTCCGCCAGAAACGGCGCGCCAAATAGAGCGCATGCAGACCGGTGTAAAAAACATCAGTCAGGCAGTCACCAAGACCCAGCAGAGACCCAACACCGATCCGCCTCAGGCCGGCTTCACCCGCGAATTCAGGCGCTTGCAGGCGAAAGTTGTAATCACTTTTCGGCCCATAAGGGTGGAGCTCCAGGTACAGCTGCGGGTCGTAGGTCTCTTGGTAGAGGGTCAGGCCGTCGACTCCGGCGCTGACCATGCGTCGATAGCCCCCGGTATCCATGGGAAAGACTTCAATTGATACCGAGCCACAGTGGCTTTTTACGCTCTGAATCGCCTTCTCAAGATAGTCGAGCCCGGCACATTCAGGTGCCTCGCCGGTCAGCAGCAGCATATGACGAAATCCCTGACCGCGCAGCAGCTTCGCTTCCCGCTCGATCTCCGCCTGGCTCAGGGTCTTGCGCAACAGCTGGTTTTCCGCGCTGAAACCGCAGTATTTACAACCGTTATGACATTCATTCGACAGATAGATGGGGGTGTAGAGCTGGATGGTGCGACCGAATCGCTGCCTGGTGATTTTATGCGCGCGAGCGGCCATCATCTCAAGTTGTGCGTCTGTCAGCTGTGGCGACAGCAGGGCAGAAAAATCCTCCATGCTCAATCTTGGCCGCTGCAACGCCTGATCGATCCGGTCTGGTGGAGTGTTGAGGACCTGGTCGCGAACATCGGCAGACGGGTACTCTTGTAGCTTCTGTTTGAAACTCATCGCTTAATCCCGCAAAAACCCGGTCAGCGGACTGGAGGCTTCCGCTTGCCGGCGTTGTGGACCAAGGCCGGCAAGGTAGGCTTCCCGACCGGCTTGAACCCCTTTACAAAAAGCCCGGCTCATCGTGCCAGAATCGAGCGTATCGGCCAGCGCGGTGTTAACCAGCACGGCATCAGCGCCCATCTCCATCGCTTCGGCAGCGTGTGAAGGAGCACCAAGACCAGCATCGACCACCACCGGAATATTGGCCTGCTCGATGATAATGGAGACAAGGTCGCGCGTGCGCAGGCCGCGGTTGGTGCCGATCGGGGCGCCAAGCGGCATCAGAGTCGCGGTGCCGACCTCTTCCATGTGTCTGGCCAAAACCGGGTCTGCCGGCATATAAGGCAGGACGATGAAACCCTCTTTGACCAGAATTTCTGCCGCTTTCAGAGTCTCAATCGGGTCGGGCAGCAGGTAATAAGGGTCGGGAGTCACCTCCAACTTGACCCAGGGTTCACAGCCTGCGGCGCGGGCCAATCTGGCCAGGCGCACCGCCTCTTCGGCATTACGGGCGCCGCTGGTATTCGGCAGCAACAGGTAGCGGTCACGGTCGATATGTGTCAGTAGCGAGTCGGCGGGATTGTCGATATCGACTCGGCGCAGGGCAACGGTGACAATTTCGCAACCGGAGCCTTCCATCGCCGCGACCATCGCTTGGTTAGAGGCGAATTTGCCGGTGCCGACCATCAGCCGTGAGCGGAAGGATCGTCCTGCAATAATCAGTTCATCCATCTCTTACACCCTTTATTTCAAAGCGAGACTTTAACAATTTCAAGTCTCGAAAATTTCAGCCTCCGGCCACGAACTGGATAAGTTCCAGCCGGTCGCTTTGCTTAAGAAAAGTGGCAGAAAAATCGCTCTGGGACAAAATTGTGCGGTTCAATTCCACCACCACCCGATCTGGGTTCACCCCGACCGCTTCCAGGAGCTGCTGCACACTGAAATCGGCCTCATATTCCTGTTGCTCGCCGTTGACGTAAATGGTCATTTTGCAGCTCCGGCTGCCTCTTTTGTTTGGTCTCCTTGCTTCGCACAGTCACGCACTTCGCGAGTTATTTTCATGGCGCAGAAATTAGGCCCGCACATGGAACAGAAGTGCTCTTCATCGGCGCTCTCTTCCGGCATGGTCTCTTTGCGGAACTCCATCGCTTTATCAGGATCAAGGCTCAAACTGTACTGATCTTCCCAGCGAAAATCGAAACGCGCCTTGGACAAAGCATTGTCGCGAATCTGGGCACCCGGGTGCCCCTTGGCAAGATCCGCCGCGTGGGCTGCGATCTTGTAGGCCATGATCCCCTCTTTGACATCATTTTTGTCCGGCAAACCCAGATGTTCCTTGGGAGTGACGTAGCAGAGCATCGCCGTGCCGTACCAGCCGATCATCGCCGCACCGATAGCTGAGGTGATGTGATCGTGGCCAGGGGCGATATCTGTGGTCAGCGGTCCCAGGGTGTAAAACGGTGCCTCATGGCAATACTTCAGCTGCAAATCCATGTTCTGCTTGATCAGGTGCATGGGCACATGACCGGGGCCTTCGATGATAGTCTGGACATCATGCTTCCAGGCAATCTTGGTTAATTCCCCCAGGGTCTTCAGTTCGGCAAACTGGGCCTTGTCATTGGCGTCATGAATCGAGCCCGGCCGTAAACCATCCCCCAAAGAAATGCCGACATCGTAGGCTTTCAAGATACCGCAGATCTCTTGAAAGCGGCTAAAGAGGAAGCTTTCCTGTTGGTGGGACTGGCACCATTTAGCCATGATCGAACCACCGCGCGAAACGATGCCGGTCAGCCGTTTCGCCGTCAGCGGCACGTGGGCGGCTCTCAAGCCAGCATGGATGGTAAAGTAATCGACCCCCTGCTCGGCCTGCTCAATGAGGGTGTCGCGAAACAGATCCCAGGTCAGCTCTTCGGCCTGACCCTCCACCTTCTCCAACGCCTGGTAGAGCGGCACCGTGCCGATCGGCACCGGACTGTTGCGGATGATCCACTCGCGGGTCTCATGGATGTTGGCTCCGGTGGAGAGATCCATGACCGTATCGGCGCCCCAGCGAATCGCCCAGATCATCTTCTCGACCTCTTCCTGAATCGAGGAACTGACCGCTGAGTTACCGATATTGGCGTTGATTTTGACCAGAAAATTGCGGCCGATGATCATCGGCTCGATTTCCGGATGGTTGATATTGCCGGGGATAATGGCACGTCCCCGGGCAATCTCGTCACGCACGAATTCCGCGGTAATCTCGGTCGGGATCGAGGCACCAAAATCCTGACCGGGATGCTGGTGGCTAACTGTTTCAAGGTAGAGTTCGCGGCGTTGATTTTCGCGGATGGCGACAAATTCCATTTCCGGGGTGACCAGGCCCTTGCGGGCATAATGCATTTGAGTCAGGTTCCTGCCGCTTTTGGCGCGCCGGGGTTGGTTTCGTGGTGTAAAGTGCTGTTCCGCGACTTCAACCGCAGCCAGGCGCTTACGACTGAACCCCGAACTGGGAGTGGCAAGTTTTTCGCTGTCGTTACGCGCTTCGATCCACCTCTCGCGCAGTTCTGGCAGGCCTTTAAGAATATCGATCTGAGCGTCCGGATCCGTATAGGGCCCCGAGGTATCGTAGACATAAATCGGCGGGTTATCTTCTAGTCCGCTCTCGGTACGGGTACCCCGTTGCCTGATTTCTCGCATCGGTACCCTGATATCGGGTTGAGAACCCTTGACATAGATCTTGCGCGAGTTAGGTAGCGGCGTCACAAAAGCGTCATCTATCTGATCAGTTTTACTCGTGCTCTTTTCAGTCATGGTCAATTCCTCAGAAACCTCAAGCAGCTTATTCGACGAAATCTGACTGAAAAGCCACTCTGGTCGTTACAGGGGCCAGCCGTCTTTAGCGACAGCCCTCACTTCATCAGCCTTACTTGCTCAGCATTACAACCTGCCGGGATACCCGCTGTTGTTCTAGATATTCAACGGCCTGCAATGCCAGCCCGCTAATGACTGAAATCATAAACAGAACCGGCAACAGATCTCTCAACAGATGAAGTATGAGCTTATTCCATAGCTTGAAATCTCGTTGACTGCTCTTTTCAGGAAACCGATTACATGAATTTACGATGCCCAGGTGCTCGCTCATACGACCTCTCCTTTATCACCCTCTGCCAATTCCCGATCAGACAAATAACCGGGCGGCAGCCTAAGAGCTGCTTTGCCACAACATCTTCTGACTGGTGGTAACCATTGAAAAAGCAGAAAGGATGCCAATCAACCAGATAAAGAGAACGGGGTTTGAGCGGGAAGCCCCCCAAGCCAGGCCATCCCTTTCAAACTGACCCAAAAACTTCTGACTTTATTCAGGTTTTTCAATCTCTTAAGAAACTGAATAGCAGTTGTATTCAGCTCAAAAACCTGAAAATCGGATGAACCACTTGCAGGGGTCCACGACAGATAGAACAAAGTGGGGGAGATATTGAGACACCTGTTTCAATTTGAAGCAGGAACGTATTGCTAACCGATAACTTCGCGGTGTTAGTTATGAGAGGAACCGAGAAGCTTTATGCTTTTGGGGAGAGCGCGTGCGCGACAGAAAGGGTCTGATTGAACCATAAAATACACTACGGAGGCATTCGCTCGGCGGGAGAGAGGTCCGCAATTTGAGCTGTTTTGAATGAGGGGTTTGCCTCCGTAGCGCAATGGGAATACGATAGTTTTACCTAAGCTGGGCCAAAGATCTTCTGCAGGCCCGCAAATCCCGCCGTGTAGATCCCTTCCAAAATATTTTTCACTTCAGATTCAGAAACTCCGTTAGGCTGGAACGCGCTCGACCACATCAGCTTGCACTGGCTGTCGCCCAGCGCCAGCAGGTTCATTTCAGCCAGGTAATCCTTAAGGAGAAGCGGTGAGGAGACAATCGAGTAGCTGAGTTTTCTCGCCTGCTCATCCAGGCTTTCCAACCGCTCAACAATCTGCGTCCCGTTCTCCAGAGTGAGGGTTCGCACAGCCCCTACCCCTTGGCCCTTAGTGGTGCTATCAACGATCGCAGAAATGAATTTTGTAAGCCCGTTAAAATCACTGATGACCTTCCATACCTCCTCTGCCGAGGTGTTAAGTTCAGTGCTCATCGAAACGTGCGCCATGTTCGCTCCCTAGCCTATTGTTATCTTCGCTACTGCCAGATGAGACAAAACTCGTCGACTGGATAACAAACGAGAGTAAGAATATAGCCCTGAGATCGGGCCGAAACCCGAGCCCAGGACCATTAATAAATTTCAGAGAAATAAGCGCCCCCTGTCATAAAACGGGGGGACTTCAAACCAAACGTTCCCCTTAGTGCCAAGTGAAGCCACCATCGACGTTAACATTTTGCGCAGTAATGTGAGCCTGTGTCGCGAAGAAAACGGCAAGTTGACCCATGTCTTCCGGTGTTTGGCCCACACCTTGAGGGATCAAGATATCCTGGTGACGCTTCCACGACTCTTCCATCGTTTCACCCTCCAGCTTCCACTTGTCAGCCAAACCATCTGGGCCGTACCACATTGACGTGGGGACAATTCCCGGGCAGATAGAATTAACAGTGATATTATCCCGCCGAAGTTCCTTCGCCAGAGAGACTGTAAAACCGACAACAGCGAACTTAGACGCTGAATAATGAGCCAGATCCGGAAACCCTTCTTTACCGGCGATGGAGGCGGTATTGATAATCCGGCCCCAGCCGTTCTTCTTCAGTTCAGGGATTGCAGCTTTGCAACACATGAAAACACCTTTGGCATTTACATCATTCACAAAATCCCAGTCCTCAGGAGAAAGCTCTTCTACCGATTTAATGCTAATAACACCAGCGTTGTTGCAAATGATGTCGAGCTTGCCAAGCTTATCAACAGTTGTCTTGACCATATCCTGAACTTCATCCCAATCGGCGACGTTCGTCTTAATCGCCACAGCACGCCGGTCAAGAGCCTGAATCTCTTTAGCGACTTCCTGGGCATTTTCCAAGTTGAGATCGACAACAGCGACGTCACAACCCTCTTTGGCAAGTTCCAATGCGATTCCTCTGCCAATACCACGCCCTGCTCCCGTTACCAGAGCTACTCTTCCTTTGAGTTTCATATACAATTCTCCTTTTGGGTTTAGCGGTGCCATATGCACCGAATTGATGACTTGCGGCTATTAACTGGAGGTCTGAGGACTTCTCCTTTTCAGGGCCTATGTCCCAGAACAACATCCAGCCTATAGCCTATCCACTCCGATGAAACCTATCTTAACACCGAAGCGGTCAACGGCCGCTTTCTTTCATATCATCTCCTTTAGTTAAGTTCCTGGTCTTCCTCAATAAAGCCAGAGGGTTGACACGCCAATGAAATGAATTTCTTCGCCTTTTTTCCCTTTTGTTATGCTTCCTTTTTCCTCAAGCCATAGCTGTCGAAATAAACCACAAAAATCAGCAGGATAAGGTTTAAAAGATCAACCCAGGTCAATGGATCGCCACCAAATCCGGAAACGATTTCCGCTTCATTCAGAACTTCTACAGCAAACCAGTTCATGTAGATGACAAACGCGCCGATTCCCGCTCCCCAGGTAATGATAAATCTCACGATGCGGTTCATTACCGGCCCCAGGTTCGTCGGTCCGTTACCGCAGCACAGCGCCCAGAAAAGCAGCATATTGACAATCCAGACCCCGAGCTGAGCCGGCCAGAGGTTGATGGCAGAACCGATTTTTTCCAGAGCATCCGCCGGTATCAGGACATTCTTCAGAAGAGCCAGCAGAATAAAGTAGAGAACAGTACCTAACACGAAGTTGCCGAAAAACGCTGCGAGGGCTCTTCCTGCACGGGTTTTGAATGTACTGTACGGCCAAAGATCGAGGACCAGAACTGTGGTCAACCAGACGGTAATGACCGAATAAAACCAGCCGATCGCTGTCGGCAGAGACATGACAACCCTGTCCGGGGCGGTCCAGGTTGCCAGGCACGGGTAGATCAAGACCACGTAACCGACAACAGTCACAACGAATCCGGTAATAATTTGCGCAAAGCCGACCATGGGCTGTTTCATCCCCGCATCGATCCACGGCCAACCGTCCATACTGTTCGCCACCACGCCGAATCCGTAAAAACCAATCAGAACGATAAGCCCTGCCGCGCCGTGTCCGGCATATTTTTCCGGACTGAACGCCGGGTCGAGTTGCCCATAACCAAAGATCAGCAGCATCGGGAGGCCAATGCCAAGCACCAGGGTTACGGCCGTGGCGGCAAACCCTTCCAACGGCTGGGGGAGATTGCTGAAACCGTGCATACCAAGATTAAAACCGACAAAAACGATCGCCAGAATTGCCCAGAACAGATAGGCGCCGAAGGGCTGAGGATAATACTTCCACACACCAACTTGCGGGTCGGCAAACAAGCGCCAGACCGCAAAGCTGATTGCATAAATGACGACGAAACTCGCGATAGCGAAACCTACCGCACCTAACTGCAGGCCGAATGGCCTTGTACCTTCAATACTGTTTAAATTGGTCGTCTCGGTTGAATTTGACATATCTTCACTTACCTCCTATTGCTGAATTGCTGCTAAAACTCAGATATCTGGCCGGTTCTCTTACCACCAGGTCTCAAACTGCAGGCCTGCAGACCAACCATCTGACTTGCCGGAAAACGTTGAGCCCCCGACCTGCCCCTGCCAATCCTTCGCCCAGTCGGCATAGGTCACAAAAGCTCGCGCAACGGGTCTAGCCCAAAACCCCTTTGCCAGCGACGCTTCGGCAGCGAGGGTTATTTTCAACAGAGCCCCGTCTATATCTGCGGCCTTATCATCGACATAGTCGTAGCCAACCTCTACTGGTACACGGAAGTTATCAGTGACATAGAAAATCGGGCGAACCCCCAGGCTGAGCCAGTCCTGCTCTGCACCATCGAAAGCCTTTGAATCGCGAGATTCCCAGACCAGAGCAGTCATCAGCGACCAGGAGTCGGATATCTCAATGACATTCTGGTTGGTCATGCGGATTGTGCGCGCTTCTTCAAGGTTGTCCTTATCGCTTGATGTCAGAACTTTCCCCAAGGAGCTATCAAGGCCAGCCGTGCCATATCCTTCTCCGGCTTTTCTTGCCAGGCCGGTGCCGTACTGAAGCATGAATTTGTTGTAGCCCCCGAAAAACTCAGTCTGGGTATGCATGATGCCTCCGGCCCATCCTGCAGCGGACATAACGCCATCCTTGCCGTCACTGAGGCTATAAAGTCCCCACAGCATGATGGTGCCGTTCTTGTTGAGCGGGATATCACTCAGGCGAACATCGATGTTGGACTGGGTAATATCCAAACCGCTCGGGCTGACCCCTTCTGCCGTATCACGTCCGATAGCAAGAGACAGCTTGCCAATTCCCAGATTAATACCCGATACGCCCCCAGCATCCATCTCCTGCAGAGTATTCAAAAACCAGTAGTCATTTATATGAATGTCGTGTCGGTCATAAAGACGCCTCCCGATCCAGATTTTCGGATTACCAAAAACGGTAGTCAGATTGCCAACCTCTGCGTAAAGCTGCATTATTTCAGGCAAATCGATATCATCACCCTGAGCACCGAAGATTTTCACCGTCGCCTTCACCTGAGCGAATGGCTCACCTTTTATCTGCTCAACCCTGTCAGACAAGCTAAACTCGCCATAGGTTTCAGTCTCATTCCCGAGACGGTATTTGGCAGGGGCTCCAGGCGCAATAAAAGCCTCCTGAGAACTCCCTCCTTTTGAAGCGCCAACTCCTGTTCGAAAATAGCCATGATTATCAAAATCGTGATTGAGTTCGGCAAAAACTGGCTGGGATAAAGAAACAGTGGTGGCAACAAAAACAACTAAATAGAAAAAACATTGAACATATTTCATTGATATATCAGCAATTCCCGGCCAACCCTCAAATCCGCTAAAACAGGGGCTCTGAGAATTTGGCCTTCGTAAACATCGGGCGTTTATCTTCGCC
>Ga0210030_1000865_pt1 | contig 22121 bp, 18 predicted proteins | sample CryGeymeta201523_FD_183986 | JGI IMG/M metagenome (GOLD analysis project Ga0210030, IMG submission 183986) | Groundwater microbial communities from Crystal Geyser aquifers in Utah, USA - Crystal Geyser metaG 2015-23 (SPAdes) (version 2) | ecosystem: Environmental > Aquatic > Deep subsurface >...
CCAGCGGCGCGGTACCGGAGCGAGGCGTCCTCGGTCTGCTCCATCGCTTGCTTGACCAGCACTTCGCCGGACTGGGCGTCGATCTGCCAGTGCCCGAACTGCTGCACGAACAGCTTCTCCACGCCGGTGGGCCGCAACTCCGCCCACAGCGTCCAGACGTTGCGCTGCCCCTGTTCGGTGACGACGACCTCATGGACGCAATCGAACCAGAAGACCGCTTCGTGCCGGGCGGCCGGCATGTTCTGCGCCGCGATCTCCTTGGCCCGCTGTTCCGTCACCTCCCCGGGCAGCTTCAAGGCGGCATCTACTGCCACGTGCTTCCGCCGGAACCACACGACTTTGGCGTCGTACACCCGCACGCCGACATCGGCCAGCGTCGGCACAGTGATTCCCTGCGCCGTCCGCCGCAGGCGCACCATCCAGGCGCCGTGCTGTGTGATCGCGTCGTCGACGCATACCGTCACCTCGCCGCCCGCCGCCGGCAGTTCCGGAAGATGCCTGCCGCAGAACTCCTTGGCAATCTCGACCGCGCGCTCCTTGGGGATCACCTCCATCGGCACCGGCGGCTGCGGCTCGGGACCGACGAAGCCGACGACCTGCTGCGCCTTGTCGTCGAGGACGGCGTAGCCGTCGGTGTGTTGACCCGACGCGGTTACGGCGTAGAACGTGACGTTGGCGTCGGGCCAGGTGCCGGGAGGGAGTCCGACCTTGCGGGGCGTCGCAGCCAGCTCGACCGGAACGCCGGCAGGGTCCGTGAGGAGCTTCTCCACTGCCGGTCCGTGCGTCTCCACCTTGGCTGCAGGCGCTGGCGCCGCCACACCCGTGCCATGCATGAGCGTGAGGGAGAGCAGCATGGTCGCCGAGCAGATCATATCAACACAACTCCTCCGACCAACGAAAGGCACACCGTTGGCGCTGGATCAGTGTGGTCACCGGACGGTCGTGACTGCTGGGCCGTCGAGTAAGACTATGTGTGTCCGCGCACACCGGGCACGCCGTCGGGCATCTCCGGCGGGCCCGCGCGGTCGGCTATCCGCCCCCGGTGGGCGTTCGGAGCGTCGCTGGCAACTCGTTGGGGGCAGTCAGTACCACCGCGGGCTCGCCGATGATGTTGCTCCCAAGTCGCACATCCCAGCCGGTGATCCGAGTGACCATATCCTGCGGGAGATACAGCTTCTCCTCCACCAGCCACGGCGGCGCGCTCGCGTCCAGTCGTGTAGCGGGTCCGGTGAGTGTTCGGCCTCCCAGCGCACCTCGCCACTCCTTTCCCTCGTACGTCACAGTGAACTCGTCGCTTCCCGGCGAGCGCTGGTACCTGCCTGCCCAGATGAGGCTGTCCAGATACTCCGCGCAGATGAAGACGACACCGTCCCGAAGTCTCGCTCGGTAGAACAGATCGAGACTCCCGGTGCGGCCGTTCACCCGTACCACCGTGGACAGGCAATCTGGCGCACAACCGGGGGGCCACAGACCGCCGGTCTCGAAGCACACGCCTGTGTGCGCGTCCACCAGCACCACCGTAGAGCTTGGACGGCGGGACGAGGCGGTGTCTGCCTGATCCCAACTGAGCCGCAGTTCCAGCCCGTATACCAGCCGCTGAACACCTGCCGCATCCTCTGTGACGTTCGGGAGATTCCGTACGGCCTCAATCACCTTGACTGCACTGGACCGCTCGAAGGTCGCTCTCGCCACAGATGTCCACCCCTCAGCTAGTGCGATGGCTCGGCGCACTGCCTCCTCGAAATCGAGATTCGGTACCGGGGTGATGCGTAACGAGGAGTACCAGCAAGTGAACTTCCTCACGTGGTCCCGCGCCTCGTCCCAGACGACCCAACAACCATTGCCGCCTCGCGCCCGGCCCGAGAACCGCTGCTCGTATCCGCCGGCCCTGTCCGGCTGTGTAACGCGTATGAGCTCAGCACTGGGGACGCGCGTGTAGTACCGCGCCAGGAAAGCGCGCTCGAACTCCTCCTTTGGGTGCGACCTCACGTCTAGTGCGGGGCGGTATGCATCCAGCTCCCACCGCGTGACTAGTCTGTCTCGGACCCTCACCTCGAATCGCTCACCGGTGGGCGGCAGTTCGAACACCTCCCTGCACTCCAGTGGCGTCGGCCACCACTGCTCGACGTGTCGCAGTTCGGGCGCGATGTCGCGGCCTGCGAAGCCAGCCACTACGCTCTTCAGGGACGTCGTGTCGGCGTCATTGGATTGCGTCCCCGCACCAGCGCCCGCGAGCAACAGCAAGACGACGGCAACCAGGAACTCCTGAAGCGGTCGCAGCGACAGAGGCATGTGTCGCCCAGTCCGGCGATGCTGCCAGCAGCGTGCCCCTATGGTGTCTTGATCCATGTGAACTCACCTTTGACATTGCACGGTGGGTCTTCACGCGGCCAACGCAGCATGTCGCTGCCCCGGAACCTCACGTCCTCCAACGCGATCCAGGGGTCAGTAGGAGCTCGGGTCGTGCCGTCGTGGAAGGTCCAGAACCCGTTGAGGGCGGTCTGGTGGCAGTATGCTATCGACGTGTAGAAGGAGGTCTTGGTGAGGTCCAGGCGAGAACGCGTAGCGAATGCATTCCAGAATCGCTCCGCGAAGTCGCAAGCGAGTGAGGTGTTGATGCTTCGAGTGAACCCCAATCCGGACTTCACGCCGCCCGCACTGATGGCGTAGGGGACGAAGCTGTCCGCCGAGTGCGCGCTCAGGCACCCCGTCACGAGTAGGAAGTTGCACTGTTTACCAGACCTGGCCGGGCCGCCACCCCGTGAATCCGGGAGGGCAGTGGAACCGTCTGTTAGCAGCGCGTAGGCAACCCAGTCCCCCGTGTCGAGGAGTCGTTTTGCCACCCCATTGTGTGTGCAGAGGAACATGTCATCCCACCACCCCCAGCCGTCGCGTTCTCTGGTCATGATCGCATCGCCGTGGTGGTGGTTGGGCCCCACGGCCCCGGGGTCGGTCACTGTTACGTCGTGCCAACCGTAATCGGCATCGTCGGCAGTCATCAGCCCGTAGTACATCCCATGGCCGGCGATGAATACGATATCCGATCCGTCGTATGCGCCCATGTCCCTGGAGCCGATGATAGCAGTTCGCACCCGCGAGGGATGCTCAGGGGGGCCTCTCGTGTCGGAAGTCAACCCAGTGCCGGGCGACGAGCACCGTGTGCGCGTGGTCTGCCGCGTTGATGAGTTCGTTCTGGTTGACCCCGAAGGTCGCGTGCTCTGGGCGCTTGTCGCTGTTCCCCACCAGCATCCGGATCAGCTCGTGGGTCCTCCAATTGGGGCTTCGCGGACCAGCGGAATCCGCTGCGGTCAACACAGCTCGCCAGGTGCCGAAGTCGTCATCCTGGAATGTGTACAGCAGGAGACCGTCGAACTGGCCGTCCTGGTCGGCGTCGTCCGTACCATGGCCGGTGTCCACCGCACCTGAGCCACTGACGGATGCTTGCTCTGCAAGGAGCGGATCCACCACAACCGTCTTCACGTCTTGGGCGCTGAGACCGTGCTCGCTGTGCAGGCAGTAGTACCCACGCAATTCCACGCTGCTCGGACCCTCAGCTACGTGCTTCCAGATGGAGTGCCCCGGCCTATCCTCATTCGGCGCCGGCAGATTGGCCGGCACCCACAGATGGTACCCGTCGCGGCACCGTTTCAGGAAGTTGCAGTCCAGCGCCGCGCCTTCAGTCCAGATGGGATCGGCGCCAGCGTACTCCAGCACCAAGATGTCATACGTGTACGTGCCCCACTCCTGGTCCGGGTCCTTGCCCAGGTAGTTGCCGTTCATGTCCGGCGCAGTCAGGTCGATGTCGGCCGTCATGCTGGTCCCGAGCACGTGACGCTTGGACCACCATCCGGAGTCCCAGTTCCACGTGCCTTCGCCGATGGTGGTGCGGTACTTGACGATCACGCAGTACTTGTGCGGGTCGGCGTCTGCGATGGTGAACTGAAGGTGGGGGTGTTGGAGCGAGTTGTCGCTGGAGTCCGGATCCCACTTGAAGTAGTCGATGTTGCCGGGCATCGCCGTGGCGTTGGTGAGGTGCAGGTTCTCCAGCGTCGTCGTGACCGGCTCGGGGCCGGCTTCGTAGTCGTTGATCCACTGGCCGCCGGGCGCCCACTCCTGGAACTGGAGTGGCTCTGCGGCGCTCAACTCGTGGTCGCCGTTGTTGCCCAACGGCTCCTTCGCCGTGTTCCACGTCAGCACGTAGCGGAACAGCTTCGATGACCCGCAGTCGGTGTTCTCGTAGGCGGCAGGTGACAGACCGGGCGCGCGCCAAGAGCTGTCCGGATCCTGCACCTCCCACCCCGCCGGCGTGGTCAGGTCGATGAGGAGGTCGTGGTCCACGTCTGTGCCGTCGAAGTAGTCGTCGTAGAGGTCCGTGATCCGGACAGTCACCGTGTCCGTTCCCGCCTTGATTCGCTCTCGCGCCCCGACGCGCACGTACAGCACGGGATACACGGTGCCCCCCAACGGACTGTACTTCTCGTTGGACAGCAGGTGCTCATTCGCGTTCCACTGGGTGAACACCTTCAGGTAGGCTTCCGAACCCGAGTGCTCCGGGACCGTCGTCTGCTTGGTGTCCCGGCACGTGACGCCGCCCACGGTCCACTCCGCCACCACGTCATACTGACCGGCGGAGACGGTCGCCTGCCACAGGTCTTCGTAGTCCCCTGACGGACGGGGCTCTTCGGCTACGGTCCCCGCGCCCTGGATCGTCAGCTTGAAGTCGCCCGTCAGCCCCTCCGGCTCCAGATGGGTCGTGATCAGCGTGCCGTTTCGACTGGAGGCGCAGTCTGGCACGTCAACAGTGACGCCGATGACTGTCATCGCCTCCTCGCCGGTGTACGTGTAGGGCTCCGCCTCCATCCTCGGCACGGTCCAACGGGCGGAGACCGTGTAGACTCCGGGCGGGACGAACTGGCCGGCGTCGTCCTTGCCGTCCCAGGTATCGGTGCGGTGGGTCCAGCCCTGACCGTTCAGCATGCCGTCCTGCGCAACTTCGTCGGCAAGGGTGCGCACGACCTGGGCGGCGGCGTCTTTGATCTGCAAGGTGAACGTCGCATCGTTGGTCTCGGGCATGAACTGGGTCTTGATGGTGGCCTGGCAGTCGTCGCAGTTGCCGCAGAGGTAGTCGTCGGTGTCGGGGTCGATCAACGGTCGCACGTACACGGCCTTGGAGGCGTAGGCGTCGGGGTCGTCGTCCGCCAGGTAGGCATTATCCTCGGCCCAAACGTAGACCGTGTAGTCCCCCGCCGCCGCCGGGTCCTAGTAGAACTTGAAGACGATATCCCACCCGCCCAGCGGGTCGCGAACCCACAGAGAGGTGAACTGCTCTCCCCACGCCACTTCCTGCCCGTTGGCATCGTTGATCCACCACTGCAGCGGCCGAAGGCCATCATCAGCCTGAGAACCCGTCTCCAGGCACACGTCGAGGTCATGCCCGCTGAACATGAACTCGATGGGATTGCCCAGAATGCCGCCGTAGGGGTACTGCCGGGTGAAGCTCACGACGGGCGAGGTGAGCGGGCCCCACATGCCGTTCGGGCAGCAGGCCCAGACAGGGGTGGCGAGGACGACGAGCAGAACCGAGAATCGATGACTGGTCACGGCACGGCTCCTCAGGGAGGATTTCAGATTGCGGATTTGAGATTGCAGACTGAACGGCTCTTCATGGCGGGATCATCTGAGCCGCGAGCAGTTCGTCGCGGCTCGGCGGGCCGCCCGCTGCCCCGGGGCAAATCTGCAATCTGCAATCTCCAATCTGCAATCAGAACGTCGCCAGCGGGTCTTCCCCTTTGCCGGTCTTGTGATACTCCAGGAACTGGTTGGCGCGGACGATGCTGAGGTCTTTGGCTTTGAAGCAGCGGGCGAGGCTGCGGATGCCTTCGAGCATCATGTCGGTGGTGGGAGACTTGATCACCATGTCCTTGGCCACTGTCAGCGCTTCGTCGAACTTGCCGGCGTAGAGCAGGGCGTTCAGCCGCAGCTTCCGGTTGTTCTCGGGGGCGCTGGCCAGGAGCTGCTCGGCGCTGAAGTCGGGAAGTGGCACGTCTTTGAGCGGGTTGAGCGCCTCGAGGTCGTTCTGGGCGGCCAGGAACCGCGGGCCGCCGTTGAGGTCGCCCTTGCGGGCGAAGGCGCGGACCACCCGCTGGACCGCTTCGTCGACCTCCGCCTGCTCCATGTCGCACATCACGAAGCCGAGCTTGGCCGCGCTCAGGGCGCCGTCCCAGTTCCCTTGACGCGAATACAGCGTGTAGAGCAGTCTGACGAACTGGGCTTGCGAGAGAAGACCCGCTGAGCTGCGCCCTGCCCGCAGGGCCGCTTCGAGCGCTTCGTCCAGCTTCTGCTGCTGTTGGAGCGACTGGGCGAGGGTCATCCAGCACTTGGTCCCGTACTGGTCGTTGAGCAGCGGCGCACCGAGCTTCTGCATCCCTTGCCGCAGGAGCTTCTCCGCCTCCTCCGGCTTCTTGGCCTGGAGCAATCGCCCCGCCTCGCAGCCGAGCCCCCAGGCGAAGTAGCTGGGGACGCCGGCGAACTCCTGCTGCGCGCGCCGGGCGAACTCCAGGACGCGGTCGTCGTCCTTGAGGTCCTTCCCGGCAATGCTGGAGACGAGCATCAGCACCCGGTTGGCCTCCTGCGTGCCGCCGTGTTCCCGCAGGAAGGCTTCGCAGCCCGTCAGCGCCTCGACTGGGGGTCTGGCGGCGGGGGAGCGTCTTCGGCGAAGGAACGGGCGCCAAGAGTGAGAACGAGAACTGCGAGCACGCTCGCCGTTCCGAGGAAGCGCCGCCGGAGAAGAGAGTCCCTGTTCATGCGCACCACCCCCGAGATCCCGCTGGCCTGCTGCCCCAGGCATACTTCAGGCAGGTAGGCCGCGTAATTCAACGTTCTCGCCAGCATGAAAACCCTCCTGAACTGTGACTCGACGTCACGAAGCCACTGCGCGCCCCGCAATAGCCGCAAGACGCGAGGTAGTGTACCCCACGCGCGGTCGGGGTGCCAGGGAGCAGAGCGAGGTGACAATCGAGCCGTCTGCCAGCTCACTCCACGACGCGGCAACCGGGGCAGGACTTGCGTCGCGCCCGTTGAACCTATCCCACGAGGAGCGGCCCGTCGTCCGTTGGGCCAAAGTTAGTCGCTGCCGACCGGCCCCTCCTCACTCGCCCACGGAGGCCTGACCGATGAGCAAGATCCTGCCGTTTGCGCTCGCCGCGCTCTGCCTGCTGCTGTCGTCGGCCGCGCCCCGCGCCGACACGCTGATCGACTCCTTCGACAACGCGGACGCCTGGACCCCTAACAAGGACGGCGGCAATTCGCCGGCCCTCTCCCTGGAGCCGACCGGCCGCGGATAGGCGAGTTGCTCTACAATAGGGGGCCAACCCGGCTGCCCGTCCGCACAAGGGAGCGAACCATGCCCACCCTCGACTTCAGAGGCAAGTCCTTCGTCCACGCCCGCCGCCTGTCGATGCCGTTCCGCGAACTCCTCGTGGACGCCGGAAGGTCGCTGCCACCGGAGAGGCGGGCGCTGTCCAAGTCAGACGTGGACTTCTGCCCGTTGCCGTACGCCATGCACCGGCTGTTGGGGGATTGAGCGATGGAAACCGTGTACATCGAGACGACCATCGTCAGTTACCTCGTGGCGAATCCGAGCCGGGACTTGGTTGTGGCCGCGCGTCAAGCGATCACTGACGAGTGGTGGCGAGAGGCTCGTGGGACGTACCGGTGCGTGACTTCGGACGAGGTGATCCGGGAGGCGTCGCTGGGTGACGCGGACATGAGCCGTCGGCGACTGGAGCTCCTGGCGCCCTTGCCTGTACTGGACGCGAGTGAGGAATCGCGGCGGCTGGCCCGGGAGCTGATACGGGCAGGACTGCTGCCGGCGGCCGGAATCTCGGACGCAACACATGTTGCGGTCGCGACGCTCAACCGGGTCGAGGTGCTGGTGACGTGGAACTGCCGTCACCTGGCCAACCCGCACTTGCTCAGGAGGCTTCGGGCGTTCATGGCGGCCCGCGGGCTTCAGTTGCCGGAGATCTGCACGCCCCTCGAGATGGAAGGTGAGTAGCGCATGAAACCAGACCCAATCCTGGAAGAGGTGTGGCGCACCAAGGACCAACTGGCGGCTGAGGCTGGCTATGACGTCGACCGCTTCTTCGAGAACCTGCGCACCTGGGTGGCAGCGCACCCACGGTCGGGTCCGGTCATCCACAACGCCGAGGAACTGCGCCAGTACGTGGTGGAAGAAGAGCGCAAGGGCGCCGGCACCCCGGCGTTCGTCCTACGCGACAAGCCCAACCCGGACAAGGCTTGATGCAACTGAAAGACTGCCTCGCTGTGTCGCGGTCTCCCGACCGCGACACCCCTTCGACCGGAGGTCTCCCGAAGGGCAGGAGACCTTCGGTCCGGCAGGCGGCGCGGTGGCCCGAAGCGGGCACCCCAGACCTGCGCCGAGCAAGGACGCGCGGGCGGCGCGGCGGATTGCGACTCCGGTGTCCGCTGCCCCTCTACGGATACGGCAACAGCTTGAGGTCGCTGATGAATCGGTAGTCGCGCCGGTTCTTGGTGGCAAAGGGATGACCCAAGGCGAGGGCCGTCGCCGCGATCAGGGCATCCGGTATCGCGAGACCGTGGCTGAGCCTGTATCTGCGCAGCAGATCGACCGCCGCTCCCACTCGCGAGTGCGCAGCTCCCGAACCCAGCCGCTGCTGTCGGTCATGTCCTCCCGGTCGCGCCACATGCCGACGAAGGGTTCCTCTGCCAATGCTGGAGGCGTGGCTTTGGCGGCCGGGGCCGCCTTGGTGTAGCGTGCTTTCAGAAACGCGATGAAGTCCACCACCTGCTTCTGCGCCGCAGGCGGCAACGAGTTCATGTCGTTCAAGACAGCAGGTGTGTCCATTGTCGTCGCTGCCTCCTGGTCAGTTCGGCAGCCAGCGCGGTGCTTGCCTCGTGGCGGTCACCACGAGGTGCCTCCGGGCGCAGCAGGCCCTGGCACGCCGAAGTGCACAGTGATTGTAGCATGGGCCGGTCGAGGGCGGTGTCCGGGAGTCCCGATCTCAGCCGAAGCCCGCCTCTGCTTCTGTCAAGGACCGTGAGGTTGGCGATGCCGCCCCCCCGCGCTGCCGCCACCGGGAAGGGCTGCGGCCGCGCGCGTTGAATGTATGCCGCGAGGAACGGCCCGTCGTCCGTTGGGGCAAAGTTAGTCGCTGCCGACCGGCCCCTCCTCACTCGCCCACGGAGGCCTACCCCATGACCAAGGTCACCCCGGTTGCGCTCACCGCGTTCTGCCTGCTGCTGTCGTCGGCCGTGCTCCGCGCCGACACGCTGATCGACTCCTTCGACAATGTGGATGCCTGGACCCCCAACAAGGACGGCGGCAATCCGCCGGCGGTCTCCCTGGAGACCGCCGGGCGCGAAGGCTCGTGTCTTCACCTCCGCTACGCCGACACGGGCAACCACTGGGGCAACGTCCGGCGGGCGTTGACCGTGCCTCCTGAGGCGACCGGACTCCGGTTGTGGCTCCGGGTGAACCGCGCTGCTGCCGGAGCTGCCATGCACCTGTGGCTGTTCGAGGCGGACGGCGACGGGTATATCGTCAGGCTGCGGCCGGCCGAGAAGGACATCGACGCCCTCGACCGTGAGTGGCATGAGGTAACCGTGCCGTTCTCGGCATTCCGGTTCGACCCGCGGGGCAACAAGCAACGCCAGTTCCTGACCCTCGACCATATGCTGATCGGCTGCAACTACGCCGACTTCGAGGTGCTTGTTGATGAACTCCGCTTTGTGAGTGACGAGGTGAAACCCATGGAGATGCCGCGCACGCCCGACTTGAGGATCAACCGTTCCGCGACCGGCAGCGTCGCCATTCTGGACGAACCGACGTTTGAGCGGCGGCCGTCGCATGCCGACCCGGCGCGCCTGCAGAAGCTCCTCGGCGACGCCGGCTTTGGCGTCACGAGGCTACGGGCCGGCGACGTGTGCGACGCCAGCGTGCTCACCAAGGCCAACTTCGACGCGCTGGTTCTCCCTCAAGCGCCCTGCTATCCCACCGAGGGAAAGGAGGCGCTGAGGCAGTACCTCAAGCAGGGCGGCGCGTTCTTCTCGACCGGTGGCTATGCCTTTGACGACTTGCTGGCGTACTCCAGCGAGGGCTGGACGAAGAGCGATCCGTCGGTGCAGGCCAAGGACATGGACACGCAGGCGGCGCCGGCTGTTGGGCTCAACACCCGCTTCGGTGAGCCGGGCGACACGATGAAGCTCCATCCCGAGCAACTGGGCGTGTTCGACCCGTCGTACCTGCTCCAGCGTGTCGCCTCGGTGCGTGCCGCGCCGGGGCAGTACCTGCTGCCGGCCGACTGGAATGTACCGGCGGCAATGGAAGGCTTCGCCGCCGTGGCGCTGATCGGCAGCAACAGCCCCGTGTTCCCGCATGACTGCTCCCGCTGGATCCCGCTGCTGGAAGGCGCGGACGCGCTGGGGAGGAGCCGCGGGCCAATCGGCTCGCTGGTCCACAACTACGCCGGCCCGTATGCGGGATCGAGTTGGGCCTTCTTCGGCGTGACGAACGAGGACTTGTTCGACGGCCGGCGCCCGGAACTCGACCGGCTGCTTGTGACCACGATCCGGCGACTGTGCCGACCGCAGTTCCTGCATGGGCTGACCACGAACCTCGCCTGCTACCGACAGGGGGAACCGGTCACGCTGTCGGCCACTGCCAAGGTACCGGCCGACTCGTTAGGCACGGCGCGCGTCCACTTCGAGATCGACGGGAACGAGGTCGCAACAGTGCCGCTCCCCGCCGACGACGCGGCGGCAACGACCGACTGGAAGCCCGGCCGATTCGACCGCGACTTCTACCGCGTGCGCGCGCTCCTCGAGGTCGGCGGGCAGGTCGTCGACGAGTGCGAGACCGCGTTCGTCGTCTGGGACGAGAAGATTGTCGCGTCCGGCCCCTCCGTCAAGCTGGAACGCAACTACCTCAACTTCCGCGAGGTGCCCACTTTCCTGTGCGGCGCTAACCAGACGGGCATGATGTGGTACTCGGCGTTCGAGAATCCCCTCGTCTGGGACCGCGACTTCGAGAAGATGAACGACTGCGGTCAGAACGTCCTGCGCATCCTGCACTTCTCGCCGTTTGCTCGCGGCACGCGAGCCACCGGCGCCGGCACCTGCGCCGACCTGCGCCGGCGGCCGCTCGATACGGTGCGGAAGACCGACGCCATCGTGCAGCTTGCGCAGAAGCACAACGTGATCGTCTTCCTTACACTGCACGACTGGCTGCCGGTCGAGCTGACCAACGAGGAGTTAGCAGCGCAGCACGAGTGGGCGGAGTTCTGGACGGGCCGCTACAAAGACGTCCCCGGCATTTTCTACGACCTCCAGAACGAGCCCAGCGTGCGCCCGCCGGACACCGACTACATGCGCTCGCTGGCGGAAGACTGGCTGACGCAACGCTACGGCAGCTTCGCACAGGCGCAGCAGGCATGGCAGCAGTCGGGCAGCGCGACCGAGATCGACTTTGGCGGGAAGCCGGCCGGCTGGGGCGATCTCCGCGCGCGCGACCTGGACCTGTTCCGCGCGTACCTGTTCAACCGGTGGACGAAGGCGAACGCCGAGGGCGTCCGAGCGGGCGACCCGAATGCGCTCGCCACTGTCGGCTTTCTCCAGACCGCCACTGCCGCGGACAAGCTGCTGGGCGCGGAGAACGTCGACTTCACCAACACGCACTTCTACGGCAGCGTCCCCACCTTCCGCCGCGTGCTGAAGATGATCGACCGGCGCTTCGAGGGCAAGAGCCTGTCGCTCGGCGAGTTCGGCGCCCGCGAGGCGCACGACGCCCGGACGAACGGCAAGCTCGGCGACCCCGCCGAGGAGTCGGTGCCGTACTTCCTCGCCATCGGCCACTATGCCCTCGGCATGGGCGCCGCGTTCATGGCCAACTGGGACTGGAAGGAGATGCCAGACTGCGTGTTCCCGTGGGGCGTCAACCACCAAGACCTGGTCAGCAAGCCGGTGCTGGAAGCCTACCGCAACATGTCGCTGCTGTTCCGGCTGGCACAGCCGAAGTACGTGGAGCCGCAGGTCTACCTGCTGGCGCCGGATAGCAACCGGTTCGGCTATCAGACCGACGCCCTGCACAACGCCCTCATGCAGGCAATCGACTGGCTGTTCGACTGCCACGTGGCGTTCGGCGTCCTCAATGAACAGGCGCTGAACCGCCTTCCCAAGAGCGCCAAAGCACTCGTTTGGCCGCTGCCCTACTGCCCGACGGATGACACCTTCTCCCTGGTCCGGAAGTTCGTGGACGGCGGCGGCGCGCTCTGCTTCACCGGCGACCTCCGCTTCAACGACAGCCGCAGACCGGAACGAGCGGACCGGCTCTCCGCGCTCGGGCTGAAGGCCGAGCACGGGCCGGTCCCGCCGTTCGATGGCGAGGCAGCTTCTCTGCCGAAGGAACCGGCGTGGGGTGAAGCAGGCAAGGGGCGAGTCTGCTGGATTCCGTACCCCATGGAACTGCGTGCCGACGCTCCCGGCGCCGCTGCGTACGGCAGCTTCCTCGACGCGGCGAAGGCTCCTCGTCTCCGGGTGACGCCCGCCGAGGCGAAGATTCACGTCTTCGAAGTACCGCTCCTCGAGGGCAGCGCGCTCGTCGCCTACAACGACGGAGGCGCGCGAGTGCTGACCACCATCGACGGCGCCACGCTGGGTCCGGTGAGCCTTGAACTGGACCCCGGCCGCACCGGGTTGGTCATGGTTGACAACGCGGGTGCAGTCGTCGCCGTGGAGTCACAGGGGCGCGCAGTCATCCGCGGCGAGGAACTTCTGAGCGGCAAGGGTCACCAAGCCATCGCTTCGTTGGACGGCAAAGATGTCCGCGACAACCGGCAGCTTCTGGTGGTTCCGTTCTCGCCAGGCGAAGTGGTGCTCGCCCGCCGGGGCAGCTCGCCGCCGCTGTCCGGTGAGGTCGGCGAGTTCCGCTCGGCAAAGTGGCACCGCCTGGGCGACCAAGAAGTCCAGGCAGGCGGGACGCTGACACTGGTGATCGACGAGACCACCTCACTGGACCTGCGACTCGTGGCCGCGGCAGGGCAGGTCAGTGGGGCGCAGGAGGCGGCCGCTCGATTGCTGAGTCGGCAGCGGCCCCCTGTTGGCGGGTAGCCGCCGGTAGTGTCTCTTGGTATCCGCGTCAGACTACCTTCGGAGCAACGAACCAACGAACCATGGACAGAATCGAGGTACTGGACCACGGCTACGTGCGCCTGGTGGACTGGATGGGCAGTGACCTCTCCGTCGCCAACGCGGCGCGGGTGTCGTTCGACAAAGAAGCGGCGTGGGACGGGCCACCGGCCGGCGGGGAAGCGTCAGGGCTGTTGAAGCAAGCCGACCAACGGCTGCTCCGGTTCCTGGCGACGCACGAGCACACCAGCCCCTTCCGCCACGCCACGCTGCAGTTCGAGGTGTACGCGCCGATGATGGTGAAGAACCAGTGGATCAAGCACTGGGTCAGCAGCGCGCACCTTGAGGAGCACAGCGGCTGGAACGAGAGCAGCCGGCGATACGTGACTGAGGAGCCCATCTTCTACGTCCCCGAGTGGCGAAGCGCGCCGGACAACCGGAAGCAGGGCAGCGGGGAGGCGCTGGGCGATCCGCAGCTCGCCGGCGACGCAACCGCCGGCACGCTAATGCGGCAGACCATCGAGGCGGGCGTCCACAACTACGCGCGCGCCATGGCCGCCGGCCTCTGCGCCGAGCAGGCTCGCTGCTTCCTGCCGGCCTATGCGCTGTACGTTCGCTGGCGGTGGACCGTGTCGCTGCAGGCGGTGATCCACTTCGTGGAACTCCGCGACGCGGCTGAGGCGCAGTGGGAGATCCGGCAGTACGCCAAGGCCGTCCGCCAGTTGGCCGAGCCGCACTTCCCGGAGAGCTTCCGCGCGTTCGGTACCGAGGAGCAACCATAGATGGCCGATGACCTCTCTGCACAGAGCCAGCCCCTCGGCGGCTTCCTGGCGCAGCCTCCGACGACCATGGGCGAGGCGCAGTGCCGCCTCACGGAGAAGCAGTTGGGCTTCTACCAGGAGCACGGCTACGTCGCTGGCGTGCGAATTCTCACCGATCGGCAACTCGACCAGCTCCGGGAGGAACTCGCTGCCCTGGCCGACCCCTCGCGGCCGGTGAACCAGCTCTTCTACGAGTACCACTCCAACGAGTCGACTGACCCGAAGCGGGTGCTGTTCCACGCCCTCGGGGCTTGGCGAATCGGCGCGGGGTTCCACGACCTGCTCTGGCACCCGGCGTTCACAATGCCGGCGTCACAGCTTGTGGGCGGCCCAGTGCGGTTCTGGCACGACCAGCTTTTCTGCAAGCCGGCGTTCCACGGCGGCGTGGTCGCCTGGCACCAGGACTACTCGTACTGGACCCGGACGACACCGATGGCGCACCTGACGTGCTGGATCGGGCTGGACGACGCGACGACAGAGAACGGGTGCCTGCACTACATCCCCGGCAGCCACCAGTGGGACTTGCTGCCAATCACCGGTCTGGGGGGGGATATGGACGCCGTCCGGGAGGTGTTGAACGACCAGCAATGGGAGGTCTTCCAGCATCCGGTGCCCGTGGAGTTGAGGGCCGGCGAGGCGACCTTCCATCACCCCCTGACCATCCATGGCTCGTTTGAGAACACCTCGCCTCGCCAGCGGCGCGCCACCGTCGTCAATGTGTTCGCCGACGGCACGCAGTCCGACGCCGACGAGCCGCTGCTCGAAGGCGTGCCCGTCATCGCCAAGGGGGAGAGAATGGAGGGGCAGTTCTTCCCGCTGCTGTTCGACCCGGGCGCGGGGAGCTGAGCAGTCGCTCAGCCGGGCAGCAGGTCGCCGTCGGCGTTTGCTCCCTTGGCGTCCTTGTACTCCAGCGCCTTCCCACCGTCGTCGTCGCCGTCCGGGCCGAAGCTATACAGCAGGTAGCCTTCCGCCGTCGACCGGTAGGCAAGCTGGCCGTCGTGGAACGGATCTGCTGGGAGGGAAGGCAGCAGCTTGGCCGCTTGGAGTGCCTTCAGGTCGGGCGGGAACTTGCCGGTCCGTTGCTCGTAGGCGCGCAGGGCAATGGTGGCGACCGCCAGCAGCCTCCGGGCGTCGCCCACGGCGTGCGTCAGGCTGGCGCGCGCCACCATCGGGAGCAGTTGCTTCGCCAACGGGTCGTCCGGGAGCGGAACCTCTCGCCTGGCGTAGTAGGGCTTGTGCGCCTCGGCGGCGGCTGCCTCGTAGAACGCCTCAATGTGCATCAGCGCTCGCTGCATCACGACGTTGCCTGCAGGGGCAGGTGCGCCTGCGTCTGCTTGGAGCTGCTTCACCGTTTCGCCTCCCTGCTCCAGCAAGCCGACTCGCGAGGCGCGGAACTCCTCGGAGAGGGTCTGCCAGAAGGGAACGGCGCTGCGTTCCAGCGCTGCCAGTCGGGACAACGCCCCTCCGGCAGTCTGCTCGTCCAGCTTGGGGGCCAGTACCACCAAGTCGCGCAGCGCCATGGACTGAATCGTGGCGCCGACCAGCGAGTGGATGAGCGGTCCTCCGCGGGGAACGTCGGTCGCCAGGCGCAGCATGTCGAGGTAGCTGTTGACGGCGTCGCCCAAGCGCCCCTCGCGTTCCGCGAGTTTCGCCTCCACGAGCAGCACCCTCGCAAGGTCGCGGAAGTCAGCAAGCTGAGGAAAGGGCACGTCGAACGACCGGACCTCCGGGTTCATGAACTCCTTCCCGAAGCCCTCGCGCAGTCGCGCCAACGCCGGGGCGCAAGTGGCGACTACGGCGCGCTGGGTTTCGAGGGGTGTCTTCTCCTGGTATGCCTCCTTCGACCCGCCGGCGTCCTTTGCCAGCTTCCCGGCAGCGACGTAGTCGTCGAAGGCGTTGGGGTCGGGCATCACGCGCGCCTCCGGCTTGGTCAACCCTAATGCCTCTTTCGCCATGTCCAGCGTCATCCACTGAACGTGCCCATCGGCAAAGCCCACCATAGCACCGCCGTTGTGGTTCTCCGCCAGCGACGTCCCGCCGTCGGCACCATTCCACTTGCCGGCGGTCGACTCGAAGGCCAGCACCGCGCCTGCGGGGTTCTCGATTCCGGCCAGCGCCTTGCCGGCGAATCGCGTGTTCAGCGCGTAACCGCAGCGGGTCTCGGGATGGGCGGGACAGCGGAACAACTGCTCGTCCTTGGCGTACGGGAGCAGGTCATCTGTCCACCTCTCCGAGTTCGGGAACGTGCCGTTGTGGTCCTGGGCATACATGTGCACCGCAAGTAGGACCTGTTTCAGGTTGTTAGCACACACCGTCTGGGCCGCGTGCTGCCGCAGCATCTCAACGATCTCCGGGGGAAACGCGCCAGATTTCACTGCGCTCTGCATGAGGTCGATACGCCAGCCGTTGTCGCCCTCGTTCCTCATCACCAGGGTGCCGGAGAAAGGAACCGTCTTCACCACCGGCACCACGGCCGTGTCGCCGGTGACTCGCGCCTCGCCGCACTTGACTTCGGTGCCCTCCGGGCAGTTGAGCAGCATCAGGAAGTCAGCAATGAAGTCGAAGTTGCCTTCGCCCCGCTGCTCCAGAAGACCGCCTTGGTTGAGCATCGTCATCGTCTCGGCGGAGAGAAGCTCCATCTGCGGGAGGATCCGTTTTCCTTTGAGGCGCTCGCCGTATTCCCGAAGTAGTGCCTGCGGGTCGTCGAGCTTCGTCGTCACCGCCGGGAGCGTAGCCAGCATGTCGATCTTCCACTGCCGCCCTACCTTGCGTACGGCGAAGTCGCGCGCCATTCGGAGTACCTTGCTTACGGGCACCGTCGCCGTATCGCCCTCGATCCGGAGGTTGCCGGCATCGATGCTGAAGCTATCCGTTGGGTAGAGCAGCGAAGCGATGAAGAGCATCCCCACGTCCTCGCCAGCACCCTTCGGGAAACCGGGCAGTCTGGCGGATTGCAGCGACTCCGGCGTGCAGATCTCGCTGAGCTTCGCGAACTCCCGCGTCCGCGCGCACTCGAAAAACTGCTCGACGACGGCGGCAGGCGAGTAGACCATCGGCGGCTGAGCGGAGGCCAACGGCAGAACGGTGCTCAGTGCGAGGAGGGTGGCGGCGAACTGGAAGCGTGACGTCATTGCGGTGGTTCCCTTCGGGTGTCACCGGTTTACGGGCGGCGGGATATTGTAGCAACGGTCGCGGTCGCTCGGGGTTGCGGCTGAAGAGAGATCCGCCACCGAGGGGTAGAGGCAGGGAAACGGGGCGGGGCGGGCAATAGAAGAGGCACGCGAACGCCTGCAGCCGCACCCGCGCGCGACGCCGGCCGCTCGCGTGCTCTGCGTTGTGCCGCGTAGCCCCGAGAAAGGAAGTCGCCGATGAACCGCCTCCTCTTCACCCTCGCCGTGCTCTTGGCCGTCTCCGTCGCCTGCGCTCAGACCCTCCCGCTCGTGGTGGATGGTCAGCCTCAGTCGCGCATCGTCATCAGCCGCGACGCCACCGACCAGGTGAAACAGGCTGCCAACGTCCTGGCTCAGTACGTCGAACAGGCCACGGGTGCCAAGCTGGAAGTGGTGGCAGACGACCAGCCGATGGACTACAAGGGGGCGCTCCTCTTCGTCGGATCAGTCGGATCGGTCGGATCAGTCAAACAGGACGCCGAACCAACAAGGGTAGACGAAGACGGCTTCACCATCCGCGCGAAAGACAGCGAAGTCACCATTTGCGGTCCTACCGACTGGGGCACGGAGTTCGGCGTCTACGAGTTCCTCGAACGCTACGTCGGCGTGCGCTGGTTGCTGCCGGGGCCGGATGGCGACGACGTGCCCACCAGCAAGACGCTCTCCATCCCGGTGGGAACGGTAACGGGCCAACCAGCCGTCTTCTCTCGCCTGTTCAGCGGACTGCAGGGCGCGCCGCAAACCAAGTGGGCGCGCTTCAACCGGATGCACGGGCGCGTCAGCTTCCACCACAACCTGCTGCACCTGCTGCCGCCGGAGACCTACACAAAGACGCACCCCGAGTTCTTCCCGATGAAGGACGGCAAGACGCGCTACCTGCCCCCAACCAATGACACCCACGCCTGGCAGCCGTGCTTCACCGCGCCTGGTCTCGTGGACGAGGCGGTCAAGAACATCGTCCGGTACTTTGACGAACACCCGGAGGAAACCTCGTACTCCCTCGGCACCAACGACAGCAGCGGCTATTGTGCGTGCCCCCAGTGCCTCGCCCGCATTTCTGGGGAGAAGAACTTCCTCGGCCTGACAGACTACTCCGACCTCTACTACGACTGGTGCAACCAAGTCATTGAGGGCGTGCTGAAGGTGCACCCCGACAAGTGGTTCGGCTGCCTGGCGTACAGCGAGGTAGCAGCACCGCCGAAGGCGGTGAAAGTCCACGAGCGCCTGCTCCCCTACATGACCTACGACCGGATGAAGTGGATCAACTCGGAGGTCCGCGCGGCCGGGCACGAGGCGACCGAGGCGTGGCAGAAGGTCAGCCCGACGGTCGGCTGGTACGACTACATCTACGGCACGCCCTACTGCCTGCCGCGGGTGTACTTCCATGAGACGCAGGACTACCTGCGCTACGGGAATGCCCACGGCGTCCGGGCGTGCTATGCTGAGAGCTACCCGAACTGGGGCGAAGGGCCGAAGCCGTACGTCCACCTGAGGCTCTGGTGGGACTCGAAGCAGGACGTGGACGCCCTGCTCAAGGACTGGTACGAGCGCTGCGTAGGCCCCGAAGCGGCGCCGTACCTGGCGCAGTACTACGGCCTCTGGGAGCGGTTCTGGACCAAGGACATCCTCGACTCGAAGTGGTTCTCTGTCGGCGGGCAGTACCTGAACTTCAGCAGCCCCGGGTACCTGGCCGACGTGAGAGAAGAGGACCTCGTCACGAGTCGCCAACTCCTGGACACCTGCCTCGAGAAGTGCCGGACCGACAAGCAGCGGGCGCGCGCCAAGCTGCTGGAGACGGCCTTCCAGTACTACGAGGCATCGGCGTGGGCCTACCTCGCCGACAGACAGATACCACCGGTGATCGAGACCGAGGCACAAGCCCTCGCCGCGCTCAACAACGCCGAACGCGCCATGCGGATGGCCGCGCGCCGCCGGCACTTGGCGCTGGACGTATTCCCCAACGACCCGGTCCTCGTGAACCCCTTGAGCCTCGACCGCTTCCCCGCCCTCGCCGGAGAAACCTGGGGCGGCAACGGCCTGTGGGCGGTCATGGACTGGGTCGCCAAAGGCGACAACGCCGTGCGGAAGCGCGTCGCCGAACTGGCCAGTGTAGCCGCGCCCGCGCAGGGCGTGGACGCCACGGGCTTGGCGCCCGCAGCTACGCCGGTAGCCGCGCCGACCCAAAGGGCACTCCAGGGCGCGGACCCGTCCGTCGCCTCCGCGGCGACGGCTACGGAGCACGTCCGCGACCAAGCCTCGCTCATGTTGGCCATTGTCGACGGGAAGATCACCCCGCTCTCGAAGAACGCATCGTTCGAGGAAGGGGAGGGCGCCACCTCGCCCAACTGGAGCTATTGGCTGAAGCCCGACGAGGGGCCCGAGAAGCCCATCGGCCGGATGCTGCGGGTCGAGGAGCAAGCCCACGCCGGCAAGTTCAGCCTGCTCTGCGACGGCATGCTCCGCGGCGGCCCCGTGCAGACCATCAAGCCGCTCCCACCCGGCAAGTACTGCGCCTTCGCGTGGGTCTACGTCCCGAAAGGCACCGAGTCGAAGGGCACCTGCGAACTGGTCGTTACCCCCCGCGGCGCCGACGGCGCCAACCTCCCCGGTCTCAGCACCAAGGTCACCCCACGCCCCGGCGAGTGGACCCTCCTCGTCACCGGCGGGAAGATCGAGAAGGAAATCAACGGCAAGGAAATCACCCAGGCGCTGATGATCCCGATTGTGGATGGCTTTCAGGACGGGACGAAGGTGTACTTCGATGAGGTGGCGTTGTATCAGGTGGAGGAGGCGGGGTAGCTTCGCCGGGCGTTGCGCAGCACGCTGCCACAGGGCTATACTTGGGATACACACCCAGAACACCCGGAGTAGACACCATGCTGACCAAGGTCCAGAAATGGGGCAACAGCCAGGGGCTGAGGCTGCCGAAAGCAATACTGGACGACGCGCGACTCAAGGTCGGCGACGAGGTCGACGTCTCGGTCCAAGGCAAGCAGATCGTCATCGGACCGACGAAGCGCATCCGCGGCCGTTATCGTCTCAGCGAACTGCTCGCGAGAATGCCGAAGGGCCATCGGGTTGAGGAGGTCGACTGGGGTCCGCCTGTTGGGAAAGAGGAGTGGTAGATGGCGCGCTACGTGCCGGAGAAGGGCGATCTTGTCGTCCTGACCTTCGATCCGCAGTCTGGGCATGAGCAAAGAGGGCGTCGGCCTGCGCTTGTGGTGAGCAATACCCCGTTCAACAGGCGAACCGGAATGGCGCTGGTATGCCCGGTCACAAATACATTCCGAGGTGACCCCTTCCACGTACCCGTGCCGGAGGACTCATCGATCACCGGGTACGTCATGGCCGAGCAACTGAAGTCGGTAGACTATGCCAGTCGAGGAGCGAGGTTCGTCGAGCGCGCGCCACAGGCCGTGGTGGACGATGTGCTTGCACTGCTGGACGCGTGCCTGTATGAGGACGAGTAGCCTGCCAAGACGGTAAGACCCGGCGGCTTGGGGCGGCTTACTCCAGCGACGCCTTCACCAACTCCCCTCGCAACTGCCCCTCCGTGTCCTCGTACGCCCCGAAGAACTCCGAGTTGCAGTCCAGCCAGAGCGTGACGCGGTGGAAGTCCTCTGCTGACAGCTTCACGCCGTGGTGCCCTTCGTCCAGGTACCTCAGCAGCGCCGAGGCCCGTGCGCCGAACTGACCGGGGACGCTCCTTACGCCGCCGTGGACGCCCTGGTTGATTGACCCGTTACTGACGTGGTAGTAGAAGCCGTACTCGCCTGCCAGGTTGTTGTAGGAACGGGTGAAGCCCTTCTCGACGGCGCCGGTGAGGTCCAGTGCTTTCTTCTGCTGGTGGCAACTCACGCAATTGCGGTCGAGGGCGGGCTGGACGAGGCGGACGTAGTTGAAGGGGTTGGCGCCTTCGACCTCCGGTGAGACCCGAGAGGGGGCACGGGTGAGGGCTGCAGGCAGCGTGGCGGCAGGACTGCGGGTCTGGCGCTTGGGTTCGTGGCAGCCGTGGCAGGTCAGGCGCTCGCCGGGGTGGATGTAGGTGACCGACCGCATCGACTGGACGGCCAGGCCGCGCGCGTCCAACGCCTGGAAGTAGATCGGCGCGCCCGCCGGCGCCTCGAAGTGGGCACTCCCGTCTGTCTCCACCGGAACGGTCCCCAGTACCGCGCGGGCGTTGGTCTGGTTCGCCACGCCGATGCGGGGCTCGTTGGGCGGCGGGGTGGTCTTGGGCAGGAGCTGGATGAGGCGGAGGTCGGTGATCTTCGTGCCCTGCGGCCAGTCGAAGTCGCTGTCGTAGACGTTGAGGACAGAGAGGGTTCCCAACGCCCGTTTGTAGTTAGGCACGAAGGCGCCAGCCGGAGTGCCGTCTACCGTCGGGATCACCGGCGGCGTCGGTCGCGGGCGGAGCGGGATGGGGCTGAGGCAGGAGATCTCCGGGTCGCGGTAGAGCAACTCCCGGTTGCCGAAGCGATCGATCCAGTAGAGCCCGCGGTTCTTCGCCGCCGCGTCGTAGACGCACAGGTAGTCGTCCTCGCTCAGTGGCCACGGGGTGCCGTAGCACATGAAGTTGGGGATCGGTCGCCCTTCGGCCTCGGGGAACGGCACGTCGGGCGTCAAGCGGGTGAGCTGCGACATGGCGCCGTCGTCGTCGAGGCTCGGGTCGATCAGCACCAGGGATCCGAACGCGTGCCCGTGGTGCGCGCCGGTGACCGCCACGTACTTGTCGGAGCCGGGAATCGCGCGGATGCTCAGCTCCATCCACGGGCGGCTCTCGCGGCGCTCTGGGTAGTTGCCGTGGAAGGAGCGCGGGTCGCGGCCGTCGGGGTAGCAGGTTCACAGATGGTGGGCGATGTTCGTGTCGCGGTCCACATAGTCCCAACGCGAGTAGACCAGCATGCCGTTGTTGTCGACGCTGGGCTGCCACTCGTGGGTCTCATGGTGGCTCAGCGGCAGGATGCCA
>Ga0210030_1000882_pt1 | contig 21952 bp, 22 predicted proteins | sample CryGeymeta201523_FD_183986 | JGI IMG/M metagenome (GOLD analysis project Ga0210030, IMG submission 183986) | Groundwater microbial communities from Crystal Geyser aquifers in Utah, USA - Crystal Geyser metaG 2015-23 (SPAdes) (version 2) | ecosystem: Environmental > Aquatic > Deep subsurface >...
ATTAACTTCAATAAGTGTCAAGCATCAGGTACTTCTCTTCGCTTCCACTAGCCACTAAAGACTAGCTTCCACCTCTGCCCAATGCCCACACTTCTTAAGGCTGTTTCATGTTTTTAAAGATCAGTTCAACGCGACTGGTTGCGGGGACAGGATTTGAACCTGTGACCTTCGGGTTATGAGCCCGACGAGCTGCCAGACTGCTCCACCCCGCGATCGGTTGAGAGGGTGGATTATGGAGACCTCTGCCGGTCATGTCAACATCTTTCTATCCCTCGACAATCCACTTCGCATCGATAGGTATCTCTATAAAATTCATCTCGTCTAGCCAATACTTACCATGTCACGATCCAGTCATAGCAGATTTTTATTGTGAACGCGCATTTCAACATTGCCCGCCTACCCCGCATCGAATTCGGCTCCGGCTCACTCGGTAACTTGCCTGCCATCTTGAGTCAATACGGTCGGCGACTGCTGATCGTAACCGGCGCATGGTCGTTTCTGGTCAGTGCCCACTGGCAAACTCTGGCCAACCAGCTACGTGACATGGGGCTGTCCTGGGAGATGGTACAAGTCGATAATGAACCTTCGCCAGCCTTGGTCGATGGCTGTGTGCAAGCGTTTCATGGCCGCACATTCGATGCCGTAGTTGGCATCGGCGGCGGCAGCGCGCTGGATACGGCCAAGGCCATCGCTGGCCTACTCAAACCTGGCAACTCAGTCATGGACCATCTGGAGGGCGTCGGCCCTGAGTTGCCCTACCGAGGCCCGGCCACGCCTTTCATCGCCGTCCCCACGACCGCCGGAACCGGTTCCGAAGCCACCAAGAATTCAGTACTCAGCAGGCACGGGGATGGCGGCTTCAAGAAGTCATTCAGGGATGAGAAACTGGTCGCCGAATATGCCGTGGTCGACCCCGATTTGCTGGCCAACTGCCCGCCTAATGTACTCGCCGCTAACGGCATGGATGCCTTTACCCAACTACTGGAATCCTATGTATCGACCAAGGCCAATCCGTTTACCGATGCGCTGGCACTGAGCGGCATGGAGGCCATACGGGATGGCCTATTGCCGTGGTATGAAGGCACCGACGATGGTGCAACTTGTCGCGGCAAGATGGCTTATGCGGCACTTTTGTCTGGCATTACCCTGGCTCAAGCCGGTCTGGGTTCGGTGCATGGCCTGGCCGCGCCATTAGGCGCCTTCTTTCCGATACCCCACGGTGTAGCCTGCGGTACGCTGCTCGCCGTGGCGACGCGGTCTAATATTGCTGCTTTGCGGGATCGCGCACCCAGCAGTCCGGTACTGGAGAAATACGCCGTAGTCGGCCGTCTGCTTAGCCGCCAACCGCTTACCGGCGCGGCAAGCCATGCCGCTCTGCTCAACATACTGGAAAACTGGACCAAGCGACTGGAGATTCCCCGACTAGTAAACTACGGAATGACGGCAGACGATGTGCCACGCATAGTGGCCAACAGCCGTGGCAGCAGCATGAAAACCAACCCCATCGTGCTGGACGACAACGAGATCGGGCAGATTCTTCGGGCTAGGCTTTAACCTGGCCCGCATGTTGCATAAATCTGCGGTTGTTCCGCCTCGAAACCAGATTGCCGAATTTTTCGATTTTCAGGCGAAAGCCCCCCCTACCCCGGCTGTTGGGTTGAAGCATGAAGTGGTTGAAGGTCAGGGTGAGCGGTATCGTCTCGTGAGCCAAACGTGACGGGTCATGGAGAAGCCGGCATGGCGCGCATCCTGATGTCCGGGTAGAGGCGCTGGCAGACTTGCGCCAGCCGTCCCTTGACCGGGCAGCCGCCCGGCAAATGCAGCCGCAACAGGCCCAGCACCCGTTTTATGATCATCGCGTTCTCGGCCCGGTCGGGCGTTTGCCGGGCCGCAGGACGGCGGTGACCAAGGCGCCGGAATTGGCTTCGAACACCAGCAAGGGCAGGTAGCAAGGGTGGCCGTAGTGGTGGTTGTAAAAGGACAGGGGTTGCTGGCCGTAGGTGGCGTCGTCGGTGTGGTCGAGGTCCAGGGTGATCGCGGCCGGGGCGCAGTCGTAGCCGGCGATGAATTGCAGGACCAGTGCGCGGGCCATCCGGTAAATATCGCTGCGGCGCAGGGCGTTGGCGTCATTGCCGTCTTCATACCCGGAGGCGATCTGAAAGACGCGCTGGGTCAGCAAATCGCGCATGGGATGGGTGATGTAGCTGGGGTGGCGCGTATCGATAATGGCGTCGGTCAAGCGATCAATCAGGCCGATACGACGATCCACGGCCGCCAGCAGCAAAGCGCCCAGATACGAGGAGACCTCTCCGCTACGGAAGTCGGCACGGATGGTGAAGCCCGCAGCGGGCGGAAACCGGAGTTACTCCGGGGTAAAATCAGCAGCAGGGCGAGAACAGGTGGGCATTTTTACGAATTTGTTTCTGGATAACCCCAATTATATCAAATACTTATCGCGTTACACGCCCGCTTTATGCAAAGTCCGGGCTAGGTTTAATCATCCTCATCCTCGCCGCCGACCACCCGGCGCACGACATCGGAAGGGAACCCACGGCCGGCGAGGAAGCGCATCTGCTTCGCCCGTTCGGCGGCATTGACCGGAAGCTGGCCAAATTTCTTCGCCCAAACGACACGGGCCGATTCCAGATCGCTATTGCGCGCTTTGCTTATCGCCTCGACGATAAGCGAATCGGGCACGCCCTTGTTACGCAGGTCAGCCTTCAACCGCAAGCTGCCATGCCGGCCTGAACGGGTATGGGCCAGGGCCTCGGCATAGCGTTCATTGGATAACAGATTTTCCGACTCCAGCGCGTCCAGCAGGGCGGCAATCTCATCTGCCTCACCATGAACAGAAAGCTTGCGCGCCAATTCGACCCGGCTGTGCTCACGCCGGGCCAACAGGTTCAGTGCGCGCTCCCGCAGCGTCATGCCTCGACGGCTTGGCCCGCCGCTTTGACGCCCAGTTTCTCGCGTATCTTGGCCTCGATCTCGGCCGCCATGTCGGCATGTTCCTTGAGGTATTCGCGGGCATTGTCCTTGCCCTGGCCGATCTTCTCGCCCTGGTAGGCGTACCAGGCGCCGGATTTGTCAATGAACTTGTGTACTACGCCCAACTCAATAATCTCGCCCTCGCGGGAGATGCCCTCGCCGTACAGGATATCGAAGATGGCCTCCCTGAATGGCGGCGCAACCTTATTCTTGACCACCTTGACCCGAGTCTCAGACCCAACCACCTCGTCGCCCTTCTTGATGGCGCCGATACGACGGATGTCCAGCCGTACCGAAGCATAGAACTTGAGCGCGTTGCCGCCGGTAGTGGTCTCCGGACTGCCGAACATGACGCCAATCTTCATACGAATCTGGTTGATGAAGATCACCAAGGTGTTGGTACGCTTGATGTTGGCGGTCAATTTTCGCAGGGCCTGACTCATCAGGCGGGCTTGCAGGCCGACGTGGGAGTCGCCCATCTCGCCCTCGATTTCCGCCTTCGGAGTCAGCGCCGCCACCGAGTCGATGACGATCACATCGACCGCGCTGGAACGCACCAGCATGTCGGCAATTTCCAGCGCCTGCTCGCCGGTATCCGGTTGGGAAATCAGCAGGTCGGAGATGTTCACGCCCAGTTTCTGAGCGTAGACCGGGTCAAGCGCATGTTCGGCATCGATAAATGCGGCGGTGCCGCCGAGCTTCTGCATTTCAGCGATCACTTGCAAGGTCAGCGTGGTCTTGCCGGACGACTCCGGGCCGTAGATTTCAACCACCCGGCCGCGCGGCAGACCACCCACGCCCAAAGCCACGTCCAGCCCCAGTGAGCCAGTAGAAACCACCTGAATATCATCGAAAATACTGCCGTCGCCCATCTTCATGATGGAGCCTTTGCCGAACTGCTTTTCGATCTGGGAAAGTGCCGCCGCTAAGGCCTTGCTTTTGTTGTCGTCCATGATTCCTGTCTCCAAAAATAATCGAATGATTATGGCACAGCGGGCAAGCGCGCCAGCAACTGCCGAAAGGCATACTCGACCGCCTGCATTCGTACCAACCGACGATTTCCGTCAAACCGCTGGGTCGCCGATTCGGTCGCCTGGCACGACACGGCCCAGGCGAAACATACCGTACCCACAGGCTTGGAATCTGAGCCTCCGGTCGGGCCGGCAATGCCGCTGATGGCAAAACTGGCCTGAGCGCGGCTTTTTCGTAACGCGCCCTCGGCCATTTCCCGAACCGTTGCCTCGCTCACCGCGCCAAAGCGCGCCAGCGTCTCCAGGTCCACGCCCAACATATCCACCTTGGCCTCGTTGCTGTAGGTCACGAAACCGCAGTCGAACCAGGCCGAGCTACCGGGAATCGCCGTTATCGCCTGCGCCGCCCAACCGCCGGTACAAGATTCCGCAGCCGCCAACCGCCAACCGCGTTGCAGTAACGCCACGCCCAACTCGGCTGCGAGGCGTTCCATTGCCGCCTGGTTCAGCGCCATGAGATCGCTGCCAGCAACACGACAATGGCATAGCCAGCCGCCAGCAGGTCGTCCAGCATCACGCCAAGACCGCCCTTGACCTGGGCATCCAACCAGTTGATTGGGAATGGCTTCCAGATGTCGAACAGGCGGAACAACGCAAAGGCCAGTAAATAGCCCCACCAGGTCGCCGGCGCAAAAGGCAGCACCAGCAGGAAAGCCGCGATCTCGTCCCAGACGATGCTGCCGTGGTCATGAATGCCCAACGCCTTGCCAGCCACATCGCAAAACCAGACCCCGACCCCCACGAACGCTATCGCCAAGGCCCAATATGCGGGGGCTGGTAGCCACGCCATGGCGAAATAGATCGGCAAGGTGGCCAACGTACCCCAGGTACCCGGAGCCTTACGCGCCAAGCCGGCGCCAAAGCCAAGGGCCAGAAAATGAGCTGGGCGCGCCAATAGAAAGGGCAGATCAGGTTGCTTCTCGGGTGGGGTATGTTCGACGTTCATGCCGGATATTTAGCGGTCTTTATCACGCATATGGCGCCACAGCCAGATGGCGAGGCCCGCCGTCAGGATGACCAGCAACACCGTTTCCTCAATATGTTTGAGATGGCCAAACATGGACGTAGTCGCCGCACCAAAGGCATAACCCACACCGGCCACCAACACGGCCCAGATAACAGCCCCGATCATGTTCAGATACGAGAAACGAAGCGGTGGAATACGACTGGAACCCATAATCAATGGGCCAGCGATGCGCAGACCGTACAAGAACCGGATTATGAGTATAAGGACCAGGTCATACCGTTCCAGCAACCGGTGAACCTGTGGCGCCCGGCGGGACAAGGCCGGAAAACGGGCGATGATGGCATTACCCTTCCAGCGACCGAGCAAAAAGGCCAACTGGTCACCCAGTGTGCCGCCGACGAAAGCGACAGCTACCACCGCCCACCAGTCAAGCAAGCCCTGGTGGGCGGCGAAGCCTGCCGCGAGCAGGATAGTCTCGCCTTCCAGCAAGGTCCCGGCGAACACCGCCAGATAACCATAGGCCCCGATCAGACCGCTGACCGAAACAAGGAATGAATCGCTGGGCACAAGTAATGGGCTCAAGAATCTTGCCAGTTGGGAACAGGCCGATTATACGCCGCGCGACCGCCCGCCCTCGGCGTCCCGAGCGATGCATATGCTCGATGCGCACGGCCATCGCGCGGCCTACCTCACCCGCACGCACCCACCGCCCCGCACGCCGTACAGAAGTCGCAGCCGTCCTTGCGGATCACCGTTTCGTTGCCGCATTCCTTGCAGCGCTTGCCTTTCATCGCCGGCATGGCGGCGGGCGCCTGGCCAGCCGGGGCGGGTTCTTGCAGTATGCCCATCTGCTGGATCGGCTGGCCGTCTTCGGTGAGCAGGCCGAGCATGGCGTAGCGGTGGATGATGAGCCGGGCGACATAGGCCACGGTGGACGGCCAGGTCTGGCTCTTTTCCGAGCCGGGTATCTTGGCCATGAAGTCGCCAAGCGGTTCCTGGTAGTTCAATAGTTTTCTCAGTTTCATCCCGATCCAGGCCGGGTCGATCACCCGCATGTCGAGCGACAGCACCTTGCACAGGCCATCGAGGGCGCGCGGGTAGTCGCCAGACAGCCAGACCGAGTACGGCCGGGTGACGCCGTCGGGCAGGGTGATCTCCTTGAGGCCGAGGACGAAGTCGTCTTCCGAGGCGGGATTGAGTACATCGACGGTCCAGGACAGGGTGCCATCGGTACCGGTCTTGGGTTCCTTGTGGCTAAACAAAACGTCAATCAGCGGGCTGGGGCCGCCGGCTTCCAGGGCGCCCAGTTGCTCCAGTCGCCACTGCACGATCTGGGCCATGGCGGCGACCATGCTGGGCACCGAGCGCACCTCGCCATTGGGCGGGAAGGGGATGAAGCAGGCGTCGTCGCCGCGCGTTTTGGCCAGTGATTCGAGCTTGAGTTTCAGCCAGGCGCGGTCGTTGGCGCGCATGTCCATGGACAGGGACTTGGCCAGGGCGCCGAGGCCGCGCGGCTGTTCGGCGCCGTTGACCCACAACTCGAACGGCCAGGCCTTGCCGCCGCCGTTCTCAACGTGGCCGACGAAGATGGCGAAGCTGCCCTGGGGTGACTCGATCATGTAGCTCCAGGCCAGATTGCCGCCGGGCAGCTTGGGCCGGCCGGGCCATTTGAGCGATTCCAGCACCGGCGCGGGGACGTTCTTGATCTCGATGCGGCGGTTGACGTCGCTGATCTGAAAGTCCTGCGGCGCGGCCTTTTCCTTTTCGACCGAGAGCACGCTACCGAGCACGGCGTTGGGCCGATAGGTGGTGATGCCCTTGAGCCCGGCGCGCCAGGCGGCGCTGTAGAGTTCGGCGAAGTCGTCGAACGGGTATTCAGCCGGCACGTTGACCGTCTTGGAGATGGCCGAATCGACGAAGGGCGCCACCGCCGCGACCATCTTCATGTGGTCGAGAGCGGAGATTTCCAGGGCAGTGACAAAGCCGTTCGGCAGGTGTTCCATGTCGCCGCCCTGGTCGCGGTAGACCCGGTAGGCATGGTCCTCGACCTGGTATTCCTTGGTGCCGCCGTCCGGCATCCGTTTCTTGCGCGTGTAGTACCAGGAGAACGGCGGCTCGATGCCGTTGCTGGCGTTGTCGGCGAAGGCCAGCGAGATGGTGCCGGTAGGGGCGATAGAGAGCAGGTGCGAGTTGCGGATGCCGTGCTCGCGAATCGTGGCCTTGATCTCCATCGGTAGGCGCGAGGCGAAGCTGTTGCCGGCGAGGTAAAGGTCGGCATTGAATAGCGGGAAGGCGCCGCGTTCCTGGGCCAGATCGGCCGACGCCTGGTAGGCCTGGTCGCGCATGAACTGGGCGGCCTTACCGGCGAAGTCGCGGGCGGCGTCGGTGTCGTAGCGCAGGCCGAGCATGATCATGGCATCGCCCAGGCCGGTGAAGCCGAGACCGATACGGCGCTTCGACTGCGCCTCAATGTGCTGCTTGTCGAGCGGCCAGGCGGTCAGGTCAAGCACGTTGTCGAGCATACGCACGGCCGTGGCGACGGTCTTGCCGAGACCGGTGAAATCGAACTCGGCCTCGGGTAGAAAGCTGGATTTCACGAACCGGGTCAGGTTGATCGAGCCCAGGCAGCAGCAGCCATAGGGCGGCAGCGGCTGTTCGCCGCACGGGTTGGTCGCCTCGATGGTCTCGCAATAGCCGAGGTTGTTGTCCTTGTTGATGCGGTCGAGGAACAGCACGCCCGGTTCGGCGTGGTCGTAAGTGGAGTGCATAACCTGACCCCACAACTCGCGCGCCTTGACCTTGCGGTAGACCCACAGGCCATCGCCGCGCTGGTAGGCGCCGGCGGCCATCTGCTCGGCGCCAGGCTCAGCCTTGTGGGTGAGTTCCACCTCGCCGTCGTCCTGCACCGCCTGCATGAAGGCGTCGGAGATGCCAAGGGACATGTTGAAATTGCGCAGGTCACCCCGGTCCTTGGCGTGGATGAAGTCTTCAATGTCCGGGTGATCGCAGCGTAAGACGCCCATCTGGGCGCCGCGCCGGGCGCCGGCCGATTCCACCGTCTCGCAGGAGCGGTCGAACACCCGCATGTAGGAGATCGGGCCACTGGCGCGCGATTGAGTGCCTTTGACCAGCGAGCCCTTGGGCCGGATGGTGGAGAAGTCATAGCCGACCCCGCCGCCCCGGCGCATGGTCTCGGCCGCTTCTTCGAGCGCGTTGTAGATGCCCGGCTTGCCGTTGGAGAGGCCGGAGATGGCGTCGCCCACCGGCTGCACGAAGCAGTTGATCAGCGTGGCCTGCAACTCGGTACCGGCAGCGGAGTTGATCCGCCCGCCGGGAATAAAGCCGGCCTCCATGGCCTCAAAAAAACGCCGCTCCCATTGGACCCGGGTCTTTTTATCCTCGATGGCGGCTAACGCGCGGGCTACCCGCAGACGGACATCGGTGACGTTCTTTTCATCCCCCTTGGCATATTTTTCGAGCAGGACTTCGGTAGAAATATCCTGTTCGGCCAGCTCTGGAAACAGTGCTTCTTGCATGTCTTGAATCTCCCTTGTGACGGTTGCCTCTCAGACAGCAAGATACCCTAAATCTAGGGTTGTATGCCAGAAAAAACACTACATGCATGGTTTGTGCCAACTCATGCCCACTCGGCGAAAAACCCAATCAGGCGGCTATTTCGGCGCTCACAGGGGCATGATCGGAGGGCCTCTCCCAGGCGCGTGGGGCCGTATCGATCCGGCACCCCTTGCAGGCGGCGGCGAGCGGCGCCGAGAGCAGTATATGATCGATACGCAGACCCCGGTTGCGGCGAAAACCGGCCTGGCGATAATCCCACCAGGAAAAACGCTTGTCGTCCTGCTCAAACAGGCGGAAGGCGTCCTTCAGGCCCAGGCCGAGCAGGTCGTGAAAGTGCGCGCGCTCTGGTTCGGAACAGAGCACATGACCGGCCCAGGCAGCCGGGTCGTGAACGTCCCGGTCTTCGGGTGCAATGTTGAAATCGCCCAACACGGCCAGCCGGGGATACACCGCCAATTCGGCCTTCAGCCAGGCTTGCAGGGCATCGAGCCAGGCCAGCTTGTACTGATATTTATCGGAATCGACGCTCTGACCATTGGGAATGTAAAGGCAGATGATCCGTGTGCCATCAACAGTGGCGGCCAGCACCCGCTTCTGCTCGTCCGGGAAGGCGGGGATGGCCATGAGCATGTCGGTGGGTTCCACCCGGCTCAGGATCGCCACACCGTTGTAGGTTTTCTGGCCGGAGAAGGCCGCGCGATAACCCGCCTGCTTCAATTCATCGACCGGAAAGTTGTCGTTGGTCAGCTTGGTTTCCTGCAGGCAGACGACATCGGGTGACTCGGCCGCCAGCCAGTCCAGCAAGTGGGGCAGACGGACCTTGAGTGAGTTGACATTCCAGGTGGCCAGTTTCATTCGCTTAATACGCCTGTTTATCGTCCCACATCTCCGGCGCGAATCGGACCACCCGGTTGCGCCCATCGTCCTTGGCGCGGTAGAGGGCGACATCGGCGAATTTGACCGCCTGCCAGAAGGTGGCGCTGTCTTCCGGAAAATCGGCCACGCCGATGGAGATGGTCTTTTGTATTGCCGAGCCGTTCGACAAGGACACCTTGAGCTTTTCCACTTCGGCACGGATTTTTTCCGCCACCAGGGCGCCCTGCTCCGCGTCGGTCTCTTGCAGGATGATCAGAAACTCCTCGCCACCGTAACGAATCACCAGGTCCGAGGCGCGCACGGTCTGGCGTAGGGTCTTGGCCAGGGCCTTGAGCACGGCGTCGCCGGCATCGTGGCCGTAGTTGTCGTTGACCATCTTGAAGTAGTCGAGGTCCAGCATCAGGATGGCCAGATGCGCCTTGTGACGCTGGGTGCTGGCCAGCAGGGTGTCGACATACTCCTCCAGGAAACGGCGGTTGCTGAGGCCGGTCATGGGGTCGCGCAGGTTGGCCTCGCGCAGGGTTTCCATCAGGCGCTTGGATTCCAGCACTGGCGCCGCTTCGCGCAGATAAACGTTGATGAACGGCAGCATCTGGCTGTGCAGGGCGGACGAGCCTTCGGCCGTGACAATCTGCAACACGTTGCCGACCGACCCGGACTGCATGATGGGGATGCAGATATGCTGGCGGTCGGGGGCATCCGGCGGCGGCTGGAAGGCATAACAAATGCCCGGCGAGGCAACGCCATCGACCCGGTGGCCGGTGCGCACGGCGCGACAAGTCTCGTTGCGGACCAGTATTTCCGGACTGCACCAGCGGCAGTCGGCGCCACTCACACCGTCGACCAGCACCGGCCGCATCTGGTTGCGGGCCGACACGACCTCATACAGCGAGTATTCGGTGACGTAGAACTCGTTCTCCAGCACATAGGCCAAACGCTTGTGTATCTCGTCCCGCGTCTCGTCCTCTTCGATGGCCTGCTTGAAATGGGCCGCACGGGTGAGGATTTCGACCATCTCGATGGTGGCGTTGATCTGGTTTTCACCGGGGACGGGCTTGCGGTTGATGAGTTGGGAAACGCTGTCGGCAATATGGCCCAGGCCGTCGCCGAGCACACCGAGCAAACGATTGAGGTCGCGGGCGATATGGCCGATCTCATCCTGGGTGCGCAGCTCTACCTGGCTCTGGAAGTTGCCGTTGAGGGCCAGTTTCACGGCGTTCTCGACGTCCCCGGCGGTCGCGGAAATGGGTGCGATCAGACGTCGCGTGGTCAGCACGATGATGATAGAGAAGAGCACCACCACCAGGACGATCAGGGCCACGGTCAACAAGGCCTGCCGCTTCAGGCGCTCGATCGACAGGATAATGCTCACCGTGCCCAATACCGTGCCCTCGGCGACCTGATGGCATTGCAGACAGTTGGGTGTGCCGCGAGCGCTGGCGATGTAGGGAATGACGCCTCTGAACTGGGTTTCGCCCTTGACATTGAGCAGGCTATAGACCGGCTCCGCCGTCGCCATCACCTGGCGCTCGATCTGGTCGGGCTCGACACTTTTGCCCTCAACCGCGCCGGCGCCGAACTGCCGGATCAATGCCGGGCTGGGCGCCACCCGCGCCGACTGGAATCCGGCAATGTCGTTCAGGCGCTGAAGGAAACTGTGTCGCTTGTCGATGACGCCGTCGATCATCGCCTCGGTCAGGTTCAGGCGAACGATCTCGGCCGAGGTGCGCACCTGTTCGGTGGCGAAGGCGATCGAATACTGCCGAAAGCAATACAGGCTAATCACAGCCAGGGCCATGACCAACACCATCGCCAGGCCGGCAGTAAGCAAGGCCACTTTTTTATCGATGTTCATCGCGTATCCCAGCGCCCAGTCAATATCGGGCTGGATTATGCCCCCATACTTGACCTCATGCCGAATCCTGTTTTTCCGCCAAGAATCGACGCCGAACCAGGCGCATCAAGCGCTGCCGTTTATAATCCATAATCCGGGAACAACCACTGAATCGATACCGACATGCAAACGCTTACTGTCGAGCTGGGCGAACGCCGCTACCCCATCCACATCGGCGCCGGCCTGTTGGACCGGGCCGACCTGATCCGGCCGCACCTGGCGCAGAAGCGCGTCGCCATCGTCACCAACACCACGGTCGGGCCGCTCTACCTCGGCCGCCTGACCTCGGCGCTCAAGAATGCCGGAGTTGAGGTGCTGCCCATCGTCCTGCCGGACGGCGAGATCTACAAGAACTGGGAAACCCTGAATCTCATCTTCGACGCCTTGCTAACCCACCGGGCCGAGCGCAAGACCACCCTGATCGCCCTGGGCGGCGGCGTCATCGGCGACCTGACCGGTTTTGCCGCCGCGTCCTATCAGCGCGGTGTGCCGTTCATCCAGGTGCCCACCACGTTGCTCGCTCAGGTTGATTCCTCGGTCGGCGGCAAGACCGGCATCAACCACCCGCTGGGCAAGAACATGATTGGCGCGTTTTATCAGCCACGGCTCGTCCTGGCCGATACCACCACGCTCGACACACTGCCCGAACGCGAACTATCGGCGGGCCTGGCCGAGGTCATCAAATACGGCCTGATCCGCGATCGCCCCTTCCTGGACTGGCTGGAGGCGAATATGGACCGGCTGATCGCCCGCGACACGGCGGCGCTGGCCTACGCCATCCGCCACTCCTGCGAGAACAAGGCCGAGGTGGTCGCCGCCGACGAACGCGAATCTGGCAGCCGCGCCCTGCTCAACCTGGGCCACACCTTCGGCCACGCCATCGAGGCCGGCATGGGCTACGGCGTCTGGCTGCATGGCGAAGGCGTCGCCGCCGGCACCATGCTGGCCGCCGACCTGTCGCGCCGGATGGGCAACATCAGCCAGGCCGACGTCGACCGCGTCGCTCGCCTGTTCAAGCGCGCCGGGCTGCCCACCGTGGCGCCGAACCTGGGCGTCGAGGCCTATCTGAATTACATGGCCGTGGACAAGAAGGTCGAGGCCGGCCGGATGCGTTTCGTGCTGTTGCGCACGCTGGGCGAGTGCTACGTCGCCGCCGACGTGCCGGCAGAACTGCTCCGGCAGACTCTCAGCGAAGCCGTGGCACGTGGCTGACCTCGCCCCCTACGCCGCCCAGTCCGCCCGCTCGCGCGGCCGCCGCTACCCGGAGCCGCCAGCCGCGCCGCGCTCCGAGTTCCAGCGCGACCGCGACCGGATCATCCACTCCACCGCCTTTCGCCGCCTGGAGTACAAGACCCAGGTGTTCGTCAACCACGAGGGCGACCTGTTCCGCACCCGTCTAACCCATAGCCTGGAGGTAGCGCAGATCGGCCGTACCCTGGCGCGCCTGCTCAATCTCGACGAAGACCTGGTCGAGACCATCGCCCTGGCCCACGACCTCGGCCACACGCCATTCGGCCACACCGGCCAGGATGCCCTGAACGAGTGCATGAAGGCGCACGGTGGCTTTGAACACAACCTGCAATCCTTGCGGGTGGTCGATGAGCTGGAACAGAAATACGCCGACTTCGATGGCCTGAACCTCACCTTCGAGGCCCGCGAGGGCATCCTCAAACACTGCTCGAAGGCCAACGCCGAACGCCTGGGCGATGTCGGCCAGCGCTTTCTGGCCGGCGCCCAACCCAGCCTGGAGGCGCAGATCGTCAACCTGGCCGACGAGATCGCTTACAACAACCACGACGTCGATGACGGTCTGCGCTCCGGCCTGATGACCCTCGACCAATTGGCGGCGGCGCCGCTATTCAGCCGCCATCTCGACACGGTGCGCCGGCGCTATCCCGCGCTGACCGACCGCCGGCTGATCCACGAGACGGTGCGCCGGATGATCGACACCCTGGTCACCGACCTGGTCGAGCAGACCCGCGCCAACCTTGTCGAATACCAGCCGGCCGACATCGCCGCGTTGCGGCAGTGCCCGCCCCTGGCCGCCTTCAGCCCGGCGGTGCGAGAAGAAAGCCTGGCCCTCAAGCGCTTCCTGTTGCAGAACCTGTACCGCCATTACAAGGTGGCGCGGATGAGCGAGAAGGCCAGCCGCTTGATCCGCGACCTGTTCGCGGCCTTCACCAGCGAGCCGAAATTGCTGCCGCCAGAGTTTCAGGGCCGCGCCAAGGCCGACCTGGCGCGCGCGGTATGCGACTACATCGCCGGCATGACCGACCGCTACGCCATCCTGGAACACCGGCGCATCTTCGATATCGAGGAACTCGCTTAAACCGGGGCGGATTGCGGGTGGGGTAGGTCGCGATTCATCCCGACAGCGCCAGTCCCATGGGCGGCAGGCAGCCATGGGCCGCCCTATCAGTTCCGCGCTGGCGCCCGCCTTAACCCGGCGCCGACCTACGTCCTCACCGTGCGGGCGATCACCCAGGCCGACACCTCGCTTGCGCCGGCCCGCTTAACCTCCTTGGCCAACTCGTCCAGGCTGGCGCCGCTGGTCATCACGTCGTCCACCAGGGCGACCCGCTGGCCGGTTAAATCCAGGTCGCAAACAAAGGCATTGCGCATATTGCCGTGCCGGGCGGCGAATGGCATCTCGACCTGCGGCCGGGTGTCCCGCACCCGGCCGCAGGCATGGAGCGCCAGGGGTACGGCCAGCCGGTCGGCCAGGCGCTTGGCGATCAGCGCTGCTTGATTGAAGCCCCGCTCCTTTAAGCGATTTTTGTGCAAAGGCATGGGGATGATGCAGTCGGGCCGGTCGGCGCCCGCCAGCTCGGCCGCCAACTGGTCGGCCAGCCAGGGGGCCAATGCCAGTTGGCCGCCATACTTCAATTGCTGGACCAGCACCGAGGCGGGGAAGGCGTAGCGATAGACCGCCACTGTGCGGTCGAAGGCCGGCGGCCGTTTCAGGCAGGCCCCACATACCGCGCCGGCCGGCGTGGGTTGGGCGCAGACCGGGCAGCGCTCGACCGATAGCCGCGCCAGATCGGCGTGGCAACCGGGACAAAGCAGGCCAGCCTGGCTGCGGGCGGCACACAGAAAGCAGGCCTGGGCGAACCGCTGCTGTACAAAATTGTGGCACTTGTTCAGTAACGTGGTTATTGAATTTGACAAGCCGGCCTCCTTATTTGACTATGCCCGACCCATTTGCATTTTCCCATTGGCATGGCCGAAAAAAATCATCTGTCCGCCGCCGCCTGTTTGCGCAGCGCGCGCCTGTTCAATTACCTGGCGGTGGCCACCACCTTTCTGTCGGCCGGGCTGTTCACCCTGGGCCATTTTATGGCCGACAAGAAGCTGGCCTTTCTGCCTATGGCCATGTCGCTGCCGCCGGTGATGATCTGGCTGGCGGCCTCTATCTTCGTCTATGCCGGGCTGGCCCATCACCCCAATCTCCGGGTGCGCTATTACACTAAATGGGCCGGCTATCGTTATTACGCCATTGTCGGCTTTATGACCATCATGGCCAACGACCTGGCTCACCTCATCGGCTGGAGCGGTGTCTGGGCGCTGTTCATCGCGGCCTTGGCACCCTGGGCGACCTATGACATCTGGCGGGCCGGCCGGGAGGAATGGAACGACACTGAAATCGAGGCTACGACATGACCGATCTATCCGCAATAAACCCCGCCCAGACCTGGGATCAGGCCGCTATCGAGGCCCTGTTCGAGCTACCCTTCAACGACCTGTTGTTCCGGGCGCAGACGGTGCATCGCGCTCACTTCGACGCCAACACGGTGCAGATGTCCACGCTGCTGTCGGTCAAGACCGGCGGCTGCTCGGAGGACTGCGGCTATTGCTCGCAGTCGGCCCGCCACGATACCGGCCTGGAGCGGGAGCGGTTGCTCGATGTGGCCGAGGTGGTGAGCGCCGCCCAGGCCGCCAAGGCCAGCGGCGCCACCCGGTTCTGCATGGGCGCTGCCTGGCGCGGCCCCAAGGACCGCGACCTGGACGGGGTGATCGACATGGTTCGCCAGGTCAAGGCGCTGGGCATGGAGACCTGCGTCACCCTCGGTATGTTGCAGGCCGGCCAGGCCGCAAAGTTGAAGGCCGCCGGCCTCGATTACTACAACCACAACCTGGACACCGCGCCGGAGTTTTACGACCAGGTGGTCACCACGCATACCTACGAGGACCGTCTGGACACCTTGAGCCAGGTGCGCGAGGCCGGCATCTCGGTCTGCTGCGGCGGCATCGTCGGCCTGGGCGAGTCCCGCGCCATGCGCGCCCGCCTAATCGCCGAGTTGGCCCGTTTGGACCCGCAACCGGAATCGGTGCCGATCAATAAACTGGTCAAGGTGCCAGGCACGCCGCTGGCCGCCGAGGCCGATCTGGACCCACTGGAATTCGTCCGCACCATTGCCGTTGCCCGCATCGCCATGCCGGCCTCGCACGTTCGCCTGTCGGCCGGTCGCCGGGAACTGGGCGAGGCGGTGCAGGCGCTGTGCTTCCTGGCCGGGGCCAACTCGATCTTCTACGGCGACAAACTGCTGACCACCGGCAACCCGGACGTCGAGGCCGACCAGGCCCTGTTCGCCAAGCTGGGCCTGAGGCCCGAGCCGGTTAAAGGCTGCCGCTGCGCCGAGACATGATGGACCTCGAAGCTCGGCTTGCCGAGCTGGATGGCCAGGGCCTGCGCCGCCGCCGCCGGGTGTTGGAAAGCGCCCAAGGCACACGGGTCACGGTGGACGGCAAGACATACCTATCCTTCGCCAGCAACGACTACCTCGGCCTGGCCAGTCACCCGGCCATCGCCGCCGCCGCCTGTGAGGCCGCCACGCGCTACGGCGTGGGCGCCGGCGCCTCGCACCTCTTGACCGGCCATCACGCGCTGCATCAGCGACTGGAAGGCGAGCTGGCGGCCTTCGTTGGCCGGCCCGCCGCGTTGCTGTTCGCCACCGGCTACATGGCCAATCTGGGCGTGGTCACGGCCCTAGTCGGGCGCGACGGCGCGCTGTTCGCCGACCGCCTCAACCATGCCTCGCTAGTCGATGCCGCCTTGTTATCGCGGGCCGAACACGTCCGCTACCGGCACCTCGACCTGGGCCACCTGGAAGAACTGCTGCGCGCCAGCCGGGCCAAGAACAAGCTGATCGCCAGCGATACGGTATTCAGCATGGACGGCGACCTGGCCCCGGTGGCGAAACTCCTGGCCCTGGCGGAAAAGTACAATGCCTGGCTGTATCTGGACGACGCCCATGGCTTCGGGGTGCTGGGCGAAGGTGGACGCGGCGTTTTGCATAGCTACCCTGCACTCCTCACGCCTCACCCCGCACTGATTTATCTGGCTACATTGGGCAAGGCCGCCGGCGTCTCCGGCGCCTTTGTCGCCGGTTCCGAGACCTTGGTCGAATGGCTGGTGAACAAGGCCCGCACCTATATCTACACCACCGCCGCCCCGCCCATGTTGGCCGCCGCCGTTTCGGCCAGCCTCAAGCTGATCGCCGGCGAGCCCTGGCGGCGACAACAGTTGCAACGCCTGATGGCCCAGCTCAAGGCCGGCGTCGCCCGGCTGCCCTGGCCGTTGCTGCCGTCCGACAGCCCGATCCAGCCGCTGCTGATCGGCGGCAACCACGAGGCTCTGCGCCTGGCCGACGGGTTGCTGGAACGCGGCATCCTGTTGCCCGCGATTCGGCCGCCGACCGTTCCGGAAGGCACGGCCCGGCTGCGTATCTCATTGTCCGCCGCGCATACCGAGGCGGAGCTGGCCCAACTGCTGACGGCATTAAAGGAGCTGGCGTGAGCGCGCCGTTGGTCTTTCTCCACGGTTGGGGGCTGCATGGCGGCATCTGGGCGGAAACGCTGGCCGAGCTGGAGTGGCCCGACGTCCTGACGCCCGACCTGCCCGGCTACGGCCAGACCCCGATCTGCGCCCCTTACGATGCGCCCCATCTGGCTGCGGCGGTGGCGGCCAATCTGCCGGCAGACGCCGTGGTGGTCGGCTGGTCGATGGGCGGCATGGTGGCGCTCGCCCTGGCTGCACGCCAGCCGATCAAGGCGCTGGTGCTGGTGGCCACCAGCCCGGTCTTCGTCAATCGCGACGATTGGCCGCACGGCCTGGCGCCCGAGGTTCTGGCCGGCTTCACCGACTCGCTGGCGACTGATTACCAGGGTACGCTGCTGCGTTTTCTCGCCCTCCAGGCACGCGGCGGCGAGGCCGCCCGCGCGGTGATCGGCCGCCTGCGCGAGCGCGTGTTCGCGCGCGGTGAACCCCGACCCGAGACCCTGGCCGCCGGACTGGCCTTGCTGCGCAACGTCGATCTGCGCCGTGAGGCGGCGGCGGTACCTTGCCCCACCCTGGTCGTCCACGGCGGCTACGACAGCCTTTGCCTGCCGGCCGCCGGCGCGTGGCTGGCGAGCGCCCTGCCGAACGCCCGGCTGGCGGTCCAGGCGCAGGCATCGCACGCCCCGTTCCTGTCGCATCCGGACTGGTTCGTCGCTCAATTGCAGGGGTTTTTACATGAAATCGGCGCTTAGACAGACCCTGCGCGCCGCCTTCGACAGGGCCGCGCCGACCTACGACGACGCCGCCTTCCTGCAACAGGAGGTGGCCCGTCGCCTGGACGAGCGGCTGGCGGTGATGAAGCTGGACCCGGTCCGCATCCTGGATGCCGGTTGCGGCACCGGTTTTGCCTTTCCGCTGCTCAACCGGCGCTATCCGAAGGCCCGCCTGGTCGGCCTGGACCTGGCCCACGCCATGCTGACCGAGGCGCGCCGGCGTTTGCCCAGGCCATCCCTGTTCGACCGGCTGCGGACGCCGTTTGCCGCGCCGCCCATGGCCTTGGTCGGCGCCGACATCGAGGCCCTACCCCTGGCCACCGACTCGCTGGACCTGATCTGGTCCAACCTGGCCATGCAGTGGCTAGAGACCCCGGACACCGCCTTCCGGGAGCTGCGCCGGGTGCTGAAACCCGGCGGCCTGCTGCTGTTCTCCAGCTTCGGCCCGGATACCCTGCGGGAACTCAGCGCTGCCTTCGCCGGCCTGGACGGTTACCGCCACGTCAACCGCTTCATCGACCTGCATGACCTGGGCGACGCATTGATGCACGCCGGTTTCGCCAACCCGGTGATGGAGATGGAATACCTGACCCTGACCTACGCCGACCTCAAGGGCGTCCTGCGCGACCTCAAGGGCATCGGCGCCCACACCGTCCTGGATGGTCGGCGCCAAGGACTGATGGGCCGGCGCGAGTGGCAGCAGTTGGTCGCCAATTACGAGACCTTTCGCCACGATGGCCGCCTGCCGGCGACCTATGAGGTGATCTACGGCCACGCATGGGTCGGCGACAAGACGCCGTGGGACGATGGCCGCAAGGTGATCCAGTTGAAGATCGAACAACGCCAGGCGGGGCTGCGCTGATGCCCGGCCTGTTCATCACCGGCACCGATACCGGCGTCGGCAAGACCCTGGTCACGGCGGCCCTGCTGCACGCCATGACCGCGCTCGGCCTGCGCGTTTTAGCCATGAAGCCCATTGCCGCAGGGGCCGCGCAAGTCGACGGCGTCTGGGTCAACGAGGACGTGGCCATGCTTGAGCAGGCGGCCAATGTCGCCGCGCCGCGTGCGCTCATCAACCCCTACCTGTTACGCGAGCCGCTGGCCCCGCACATCGCCGCCGAGCGCAAGGGCGTTCACATCGAGATCCCGCACATCGTCGAGGCTTATGGCCAATTGGTCGGGCTGGCCGACTGGCGGCTGGTCGAGGGCGTGGGCGGCTTCCGGACACCGCTCGACGACCGCCGCGACACTGCCGACCTGGCCGTGGCGCTTGGCCTGCCGATTGTCCTGGTGGTCGGGATGCGGCTGGGCGGTCTCAATCATGCCCTGCTGACCGCCGAGGCCATCGCCGTGCGTGGGCTGCGCCTGGCCGGCTGGGTCGCCAATCGGCTCGATCCAGTTATGGCGGCGTTCGAAGAAAATGTCTTGACCCTGCGCAAACGCTTGCCCGCACCCTGCCTGGCCGTCCTGCCTTACCTGGAAGACCACGACCCTCAGCGTGCTGCCCGACTCATCGCGCCCAAGCCGCTGTCCCAATGGCTGGACGATTTTATTTGATGCTAGTCAAAGTAACCGATCTGGTTATAATTTGGACAAAAAACTCTTTAAGGAGTCGTAAATGGTGTTGTCCCGCACTAGCCAGTACGCCATCCAGGCGTTGATCTACATTGCCACCCAGGCGCCCGGCGTGCCGGTGCTGAACCGCGATATTGCCGAACGACTGAACGTGCCGGCAGCGTATCTGGCGAAGATTTTGCAGAATCTGTGCAAGCACGGTCTGCTCGATTCCTTCCGGGGCCGGCTGGGCGGTTTCTGCCTGCGCGAAGGGATGCACAAGAGCACTTTGATGCAGGTTCTGCTACTGACCGAAGGCCCCGACTTTACCCAAAACTGCATCCTCGGTCTGAAGCGCTGTTCCGACGAGACCGCCTGCCCGCTGCACCTCAGGTGGAAGCCAGTGAAGAACAAGATTATCGCCATGATGAACGACATGACCCTGGAAGACCTGGCCAAGGCCGTGCTGACCGGCAAATACCGCCTGGCCGATCTGCCGGTCGCGGCCATGCCAGCTCGATGACCAGGCGCGCCGGCTATTGGCTGGTCGTCGCGTTCATACTCGGCCTGGCCATGCTGGCCGGTTGCGGGCCGGCCAAGCGAGACGACTTCAAGGCCACCGACATCACCGGCGCCGATTTCGGCCGCCACTTGGAGTTGACCGATCACAACGGGGTCAAACGTAGCCTGAGCGATTTCAAGGGCAAGCTGGTGGTGCTGTTCTTCGGTTATACCTATTGTCCGGATGTCTGCCCTACCACCTTGTCCGATGTCGCCTCGGCGCTCAAATCGATGCCGCCGGCCGATGCCAGGCAGGTTCAGGCGCTGTTCGTCACGGTCGATCCCGAACGCGATACGCCTGAGATGCTCAAGGAATATGTGCCCTATTTCCATCCCAATTTTCTGGGTCTCTATGGCACCCCGGCGGAAACGGCATTGGCCGCCAAAGAGTTTCGTGTTTTTTATAAAAAACACGCGGAACCCGGCGCCACTAGCTATCTGGTCGACCACACCGCCGGCAGCTATGTATTAGACCGGACAGGCCACCTGCGCCTGTACCAACCGTTCGGCCAACCGCCGCCGGACATGGCTCACGACCTGACCTTGCTGCTGCGCGAGTAGGCTCTGTCGCCTTGCGACTGCGCCCTGTTTCAGCATATACTCCGCCGTCATTTTTACTGATTGCCGGCCTCGGTTTGCGTCTTCGGTTCGATCCCGCGCTCCAGAGGAGGATAGCAGGCAACCCCCGAGGAGAAGTCATGTCTGAAAGCCACGCCGCGCTCGCGGAACAGTACGATTACGACATCATCAAAAAATTTTCGATCATGGCCATAGTCTGGGCGGTGGTCGGCATGGCCGCCGGCGTGTACATCGCCTCCGAACTGACCTGGCCATTCCTGAATTTCGACATCCCCTATCTCACCTTCGGTCGCTTCCGGCCAGTGCATACCGGCGCTGTGATCTTCGGCTTTGGCGGCTCCGCCTTGTTCGCCACCTCGTATTACGTCGTCCAGCGCACCTGCCAGACCCGGCTCTGGGGCGGCGGCCTGATCCCGTTCACCTTCTGGGGCTGGCAGGCCATCATCGTTCTGGCGGCTGTTTCCTACGTCCTGGGCTTTAGCCAGGGCCGCGAGTATGCCGAGATGGAGTGGCCGATCGACTTGCTGATCGAGGTCGTCTGGGTCGCCTACCTGGCGATCTTCGTCGGCACCCTGATGAAGCGTAAGCAGCCGCACATCTACGTCGCCAACTGGTTCTACCTGGGCTTCATCCTGGCCACCGCGCTGCTGCACACCTTCAACAACCTGGCGGTGCCGATTGGGCTATTCTCCATGAAGTCCTACAGCCTGTTCTCCGGCACTCAGGACGCCATGGTGCAATGGTGGTACGGCCACAATGCGGTGGGTTTCTTCCTGACCGCCGCCTTCCTCGGCATGATGTACTACTTCGTGCCCAAACACGCCGGCCGCCCGGTCTATTCCTATCGCCTGTCCATCGTCCACTTCTGGGCCTTGTCGTTCATGTACATGTGGGTCGGCACCCACCACCTGCACTGGACCGCGCTGCCCGACTGGGCGTCCACTCTTGGCGCCACATTCTCCATCATGCTGCTGCTACCATCCTGGGGCGGCATGATCAACGGCATCATGACCCTGTCCGGCGCTTGGGATAAGCTGCGCAACGACTACGTCATGCGCTTTTTGATCGTCGCCCTGTCGTTCTACGGCATGTCCACCTTCGAAGGCCCGCTGATGTCTCTGAAGGACGTCAATGCCCTGTCGCACTATACCGACTGGACCGTCGGCCACGTCCATTCCGGGGCACTCGGCTGGGTTGCAATGATCTCCTTCGGCTCGCTCTACCACATGGTCCCGGACCTGTGGCGGACCAAGATGCATAGCGACAGGCTGGTCGGCGTCCACTTCTGGCTGGCCACCATCGGCGTGTTGCTGTACATCACCGCGATGTGGATCTCCGGCATCTCCCAGGGCCTGATGTGGCGCGCCTTCGACG
>Ga0210030_1000923_pt1 | contig 21510 bp, 19 predicted proteins | sample CryGeymeta201523_FD_183986 | JGI IMG/M metagenome (GOLD analysis project Ga0210030, IMG submission 183986) | Groundwater microbial communities from Crystal Geyser aquifers in Utah, USA - Crystal Geyser metaG 2015-23 (SPAdes) (version 2) | ecosystem: Environmental > Aquatic > Deep subsurface >...
CCCAGCAACAACAATGTTGGTTTCCGCGCGGCGAATACTCCCCGAAGCGGCGAGCTTCTCGGCCAGAGTGTCCTTGTTACCGACCGTGACGCGGGCAGTGTGCCGGGGGAGTCCCTGTGAACCGGCGTCCGGGCTCGGGTGGATTGTCTTCGGCGGTCGAAGCCCGAGCCGAAGACACAACCGCTGGGCGAGGTCTGGTAGGCTCTGCGCCGACGGGCCTCGCGATCCCTGTAGGCGATGCCACTCATGCGGGCGGAGAGCACGAAGTGGGCGCATCCCAGAATTACGGGGCATACGGCGTTGGGTACCTTATTGGCCTTGTAGCATAGCCCTTCATGGGCGTCAGGCGAGCGCGCCGATGACGCCCATGAAGGGCTATGCTACGGGGCCCCGCAGTTCTGGGATGCGCCCGCACGAAGTCGCTTGGTGGAATCCAGCCAACGGCATCGAGGGCCGGTTCGTCAGGCAGACGACCACCCGCGGCGGCACCGAGACCCTCGCCGCTCCCGGTCCGGGCGGCTGGGCGGTGCGAATCACGGCCGGAACATGACGCCATTGGACTCGCCCCAACAGCTCACCAGGAGAAATGAACCCATGGAACTCATGAAGCACTCCGTCTGCACACTCGTCGGTTTGGGATGCGCGGCCGCCGTCCTATGCGGCGCAGCAAGTGCCGCGTCCACTGCGAATCGCCTCCAGCCGTACTCGTCGAACCCTCGCTATTGGCAGTACAAGGGCAAGCCCGTGCTTCTCCTCGGCGGCAGCAAGACGGATCACCTCTTCTTGTTGCCCGACTTGAGGGAGCACCTCGACGAAATCGCGGCCGGGGGCGGGAACTACGTGCGGTGCACGATGAGCCAGCGAGAGGAGAAGGAGCTCAAGCCTCATCAGTTGCTCCCTGACGGCACGTTCGACCTCGGTGAATGGAACGAGGACTACTGGACCCGTTTCGCCAACTGCCTGCAGTGGTGCGACGAGCGCGACATCATCATGCAGATTGAGGTCTGGGACCGGTTCGACTACTCGCAACAGCGATGGGCGACCAGCCCGTGGAACCCGCGAGTCAACGTGAACTACACCGCCGAGCAGACCGGCTTCGCCGCCGAGTACCCGCAGCACCCCTCCCGCGACTTGCAGCCCTTCTTCCACTCCATTCCCGGCATGCCCCGCTACAGCGAGAAGCTCGACGTGGTGCGCAAGTACCAGGAAGCCTTCGTGGCGAAAATGCTCTCGTACAGCCTCGACCACGGCAACGTCCTCTACTGCATGAACAACGAGACCTCGACCCCGCCCGCGTGGGGGCAGTACTGGATCGACTTCATCAAGGCCAAGGCTGCGGAGCGGGACGTGCTGGTGTACGCGACCGACATGTTCGACGATGCCTTCGAGGGTGAGAAGGCGGAGCACACGAAGCTCCTCTTTGAGGACCCCGAGCACTACATGTTCGCCGACCTCTCGCAGGTGAACAGCCGCAACTTCGACGAGGCGCACTGGACGACGTTGTGCTGGTTGATCGCGCACGTCAACAAGCACCCCCGCCCGTGCAATCACACGAAGATCTACGGCAGCGGCTACTACGCCTTCGGCACGGGCGGACCGGAAGATGGCGTGGAGCGATTCTGGCGCAACCTCCTCGGCGGCTCTGCCAGTGTCCGATTCCACCGCCCCGATGCCGGCAACGGGCTCAACGACTATGCCAAGGCAAGCCTCAAGGCGGCGCGCATTCTGGAAGGGCTCATCAAGCTGTGGGACGTCGAGCCACACCTGGAGCTGCTCTCCGACCGGGAGCCGAACGAGGCGTACCTGGCCGCGCGCCCCGGGCAGAGCTATGCCCTCTACTTCACCAACGGCGGTTCCGTCGGGCTCGACCTGTCCAAGGCGCCCGGAACGTTCGAGGTGACGTGGATCAGCGTGTCGATGGGCCTCCCCACCGACTCCTCCGCCGCGGGCGGATACCGGCGGATGAGCAAGACCTTGGAGGGCGGCGTCGTCGTCAAGCTGTCTGCCCCCTACAAGGGCGGCTGGGTGGCTGCGCTGGTGAAGAAGTGACCCCCCCCGGCGGCCGCGGCGTGTACGGTCTCAACTGGTGGGTCAATGGCACTGGCGCCGACGGACAACGCAAGTGGCCCGGCGCCCCACCCAGCACATTCGCCGCCAGCGGCTACAACAACAACGACGTGTTCGTCATCCCCGAATGGAACATGGTCGTGGTTCGCCTGGGTCTCGACGAGAAGGACGTGAAGATCTCGGACAAAGTGTATGGGGAGTTTCTGAGGCACATCGGCTTGGCGCTGAACGGAACGGACGAGCGGCCGGAGTCGGCGCCGCGTGGAACTCAGCCGAGTTCCAGGTGACAGAACGGCGGCATGCACGAGAGGCAATGATGACGATGGCACAACTCAGCCCTGAGACGATCCAGATGTGGGCGCCCCACGCGGCGGCCTCACCGGACACCGACCAGACCGGTAACAGCTATACTCGCGAAGGTTAGGAATACACCGAAGTGGAAGTTCGCAGAACTTCACCCGTGGGCGTGTGGTGAGCACCCAACACACTGCTGTGCACGCAGAGGCGTCGAACTTGTGCAATAGCTTTGGTGTATTCCTAACCTTCGCGAGTATACGTCGCCGCGCCCTGGTCGACGGGCACCATGCTTATCTCCACACGGCAGCCGACGGCTTCCGCGTACCGGCGCAACGTGCCGACTGAGGGCGAGTGCTTCATGCGGCCACCACCAGCCTCGAGTCGCGCCACGGCGGAGGTCTTCGTCGCCATCCGCTCAGCGACTTCGGCCTGAGTGAGGCCGGCGGCCTTCCGTGCGCGGACCAACTCGTCGAAGAGAGCGAACTCGGCGTCCAGCGCCTCATGCTCCCGCCTGAATGCAGGGTCGCGCTTCCACTCTGCCACCATCTCATCGTGAGTCTTCATTGGGATCAGCGCTCCAGTTCGCCTGGACTTCGGCGAGTCTCCGTCGCGCGAGGTCCAGTTCTCTCTTTGGTGTCTTCCGGCTCTTCTTGACGAACGCGTGCAGGACCACGAGGCGTCGCCTGACACGCGTACAGAAGAACGCTCTGGCGATGCCTTCCTTCCCTTTGGCACGGACTTCAAAGAGCCCGCAGTCCATGCTGCGGGTGAACGGCATCCCCAGGTTCGGTCCGAAGCGACACATCCGCTCGGCGATCCGGGCGTAGTACGCCCGAATGCCTACGGGCCACGCCTCGATGGCTCTCTACCTTCTCATCGTGGTACTCGATCTTCCAGTCCATGAGGTAAGGCTAACATATTTATGCATTGACGTCGGCCCGTGTCGGGAACCCAGCTACTCCAGTGTCCGAGCCGCCCACGCTGCGGACCCGATGGGCGGGATCGTTTTGCTCGTAGTGGACGCCCATTGTGAAGACATGGTCTGTTGGGAAGATTGTCCCGGCAGAGCTGGTACCGACCAAGACGTTCTCAAGTCGTGCCGTGCGCCCCCGATAGCCGAGGCTGGCGGCGACGAACGGTAGTCCGTCTCCCACGCTGACCGTCATCGTGCGCCCGGAACCCCAACCACTGCCGCTCGGTGACATTCAGCGCGCCCCGACTGATGTGGAGAACATAGAGTTTGGGTTCCTGGTGACGTTGTCGTCGCGGCATTGCATGGGCCCGTGAGGTGACCAGCCCATTAGCTCCTCGTTGCAGCAGCTACTATCGGTTCTCCGGCGCCCACGCCAGCCGTGCAACCCGAATCCCCTTCAAGCTTGGCAGCAGCGCCGCTATGTACCACTGTCCCTCGTGGACCACGATTTCCGGCGCGGCGACAGGTAGGGTGCAGGCGAGGTACTGGTCGTCTTGGACGCCGAAGTCCAACGGGTCGGGCGAGCGGTAGACGCTGGTGTGGTCGTTGGGGCCGTACTTCTGGGTGCGGAACAGGTAGTAGTAGCCTTCGTGGAACACGACATGCGGGCACTCGGCCGAAAAGGGGTTCGTGCCGGCGGCGCCGCCGAAGGCGACGATCCGCGAGTCGCTCCAGTGTCGCAGATCCGGCGAGACGCGGCAGTAGACGGCGCCCTTCTGCTCCGGGAATGCCGTGTAGTAGCAGTGCCAGGCGTCACCGACTTGGAGCACCATCGGGTCGCGGGTGTTGCAGCCGAGCCCCTCGGTGAACATGCCTGTCCTGCCGTCGGCGTTGACGCGGCGGGTGAAGGACTTGCCGTCCTCGGAGGTCGCCAGGCAAATGTGCTCCCAGTCGCCATAGAACAGGTGGTACACGCCGTCGATCCTCACGACGTGCGGCGCCTGCAGGCCGCCGGACGTCTCGCCGTATTGCGGGTCGGCTTGCATCGCGATTCCCTTGGGCGCCCAGTCGGGGTCGGTCAGGTTCTTCCCCTCCCACCGGTGGAATAGGCGCGTGTTGCCGCCGCACTTCGTGTGCCGGATGCATGACCAGAGCTGCCACGTGCCCTCGGCGGCTTGCCAAACGGCGAAGTCAACGGGCTGTTGCTTGGGGTCGGTCAGGTCGCCCAAGTCGGGGTCTTCGGCAACGGTCCACCAGTCGCTGGCGAGCCGGGGGACGAGGACCGGCTCCTCAGCGCAAGCCGTGCGCACACAGGCGACGGTCGACGCGATGAGGACGGCGAGAGGAACCAGCCAGTGAGCGCAGAAATCAACCACCCGATCCTCCCTGTGGAAAGGTGACTATTGATGGTGCGTATTCGTTGCTGCCGACCTCAGTTCCTTCGTCGTTACCCGGGTGGCGCCATACAGGCGGCGTGGTGGACCGTCGCCCTGGTGTTGGCGCTCGTCGCCCCGGCCGCGGCGGGAGACTTCCGCGTGCCGCTGATGGACAAGCCGCCGACGCTCGACGGCAACGTCGCGCCGGGTGAGTGGACCCGGGCTGTCGGGTTCGATGGCTTCGCAATGAACGGCAAGCTGGACCGCCGCCGGGCTCGGGCGTTTGTGGGTGCCACGAATGATCGGTTGTTCGTCGCGATCCTATCGCAACTGCCCGACGAGGGGAAGCTGCTCGCGGAGGTGGACAGAGACACGCTGAAGTTGGTGTACGACGACTCGGTGGAGGTCTGGATCGACCCGACGCCGGGCACGGAGCATGGGCAGACGTTCCAGATGTTGGCGAACTCCCTGGGGCACAAGGCGTATGACCACCACGCGCGCGGCAACGTCGCCCAGGACGCTTCCTGGCGCGGCAATTGGGAACTCGCCAATGGGTTCCCCGACGGCTACTGGCACTGCGAAGTGGCGGTGCCGATTGCCGAGATCGCGCCCGGGCGCCAGCCGACCGACGGCGCGTGGGGGATCAACGTGTGCCGCAACTGGAAGCAGCCTTGGGGCTTCTCGTCGATCAGCGGGGGCGCTTACGCGCCCAGCGACCGGTTCACCTTCAGCGAGGCGGCACCCTTGGCGATCGCGTACGAGAATCGAGGCGAGCCTGGAACCGGGACCGTCCAGACCGTGCTCGGACTGCGCAACGTGTCGGCCGCTGCCGTGGCGGTGAACGCCCATCTGCTGCTGAAGCGCGACCTGATGCCGGAGTTGAGCCAGGCCGAGAACCTCAGCATTGCGCCGAACGAGACGCAGGAATTGGTGCTCAAGGTGTCCGACCAGAGCTCGAAGAAGATGGACTTGCTGGCGAAGGTCACCTCGGCGAACGACGAGACGACGTTCTACGAACGGTCGGTTGGGTGGGACGTGGTCGGACCCTACCGATGGGTGGCGGCGGCCCCGGTCGTCCTGCCGGTTGACTTCCAGTTCGCGTACCACCCATACGCGAACCGGATGCGGATCGTGGCCGACAGCTCGGGAATGCCGCGGGACGCAGCGGTGCGAGCGCTCACGGCAGCCATCCGGAAGAAGGGCGACGCGACCCCCGTGAAGACCGTGGTGTTCGACCAGTTCACAGGCGACAAGCAGGAACTCTCCTTCGACTTGCCTCCGCTGAAGGGCGCGTACGAGATCGCCATGACTGCCGCCGGGAAGGGCGTCCCCACCGGCGAGGTGGTCAAGGAGTTCGAGCGGACGACCTACGCATGGGAGCACAACAACCTGGGGAAGAGCCGCAAGGTCTACCCCCCATTCACGCCGCTCGAGGTGACCAAGAAGACGGTGCGCACCGTTCTGCGTGAGCACGAGATGAACGCCGCGGGGCTGTGGCAGCAGGTCACGGCCAAGGGGCAGCATCTGCTGAGCGCTCCCATGCGGTACTCGGCCCAAGTGGACGGCAAGGAGGTAGTCCCGATGGCGGGGCGCCTATCGCTCCGCAAGGTGGATGACCAAGCAGCCGAAGCCCGGACCACGGTGACGGCCGGCGCCCTCCAGACCCGCGCAGAGTGCGCGTGGGACTACGACGGCACCATGCGCGTGGACCTGACGCTATTGCCGTCGAGCGGCAAGACGGTGGAGTCGCTGGTCTTGGAGATCCCCCTGAAGGCCGACCAGGCAACCCACTACCACGCCATGGGCGACGGCATTCGCAACACGCTGTACGCCCGGGTGCCGGAAGGCGACGGAGTGGTCTGGACGGCCGAGAAGGTGCAAGCCAACGACCTGCCGCCGAAGTTCTGCTCCTACCTCTACGTCGGCACGCCAGTGCGCGGGCTGTGCTGGTTCGCCGAGAACGACCGCGGCTGGAGTTGGGACGCCACCAAGCCCAACCTGGAGCTGGTCCGCACGAATGGCGCGGTCACCATCCGCGTCCACCTCATCAGCAAGCCGGTAGTGATCACCAAAGAGCGGACGCTCACCTTCGGCCTGCTGGCCGCGCCGGTCAAGCCGAAGCTGGGGGATTGGCGCTGTCGGTGGGACCGCGACAAGTACACCTTGCTCGGGACAGACCTCAACTGGTTGGCCCTGGGCGACTGCGGGTCGGTGTACCCCGCCGGCAAGGATATGTTCTTCTGGGAGATGATCAAGCGCGGCAACCGAGAGCACCTGGGCGACGAAGCAGTGCAGGCGACCATCGACCGAGGGCTGCCGCTGTTCAGTCCCTACGGTGAAGACCGGGTCGAGACTTGGGGGCGACACGTCCGGTACAACCTGAGTTCCCGCTACGGGCGCAAGATGGTCTTTTACTACAACCGGGCGAGCTGTCAGCTCTTCGACGAATTCGAGACCTTCAAGGACGAATGGTGCCTGACGGACTTCCGCACTGTCGGCAAAGGCAACGGCATCGGCGAGATCAAGATCGTGCCCAGTGAGTCCTACATTGACCACGCGCTCTACTGGTACGGCATGTCGTTCGAGGTGGGCGGCAACCAGGGCGTCTACTGGGACAACTGGTTCTTCGTCCCCACGTACAACACGGCGATGAGCGACGCCTATCAGCGTGACGATGGTTCCGCGGTGCCGGCCACCGGGCTGTGGGCCATGCGCGAACTGAGCAAGCGGACATTCCAGTACATGAACGAAGTGGGCATGACTCCCATCACCATGCCGCACATGACCTCGACCAACATCCTGCCGATGCACTCGTTCGCCACGGTCCAGTACGACTGGGAATGGAAGTACTCGGAGGGCGATGTCCAGTACCGGTTCCCGCGCGACTACCTGCTGCTGGTCTCCAACGGCGAGTTGGCGGGGACGTGGCCGGTACTCCTCGGCGACCACGGCAAGCTGGCGGAGGACCCGTGGACGCAGCGGACGTTTGCCGGCGTCTGCCTCGTCCACGAGCTGGACGGCGGCGGGATGCCGCAAGTGTGGCAGCCACTAAGGGAGCCGATCTACAAGCTATTGGGCGAGCCGGGCCTGCAGGTCTACCGGTACTGGGACGAACGCCCGCAGCCCGTTGCGGCGGACAACCCCGACCTGCCGGCCATCGTCTACGTCGTGCCCGGCAGGGAAGCCGTGTTCGTCATCACCAGCTACGCCGAGAAGGAGGTGACGGCGAACGTCGCAGTGGACGCCAAAGCACTCGGCTTTGGCGAGGGTTGTCGGGTAACTGATGTCGAAAGCGGCGAAGTGCTCTCGGTGGCCGACGGGCGAGTGAAGTTCCCATTGAAAAAGCACGCCGTCAGGGAGTTCAGGATCGCGCCATGAATGCCCAGCATGCCAACCGCCATAGCGCGAAGGCGCGAGATCGAGGAGCGCGCCCTGGCAGGTGTCGGACGAACGCCGCGGTGTTCTGGGGCTTGGCACTCGCCTTGTCCACCACGTGGGTTGGCGCGGCGGCGTCACCAGAGGAATGCCTGTGGGTGCCGCCCTCGTGGGAGAGCCGGCTGGCCTACTACAACTCCTTCGACTTGCCGGAGGGCACGGCAGCGGTCAACGTAGCCGGCCTGACCGAGAAGGTCAAAGTGGCTACCGGCCCCGACGGCATCGGCGGTCGTTGCGCGCGGTCGGAGCAACAGCAGGGGCTGGTGGTGTCGGGAGACGCGTTGTCGCCGCACCGGCCGTTGGCTGTCTCGTTCTGGTGGGCGCTGCTGGACGAGGCGAAGTTGGACAGCGGCTTTGGGCTGTTTCATCTTGGCGGCGGCAGTGGGTTCGTGTCGCACTTCGCGCGGAGCGGGCCGTGGTGTGGTCTGACGCGACCTGCGGCGGTGTTGCAGGTGTACTACCTGCCGGGCATCGCCAACGTGAACGGCCTCTACGACTTCGACCTCCTGGGTCACCTGGATCTGCGCCCCAATGTCTGGCACCACACGGCGCTGGTGTTCTCGGCGGCGTCGTTGGTGGAGCTGTACACTGACGGCCGGAAGGTGTGGGAGGTGCGGCTGACCGGGCGCAACTTCGCAGAGAGCGATGGGCTGCGCGACCTGACACTGGGCGGGCTCCATGGTGGGTTGCGGGTAGCGCTGGACGAGGTGATGATCCTGGATCGGCCGCTGACTGCGGCGGAGATTGGAGAGTACTGTGCTGCAGTGGGGCAGTTGCGTGAGGTTGGGTGGTTGCAGAGGTAGGAGGGGTGGGAGCGAGGGGGCTGATGACTGAGGCCGTTGCTGAGAGGAGCGGTGGGTGCTACCATGTGCCTTTGGGGCAAGTCCAGAACGTGAGGTAGTGCAGAGATGATGCAGTTCCGCCTCGGTTCGTACCGCTTGTCGAAGGGGCCCTGGGTGAGCGTAGCGATGGGGCCGCTGTTGGTTGGGTTGGCCTTGTCACGGGGCGTGGGTCTCGAGATCAACGGGGTGCAGCCCTACGCCCTCGACCAGCCGCGGGTGCCTGCGTTGCTGACGCCGGCCAGCGGCGGCGCGCCCCTGTGGGTCTACTCCGAGCTTCACGAACAGCGGCTGTTTGCTTTCGACTGCTTCCTGGACACGGGCGCGAGCCGCATGGTCATGAGCCGGTCTGATCGGGACGCTCTGAAGCTGCGAGCGACGGGGCAGAGCGTGGAGGATTTCGGTATTGCCGGGACGGAGCACTTCGACGTATCCATCCCCTATCGGATGTATGTGGGCAACTCGGCGGCCAACCCCGCAGATGTCAAGCAGTTCACCCATGGCATCCAGTGCGTGCTCCAGCTTCGACGTAGCGACCAGAACCCGCTCACCGCGCTGCCGAAGAGCCTGACCGGGCCACTCACCAGTGGGCTCGAAGGCACAGGCCTCAGCTCGCAGGACCTCGGCGACATGCTCACTGAGGCGGTGAACATTGTGGGGACGCCCTTCCTGAGGAACTACGTCGCGATTCTCGATCCGCGCCCCGTGGTTAGCGCACTGGGCGCCGTTATCGGCATGTTGGGCGGCGGCGGCGGGGACGCAGGCGGCGACGGGTTTGGTGGGCTGGACAAGCTGCTGGGGCAGCTCGAGAAGTCCGGCTCGGCGTCCGCCTCACTGGGGCGGATGAAGGTCGACCTCGTGCCGGCGAACCGGCCGTATGCAGCCACACAGATCGTCGTGCCACTCACGATGCAGAACCTTGAGCCGAAGCCTGTGCCGGTGACGAAGTCGGACCTGCCGTTCGTGTCGAACGTGGTGCTATCACACGGATCACGGAGCGCGCGGGTGAGCCTGTTGGTGGACACAGGCGGCGGGATGAGCCTGCTGTCGTCTCGGGTCGCGCAGCAACTCGGCGTGGACCTCAGGCGCCCGCAGTTGACTGCCTTCGTCCAGGGCGTCGGCAAGGGCGGCACCGAGTTGAAGGGGCACTGGATCGGCCGCGCGACAATCCCCACGACGAAGGGCGGACCGCTCGTCTACAACCGCCTGCCGTTCTACATCGCCGACATCGCTGGCATTGACGGCACCATCGGCGTCAACATGCTCGTGCCGTCCGTGTACATGGACATGGACATGAACAAGATGATGGAGAATCCCATGGGGATGCTCACCAGCATGAAGAACGGGCCGATGCCTTTCAGCCGGATCGTGATCGATCTTCCGCGACAGCAGTTGGGGTTGGATCCGGCGCAGGGGTAACTGGGCGACCGACGTCGGACCGATCCGACTGATCCGACCGATCGGTCTCACACGGGTGTCTCTCTGGAGGACAGCATGGCATACGACGGCTGCATGGCCGACATCCGGACCCTGTGCAATCTCGGCGTCCCCAGTCGCGTGCCGGTGTTCGCGATCAGCGAGGAAGCAGACGTTCGCTGGTACGACCGAGGCACGTACAACGAGATCGTCAGCGACCCGGCGAAGCTGGCAGATTGTTGGATCGCCGCCGTTGAGGAGTTCGACTATGACTGGTCGTGCCTGCAGATCGACGACTGCCTCGAGTTCGAGCCGCTTGGCGTCGGGTGCAAGGGCGAGGGGAGCATCCTGCGGGCGACGTGCGACTACCTCCCGGCGACGGCGGACACGCTGAAGAGCCTGCGGCTCCCCAACCCAAGTTCGGCGGGTCGCATGCCGGTGCAGCTCGAGGCGCTCCAGCGAGTTCGTTCGCACTTCGGGGAGCGGGTGTGCGTGGTGGGGCGCGTCGCCGCGCCGTTCTCTTCGGCAGGGCTGCTGTACGGTCTCGAAGCCACCATGATGCTGATGCTTGAGGACCCGGGTCTGCTGAACGCGACCTGCGACTTCTTCGTGGACCTGCAGACTCAGTTCGGCCTTGCCCAGTACGAGGCCGGCGCCCACGCCCTGTGGGTCGGTGACTGCAATGCCATGAGCAATCTCATCAGCCTACGCCACTATGACGAGTTCGCGTTCGAGCCGTGCAGGCGGTTGATCGGCACGCTCAACGAGGCGGGCCTGACGTTCCTGCATAACAGCGAGGAGCGACCCGCCTACCTGGAGCGTGAGGTCGATCTCGGCGCCAGCATTGTCAGCGTGGGACCGGGAGGCGACATTGTCGCCACGAAGGAAGCGTTCCATGGCCGGCAGGCGGTGATGGGTAACCTGGACCCGATCGAGGTTGTGCAGAAGGGCACGCCCGAGCAGGTCGCCGAGAAAACGCGAGCGATGGTCGAAGCCTGCAAGCCGGGCGGCGGCTACGCCTTCAACCCCGGCGAGATGATCCCCCGCGAGACGCCGCCTGAGAACCTCCGCGCCATGGTGGCGGCGGTGAGGGAAGTGGGCGGGTACTGACGACGCTCAGCCCTTGCTCGGAACGAAGGGCACGATGCGCGCAGCCAGGTTGGCGATGGGCATGCTTTGGAGCCACACCTTGCCAGGGCCCGTCAGCCTGGCGAGCACGAGACCTTCGCCGCCGAACAGCACGTTCGTGACGCCCTTCACCATCTCAACGTCGAATTGAACGTCTGGCTCATGCATCGCCACATGACCGGTGTCCACCTTCAGCACTTCGCCGGCCGCCAACTCTACCTCGGTGGTCTCTCCGGCGATCTCGACGAACGCCAGCCCCGGGCCGGTGAGCTTCTGGAGGACAAAGCCCTCTCCGCCCAAGAGACCGACGCCGAGCTTCCGGCGCCAGTGGGTCGCCAGAGTGACGGTGGTTTCGGCGCACAGGAAGGCATCCTTCTGGCAGATCATGGACTGACCGGCGGCGAGGGGAACGACCCGCAGATGGCCGGGGAAGCACGAAGCGAAGGTGAGCTTGCCCGTGGCGGACTCGCAGGTGTACGTGGTCATGAACAGAGACTCGCCGGCAAGCTTCCGCCCAATGGCGCCCAGCACGCCCCCCGCCATGTTGGTCGCCATCCGGAAATCACCGGTGTGCCAGGCCATGCCGCCGGACTCGGTGTGAACGGACTCGCCGCCTTTCATGGTGAGTTCGACGGTCTGCATGACGGTGCCGTTGATTTGGTAGTCCATGTGTGAGTCTCCTGCGTTCTCTGCGGGTATCGTGCGCGACGAAGAACCGGTGTGCGGGTGCTGCCGTCCGAGTTGGCGCCCCCTGGAAGTACATTCGCCGTTCTGACCGTGGGTCCTCCCTCGGGGAGCGAAAGGGCGGCTCCCGGCGTCACTGCGGCGGCGGCTGCCCGCAACCCGGTGGGCGAAGGTAGCTCTTCAGGTTGGCGACGGTGGGGTTGGGAAAGCGGCTGATCTTCTGGGCGGTAACGGAGCGGCTTCCCTCGCGGTCGGTTACGCGGCCGTCGATAAGTAGGGCGGACTCAGAGAAGATGAGCTTGCCGAACTTCTGATAGATGTTCTCGAAGACGGTGACGTCCAGCAGTCCGGTTTCATCTTCCAGGGAGAAGAACACCACGGTGCGTCCACTACGGGTGGGTGGGCGGTGCGGGCGGATCAGGACGCCGGCGGCGCGGACCTGTTTGCCAGAGGGTGTCTGCTTCAAGTCGGCGTTGGTCTGCACACCCAGCAGCTTCATCCGCTGGCGGCAAAATTCCATGGGGTGTTTGTGAGGGCTGAAGCCGAGGAGATCCCACTCGTAGCAGAAACGCTGGACCTCATCGAAGTCTTCCAGTTGGGGCAGCCAGGCTTGCGGGGCGGTTTCCAGGTCGAGACGGGCTTCACCCTTGTCCTTCTCGGGTTGCACGTCCGCCAGTTCCCACAGGAGCTTCTTTCGGTTCGGGTCGAGCGCGTCGAAGGCACCGCAAAGGAGGAGGTTTTCGACGAGATCGCGCGAAATGCGAGTGCGCGCAACGAAGTCGGGTAGGGAGGTGAACGGGCGGTCTTCGCGGGCGGCGAGGATCTTATCGAGAACGGACTCGCTCATGCCGCGGACCTGCTGGAGACCGACGCGGATGGCCCATGAGGATTGCAGATTGCAGATTGCAGATTGCAAATTGTGGCTCAAACGGGGAGTGCTGTCTGCTGACGGCTGAGCGCTGATGGCTGATCGTTGTTCAACCGTAAAGGCCTTCTCGCTCCGATTCACCTCCGGCGGGTGAATCGCGAGGCCGTGCAGCCGCGCTTCGTTGACGAGCGTGTGCGGGGAGTAGAACCCCATCGGCTGGTTGCTGAGAAGGGCCGCGTAGAAGTGGGCGGGGTGGTGGCGGAGCAGGTAGGCGGTCTTGTAGGCGGTGTCGCCAAAAGCTGCCGCGTGGGCTTCGCAGAATCCGTAGCCGGCGTAGCTCTGAATGTAGGAGAACACCGTGTCGGCGACTTCCTTCGAGACGCCGCGCGCCCTTGCTTTGCGGATGAAGTTCTCGCCGATCTCTTGCATTTGTCGATGAGAACGATGGTGGGTCATCACCCGGCGCAGGTCATCCGCCTCGCCCGGCGTGAAGCCGGCGATCTTGATGGCAATCTCGATGACCTGCTCCTGAAACAGGACGACGCCGTAGGTCTTCGCGAGAATGCTCTCCAGCTCCGGGTGCAGGTAGCTGATCGGCTCTGCGCCCTTGCGGCGAGCGAGAAAGGGATCGACCATGTTCCCCTGAATCGGCCCCGGCCGGATGAGCGCTACGCTGGCGACGACATCTTCGATGTTGTCCGCCTTCAGCCGCGATTGGAGCGCCCGCTGTGCCGGGCTTTCGAGTTGGAAGATGCCGACTGTCTCACCGGTGTTGAGGAGATCGTAGGTAGGGCGATCGGTCAGAGGAATGGCGTCGAAGGAGAAGGGGGGATTGGGGGATTGCAGAGTGCAGATTGTGGAGTGCAGCTTGTCGCTTGGCTGACCGCTGACCGCTGATTGCTGACCGCTATTGATCGACTTCACTGAATCCTCAACGGCGCTCAGCATCCGCAGACACAACAGGTCCAGTTTGATAAGCCGCAGTTCCTCGACATCGTCTTTGTCGAACTGGATGACGGTCACGCCTTTGGCGGCGGTCTGCAGCGGCGAGAGGTGGGACAACGGGAGGCGGCTGATGACGATCCCGCCGAGATGGGTGCCGAGGTGGCGCGGGTGTTCGGCAACGGCCTGGCAGAGGTCGAGGAGCAGGTGGAACTTACGCTCCGGGATTTTGCTGTCGCGCAGCTCGGGGTACTTGGGGAGGGCGGCGCGGATTTCGTCTGCTTCGATCCACGGCATGAGCTTGGCGAAGCGGTCGATCTCAGCAAGGGGGAAATTGAGCGCCTTGCCCACATCCCGGATAGCGCTGCGGGCGTGGTAGCAGTTGAAGGTGCAGACGGTGGCGACGTGCTGCTTGCCGTACTTCTCCACGACGTAGTCGGTCACGTTGTCGCGGTAGCGGGCGTCGAAGTCGAGGTCGATGTCGGGCAGGGCGTGCGCGCGGGCGGGGTTGATGAATCGTTCGAAGCGCAGGTTGCGGGTGAAGGCGTCGACCAACGTGAGGTATAGGCAGTACGCCACCGCCGAATCCGCCGCCGAACCGCGGCCGGCATAGCGGATCTTTGTCCGCCGCGCGAAGTGCGCTACGTCCCAGACAACCAGGAAGTAGTTGGAGAAGCCGAGTTGGTCAATAACGCTCAGCTCGTAGTCGAGCCGTTGCCGAAGTGGCTCGGTGACTTTGCCGTAGCGCGCCTTGGCGCCGAGGTACGTCAGCTTGTGAAGGTAGCCGGCGGCAGTCTCGCCGACGGGCAGCGGGTATTCAGGGAGGTAGCCTTCGCCGCGGAGTTCGTAGCGTTCGCAGCGATCGGCGATGACGAGCGTGTTCGTCAGCGCCTGGGGGTACTGGGCGAACAGCTCGGCCATTTCAGCGGGTGACTTGAGGTAGAGCTCGCCGTTGATCTTTCGCTCGGCATGGGGCTCGGCCAACTTGGTGAGCGTGCGGATGCAGGTTAGCACGTCCTGTGCTTTGAACTCCGGCTTGGTGGCGTAGTGGACATTGTTGGTGGCGACGATCCCGACGCGTATGGCTTCGGCGAGTTGTGAGAGGTAACGGTTGAGCCGCTGGTCGCCGGGACGATAGGTGTGCTGGAGTTCCAGGAAGTAGTTCTCACGGCCCAGCGTGTCGCGGTACCACTCCGCCACTTCCTTCGCCCGGGCGAATTCGCGGCGCAGGATAAGGCTCGGCACTTCTCCGCGCCAGCAGCCCGACAGGGCGAGCAGCCCCTCGTGGTGCGTTGCCAGCGCAGGCTTACCGGTCTGCGGCTTGCCGCGCTCGTTGGCGAGGTGGGCCTGAGAGAGAAGCTGACAAAGGTTCGCGTAGCCGGGGCGATTCTGCGCAAGCAGCGTCAGGTGGTGCCCGCCCGTCAGCGTGACTTCAGCGCCGAGAATCGGCTTGAGGTTGGCAGCCTTCGCCGCCTTCAGGAACCGAACTGCCAGGCAGAGGTTGTCATGGTCGGTGATCGCGAGCGCCGGCATCTCCAGCCGGGCGCACTGCGTTAGCAGCGCGTCCAGGTTGGAGGCACCATCGAGGAAAGAGTAGTCAGAGTGGACGTGGAGGTGGGTGAAGCCCATGGGGGGTGCATTCTCAGTCCTCGCCGGTGTGCAGCGTCCACTGCGTACCCTCGCGGTACAGCACGTACCGGCCGCCGGCTTCGACTTCGTAGAATTCTTTTTCGGCTTCGCCTTCCCACCAGCAGCCGGTCTCACGCCAGTGGTCGAGAAGGCTGGTGAGGCGGTGGTCCGTCTTCCCCACGCACAAGCGAGCAGGGCGCCCGGCGACTTCGTGAACGGTGACTGGTTTGTTGAGGAGCTTGCTCATAACTTCGCTTGCTCCACTTCGTTCCGCGACGCTGGTGGTCAGGCCGCTTCTTGCGTCAGGCACTCGTGTTGAAGCGTTAGGATTTGATCAGTCAGTCGAGGCTGGCAGCGCTGGCGATATTGCTGACCGGTCAAAACAGACAACGTGCCGTGGCGTCGGCGGAGCGCGCAGAGGGCTTCGTCCAATTGACCGGCAAACCGATGAAGTGAGCGACTGTCCCAGAGGCTGAGTTGCACGGCTTCCTTCGGGCGCAGGTCGGAAACAGTTAGTGTCAGCGAAAAGACGGGGCGGCCGTCCCAGCATTGATAGAGGAGAGTGAGGGACAGGTCGAGGAGACGGGAGGCGCTGGAGAGGGGGCGGGGGAGTTGGGATTTCGGAGTTTGGATTTGGGAGTTCGGATTTGGCGCGCTGAAGGCTATGCGCAGCTCCACCGCGAAGGCTTCCTTGTCGTGCTGTGTCAGTCGTTTCCACAGACGGCCGGACAGGCGAAGCAGGTGGGTGTGCAGCACGGCTTCGTCGTCTTCCGGCGGCGTGAAATCCTGGGTGGCTTCTTCGCGAAGAGGCGGGTAAAGCGGGAGCACGGCCGAGGGATCGAGCCCCTGGCTCAGCCGGTGGAGCAAGGCGCCTGTTTGCCCGAAGTGGCGAGTCAGGACGTTTTCGGGGACACGGGAAAGACAACCGAGGGTATCGATCCCGAGGCGCGTCAGGCGTTCACGGGTTTTGGCGTCGAGGCAATCGAGTGCGGCGATCCGGATGGGTTCCAGGAAGGCGCTGGTTCGGGCGGGGGACACGTATCGGTCGTGGGGCATCGCCAACTTTGCCACGAGCTTGCTCGTCCCGCCGCCCAGGGAGCAATGCATGCCGGCCGCCGCCCGGAGCTGTTGGCGGATTTGTTCGACGCGTTGGGCGAGGGTCTCCGCTCGGCGCAGGCAACCGGTCAGGTCGAAGAAGCCCTCGTGTAGTTCGGTCGGTTCGACCAAGGGCGTGTGTTGGGTGAGCACGTCCCACACCGTCTGGTAGCAGGCTTGATAGCGCTCCGGCACGAACTCGACCACGTGCGCCTCCGGGCAAAGACGCAGGACGCGGCTTTCGGGGGTGGCAGGTTTGATTCCGCAAGTAGCGGCTTCGACGGAGGCGTCTAACACTTCGCGCCGCTGAACGACCACCACCGGCGCCGTTTGCAGCGAAGCATCCTGCTGGCGCTCGGCGGTGACGTAGAAGTTGCGAAGGTGAAGAAAGAGGAGCTGACGCGGCATGGCGGTTCCAGTCGGCGACGTAGTTGCAGGGCCGAGTTTGTTGCTGTGTGGCTTGGATTATAGCAAACGTATGTTTGCATATCAACAACAGACGCGAAACATTTTCGGGAGAGCGGAGCAGTCGGCAAGACGGGCACCAAATGTGGAGTAGACCCACGCTGCGCGCACAAGCGCTGGGGGTGCAGGTGCCCCGGCACCTCTTCGTTGACGAAGCTGTGACCGTTCGTTAGAATGCCCCAAAGCCCGGAAGGAGTCCCTGAATGCCCACCGACCGCTTCGACCAAATCGGTCTCTCGTTCGATGACGTTTCCCTTGTCCCCGGCAAGTCCAGTGTGCTGCCCCATGAGGTAGAAGTACGGTCGCCGCTCACGCGGGACATCTTCTTGAACATCCCGCTGCTCTCGGCCGCAATGGACACGGTGACCGAAGCGCGGATGGCGATTGCGCTGGCGCGCGAGGGCGGCATCGGTGTGTTGCACCGCAACATGTCGATTGAGCGACAAGCCGAAGAGGTCGACCGGGTCAAACGAACAGAGTTCGGGATGATCACCGATCCGGTGACGTTGGGACCGAAGGACCGGGTAGGGCAGGCGGAAGAAGTGATGGCGCGCTACCACATCTCCGGCGTGCCCATCACCGACGAAGGCGGCAAGCTCATCGGCATCCTGACCAACCGCGATTTGCGTTGGGAGACGGACCTCAATGCGCTCATCGAAGAGCGGATGACGAAGGAGAACCTGGTCACTGTTCCGGACGGCACCACCATCGAGGAAGCGCAGGAGATCCTGAAAAGGAACAAGGTCGAGAAGTTGCCGGTCGTCGATGACCAGTTCCATCTGACGGGGCTATTCACCGTCAAAGATATCCAAAAGCGCATCGATTTCCCGCTGGCCACGAAGGACGCGCAGGGACGGCTGCGCGTGGCGGCGGCCGTGGGCGTGGGACCGGAGGGGCGGGAGCGCGCGAAGGCGCTGGTCGACGCCGAGGCGGATGTGCTGATTGTCGATGTGGCGCACGGGCACTCCGAAGGCGTCGCCGAGATGATCCGCTACCTGAAGGAGAATTTCGAGATCGCGCTCATTGCCGGGAATGTGGTTACCGCGGAGGGCGTCCGGGACCTGGCACTGGCAGGCGCTGACGCGGTCAAGATCGGCGTCGGTCCTGGCAGCATCTGCACCACGCGAGTCGTCACCGGGGTTGGAGTCCCGCAGTTGTCAGCGGTCGCCGAATGCGCCCAAGCCGCGCGAGAGTTGGGTATCCCAATCATCGCCGATGGCGGCGTGCGCTACTCAGGCGACGTAGCGAAGTGCATTGCTGCCGGCGCCAGCACGGTGATGATTGGTTCGCTGTTCGCCGGAGTGGATGAAAGCCCCGGCGAATTGGTGTTTCGGCAGGGCGAGCGCTACAAGGAATACCGCGGCATGGGGTCCATCGGCGCCATGAAGGAGCGCGGCTACAGCGCAGACCGCTACGCCCAGAAGTTCAGCGGCGAGGTGGCCAAGCTCGTTCCGGAAGGCATCGAAGGCGTGACCCGCTACAAGGGACCGTTGGGCAACATGGTCTACCAGTTGATCGGCGGTCTGCGATCCAGCATGCACTACGTCGGCGCAGCAACCATCGACGAGATGCAGGCAAAGGCGCGCTTCGTCCAGATGAGCGCGGCCAGCATCGAAGAGAGCCACCCGCACGACGTGATCATCACCAAGGAATCACCGAACTACTCGCGGTAGGCTCCCGGAAGGCGACCCATGCCGGCAACCGTTGCTGAAGCGAAAGCCAATGCACTGAGCGACTTCACTCGATCGCTCACGCGGAGTGGGGTGCGAGACCGCGTGGCCAAGGTAGTGGCGTTCGGGAGCGTCGCAAAGGGAACAGCGCGACCGGAGAGCGACATCGACGTGCTGGTCGTGACGACGGCCGCGCCGGGACCGGTTGAGCGGACGGCTCAGCGCGTGGCAGGGCGGGTGTTCGATGCGACGGGACAGTGGGTCGAAGTGCACACGTACCCAGTCGGCGCGTGGCTGCTGCCACAGTCGCTCTTCATGCTCGAAGCGCAGCGCGGGAGGGAGGTCTACTCCATGGACGAAGCGACGATCCGGCGCACCGAAGCCCAGAAGTACGTGGGGCTGGCGCTGACGTACCGCGAGACCGCCGCCAATCTGTTGAGCGCGGATGGCGTCCGTGTCGCTGCGGATGCCGCCCATAACGCCGTCGAACGGGTCCTCAAGGCGCTGCTGCTCTTGGGCGGCGAGAAGCTGCCGCGCTCGCACCGGGAGGTCATCAACAGCTTTGCCATTGCGTGGCGCGACGACGAACGTCTCCCGCGCGGAATCGCTCGCCGTCTGCACCACTCGCTCGACACGAGGAACCGCGCGAGGTACGACCCCGATGCCACCATCGCCAAGAGGGACGCCCAGACCACGATCAGGCTGGCCGACACGGTCTTGAATCTGCTGCGCGACGAGCTTGCGCGCGGGCAGGCGGCAGAGGGCGACGCCGAGGGGGCGCCGGAGAGCGCGTCGGCACAGTGATGTCCGGCCCGCGTGTCTGCCGGGCGCATGCGCTCCCCAGTATTGGAGGCTACTTCGTATGGTGGGGCAACGTGTCGCCGCGATCATGGCATTGACGGTAACCTGGGCAGTGCGCGTGTCGGCCCTCGAATGCGCCCTTGACAGCGCCGAGTCCGTAACGCGCATCAACGGCGCCGCGCTCGGCGAGGTCCGGTTTGAGCCCGGCCGCGCGGGCACTGCGGCTGCGCTACGAAATGACGCGACCCACACCAACCCGTACTATACGTACGTCACGAAGGGCGAGGAGTCAGCGGACGGGAAGTACAACCTGGAAACCGGCCAACTCGAGGTTGTCGAGGCGCGACAGGTGAGTGTAGGGGAGGGGCAGTGCAAGATCGAGCTCGAGTGGCCCAACATGGCGGTCACGCTGGTTGAGCTGGGCCGCTGAGGGTCCCAGCGGCGGCACGCCTCAGTCGATGTCCCCGGCCGCGTGTGCGAGCTCGGGGAGGTCCCGCTCGATCTCGTCGAGTCGGTACCCGAACCCCGCGCCGCTCAGCGAGCGAAGATCGACGCAGCCCTCGCGACGGCGGTAGAGACCGGGGTGCACCTTCTCCTCTGGCAATGAGGCGTCCGGATAGAACTGCATGGCGTTTGTCTCGACGCCCAGGATCGTGCCGGCGTGGGCGGCCAGGAGCACGTGCGGGACTTGGGCGAGCATCGGGTTGGTCAGGTCCTGCACCATCAGCGTCATGCCGTGCGCCTTGGCCCAGCACATCGTCAGGAGCGCCCCGCTCTGGGTCTTGCAGGTCTTGAGCGCGACGCCGGTCCAGCCGAGCTTGCGGCCCAGCCGCACCAAGTGCCAATCGTGGGCGCTCTCGTCCATGAACAGCGGCTGCCGGGCCGACACGCTGTGCACGTCGATCTGGTTCTCCTCCAGGTCGTAGGGGAAGGGCTGCTCGACGTAGAGAATCATCTGGTAGATCCGCGGGTGCGCCCACTTGAGCTTGTCGAGAATGTCGGTGACGTAGCGGGGGTCGGTGACCGTGCAGTTGAAGTCGGCCGTCAACCACAGCACGTCCTGTCGCAGGCTGATCTCGCCGACCTGCACCATGCGGTCGTAGTCCCATTCGGCGTCGTTGCCGCGGAGCTTCACCTTGAGGCAGGTCAGCCCATCGCGCGCGATCCAGTCGGGCAGCAGCACGGGGTAGCCGTCGTCTGGTTCCGCCCCGGTCAGCTCACTGGCGTCGAGCAGGTCCTTTCCACCCACCAAGTGCCAGGCCGGCAGCTTTGCGGGCACTTCGGGCGCGAAGAAGTCGGCGGGGTACTTGCCAGCGAAGGTCACGTCGGCGCCCTCCGCTGGTTGGAGGTAGGCCGAGAGGTCCTGGCTCATGTAGTCGGCGTTGTATGTCTGGTACACCGGCACGCCGTGCAGGTTGCCGTAGGCGTCGTGCACAGCCTGGTCAAACGCCGAGCAGCAGATCAGCGCCGCCAACCAAGGCATCGGTTCCTGGCCCGCGCGGTCGGCATTGAACTGCGCCAGCAGGTTGGGGAGCACGTCCTCACAGAACGCGACCCCCAGCTCCAGCGGGTGGCCGCTCGGCGCAAACGCCGCCCAGTCCCGGACCAGCAGCCCGCAGAAGTCGTTCATCGCCTGCTGTCGCTCGTCGTACGACAGCGCGCTGGGCCACGCCCACGGCACGCTTAGCGGCGTCTCCCCCCAACCGTCGGCCCGGTTGCCTTGGGCATCGCAAACACGCACCCGAGCTCGGGCGCAGAGGACATGCGTCAGCGTCTCCGCGCCGAACTTCAGCGGCACGCGCGTCTCCACGGGAAGCAGGTAGAGCTTCGCGCCGAGCAGGTGGATGTCGGTTGGTTTGGGCATGGGTTGTCTCCGTTCTCTGTT